>Ga0224558_1003296_pt1 | contig 13619 bp, 13 predicted proteins | sample 714S32024metaG_FD_180682 | JGI IMG/M metagenome (GOLD analysis project Ga0224558, IMG submission 180682) | Peat soil microbial communities from Stordalen Mire, Sweden - 717 S3 20-24 | ecosystem: Environmental > Terrestrial > Soil > Wetlands > Peat | place: Sweden: Norrbotten County, Stordalen... | reverse complement strand
AAGCGGCCCCGAAGGTGTTGCTCAGCACCTTGTCCTGGCAGATGGTGTTGAACTTGAAAAACAGGTTGCTCAAGAAGTAGTTCTTCTCCCGGGTGATGCTCTGGGTCAGGTGGTGGCGGAACCTGGTCAGCCTCTGCAAGGGCAGGTAGCGGAAGTCCACCTGGCAGCTCTCGGGCAACCGCCCGAACCGGAGCCGGTCGGCGATCACCAGACAGTCGAACCAATCATCCTTGGGCGCATCAACGTACTGCTTTCTGAAGTTGGCGATTATCTTGGCGTTGAAGACATACACCTGGGGATGGAAGGGAACCAGCGAAGGCTCACCGGCCAGATGCATCTGCAGGTGCCAGCCGTAGATGGATGTGGACTCCAGGCCAATTCGCAGGGAATCAACATTTTTAGCGCTGCAAATCTCGATCAGGTATTTGACAAAGGATTCAGCTCCCGGATCGTCGTTCTTGCAACGAATGCGCTTGGCGCTTTCCTCGCCTTCCGCATCGAAAAACCGGGCCTTGAAATCTTTCAGACTGATATCGACACCGACAAACAGTTTCATCAGTTTCACCCCCTCCCATGGAGGAATCGTGCAAGATTATGCGGGGTCCCAGGCGCCATAACCGATCAATAGCCTCGCTTAAACCAGCACTTTCCGGTCAAGACCTTGCTCCATCCAACCTGCTACCGCTGGACAGGATCTTGAAGGGTTGCGCAACTTACGTGTTAGGGGTGCAGGCTATGGGCTGGGGGCCAGGCTTTGTGAGAGGTCGAACCTCAAGGAGATGTATACCTTCCCAGAACATAATCTCACGACTACATTTTGACTGGGACCCCGACAAAAGTGAATACCCAATTTCCAGTTGTCAAAGAGCGTTTTTGATCCTTGTTGGGCTCATTTAGAGATTGGATGAATCACGGCTACAAAATCTATTGTACGAGGAGATGATTTATATGATTTATGCTGAAAAATATCTTAGAGACGTACAAGTAATTGCTGAAAAAATTGATTCAACCAAGGTTGAGACGATGGTTATCAGGCTTTTGGAACTGCGTGAGAACCAGGGGCGATTATTTTTTTTAGGGGTTGGGGGAGGCGCTGGTAATGCCGCCCATGCCGTTAACGACTTTCGCAAGATTGCAGGCCTGGAATCATATGCACCTACGGATAATGTTTCTGAGTTAACTGCGCGGGTCAATGATGACGGGTGGGAGAGCGTCTTTGTCAACTGGCTTAAGGGAAGTCATTTGAGTAATCGGGATGGTGTCTTCGTATTTTCGGTCGGCGGTGGAAACATCGATAAAAATATCAGTGCTAATATAGTACATGCACTAAAGTACGCCCGTTCGCTAGGAGCCCAGATATTTGGAGTCGTTGGCAGGGACGGTGGTTATACCGGGCAAATTGCCGATGCCTGTATCATAATACCCACTGTTGACCCGGAAACAGTTACTCCGCATACAGAGTCTTTTCAGGCAGTCATCTGGCACCTGCTTGTTTCTCATCCGCTTTTGAAAAGTAATGAAATGAAGTGGGAATCTGTTAAATGAACTCCTTTCAAAAAGCTGTATTCCTAGATAGGGATGGGGTATTGAACCAATTAGTTTGGAATCCTGCAACAAATGCATTTGAATCTCCTCATCAGCCGGATGGCTTGATTTTTTGCCAAAATATTGTTGAGCCTTTGAAAAAACTAGGATATGTGGGATATAAGCTGTTTGTCGTTTCCAATCAGCCAAGTTATGCCAAGGGAAAAACATCCCTGGAATCCATAATAAAAATCACAGAAATGTTTGAGCAAGGGCTTAATTCGGAAGGCATTATTTTTGACGAGATTTATTATTGTTTCCATCACCCCGAAGGGATTGTACCCGGGTACTCATTCAAATGCGTCTGCAGGAAACCAGAACCATATTTTCTTTTTCAAGCGCAACAAAACCATAATATTGATCTGGGTGCATCTTGGATGCTTGGCGACAGGGATAGCGATGTGGAATGTGGACAAAAAGCAGGGTGCAGAACTATCTTGATCAAGAATCCCCATTCAATTGCTTATCAGGGGAAAAGTCATCCGAACTACTGCACGAATACATTGGCAGATGCAATTGAATTTATCTTAAGCCAGGAGGAGGGAAAGAAATGAGTACAGATATAAAGATTAAAATATTCGCTGATGGCGCAGACAAGGCCGGCATGTTAGAAATGCATCAAAAGCCGTATATCAAAGGCTTTACAACCAACCCAACCTTGATGTCCAAAGCAGGAATAAAGAATTACAGAGAATTTGCGCTGGATATTTTAAAGGTAATTTCAGATCGTCCGATTTCTTTTGAAGTATTTTCCGATGATTTTTCTGAGATGGAAAGACAAGCGTTAGAGATCAGTTCTTGGGGAGACAATGTATTTGTAAAGATACCCATAACCAATACCAGGCAAATATCTTCCGAAGATTTGATTAGCAGACTGGTTAGGACAGGGGTCAAGGTGAACGTTACCGCCATGATGACACTCGAGCAAGTGCAGCAGGTTGCTACCGTCGTAAAAGGGGGCCCTCCTTGCTATGTATCGATATTTGCAGGTAGAATCGCTGATACGGGCCGAGATCCTGTACCCATTATGGCAACCGCAGTCGAGTTGTTAAAACAGTGTCCCAACGCAGAATTGATCTGGGCCAGCCCCCGGGAGTTGCTCAATATATTCCAGGCCGAACAGATCGGTTGTCACGTGATAACTGCCACGAATGATATTTTAAAGAAGTTATCATTGGTTGGAAAAGACTTGACGGAGTTTTCTCTGGAGACGGTAAAAATGTTCTATGATGATGCTAAAAAAGCGGGTTATCAATTGTAATTGGAGCTGATCACGATGGACAATATTTCAGTACCCCTCCAAAGTAATGATTGGCCGAGGCCAGCAGATTTTTTATTATCAATTGTCATTCCGGTTTACAACGAAGAAAGTAATATCGCCCCCTTAGTTGATAGATTAAAAAAAGTAGCACTTAGCATAGGATGCCGATATGAAATAATATTTTCTATGGATCCTTCAAGTGATCAAACGGAGGAGAAAATATTAGCATATATTTCATATGATGCAAATATAAAATTAATTAAATATTCCCGGAAATTTGGGCAGCCTTCGGCAACTCTTGGGGGTTTGCGCTATGCTTCGGGAGAGGCTTGTGTAGTTATAGACGCAGACCTGCAAGATCCTCCAGAGTTGATAGTGGATATGGTAGATAAATGGCGCCAAGGATATGATGTAGTCTATGCGCAACGTCGTACTAGAGACGGTGAGACGTTAATAAAAAAAGTTGTTTCCAATTTGGGCTATTCTATTATCAATAAGGTTGCCGAAGTGGAAATCCCTCGTAATACGGGCGACTTTCGCCTTATGAGTAGAAAAGTTGTCGAACATTTAAAAGATCTTAAGGAAAGTCATGGCTTTCTACGGGGAATGGTGGCCCTTGTAGGGTTCAACCAAGCAGCAGTAGTTTATGATCGGGACACACGCCTGTCCGGCAAGAGTAAATATAACCGCAATCTGGGATCGTTGAGGATAGGTTTGAATGGGCTTTATGGCTTTTCCCGCTACCCATTGCACTTAATTTCAATGTTAGGCATGGCTATAGCCTTTCTCAGTTTTTTAATAGCATCCGTCTATATAGTTACCAAACTTGCAGGTATCAATATTCCCTGGGGCAACCCTACGCTTGTTATCTTAATTTCCTTTCTAAGTGGCATTCAGCTTTTAAGCTTTGGTGTTATGGGAGAATATATTGGACGAATATATGACGAAGTAAAGGAGCGTCCGTTATATATTGTTGACCGAACGTACGGATTTGAAAACAACCAGAACGGGACGAGGAAGAGAGCGAGCCATGAGGAATAGGTTTTTTGTTACCGGGGGAGCAGGGTTTATTGGCAGCAATTTAGTTGATCGTCTTTTGAAAATAGGGTCACAAGTAGTAGTTTATGACAATTTCTCTACCGGCTTTGAACAATTTTTAATAGAAGCAGCTATGAATCAAAACACAAATATAGTACACGGTGATCTGTTAGATGTTGAGAATCTAACAAACGCCATGGATGGCTGCAACTTTATCTTTCACTTGGCAGCTAACGCGGACGTACGATTTGGTTTGCAACATCCAAGGAAAGACTTGGAACAGAATACCATTGCAACATTTAACGTTCTCGAATCCATGAGAAGAAACGGCATTGATAAAATTGCGTTCTCTTCCACCGGATCGATTTACGGTGAGCCGGATATCTTTCCCACGCCAGAGAACGCTCCTTTTCCAGTCCAGACATCGCTTTACGGAGCCTCGAAACTTGCTTGCGAGGGTTTGATTGCTGCCTATTGTGAAGGTTTTGACTTTCAGGCCTGGAATTTTCGGTTCGTTTCCATAATGGGTAAGCGGTATACTCATGGTCATGTTTTTGACTTTTACCGGAGCTTGCTGGCGAACCCTGAAGCACTACCTGTCTTAGGGAATGGGTTGCAAAGGAAGTCATATTTGTATGTACAAGACTGCATTGATGCAATGCTTTTGGCAATTGAAAAAGCACAGGACAGATTTAATGTTTTTAACCTTGGTACAGATGAGTATTGCACTGTTAATGATTCAATTGGTTGGATATGCGGGCATCTAAATCTTAAACCAAAGCTCATTTATTCCGGTGGTGAACGCGGGTGGGTAGGAGACAGTCCTTTTATACTGTTAGATTGCGCCAGGATAAGGACTTTGGGGTGGAGGCCCAGGTTGACAATTCAAGACAGTGTGATTAAGACATTGGAATTCTTGCAAGGGAACAGGTGGGTGATGGATCAGAGATGAAAATATGTGTTTACGGGCTTTGGCATCTTGGATGTGTGACCGCCGGCTGCTTGGCCTCAGCCGGTTTTCAAGTGACGGGACTGGATTGGGATGATCAACTGGTAGAATCATTGCGGAAAGGCATCCCTCCATTGTTTGAGCCAGGGCTGGAAGACCTTATACAAGCGGAGGTGGGCAGGGGCAACCTGCTATTTACCAACGACCCGGACTTGGCGTTGCGTGGGGTTGATATAGTATGGATCAGTTTTGACACGCCAGTTGACGAAGAAGATAATGCCGACGTTGATTATGTTGCTGATAGGATAGCGAGTATTTTCCCATTCCTGCCGGACGAGGCTGCAATAATTATATCATCCCAAGTTCAAGTAGGTTTTACCAGACGGATGGAAAAAATATTTGCGGAGGAATTTCCAAATAAGCCGGTTGTGTTTGTCTATTCCCCTGAAAACCTGCGCCTTGGAAAGGCTCTCGAAGCGTTCCGCCACCCCGGGCGCATTGTGGTGGGGACACGGAAGGATGCAGACAAAGAACGGGTAGCGCCGTTGTTTACAAAACTTTGCGACTCTATCGAATGGATGCACACCGAATCCGCTGAAATGACTAAACATGCAATCAATTCTTTTCTGGCGACTTCTGTTGTATTTGCCAACGAACTGGCGGTTTTATGTGAACGGGTTGGCGCTGACGCCGGAGAAGTAGCCAGGGGCATGAAGAGCGAAAGCAGAATAGGGATGGGAGCGTACTTGTCTCCTGGCTCCGCCTTTGGTGGCGGCACCCTTGCCAGAGATGTCTCGTTTCTCAGGGTGATCGGCCAGGAATTTGGCGTTTCCGCTATCTTGTTCAATGCTGTGAAGGAAAGCAACGATTATCATAAATCCTGGTCCAGACGGATGCTAGAAGAGATTTTTGGTGAGCTCACCGGTAGGAAGGTGGCCGTATTGGGCTTGACATACAAGCCAGGCACTGATACCTTGCGCAGGTCCAATGCTGTGGAGTTGTGTGAATGGCTTTTTCAACAGGGCGCTATGGTGAGAAGTTATGACCCTGCGGTAAAGAGCTTGCCAGAAGAGCTTGACAGCATAGTGTTCAATTGTAATAGTGTCGAATCTGCCATTGAGGATGCTGATTGCCTGGTCGTCGGTACAGAGTGGCCAGCCTTTAAAACTATACAGGCTGACAATATCTTAAAAAATATGAGAGAGGCCATAGTAATAGATGCCAGCGGCTTTTTGAAAAATCTTATGAACAATAGGGGAATCAAATATTTTTCAGTTGGGAGAGGGCAGATCGATGAAGCTTGATGGCCGTAACTGTATTATCACCGGCGCAAACCAGGGGCTGGGCCGTGCTATTGCGGAGCATTTTGTGGCTGAAGGGGCTTCAGTTCTGTTGTGCGCCCGGGATCTAGGAAAGCTGACTCAAGTCAAGCACGAAATTGGCCGGAGAACTGCTGAACAGAAGATAGAAGTCATAAAGGCAGACGTTTCACAGAAGGAGGATGTAGTACGGCTGATTGCCGAAGCAATTCATCAGTTCGGCAGAGTGGATGTATTGGTTAACAATGCCGGAGTTTACGGGCCAAAAGGGAAAATAGAAGATATTGACTGGGATGCCTGGGTCGAGGCCATTAATATAAATTTGCTGGGCACTGTATTGACCTGCAAATCGATTCTGCCCCACATGAAAAAGAATGGTTATGGAAAAATAATCAACCTTTCGGGTGGTGGAGCTACTGCTCCGTTGCCCAGTATAAGTGCTTACGCAGCTTCCAAGGCGGCAGTAGTACGCTTCACAGAAACCCTGGCCTTGGAATGTCTGGACGATGGCGTGGATGTGAACGCCATTGCGCCTGGCGCCCTGAACACCCGCCTCCTTGATGAGATTCTGGATGCCGGGCCGGACAAAGTTGGGCAATCCTTTTATGATAAGTCCAAAGCCCAGAAGCATTCCGGGGGTACATCTCTAGAACTCGGAGCAAGATTATGCGTCTACTTGGCTTCTTCCGAGAGCGACAACATTACTGGCAAGTTAATAAGCGCGGTGTGGGATCCGTGGGCAAATCTGGCCGAACGCAAGCAGGAACTGGCTGAAAGTGACATATACACCCTGAGGCGCATTGTACCGGCGGACCGGGGCCGTGATTGGGGGGAGCCATTAAAATGAAAGTGGCGATAATCGGTTGTGGGCTAATTGGTCAGAAGAGAGCGAGCGCCCTGGGCGAGCATTCCTTGGCGGTGGCCGTGGACATCTCCGAAAAAAAGGCAGCCCGTATTGCGGATATCTGTTCCTGCGGTGTGACCTGCAGCGATTGGCGGGAAGCCGTAAAACGGCCTGACGTTGATCTGGTTGTGGTAGCGACAACAAACGATTTACTCGCTCCAATCTCTCTGGCGGCGATAAGAGAAGGTAAGCACGTGCTGGTGGAAAAGCCGGCGGCCCGTAGTTCAAGTGAAATATTGCCACTGCTCGAAGCTGCGGTTAAGGCCGGGGTTAAAGTAAAGGTGGGTTTTAACCACCGATACCACCCGGCTTTTCGCAAGGCGCGCCAGATAGTTGATTCCGATGTTCTGGGCCCTCTGATGTTTATTCGCGGGCGTTACGGACAGGGGGGCCGGATCGGCTACGACAGGGAATGGCGGGCGATTCCGGAAATAGCGGGCGGGGGTGAATTGCTTGATCAAGGAGTCCACCTGATTGACTTATCCCGCTGGTTTCTGGGAGAATTCGTGCAGGTGGACGGTTTTACCCATACATATTTTTGGGATATGCCCTTAGAGGACAATGGCTTCATGCTTCTTAAAACTGCTTCCCAGCAGGTGGCCTGGCTGCACGTCAGTTGTACCGAATGGAAAAACATGTTTTCCTTCGAGATCTACGGGAAAAACGGCAAACTGCAGGTTGAAGGCCTGGGAGGAAGCTACGGTGTTGAGAGGCTATGCTTCTACCGGATGCTTCCGGAAATGGGACCACCGGAGACGACGATCTGGGAATATCCTTTTCCCGACGATTCCTGGAAGCTGGAATTTGATGCGTTTATAGAGTCTATTCAAAATAACGGCAGCGTAGAGGGAAACTTACAAGATGCCCTGGCAGCTCTGGAAATAGTAGAAAGTATATACGGGGGTAATTAGTCCGATGATTATTACCAGAAGTCCGCTTAGAATTTCTCTAGGAGGTGGTGGCACAGACCTGCCATCTTATTACAGGAGCCATGGTGGATTTTTGATTTCTGCAGCCACCGACAAATATGTTTACATTGCCCTCCATCGAACCTTTGTCCAAGATTTGATCATAAAGTACTCGAAGATGGAGCGCGTGTCGAGCGTCAACGAAGTACAGCATCCGATCATAAGGGAGGCTCTGAAGTTGACCGGCGTAGACGGAGCCTTTCTTGAGCTGTCCAGCATGGCAGACATTCCAGCCGGAACCGGATTGGGCTCTTCAGGGAGTTTTACCACTGCTTTATTAAAGACCCTATATACCCACAAGAAGTATCTGATTCACCCGAAAGAACTGGCCGAGCAGGCCTGCCACATAGAAATCGACATTCTGGGAGAGCCGATAGGCAAGCAGGACCAGTATATTGCTGCCTATGGCGGAATCACCTGCTTTACCTTCAATCCTGATGATAGCGTCGATGCAGAAACATTGGCTATATCTGGTGAAACCCTTTATAATCTTGAGGATCATTTACTGCTTTTCTTTACCGGCTATTCCAGAAGCGCCTCCACCATTTTAAAGGAGCAAGATGATAAGAGCAAAGAAAAAGAGCTGAGCATGATGGAAAATCTTCACTATGTAAAAGAAATGGGATACCGGAGTGAAAAAGCTTTTAAAAAAGGGGATTTGCGTGAGTTTGCCGAAATTATGAATGAACATTGGGAGCATAAAAAGAAACGTTCAAGTTCTATGAGCAATTCCAATATTGATGAGTGGTATGGCTATGCCATGAAACATGGCGCTCTTGGCGGTAAATTAATTGGAGCAGGCGGAGGCGGATTTTTAATGTTTTATTCCGAAGATAATTCCCGTTTGCGGCGCGCAATGATGAAAGCAGGTTTACAAGAGGTAAGATTCCGGTTCGATTTTGAAGGAACAAAGGTTGTGAGCCAGTCGTAATGTTTCCCTTAGCCATTTTGGCCGGCGGTTTGGCCACACGTATGCGTCCAATTACCGAAAAGATGCCCAAATCACTGATAGAAGTTGCCGGTGAGCCATTTATAGTACACCAACTTCGTCTTTTAAAAAGCCAAAAAATTGATCGCATTGTTCTTTGCGTTGGGTATTTGGGGGAAATGATCCAGAATTTTATTGGTGATGGCGCCAAGTATGGGTTGAATATCAACTATTCTTATGATGGCCCAGTCCTGCTGGGAACCGGCGGGGCTTTAAGGAAATCGCTGCCGCTACTTGATGATGCATTTTATGTTCTTTATGGTGATGCCTACCTTGATTGTAATTATCATGAAGTTCAGAAAGCTTTTGAGGAAAGCGATAAACCAGCTTTAATGACAGTCTTTAAAAATAAAAATCATTGGGATAAAAGCAATATAATTTTTAAAGAGGATAAGATTGTTTCTTATGATAAGAATAATTATACATCAGAAATGCATTATATAGATTACGGGTTGGGAGTTTTAAGATCTTCTGTAATAGAAGAGCTGTTAGAAAATGAATCATATGATTTATCAAATGTTTATAAAATACTTGCTATACAGGGTAAATTAGCTGGCTATGAAGTATATAGAAGGTTTCACGAAATAGGTTCTCTAAAAGGTTTAAAAGATACTGAAAGATATCTTAAAAAAACATTCAAATAATAAAGTATTTTACGAACAGAACTATACCGTTATATGAGCACACCTTGTTGCAAGCACGTTAATTAAACAACTCCCTATTTGTTCTGAAAGAAAGGATAATAAATGCCACTAAATGACAAGGACTGCCCGTTTCTTTGTGGCGCTAAGGGCAATATTTATCGAGTCGTAAATGGAACTGAATTACTAAAGTGCCCAAAATGCGGTATAATTTATATATGTAAAGATTTTATTGATATTGGGCAGTACTTATTTGATAAGACGTCATCTACTGCGTATTATGCTCTCACTGAAAAGTATGATAAAAAGACTTTTATAGAAAGGATTAAATTACTGAAATCCTATTGTTATTCTGGAAATATTTTAGATATCGGTACTAACTGTGGCACTTTTTTAAAATATGCTAAAGAGCAAGGATATACGGCCATTGGTATTGATCCTAATAAGGAAGCATGTAAAATTGGACATTCTAATGGACTTGATATAATTCATGGCTTTTTTAATGAAGATTTTGTAAGACAGACTATATCAAAATTTGATATAGTCCATATGGGAGATATTATAGAACATGTAAATAATCCTAAAGAGGTTTTAAGCCAAGTATTTGAAGTACTTAAACACGGTGGTTTAATTATGGTGGTTACTCCAAATATAGATAGCTTTCTTGCTAGAAAGTTTCAAATAAAGCCAAATGAGCATTTAGTATATTTTTCAAGAAGCACTCTTTCTAAAGCATTATGTGATGTGGGTTTTAACATTCTTTCAATATCTACTACAAGTAGATATCGTGATATTCTGGATATTGACAAGGGCACTACATCTCTTGGCTTAGTAGAGAATTTATTTCTTAAGATAATAAGAGCGCTGAAACTCAACGACATCGTCTCGCTTTGTCTTAGAAGGTTTGCAAATGATGAAATTATGGCCATAGGAATTAAAGAATAGATTCTAAGGCTCTAAAATAAGCAAACAAAAAGGTTATTTAAGCCTAAATTGCAAACAATGAAATTATTATCATAGTTTACTTATCAGAGCTTAAAATAAATGGGCGAAAGAGAAAAGAATATTCTCCTAAAACTACCAATGCTTTGAGGTGGTGGATTTGGTGTATTTAGGATTAGCAAATACAACTTTGTTAACAGTAAAATAAAATAAAAAGTGAGCTTATATCAATGAAAATAGGTATTGATGCACGTTATGGTTTACGAAAGGTGAGGCGGGGAATAGGAAATTATATTTATCAATTGCTCTGCGAATATCGCAAGCTAAAAGTACCGCATTATCAGTTCTTTCTTTATGCCGATCAGAGCGCAGACCCTGAAGTTATCGAGTCCATGAGGAGCGATCTTTTTACCATAGAAAAAATCTATGCGCCTAACCTCGCTCTATGGGAACAGGTGGCCCTGCCGTTAGCTGCAAAGAGCGATAAGGTTGACGTTCTACATTGTACCAGCAACATGGCACCAGTGATTTTGAAGCCATGCCCTATTGTGACTACAATTCATGATGTGATTGAGTTTCGTCGTAAAGAGTTCGGTGATACAAAGCTTCCGATCAGGCACAGGATCAGTCGTTTATACAGGATGGGCGTACTTCCACGGGTGGCAAAAATCAGTGACATGATTATCACAGATACTACCTATTCGAAGAACGATATCTCAGAGGTACTGAGCATTCCTAAATATAAAGTAGCAGTCATAGGATTAGCAATTAATGATAACAACTTTAAAATTAGTGATAGTGAACAAATAAGTATTTTAAAACGTTTACAGATAAAAGAAAAATACATATTTGCCTTAGGAGCAATTGATAAGCGAAAAAATACAGCAATGTTGCTGCAATCTTATTATGAATATCGGTCAAAAACAAATAATAATGTCGAACTTGTGATTGCCGGTATAGAGAGATCAGATATGTTTGACGGGTCAATCAGTGAGGGAGTTCGTCTATTTGGATATCTCCCTAATAATGAGATCTTAGCCTTATACCATAATGCCACTTTATTTATTTACCCGTCTCTTTATGAAGGATTTGGCTTACCGGTGCTGGAGGCGATGGCTTGCGGCACGCCTGTGTTATCTTCAGCAACAACATCAGTAGGTGAAGTGGCTGCAGATGCGGCTATTACCTTTGATCCTAAAAATACGTTAGAGTTGAGCGATAAGATAATTCTGTTATTAGAGAATCCTGCTCTTCGACAGACGTTGATTAATAAGGGATATAAACGGGTGTTGGAATTTAGCTGGGAGCGTTGTGCCCGTGAAACTCTGGATGTTTATCGTTCGATATCGGGTATGAAGCAGTGAAAGTAATTTTTATTACTGCCGAACCTCCCTGGCCGCTTGATCAGGGAGACAAACTGCGTAATTATCACCTGCTTAAATCTCTGGCTTCCGAGCATTTAGTGACTTTAGTATGCTTTTGCGCGCCAGATGAAGAAGATGGTTCTTGGCGCAAAACGCTTGAGCCTTTTTGCGAAGCGATATATACGGTGCCTCTCAGCCGTATCCGGATGATTCTAAATTCTTTTTTACATCCCGGAATGCCGGTTACGATGGCGGCGCGAGCATCTACGAGAATGGCACACCTGCTGCATGATATAACGACCAGGAAGGAGTTCGACCTTGTTTTTGCCTGTCAATTAAAGATGGGCGCCTATCTTGCCAAGTGTCATACCGTAAAACGAGTATTGGACTTGACAGATGCTGTCAGCATATATCATCGCCGAATGCTTGCCTATATATCATTCTGGCCGGCGAGACTTTTTAGGAGCCTGGAAGTGTGGAGGTTAGTAGGTTGGGAAAAGAAGATGGCAGAAAGCGCCGATCTAATTTTGCTTATTTCTTCGGTGGATGCATCTTTCATGAGCAAGATAGCGCCTTCCTCACACGTAGAAGTTCTTTCCAACGGTGTAGATCCTCATTATTTTCAGCCATTACCTGATTCTGGGAAGCCAGTTATACTCTTCTATGGGCATCTTAGGTACCTACCAAATGCTGATGGTATTACCTGGTTTGGGTATGAAATTTTTCCCAGGGTAAGAGCGCTTGTACCTGAAGCAGAACTGTTTGTGATTGGCAAAGAGCCAACACCTGAAATAAAAGAAATGGCAACAATACCCGGTGTTAGATTAATTGGATATGTAACGGACTTGCGGCCTTATCTTGCTGAAGCTACAGTAGTGGTAGCACCCTTGCGTTTCGGTACAGGGATCCGCAATAAAATTCTGGAAGCGTTTTGTGCAGGAAGGTCTGTGGTTTCAACTTCACTCGGTTGCGAGGGGTTAAAGGTAATCCCAGGAGTGCATTTAGAAGTTGCCGATGATCCAGCGCAATTTGCAGAAAAAATTATTTGTCTTATAAAGAACCCCGCGCTTCGTCGTGTACTCGTCGCTAATGGAAAAGAATTGGTGGAGCAAACTTATAACTGGCAGACAATCGGTCAAGTACTCAATTCTTTAATAAAAGAATTATAGTAATCTATGGTAATCTTGGAGATATCTTCACCACCAAAAAAAGATAAGTGATTAAGCATGAAGAACCTACAACATTGGCCAATAGTGATCAAACGGCCCAGACTTAGTAGGGCAGAAGATAGAATGGTGGTCGGGGTGAACAAGGTAATTCAACTGCAGAAAAGTAAATACCTGCGGGCAGCAGTTGGTCTGGCGCTGACCGTTGTCTTTCTCGTCATTGCCCTTCATGGCATCCAGTTCGGCCAGTTGGCGACGGCTTTCAGGGAGATCAACCTGGCCTTCCTCGGGTTGTGCATCGTGCTTTTTGCGGTCAGCGTTTTCGGCCGCGCCCTGATGTGGCGGGTCACCACCAGGCCCTTCGGCAGGGTTGGTCTGTCCACTCTTTTCGGCGGGGTCGTGGTCGGCTACCTGGCTAACAACCTCCTCCCCCTGCGGGCGGGAGAGTTGGTGCGAGCCTACTACCTGACAGCGCGCACCGGGATTGCCGGGACA
>Ga0224558_1003295_pt1 | contig 13620 bp, 13 predicted proteins | sample 714S32024metaG_FD_180682 | JGI IMG/M metagenome (GOLD analysis project Ga0224558, IMG submission 180682) | Peat soil microbial communities from Stordalen Mire, Sweden - 717 S3 20-24 | ecosystem: Environmental > Terrestrial > Soil > Wetlands > Peat | place: Sweden: Norrbotten County, Stordalen... | reverse complement strand
TGTGAAGTCCACCAGTGGCACGCGGATCTCAAGGCTGTGCGCCATGCCTACCCAATCGGCGTCGCGCAGAAGCTGATTGCGCATGTATTGCGCCGACTCAAGCACGCAAACCCGCGCATTGTCGGAAATGGGATCGGGCGTGAGGTTCGCGGCAAGACGGCGTAGTGGCTTCAGCCGCCGCAGACCCTCGCGTGCGATCTCGGCATCCATTACCTCAGGCAGCTCGTGGGGCAGGAACAAGCCGCGACGCAGGAGATATGTGCCAGCCCAGCTACCAGAGTGTTCCAGAACCCCGAGCGCTTTGGGCATCGCCCGCGAGAAACCCGGGGCAACAGCAGCGATGAGCCTACGAGCCAAAAGCCCGAGCCCTGGTATGGCAGCCAACGGGCCGAAACGACGGCGCCAACGCGGTAAGTCCAAGAAGCTCTGATAACCCCCAAGCAGCTCATCGCCACCGAGGCCCGAGATCGCGACCTTGAGGCCCGCCTCTTTGGCGACTTTGGAGACGAACCAAGTGTTCACACCGTCGATCGACGGCTGGTCCATGGCCTCCAGTATCGCGGGGAGATCTTCGAAGAACTCCTGCTTACCCAAGCGCCGAACGATGTGGTGTGCCCCGTAGTGCTCGCACACGCACGCAGCCAATGGTGCTTCGTCTTCCGATGTGCCGCGGAATTCGTCGAAGGCGAGCGTGATAGCGCGAATCTCGCGTTGCCCCGCGTCTCGCATGCAACCAAGCAGTGCGCCGGAGTCGACGCCTGCAGAGAGAAAGATGCCGACCTCAACGTCAGCCAACAAATGCGCGCGCACGCTGTCGAGCACGCCGGCGCGCACCCGTTCGGGAATCTCAGCCGCGGGGGCTGGATTCGCAGCGCCTTTGGCTAGGACTTCGGCAAGATTCGAGAAGGGCTTGGGCTCCCTCGGGCCCGCGGCGTCGACCCATTGTGTATGTCCGGCGGGCAAAGCTCGGACATCGCGGTAAAGCGTAAATGGCTCAGGCACGCTGCCGAACAGATGGAAGCCGACAATACCTGCCGGTTCAGGGTCGCGCGAAACATGTCCGCCCGCGAGCAGCGCCTTGACCTGTGAGGCAAAGCGGAGCGTCCAGCCGTCGTTTGCTGTGTAGAGCGGCTTGATGCCATAAGGATCGCGCGCAAGGAAGAGGCCACGCCGCGCTTGGTCCCAGATAGCAAAAGCGAACATACCACGGAGTCGATGCACCATCTCGGCACCGTGGCGCGCGTAGAGATGCAAGAGCGCTTCTGTGTCGGAGGTTGTGCGGAAGCGTGCGCCGTCAGTCTCGAGTTCAGCGCGCAGCTGAGGATAGTTGTAGATTTCGCCGTTGAACACGACGACGAAACGGCCATCGTCGCTGGTCATCGGTTGGGAAGCACGGTCGGAAAGGTCGATGATCGAAAGCCTTCGATGCCCGAGGCCGCAATGCCGGTCCGCGCTCCACCAGGCACCTGACCCATCTGGGCCGCGTGCCCGCATCGCGTCACGTGTGGCGAGAAGCTCAGCTTCTTCCGGCGCACTCGACGCCAAATGATATGCAACTATGCCGTTTATTCCGCACATAGACCGTTTACAGATGAAAGAAACGGGCACATGACAGCACAGAATCCAGAAGCGCGAAGAAATTCTTTTCGAGTTGCTGAATTCTTCACTTGCTCAAATTAGGCCCGGAACTGTAATACGCTCACCGGGATAGCTTTGAAGCCAGCGGAGCGATTTGCACGGAGACTGGTCAAATTAGACAAGCTACCGCCCTCTACTACACAATCCCCGCTTTTGGGAAGTACAACATTACCCCTCACTGGCCGCGTGTGTCAATGCTTCCCAACACGAAAAGCTGGCGGCGTTTGCTGTTGGGAGCAAGCCTTGTGCCAAATTGTACAGATTTTTTGAGCGCCACGCTTTTCGAGAGGGTGCCCATTTGCGGGCCATGGGAGCAGTCGACTACTAGAACGACCTTAGTCGAAAATGGTAATGAGCTGATCTAATCGACCTCTGACGGGCAGTAACGGGCAGTTTCGGGGGGTCGACAAGTTTTCTAACTCTCGAACGACTTGGCGTGGCGTTCCCCTATGAACAACGGCGCAACAGCGTCTTTTTCGACGACGACCGAAACCGCGCGCTGAAGCAGAGTAATGGAAACGACCAGATGGTACTCATCCTTAACCCGCAAGAAAATCCCCTCCGCGCCCATGAGTGGACCAGCCTGGAGCCGGATCCGCTGCCCCGATCTCAAGAAGGGCCACGGCTGAACCGGACGTCCGGACAGCGCAATGGTTCGGATGGAAGCGATTTCATGGTCATCCACTGGCTCCGGCCTATTCCCCGGACCCACAATTCTTACCATGCCTGGAGTCATTAGAATCGGCAGCCGCTTGTTCGAGTCAAAGTGGCAAAAGACGTATCCGGGAAACAGAGGCACATCGATTGCAGCGATCCGGTCGACTCTCTTGCGCTTCGTCCGATAAAACGGCGAAAAAGCACAGTATCCCTTGCCTGTCAGTCCGCTTTCGACAACCTTTTCGTGCCGCGATCGAACGTATAAAGCGTACCAGCGGCCTGTGCCACCGTCAGGATCGCATCCGAGATGAAGCCCCGCACCTGCCAGCCCAATATCGTCGGCAAGACAAGCTTTCTCTAAGCCTTCCACGCAACCTCCGATACAAGACGTGCTAGCCCAACCACCAGACCAGCGCCTCTTCTCATTCCAATTCTAAACCGGGCCGCCGAATCATTCCACTTCAGCTGGATTGGTACGGCTGAGTTGGGACGAACAGTCTCCAAACCACACCGCAGGACGAACTCGGCTCTCCTCTTCCGCAATTCGAGGTTGGCGGCTCACTGTGTCCCGTATATGTCCGGGGCCAGGCCTACTTGAGTAGGCATCCTGGTTCTTCTACAACCAGGTACCGCCGGAAATTGCCGCTCAATGCCTCCCGCCGTGACCCGAGGCAGGGCTCCAGACTCCGCCGAGCAAATCGTCTCCCACAATTTCTTGCCTCCCATTTGTTGTCGGTGTCGTACCAGTCATTCGCCCAGTATTCTGGCGGCCTGGAGAATCATGACGAGGGCGAGCAGCGCCATTTGAAACGATTCGGACACGTCTGCCTCGCTGAGGTAAGCGGCACGCGGTAGCGACAAAAACAGGGACAACGCACCCTCCCCCGGGATGCGATGTCCCCCGTCCCTATCGCGTGATCGTGCAGCTTCCAGAGTAACCGTCGAGTGTAAAAGCCGGTTCAACCGACGCTGGGAGATAGCGGAATTTGAGCACCGCGCCTCCGATTGGCCGCGAGCTCGCCGCTCAATCGTGGCGCGAAGGTTGATCGAGGAGAGCGAGCCGGAGCCGACCTTGTTTTACCTTGGAACATTACTTTTACCGCGCCTGGTTCACCAACCTGCCCCCTGACGCTGGCGGAGTGTGGCATTTCTACGACGGTCGCGCCGGGATGGAGCCGCACATTCGCGAACTCCGCGAGGACTTCGCGCTGCGAAAGATTCCTACGCGTGCCCAGCGGAATACGGGCACCGCACCGAACTGCTGGACCAGGATGAGATCGACGACAAGCGCCTGGTCGGAATCCAGGGAGTGGTCAAGATCAGTCACCTTGTCCTGAATGGCACTACCCTGCTCAACCTCGACGCCTTCGCGGCTGTGAGTCAGCGCTTGACCCTCACCGTGCCCATGGCCGATACTCTGTGAGTCTTAAACTTATGAGCAAAGTGCGAGTCTTGGTAACGGGATCTTGTGGGTTAATTGGATCCGAGGTCTGCCTGCATTTTCACCAGGCTGGGTACTCGGTGCTGGGTGTCGACAACAACCAACGCGCCGTGTTCTTCGGGCCGGAAGGTGATACTTCTTGGTCGCTGCAGCGATTGCGCCAGGACATCCCCGGATACGAGCATCGCGAGATTGATATTCGCGACCGGGAAGGCATTCTCCGTCTGGTCGAGAGTGCAAGGCCAACGGTAATCGTGCATACTGCGGCCCAACCGTCGCACGACCGCGCCGCGCAGATCCCCTTCGATGATTTCGATACGAATGCGGTCGGCACGCTGAACCTGTTAGAAGCCGCGCGCCGCTGGACGCCGGAGTCACCCTTTATTCATATGTCGACGAATAAGGTTTACGGCGATCGGCCGAACACTTTGGCGTTGGTCGAGAAGGAAACGCGCTGGGACTATGCTGATCCCAAGTACCGGCTGGGCATTCCGGAGAGCTTTTCGATAGACCAATCACTGCACTCCTTGTTCGGAGCATCGAAGGTGGCTTCCGACGTCATGGTGCAAGAGTACGGGCGCTACTTCGGCATGCCCACTTGTGCCTTACGTGGTGGCTGCCTGACCGGGCCGAATCATTCCGGCGTGGAATTGCATGGATTCCTTAGTTACCTGGTCCGCTGCAACCTCATCGGCAAGGAATACAAGGTTTTTGGCTATAAGGGCAAACAGGTCCGCGACAACATTCACTCCGAAGACGTCGCCCGGTTTATGTTGGCCTTCGCGCAGAAGCCGCGTTGTGGTGAAGTGTATAACCTCGGCGGTGGCTTGGAAAATTCATGCTCGATTCTAGAGGCCTTTTCTTTAGCTGCAGAGGTTTCGGGACGCGAACAAGTCTGGACGTATGTCGAAGGCAATCGGATCGGGGATCATATTTGTTACTACAGCGATCTGACCAAAATGAAAACTCACTATCCTGACTGGGGCATTACCAAGAACCTGAAACAGACAGTGGCCGAAATCGCTGCCTCGTGGTCTTCGCGTCTGGTGGACACGGCATAGAATGAAGATTCTGGTTTCAGGGGTGTGCGGTTTTGTCGGTAGTCACCTCGCGCGTTATCTGATTGAATCTCACGAAGGCATCACTATTGTGGGCTTGGACAACCTGGCGCGATCGGGTAGCGAGACGAATCGAGTTCCGCTGAAGCACATCGGCGTGCGGCTCTTCCATGGCGACATCCGGATGGCGAGCGACTTGGAGACGCTTCCCCTCACTGATTGGGTCATCGACGCCGCGGCGCAGCCGAGCGTGCTGGCCGGTCGCGACGGGAAAACCAGCACCCGCCAATTACTGGAACACAACTTGCTCGGCACAATCAATCTACTGGAATATTGCCGCGCCTCCCGTGCCGGCTTCATTCTCTTGAGCACAAGCCGCGTGTATTCGATTCTGGCTTTGACGCAGTTGCCATTGCGCGCCGAATCTTCGGCCTTTACTCTCGACCAAGGACAACCATGGCCCGCTGGGCTTAGTATGGCGGGCGTCGGAGAAGGCTTTAGCACCGAGGCTCCGATTTCGCTGTATGGCGCGACCAAGCTGGCGTCAGAACGCCTGGCGCAGGAGTACGCCGCCGGATTTCAGGTACCGGTCTGGATCAACCGCTGCGGGGTGCTGGCAGGAGGCGGGCAGTTTGGCACCGCCGAACAAGGCATTTTTTCCTATTGGCTGCACGCGCACTCAACGCGGCGCGCCCTAAAATACCTGGGTTTTGGTGGTCAAGGATTCCAGGTCCGGGACGCATTGCATCCGCGCGACTTGGCGCGCATTGTGGATTTTCAGTTGCGCAGCGGAGAGCCTGGCCAGCTCCTCAACGTGTCCGGCGGCCAGGCGAACTCCATGTCCCTGGCGCAACTGACGGCGTGGTGCGACCAGCGTTTTGGCCCGCATCAACCGATCGCGGACGGCTCCGAGCGTCCCTACGATGTTCCCTGGCTGATTCTGGATTCCAGTAAAGCGTTGGTAGCAACCGCGTGGAAGCCGCAGATCAGTCTGACTCAGATTCTGGAAGAGATTGCGGACCATGCCGCCCTACATCCCGAGTGGCTAACATGGTGCGGTGTATGAGCACTGCTTCCCCGGTTAAGCCCGATCTCAAGCTGTTGTCGGTTGTCATACCGGCTTGCGATGAAGAGGGTTGTATCGCCTCCACTGTGGAGCATCTGCACCTGGAGTTGCGGCTGAACGACATCGAGCACGAGATTATTGTGGTCGACGACGGTAGCACTGACCGGACCGCGGCCATTGTTACGGCACTGGGCGAGCGTATTCCGGGAGTACGTTTGATCAAGAATGGACCGCCGCACGGTTTTGGCCGCGCCATCATTTGCGGATTACAGCACATGAGCGGTGACGCCGCGGTCATCATGATGGCTGACGAATCGGACGATTGCCGTGACGTGGTGCGCTATTGGAATGCGCTGAACGAGGGCTGGGATGCGGTGTTCGGTTCGCGCTTTGTGAAGGGCGGTGGCGTCATCGATTATCCATGGCCAAAGCTACGTTTGAACCGCTTGGCCAACATTTTCATCCGCGGGTTGTTCGGCGTTTCGCTGAACGACACCACAAATGCCTTCAAAGCTTACCGGCGCACAGTCATTGAAGGTTGCCAACCGCTGGTATCGGCGCACTTTAACCTCACAGTAGAGCTTCCGTTGAAGGCGATGATTCGCGGTTACTCCTGGACAGTGATTCCGATTACGTGGCGAAACCGACGAACCGGTGTGGCCAAGTTGAAAATTCAAGAGATGGGCAGCCGCTATTTGTTCATTTGTCTCTACCTGTGGTTAGAGAAGCATTTGAGCCGCGGAGATTACAAGAAGGGAGCGACATGAGCGTTCCACATTCGCCGGCTGAGTTGCAGAAACTCTACCAGAAGCGATTTGGCGGTATGCGCGAGTACCGCAATTTGGTTTGGCGCGTGCTAGTGGATGAGTACTTCGCGCAGTGGATTCCCGCGCGCGGCGCGGTGCTAGATTTGGGCTGCGGACACTGCGAGTTCATTAACAGCGTCCGGGCGGAAACGCGCTTCGGCATGGACCTCAATCCTGACGCCGTGCAACAAGCCGCGCCGGGTGTTCAAATTTTGGCGCAGAGTTGCTCGGAACCTTGGGCCATAGCTGATGATTCGTTGGACGTCGTATTCACCAGCAATTTCTTCGAACATCTGCACACGAAGTGCGACCTTCGCGATACCTTGATGCAGGCCCGGCGCTGTCTACGGCCCGGCGGTCGCATCATCGCCCTGGGCCCGAATATTCGTTATCTGCCGGGCAAGTATTGGGACTTCTACGACCACTACTTGGCGCTTACAGAATTGTCGCTGGGTGAAGTGATGGCCGAGACCGGCTTCACGCTGGAGGAACAGATTCCCCGCTTTCTACCCTTCACGATGTCCAGAGGCAGACAGCGCCCGGTCTGGATGATACGTTTGTATTTGAAGTTGAAGTTCGCGTGGCGGCTCTTCGGCAAGCAGTTTCTGCTTGTGGCCAGGAAGTAGACACTGCGCGAACAACGCCGCGCTGGTCGCCGCGACAATCGCGCCCATCTGCAAATCCACCGCCTGGATGCGTGCAGTCCTTCCTGCGCCTGGTTTCCCCGTCGGGATCGTGGGTTGACTCACTCTCGTCTGAGGCGGCCTCGGTCTTTCCGGGTGCGAGCCCTAATCCCGCTCGCGATAAATCCTTTACCGTCGAAAGCCGTGGAGGGTTCGATCTCAATCTGGAACTGACGGTGAAAGTTTTTCTGGCGGGCAGTGAAACCGGCAATGCCGGAGCACGGCACGTTGGAGCGTCAGCGGGCTGGCCGTAAGAACTCCACCTCGCAAACCGGCGCATAGGCAACCTTTCCCGGCCCACCGAAGGACAGCTTCTCCACCTGGAAATTGGGAGTCCCTGTGGGGCTGAAAACTTGCGCAAACTCAGACAAATCGCTCGGCAGGTGATTTCCCAGTAACTGGGCCGCCAGGACCTCCGGCTGCACCCGGAAGCGATGCTTCCCGATCTGATGCGGGTACGCGATACGCTCCATTGCAAGCCGCGCGCTCTAGGAGTAGTCTGTCACCTCTCGGGGTTGTTGACTTTCAACGGGATTCCGGGCAATCTCGTCGCACATGAATAAAGGTTGATGATGCTGCCGCCACCTCAACGCAACAGTTGCCCTGGGTGGCCGGGATAATCCCGTTCATCTTGCTGGCGAATCTATAAAACATCTATGACTTTACAGAAACCCCCGCAAGGGAACCTCCTTAAATCTGCGGGCTGCGACCCCGCGGGCCGTTCCGATGCGATAACGATTCGATTTTGCGTGTTCGCTGTTGCCGTAATAGCTGTGCCGCTCCTCATGCGGTTGGTGTTCTCGGTTGGTCGCGATGTCCAATCGCTCCTAGCGGACGAACAGATCTATTACACCAGCTTTCTTCGAAGCCTTGAAGCCGGCAGATTCGAGCTGAACGACCTCAGTGTCCCGGTCCTCGTCGGCTACTACTGGGTGTGGAAGGGTTGGAGTGCTTGTTTCGGTACGTCGCTTTTCGCTGCCCGCAGTCTGGCCACCGTCTTTTCAGTGCTGGGCATCGTCGGCGGCGCGTTTCTCATCCGCGAGCTGGGTGTGAGCCGTATTCGAGCGTTGACGGTCTCCTGCCTCGTCCTCGGCATCCCCGCAGTGGCGTTGGCTGGTTTCTTTATCACAGACGGTCCCGTGTTTGCGGGAACTATTTGGGCGTGGTATTTCTTCATTGGCGGCGCTCGCCGGTCGCGGCCTGCGTTTTCGCTCGTCGGCTTTGCCGTGGCGGCCTACACTGCCACTATTCGGCAGACAGCTGCTTTTACCGTAATCGGAGGGGCCCTATTCCTTCTGCTCACCGACCGCGCCACACTTCGTAGCAGGCTTCTCACTGCGTTGGCCGCGGTTACTGCCCTCACCTTAATCGTGTACACCTATGCCCTCGTAAGTCACGATCCGCTCTACTACTCCGCGGACAAGATCCTCCGGGACTTCCACAATTTCTCGCTGGCGCAAGGCGGTGGAGTGACGTTGGGCAAAACCTTCCTCCTACTGGAAGGCATTCGCGGTGCCTTGGTCGTGAGTGCTGGTCCCGCGCTTCTGCTCGGGATTCTGACATTCCGCCGTTGCGCGAAGCTGGGGCTTGTGTGCGCCGGTCTGGTGGCACTTCCCTTAGCCGCGCAGTTATACAGCGTCGGGCGACGCACCGGCATCGGAACTGCTATCCTAGGGCTCGCGAATCGCCAGTTTACCACCCTCGACTACGGCGGCCCGAACGACGGAATCGGGACTCTGTCATTGGGTTGCATTGTGCTCGCCACGCTCGGGATTGCCGTACTTGCGTTGCGAATAGTCGGCTTCGGGGTTCTGGTGGCCCGCGGCATCACAGCCATCCGCCAACTGCCCCGATCCATCGCGATCGCATCCGCAATGGCCAGCCTGCCGCCTTTGGCAACGCTCGCGGCTAGCGCATACTATGGATTCCCTTTCTCTCCTCGGTACCTTACAGCGGCCTTCGTTCCAGTCCTCTTACTCTGGGTATACTACTCGCCCTTGAACCGGCTGTTCCTCTGGCTCGCCGTTCTCTTCAATCTCCTTTTTTGTTTGAGCAGTACATTGCAGTATCACGACTCGCTTGTCTTTTCCGAACTGTCTTGGACTGCACGACAGGCAGCCGCAGGCACTGACGAATGTTACCGGACAAGCATTGAACCTGGTTGGTATGCAGGTCATTCGGCAGTGGATCGACTCCGCCGGGGCGAGGGCTGCGGCGACCGCGCGCCACTGACAATCACGCTGAAGCGCCACGATCCATGTTGCCCGCAACACCCGGTAGGCTGGCTCGCCCACGCCCGCGTCTGGCTCCCTCCAAAGGAGGTAGGGTATGAAGGTATCCGGTCTGACGTCTCGAAGTGAAGTATTGCGCCGGGAGGCTTGCAGATTCGAAAACAGGCTCATCAGGGAGAAGTATGCCGTGGAAATCGTTCGTGGCTCAGCCGGGTTGGTCAAAGAACGAGGGCGGAACATCATGACGCTGTGTAAATTAAGAGCGCAATGACAAACCCGTGACATAGCTTGCCCGGTCCCGAAACGCGAAAACGATCGGATCGTCGTGGAGGTGCCCGCGATTGGATATGATACTGGCGTCTGGAGCGTCCGGGCGGAAACGCGCTTCGGTATGGACCTCAATCCTGACGCCGTGCAACAAGCCGCGCCGGGTGTTCAAGTTCTGGCGCAGAGTTCCCCTGTCGAATAAGCCTTTGACGTGTTTCCAAACTTCTTCACTATCTCCTTAGTAGGAGAATGTATCCCGGCGGTTGCTCAGTCGCATCGACCAGCCCCGCTGTTTTCGCCCATTGCAATACTTCAGGGGTGTCTAAAGTTCCCCCACGCTCAATTAGAACGGCATCCATGCCTCTGTTGAGACGCTCGCTAAACCAGTTAGCGCTAAGTTGACGCCATTCCTCCTCTCTGAGAACCGACGCAGGTACATGTTGGTGTTTCTCGGAAAGGCTTTGGTCTACCGGGGGGGCCTCCACCACCCAACCCCGCATTCCTAATTCACCCAATGACGACCAGTTGCCCAAGTAGGCCACGAACGACGCCCTATTCCTCAATCCGAGCAGCGCAGATCGACCCAGTATTTCGCGAGCGTCAATTGCCGGCGCTGGTGGCCGGAGATGAAATAGAGGTTGTACCGCGCCTGGGTTTCCGGCCACCATCCTTTCCACGAGACCGATGTGGCGCTCGCTAATACTAAATATAGCCAGGCACATAACTGAACCAGCAATTAGCGCGCGGGAAAGTGGGCGATTATCGCTCGGTAGAGCCTTCAGTGCTAGTTCAACGGCACCGATCATAGTGAATGGCAACCAGACAAGGGAGTAGTATGCGTGGGATGCGCTGTGATAATTGAACGCTAGTATCATGGCGACAGCCGGCCCAAACATCATGACGGATTCGAATGAAGCTTTTGCGCGACGTAGTGCGGTCAACCCGATCCAGACGCAAGCGAGCAACCCGAAGAGGCCAAGAACGTCGTAGAGGGTAAACCCCAAGTTCCGTACCCACCACGGCTGGAGGTAGAGGCGGGGATTCCACCACCACTCCCGAAGCATGCTGACCCTCGCAGACTCGTTGACAGCTACTGCCGTCTTGTTGATGGAGTGAGCTAATCCCGCCCAGGCAAGTCCTGGGACAACCGCCCCAAGCAGGCCTACGACCGATCGCCAGCGCTTTTCCCATAGTAATGCGATTCCGATGACCGCCGCGGGAATCAACGCTGTCCCTTTGGCCAGTACTGCAAGCCCGACCAGGATGGCCCCAAACGTTACGAGGCCATCGCGACGTCTGTGCCTTCCGAGAACGATAAAGCAGCCTCCGGTGAGATTGATCAGAAAAACAAGTGCGTCAGGGACGGCTGTTGCGCCATATCGCAGAAAACCAGGCACGAAGAAGATGAGGCCGCCAATAAGGAGACGCACTGGAAGCGCTACGGGGAGTAGCCACGCGTATCGCAGCCACACCGCGACGCTTGTCAGCGCTATCATTCCAGCGATTGCCTGTCCCGCCTCTGAGATCGACAGCGCTGAGGACTTCTTAAGAAGCCATGCGGCGTATTGAGCAAGAGGAAACTCCTGTAAGAATGGAGCAGGTACTGTTCCGCCACTCATTGTGGATAATTCGGTGGCCCAAGGTGCGCCATGCACGCGCTCTAGTTCACGCGCAATGTCAAACGATTGCCAAACTCGACCAACTTGATACGGGTTCCTCCACAGGTCTATTTCACGCATTGTGAAGAGAACGCAGCCCAACAGCAGGAACATCATCGCGACTGCAGTGCCGGACACATTCTGCAATCTCCTTGCCGATTGACGCAGGCATGCGATCACGATATTTTCTTATACCACACGATCCTGTAGTCCAGTTCGAGCGGGTCAGTTTCGGATTAATTTTCTTTGTAGGTTCGCGAACTCCATCAAGACCCGCTGCACTCGTTAGGACGAATTTCGCTCTGGCAAGCATTACCGGCGGTTATTGAGCCACTCGAGGTTTTCTGCATCCAGGTCCACGCACTCGATACGATGTCGGCGAAATTGCGTTTGGCGGTCCATCCCAGCACTCTTTGAGCTTTCGCCGGATCGGCCACCAGAACCGGAGGATCGCCCGGCCGCCGTGGTCCGATCTTTCGCCGGACCGGCCGCCCAGTGGTGTTTTCCGCTGCCTGGATGACTTCGAGAACAGATTGTCCCCGGCCTGTTCCCAGATTGATCGCCAGCGAGTCGCCGCCTTTCTCCAGGTATTGCAAAGCTCGGACGTGTGCGTCGGCGAGATCGTTCACATGAATGTAGTCGCGAACGCAGGTGCCATCCGGAGTCGGGTAGTCGGACCCGTAGACTTGCAACTCGGGTCCGTTCTCGGTGGAGGCGGCAAGCACTAGTGGAATCAGATGAGTTTCCGGATCGTGGAGTTCGCCAATCTCGCCGCTTTCGTCGGCTCCCGCAGCGTTGAAATAGCGCAGGCTCACCGAGCGTACTCCGTAAGCGCGGCTGTAAGCCTCGAGCGCGTTTTCGAAAAAAAGCTTCGATGCACCGTAGGGATTGACCGGCTCGCGCGGCGTCTGCTCCGTGATCTGAACTCGCTTGATCGGAATTTGCCCGGGGATGCCGTACACGGCACAGGTGGAGGAAAAGACGAAGCGGCGGATACCGGCGTCCAGCACGGAGTTCAGCAGGCTAAGCGCCCCGACGACGTTGTTCCGGAAATACTTGCGCGGGTTCTCGACCGATTCTCCCACGTAGGCGTGGGCGGCAAAGTGCATCACCGCGTCCACGCGCGCCAGCACTGGGCGGAGCTTGGCTTCGTCGGCGATGTCGCCTTCCAGCAGTTCAAAGCCTTGTGCCAGGCGGCGGAACCCGGTTGAGAGATTGTCATAAAGCACGACCTCATAGCCGGAACGCCGCAGAGCGCGCGCCGCATGACTGCCGATGTAGCCTGCTCCACCCAACACCAGAATCGCCACGGAGAAAACCTCACATAATGCCGAATCCCCTTTTTGACTTCGAAAAGGGCAGTTATTGTAAACCCATCTCGTCTGCTCGCGACAGTGTGGAACAATCTGGTAGGGGCTCAGCTTGACCATTCCAAGTCGGCGGTGCTTAACAGTCGGCGGTGCTTAACAGTTGTTGCCTGCGATTTCTACCGAGCGATGAGCATGATGTTTCTGAAAGAATAGTTGTGGAGCTATCGCGTTGAGATACTGCGTCAAAAGGTCGATCCTATTCTTTGCCGGGTTCGTAAGTGGCACCTGTCCTTGGGTCGACCCAGAGCCCGAGTCGTTCGTCCCATTCGAGTATGTCGCCATTTCCGGTGAGGCATCTCACCACCTCTTCCGTACGCAGACCGGTGCGATTCCACTGTACTAAACTTGACCTCCATTAGTCCTGGGTCCGATTTTCGCCGGCTTTAAATCCCACTCAAAGATCCACGGTGCAGCCGAACCTGTTCCGAAATATCAGGGAATCGTATTCCCTGATATCTGCAGGAAATTCCCTGTTCGCTCCAAGGTCTCCACACCGCCAAATCCAACGAAATGAATAGCATATAAAGGATGGCGCACTAATTCAGGCCTCAAGAATAAGGAAATTCCCTGATGAGAATTCCCAGCAAACAGGGAAAAATACCGAGCACCTTGCAAGATATGGATTATTCGTCGTCCACCTGCACGCGCGAATCCATCCCCGCAGTTGCCGGGACCGCACGACTGCTGCGGGGCACGTTTTCTCGGGCCGGGGAAGAACATAACGAGTTTTTCATAAAAAGTATCA
>Ga0224558_1003293_pt1 | contig 13624 bp, 14 predicted proteins | sample 714S32024metaG_FD_180682 | JGI IMG/M metagenome (GOLD analysis project Ga0224558, IMG submission 180682) | Peat soil microbial communities from Stordalen Mire, Sweden - 717 S3 20-24 | ecosystem: Environmental > Terrestrial > Soil > Wetlands > Peat | place: Sweden: Norrbotten County, Stordalen... | reverse complement strand
TGGAAAACCCCGATCGCCGCGTTGAGCATGACCACCGCCAGTATGGCAACGGAGAGGCTGAGGTCGCTGGAATTGCGCCCGCCAAGCAGGTAGACTATAAAGGTGATGGCAGAAGCGATAATCAGCAGGATAGCGAAGAGGTCGGTGAACTGCACGAAAAATCGGCCTAGCAAGGAGCGCCGCCGCGTCTTTGGCAGCCGGTTCCATCCATAGCGCTTCTGCAGTTCCGCCACCTGGTCATGCCGCAACCCTTGGGCCGTCGTGCCCAAGGCGCTGTATACATCGAGAGGCGCCAGGCGCGGGATCTCTTTCAGCCTATCGGGGATGATCTGTTTGTCATCCACTAAACCGGTCCTCCTGTAGCTGCCTGGTCATGCCGGCACTCCTCATCAAGCTTGCGTTCACTGCTGAAACCATACAAGTATCCTTGGAGCCACCTTGAAAATGACCATGGGATCGATAGGCGGAGATCCCAGCATTGGCACCTCCTGCCTTCCCTGTGCACAGATATTCCAGGGCTTGGGAATAAGCTGGCCGCCAGCTATCCTGGTAGCCCGTTTGAACGATTCTGGCTGCCGGTCTCTCCCTGGCAGACATGCCTATTGTCAAATTGGTGGACATTACTAGATAAATAGTATATCATAATGGATATAAGAATTGCTTCAAATGGTGCTTTTCTCCCGCCTGATACATTCCCCAACTGCTCTTTGAGCGCATGTATGTCCCCATCCAACAAACCTCACTGTGCGAGTTTTGATAAATAACAACAGCAGCCAGGCGCAGGCGAGCTGTGGATTTATATGGCCGCTGGTTAGGCATGCCCGCGCATGGATTCCTTCATCACTAATAAAAATCATTATCGTGGCAACGCCCGTAGGCATCTTTAGACGATGCTTTTTATAATCCAGGCGGCAGAAGAGAGGTGTGAATTACCAGATATAACCGCAGGTTTATGAAGTGTGCGCTGCCCGGCGGGGGCACTGCGCTAAATCGCACGAACTCAGCAGGACGAGTATCCAGAAGCCTATATCTAAATAAGTTTTAAACATCAGAAGGGATGTGAATGAACAATATGCTTTCAAAACATTGGTGGGTAATAGCGCTGAGGGGCCTCTTCGCAATTCTTTTTGGAATCCTGGCTTTTATGTTGCCAGGGCTTACCTTCCGAGTGCTGGTTCTGTTTTTTGGAGCCTTTGCTCTTGTTGATGGTATTTGGGCCGTCGTTCATGGTATAAGTCAGAAATGGCTCACTCTTTTCCTCGAAGGGTTAATTGGCATCGCAGCCGGAGTCTTTACCTTTTTCTGGCCGGGCATTACAGCATTCGTTCTTATATACATAATCGCTTTCTGGGCAGTAATAACCGGGGTGTTGGAAATTGTGACTGCCATAAGACTTCGCAAGACTATAACAGGTGAGTGGCTTATGGCTCTCGGCGGTATTATCTCCATCATCTTTGGGGTTTTTGTGGCAACTTATCCCAGGTCGGGGGCACTTGCCGTCATCTGGATTATCGGGGTATATGCCATAGTGTTCGGGTTATTGTTTATGATATTGGCATTCAGGTATCGCAGACACACAGACCAGATAGCAGCTTAACAGTATGGCATAAGATGTCTAATCTTGAGGCAGACAAATACCTGGTTTGACGGAGGCAGGGGTTATGGGCGGTATTTTTAGAGCCAATGATATCGGAGGTCCAGATTCTGCGCATTTGGATCAACTGTCGATCAACACGATCCGTTTCCTGTCTGTTGACGCTGTGCAAAAGGCCAACAGCGGCCACCCCGGTCTACCGCTCGGTGCTGCGCCGATGGCTTACGTGTTGTGGACAAGGTTTCTTCGGCATAATCCGGCCAATCCAAATTGGTTCAACCGGGACCGGTTTGTCCTGTCAGCCGGCCACGGGTCGATGCTGCTTTACAGCCTGCTGCATCTTACCGGATATGCGCTTTCTCTTGAGCAAATTAAACAATTCCGCCAATGGGACAGCATCACGCCCGGTCATCCCGAGCGCGGTTTGACACCCGGCGTGGAGACAACCACAGGTCCGCTCGGTCAGGGATATGGCAACGGCGTGGGCATGGCAATCGCAGAGGCATATCTGGCGGCGCGCTACAACCGGCAGGGGTTCGATATCATCGATCATTTCACCTACGGACTGGTCAGCGATGGCGACCTCATGGAAGGCGTGGCAGCGGAGTCAGCCGCACTCGCCGGGCACTTGAAATTGGGCAAACTGATCTATCTCTATGATAACAACCACATAACGCTCTCCGCCTCGACCCAGCTTGCCTTTACCGGAGACCATGCCCAGATGCTTGAAGCGCTTGGTTGGCATACGCAATCAGTAAATGATGGCAATGACCTGGATGCCATTCGCCGTGCCATCGATGCTGCTCGCCAGGAAACAGGACGACCCTCGCTGATCCTGGTGCGGACGCACATCGGTTATGGTTCGCCGCACAAACAGGACACTTTCGCTGCTCATGGCTCGCCGCTCGGCGTAGAAGAAGTGATGCTTACAAAAGAGAGTCTGGGTTGGCCCGTTGAACCGCCATTTTATGTACCTGAAGAAGTCGGACAGTATTTTCGCAGGGCCATCAGCCGCGGACAAAAGGCAGAGGCTGAATGGAACGCCAGGTTTTCCGCATACGAAATCCAATACCCGGAACTCGCCCACGAACTGCGCCAACTCATCAACGGAGATTTACCGCCAGGCTGGGATGCGGACATTCCTCAATTTCCCGCGGACGCTAGGGGATTAGCCACCCGTAGAGCCTCAGGAAAAGTGATGGCAGCAGTCAGCCCAAAACTACCCGGTATGATTGGTGGTTCGGCCGATTTGAACCCGTCCACATACACCGAACTGAAAGATGCGGGCAATTTTGAGAATCCCGCCTTGGCGGTCGGTGACTTGCAGGGTTCGGCAGGCGGCGGTTGGAGTTACGCCGGCCGTAATTTGCATTTTGGGGTTCGCGAACACGGAATGGGCGCAATCATGAATGGCATGGCCGCCCACGGTGGTATCATCCCATTCGGCGCCACTTTTCTGACCTTCTCGGACTACATGCGCCCGTCGATTCGCCTCGCTGCGCTCATGGGGGTTCAGGTAATTTACGTCTTCACGCACGACAGCATCGGAATGGGCGAGGACGGTCCGACCCATCAACCAGTGGAACAACTCGCAAGCCTGAGGGCGATCCCCCGGCTGATTGTCATCCGTCCCGGCGACGCTAATGAGACAGCGGTCGCATGGCGCTTTGCGATTGAAAAGCGCGATCGTCCGGTCGCCCTGGTGCTTACCCGGCAAAACGTGCCGACGCTCGATCGGGAACAGTTTGCTTCGGCAGAAGGTCTCCGCCGCGGAGCGTACATCCTGGCCGATGCGCCACAGGCTAAACCGCAATTAATTCTGATCGCCAGTGGATCTGAAGTCGATCTGATCGTTGCCGCGCGTCAAAAGTTACAGGAACAGAAAATACCCGTGCGCCTCGTTTCGATGCCGAGTTGGGAGTTATTCGAGGCCCAACCGCGCGCATATCGCCACTCCGTGCTGCCAACGTCGGTCCGGGCGCGGCTTGCAGTCGAAGCAGGTGTGACGCAGGGCTGGCACCGGTATACCGGTGACCTCGGAGGCGTGATCGGGATTGATCGTTTTGGCGCTTCGGCCCCAGGACCGGTTGTAATGCACGAGTATGGATTCAATATAGATAACATTTGTGAGCGAGCGTTGGCCTTGTTGAAAGAGGCGGAGCAATGACAGATCCGAATTGCTTCCTAATTGCTTCCTGATCAAGTGGTTCAAGCATGCCCAACCTGCCTAATTCCTTTCGTTAACCTTTAGTGCTGATATTTCATTAGCCGCAAGGTTGAATGACCTGGGGTTCAGCGCAATCTAACCTCTTTATTCCTTTATCACATAATTCTCTTTTCCTTCTCAAGAAGATTATGGAATAAGTTAATAAAAGCTTGAACCTGATCAATTTCATTTTTAACCACTTCAATGTCTAAGTTGACAAAAGCAGTATAATCCGCTTCCTGGCGGTCAAGAAATAACCGATCATACAACTTCCCCATTTCTGGAGACACAATCCCCTTTCGTACAAAATCCCAATGAAAGGACGACCTTACTGCTGAATGTTTTCACTTGGCATCAACATCATCCACAAATGAGTACACGCACATATATTCGATAGGCTCCTATATCCGTAGCTGTTTAAACTCTGATGTTTACCATTCGTCTCATCACACAGATAATAGCCTGGTGTCTGGTCTTGCCCTGGGAGAGCTTTTTCTGGTAGTAGCCGCAGAAGATGAAGCCCGACAGTGTCGGATTAGAAGAGATGGAAAATAGTTTTATATTATTTGTTGATTATTGGTTCTGAACAATTATTTTCGTGATTTAACCATGGTTACCCGTAACCACAGAGCACTTACCTTCCGTACATTGCCACACCTTGCAATCCTTACGGGTCCCAAGCTATATATCTATCTCTATTCGTTCTATATAATCAAGTATATCTGCTTTCATTGACCAATATTTATCCAGTACTTTACATTCATTAATAAGCGGCTCTTTAACATTAATTATCCTTATAAATCCCGCCAATGAATCGTGCGCAATAAACAGCAACTTGTATCCGTTAAATGAGAACTTTATAGCAATATCGCTATCGATTACCCATTTGTCATTATTATAATGCCATGTCGCTTTATCTCGTATAATTGTAATGCTTTCAATTTCTTTTGCAATATTAATTCTTTTAATATATTTTATGGCATCAGTCTCCTCAACCACAAGACAAGGGTATTCATCTCCATCCAATTGCACAGAAGGAATATTTTTTATTATTACATGCAAATTTTCACTATCAAGAACAACTGCTAAAGCAAAATCACCAACTTTGTCTATCAATATATCGCTAAGAGATTTACCTTTTAAGGTTCTTAGTAAATCAATTTGAACTTGATTTAATCTGTTAGTTATATCATATTGCATTTTGCCTCACCTCTAGTTAACAAAATGAATCTTTTGCTGTATATAAGTACTACCACCATTAATATCAACTGCTGGTGTACCATCAGAGCTTGAACTTGGCCTATATGTAATGTTAGTACCATCAGGCATAGTACGCACTATCCCTCCGCCTGTAATACTTCTTTCGCTAATATATCCGTTAGTAATATTATCAAAAAAGTCTTGCGCCGCTAGATTTCCACCTGAAATATTTCTAACACTCGAGCTACTGCTTTGACCTTTTACGCCAAAATAGCCATTTTCATTCGGTTGTGGACTTTGATTTTGAGGCTCTTGTGTAACTTCCGGAGTTGTTGGCGTTTCATTGGGTGTTTCTCCTGGCTGTACAATACCATTCCCAGGTATAGGCTCTTCAGAACCTGCACCATTCAATATTTCAGCCGTTAAACCAAATAACAAAAATCCTTGCCAGTATTGCGCTTCTTGACCAGTGGTCTCATTATGCCAGAAGTTGCTTAAGGTCTGCTCCGTGCTGCTCAAGAACGATGCAAGATTAATTCCTTGATTATCTGAATCAGCGCACAACCCGAACGGATCGACATTCGACACCGGCTGCCCGTTGCAATAGGCATATCTGTTCAGGCTCTGTCCGTTGGTGATGCTGCCGAAGAGGACGTCCTGGTTGATAAATCTCTTGATACTTGGATTATAGTACCGCTAATCAAGTAATATGGTCCGGAGCTGTTCGAGTATCGCCGTCGGAGCTTTTTATTGTCCCTCTTTTTCCCCGATGTATTTCTTGATCACTTTGTCAAAATCTGATTCGTAGCTTTTGTCCTGCTCAATGCGGTATTGTTTGTACTCTTTTTCTGCCAAACTTTTAGCCACTTCAGCAGAGATTCTTCCGGCATCTTGTAGCACATCATAATCATTGAACTGAAGAAAGGCATCCAGGCGTTCAACCCAATTTCTCATGTTCATGGCTATCTGTCTTGTTGCCTGAAGCTCGGCATAATCCAGGTACATGTTAACGATCCGGTTGAGTTCGGTCAGTTCTCTCTCGCTCAAGTAGTTTTTAGCGATGGAAACATCCGATTTCAGTATCTTCCCATTAGGAGAATGTCTCCATGTCGTCAGTCCCATGTTTTGCTTGTTGGCATCCGCCCTGCTGGCAATGATCTCTGCGGCTGTTTGTCTTGTGATTGCCCAATGCAGCTTGTTTTGTACGGTTGCATAGAAAATCCTGGTGATTTCACCGTTGGGATCGTAATCAATGCTGCATTCTGCGTAGATATCAGTGATTTTCTGATAGAAACGGCGTTCTGAAGCACGTATTTCACGGATGCGCTCCAGGAGTTCATCAAAGTAATCCTTGCCAAAGTGCCGGCCGTTTTTGAGTCTCTCGTCATCAAGCACAAATCCCTTGATGATATACTCCCGCAGGGTATTTGTAGCCCAGATCCGAAACCGGGTAGCCTGGGCAGAGTTGACACGATAACCGACAGAGATGATAGCATCGAGGTTGTAAAACTTTGTTTTATAGTGTTTACCGTCAACGGCAGTATGTGCAAAAATTGCACTAACTGCTTTTTCTTCAAGTTCTCCTTCTAAAAAGATATTTCTCAGATGTTTCGTAATCACACTACGATCAACTTCAAACAGCTCTGCCATTTTCTTTTGTGTGAGCCAGGCGGTCTCACCGGAAAATAGCACATCCAGCTTGATGTTGCCAATTCCATTAGTGTAAAAAAGGATCTGGCCTTCTTGGGGTTTTATTGTATCGTCCAGTTCAGACACACCTCTTTTCTCTTAAAACCGATCCTCGAAATCTTGGTTTGCTCCAATATAATAATATTTATTTCTCATATCGTTCATTTTTTCCTACTCACTACCACAGGCCACCAAAGTACTATCCCCGCAATTGAACAGCCAACGGTACTGGTGCCGGGGCTGCTGTACCTAATCAAGTAATACGGTCCGGACCTGTTCGGGAATACGCTGTGCTATAGTAATTCTATCATCCGGTGGTTTGCTTGGGAAGATATGGGTGCACATATGCTGTCTTGTGCTTCATCATGCCGTAGATGATGTTGACCAGCCGTCTCATGACGCAAACGATGGCCTGGTGCTTGGTCTTGCCTTGAGTGAGCTTTTTCTGGTAGTAGTCGTAGAAGATGTCATTGAAGGGCTTGTCCTTGTTCCGCCCCTGGTTGATGTTTCTGGCGGCGAGGTCGTGGAACAACTGGTACAGTTTCCTGTTGCCCTGGGAGTTTTTCAAGATCCTCTCCACATCGCTGGAGGAATAGTCGATGGGAGCGATCCCGCTATACTTGGCCAGCTTGTCTGCCGAGGAGAATCTGCCGATGTCGCCGATCTCGGAGATGAAACCGGCGGCGGTGACCAGATCGATACCGATCATCGTCTCCAGCTTGTAATCAAGCTCGTCCATCAGGTTTTTGATAGCTATTTCTATATTCTTGATCTCCCGGTTGTTGTGTTTGACCTCCCTGACGCAGGTGGTGACCAGGAAATCCCGGGCTTTCTGGTAGTCTGTCCCGGTGCAGCCGTCTCTGGCAATGAGGCGTAAGATCTCCTCCGCCTTGGCGGCGCCGAAGAAGCCGCTGCTTTGTTCATGGAGAAACTCTGCCAGATCTGCGATACTCACACCAGCCAGCGCAGCGGGTGAGGGGTATCTCTCCCAGAACTCCAGGCCGGCCTTGCAGTCGAAAACAGTAAAGAATTGCTTGTAGCTGGGATAGTGGTGCACAATGTTGCCGTGGATCTGGTTCTTCAAGGCGGCATTGGACTTGACGACGGCGTTCCTCCTGCCGACCAGCATGCCAAGGGTCCAGTAGATATCCCTGGGGTCCGCCGCCGGCAGTTCGTCATACTTGCTCAGCAGGACTCTGGCGATGCAGAGGGCGTCGTAGCTGTCCGTCTTGTGGGTGATAGACTGGTTCTTTCTCTCGGACCAGGTCAGGGATGAGGCGACCTGCTTGACGATTGTCTTCTTTGCCAGGAGGAAGGATGCCAGTTCTCTGCCGGATGATGTCGTGTCCTCCAGGCCGAAGACCGGGGTGACGCCCCTCTTGGTATAGACCTTGATGTCCTTCAGGAATCCCTCGAACTCGGCAGGTCTGTTCTGGATGGTGACTTCCCCGAGTTTTTCGGCGAAGCAGTTGATGACCACCGCCGTATGCGTCCACTTGTGGGTGTCAACGCCCACATAGACGTTTTTCATCTTTGGATGCACGATCGGTCCTCCCCCGGTTATGTTTTTATTACTTGTTCGTTCCTTGTCGCTATTAAAATACGCAGCACCTCTAATGTGGCAGCGTAAAGCCGGTGATCTGGCCCCGCATTGATACTCCAGCTGGTCGTATTTTTGACAAGGAAAGAGTTTTTACTGATCGGACAACCCCGGTCTTGGTGGAATCCGGCTCGCGCCCGTTAGTGTAAGCCAATGCAGCCCACATGGATACTGACAGCCAGTGATTCCGACCGGGATTTATCTGCTGGGGCCTCCGGCAACTATAGCCTGAGATAAAAAAGCCCCCCAGGTAATCTGGAGAGTTCTACAAGCAGGATAAAAAGATTTTTCTCATTCATTTGCTTGAGTGGTCATTGTCTAACGATTGCTTCCACCAAGGGCGAGCCTTCCACCCGGTTTGATCCCAGGCCAAACGATGAGCATCAATTGCATGGACGTAACCCTCGTCGTCTTTTTCAATCCAGCATAGAAATCGCAGTTCTTCCCGGCTGAGCCAACGGCCTAAGATTCTTCTCGCCAGGTTGCGGGCGGCCTGGGCGCCGTGGCGTTTGTAGACGTTTCGGAGCCGCTTCTCGATAGCCGGTGTAATCACCGGGTCTGCATGCATGATCGCTTCACCGGCCATTGGGTTGACTCCTTTCTCTTTTATGGGACAGCAGAATTCTGCGGCGCATAAGAATGCGCCCCCGGGATGCGGCGCGTGAAGCCATCTGCTGTGCATCCCATAATAATGCCCGGGCCATCTTCCCTCGCGCGCTCCCCGAAATCGGGGAACGGAATGTTGTTTGCTGCTAGGCCGGAAGAGCCCGCTTTCTTTGTCAAGTTTCATCCGCGCCCGATCCGTTTACCTTTTAGGCATTCCCGGCTATCGATGCTGCTTTCGTCCAAAGGGCACAGCGACAGGGGTGCAAAAGCTTTAATTTCCATTGCTTCTGTTTAGATGAATGTTAACTCTTTTATAGTGTAATGTGTTAACAGCTATGTGTCAAGAAGAATTATTTCAAATTATGTGTTTTGTGAAACTGATTTTTGTGTATAATATAAATCAAAAAGCAGGAGGAGCTTACTATGTACTGGATCAGGATCGGGAGCCTGCTTGATCTGAGCATTATTGCCTCTGAGGATACCACTCATAACGCTGCTAAAATCCTTGGAATTCCTAACAGTACTCTGGCAGGATATATAACGGGTGTCCGCAACATAAAGGAATCTGCTGTTGAGGATATGGCATCGCGCTGGACAAAGTATTTCTCCAGCAATATTAGGCCGCTCATTAAAAGGTGGAAAGATGACCAGGAAGACAAACTTGATTTTTCCCAAGCAGATATTTTTGGGCTTTACTTTGAGGAATTGTTTGAAGTGGAAAACCGGTTACGCTTGATATGCGAACCGGAACCCTGGAGAAATCCTTTCAGCTGTTGCGCGGCTCAGGTACTGGCGCAGTTCGAAGCTGATCATCCAGATGCGGCAGGAGCATTCACCAAGGAAGATGCATTGCAACTTTTAAGGCTAACCATTCTGCACCATAGGCCGTATAACGAACTAAACCATCGTAAACTGCTCAGACTTGCTTTACAATACGTGCTCTGGAGGGTAAAGAACCGGGAAAACTTCATGCTAGAACGTTTTGGCAAAAACCCTAAATCTTTTGAGGTTAGAGACCAGCGGGACATACCCCTATTGTCCGAGAAAGAGCAGGATGGATATTTGAATTTTCCTGCAGACCACAGGTTCTACATACACTATTCCGATGAGGGGATCGATTTCCCGGACACGCCCCGCTTGAAAAAAGCCGCGACCATGGATATTCTGATGCTATGCCAGAAAGTCAGGGTCGAGATCAACCATGTTGTAAACGATAAGGTATTAGCGCCCTTTTCTTTCTGTTCATGCATTAGCCCCTTTGGTAAAGAGATTAATTTTGCGGCTGCAGAAGCGCCACGCTAAATGATACTCCGACGGTTGCGCTGTTCAGCAGCAAACCCAGTCTGCAGGATCATTGCCTTTCCCCAACCAATAAGCAGTTGGTACATAAAAAAGCCGTCGGTCACGCTCCAACAGTTTTGGCCAGATCCGCATGATAGTCCACTGGCTTGTACATGAACAATTTCATCAAGCTGCATCCTCATGGCAGACGATGAGTAAGACCTGCTCACTCATCGTCTGCCGGATGCTTCAGACTTAATACAGCCTTTCTCCTGGCGTCATCGTGTATTTCTTTTGCCTGCCGCTGCTTCTCGGATATCTCCCCGGAAATGCTGCGCACAAAGAGAGTGGTCAGCATGTGCTCGGAGGTTCCGGCTGCAATAGTCGCCTTTGCTCCCAGGGACGCCAGGCGGTTTTCGGTGCTCTTGAGTTCGGACCGGATCACTTTCCTGATCACTGATGTGATAGTCCCCAGGCTTTGCTCCGCAATCTCCGCATCAAGTCCTGCATCCAGGATCCTGCGGATGATTGCTGATGCGGTCTCTTTCTGGATTCCTGCCAGGGTGTTTACTTTGTCCACGGTCGCCTTGGCAAGCTTGAGGTGCAGGTCGATCATTTTCCACGGTTTCGCTTCTGATTTTTGCAATTTGTCTTCGCCTCCTGTGATGGATATGGGCAGAGGCATGATTGACGGCTACTCTCACAAGCAATAGCCGGGAATCATGCCTCTGCGGGTGGATATGGGTTAATCAAAAGGGTACGTTTTGTGGACTGCCTTTCTTACAAGCCCCGCCCGGCTTTGCCGGGCGTGTGTGGATCTAGTGGGGGTACACCCCTTATCCTGCCATTACGACAGCTAAGTATACAAACCATAATAGAGTTGTTGTATGATCTACGTTATCAATAACTATTGAAAGCATTGGTAATGCTTGCTTTATCAATCATAGCTACCTTCATCAGCACTTTATATATTTACTTCATTTTCAATAATATAGCTGTCTCCAACTTTCGATCTAATCATTTGCATGAGATGCTCAACTTTATCGAGAAAGGTTCTTCTCTCCTCTTTATTATTAAAACCTTTATACTCAAAAAGAACCTCATTGTCAATAAAAAGGCTATTATACGTATTTTGAATGTCTTTGAGAAGATCTTTTATCTCTGTTTCATTAAGTAATTCCTCAACTATGTCATTACTTATTAACTCACCTTTTTCATTGTACACCCACAAAGGATAACACTTATAATCTAAAAAAACTCTTATTTTTTTCACTGCACTCTCCCCCTATGGTATTGGCAATTATCTTGGATTGGCGCCTACAATATACCCGTTACTTCCCACCGTTATTGCAACTCTTTGTAGCACTCCGTTGTACATAACTTCATAAATTGGTCTTCCGGTTCCTTCCCCCTGATATCCAACGATCTCTCCCTTACTCAGCGCATTCATTATAAAATCTACTATTTCATCCTTGGAGATTCCTTTGGCTGCGAAATCATTCGCATGACTCATTATATGTTCTAACCCGGATTGTTCATTGCCAGTTTCTAACCAAACCAATTTACCATTAACTGCTTTCGTAATCGCAGTTACATCATCTGGATTATACTTTACACCACTATTGGCCAATTCATCTAAAAGCTCAGGGGGATTCCAGTTAGTTACACCTGCTCCTCCAGTAATTTCTTGCGTTAGGCCAGGGTTTGCACTTGGAACTATTGGCGTTTCAGCGGGTATTTCATCGCTTGCTCCAGAGTTGGATAATTCTTGTGCTGCACTTAATGCTCCTGCCCCACTTACTGCTGCTGAGATTGAACCCCAAGTAGAAGAGATTAGGGCAGTTACACCGCTAAAGAAAATGGCTGGTGTCAATACTGCAGTACCAGTAGCTATGTCGATAACGGGATTACCAGGTATAGCTTCAGCGGGAGGATTCCAATAGCCAGAATATACTGGGTTGTTAATCCCAGCGTCCTTACCTGTTGGATCATTGTACCCGACAGGGTTATTCAGCGCATAACCATAGTAGTTCAGCGTCTGCGGATCTGCCACCGATCCGGTCACACTGTCCCGGCTGATGAACCTCTTGGTGTCGGGGGAGTAGTACCCCTAATCAAGTAATAGTACGATTAAAGAAAAAGCCCTGTTCAAGGTAATATTTGGTAAGTAGACATACATATTTGCGTATTATATCTTGTCGATTAACCTTCTAATTGAATCATCAATCAGTGTTTGCTCTGTTACATGTTGAACTATTTGCTTCATAAGCCCTACACGATTAGTAGTTCCGTAGCTTATTGATATTACCTTTTTATGTCTTTTTGGAATTAGATGGTAGATATGCAATCCAATAAAAGAGTCATCAGAAACACGCACTATATCTTCCCACTGAAGTTCACGTGCTGGAAACAGACCACTCGTATCTATTTTTATTCCAAGGTCGTTTATTATTATCCGTGATTTAAAAATAGCAACCACAAAATATAAAAACACACAAGAACATATGATAAGTAGCATTGTATATAAGGCTTCTTTTTCCCTAATTTTTAGATATATATCAAGGAAGGCTAGTATTTGGACTGCCAACATAATAATTTTTACGAATATGGATCTATGATATATTTTATTCATAGTCTCTGACCTCTATAAGCCGAACTTATTTTCTAGCCACTGCTCTCCCTCAGTAACACCAGTTGAAACTATAACAGTTGCAACTGCTCCTGCAAGAATCCCGGCAGGCCCTGATTCAGGAGTAGTAACCCCTGCTATAAAAACACCTGCACCAACGCTTAACCCTGTCCCAACGAGTTGTATGCTGCTTTTTTCTATCTTTTGAAGTGTACTATATTTTGGGTTAGACCATGTCTGGTAAAGATCGAATCCTGTAGAAACAGCTGTAATAGCAGCTCCAACATAACCTAACGACTGCAAGGGTTGATACGCTGATGTAATTTCTGTCTTCGGCAGAAACCCAATCAGACCATTGTTGTCTACGGTTTCTGGAAGAACACCTGGCGGAAGATTTCTAACAATCTGGCCTGCTTGTCCAAAACCGTATCCAGCAAGATCTCCAGAAATGTTTTCTATCAGTTGAAGACTATTGTTATAATTATTCTCATTGTTATCAGCACACAGCCCGAACGGGTCTATATTCGACACCGGCTGCCCGTTGCAATATGCGTATCTGTTGAGGCTCTGGTCGTTTTGGATGTTCCCCAGCAGCACATCCTGGTTGATGAACCTGTCTATAGTTGGATTATAGTACCCTTAATGAAGTAATATGGTCCGGATAAAAGAAAAAGCCCCGTTCAGGGCTACATTGAACTATAAGGGATTGAACTACTCCAATTCTATCATCCAGCAGTTTGCTTGGGAAGATGTGGGTGAACATAGGCAGTCTTATGCTTCATCATGCCATAGATGATGTTTACCATCCGTCTCATTACA
>Ga0224558_1003292_pt1 | contig 13625 bp, 12 predicted proteins | sample 714S32024metaG_FD_180682 | JGI IMG/M metagenome (GOLD analysis project Ga0224558, IMG submission 180682) | Peat soil microbial communities from Stordalen Mire, Sweden - 717 S3 20-24 | ecosystem: Environmental > Terrestrial > Soil > Wetlands > Peat | place: Sweden: Norrbotten County, Stordalen... | reverse complement strand
CATCTCGACGGGGTCGATGGTCTCTATCGTCGTGCCCTTGATCGTCTTCCTGGCGTTCCAACGCCATTTCGTCCGTGGAATGCTCGCCGGCGCGGTGAAGTGACGTATCTGCCGGAGCCTTGTCCCCACCTGCCTGGCCGACGCTCCAGCGACGGGCCGTCAACAACTTGTGAGACAGCTCCCATACGCGATGAGGTTCCGGACAGGACCTACCCGGCGGCTCCACTCGGCTGATCGGTGCCGCAGTACTTGCACTTCGTCGCCCCGACGGGGAGGTCGTCGGAAAGACAGGCGGGACACGTCTTGGTTGGCGGCGGATCCCCGAACACGATCTGGCCGCGCCTCGCCGAGATCCTCTTGTAGGGAATGACGACAGCAAAGTAAACGACGGCCATGAAGATGACGAAGTAGACGATCGCGGAAATGAAGGCCCCGAAGTTGACGAACGTGGCGCTGTTTCCAGCCTGTCCTAGCTGCACGCCGAGCCCGACAGCGTGGCCCCCCTGCGCGCGGGAGATCAGCGGATTGATCACAGAGTCTGTGAATGCCTTGATCAGCGTGCTGAACGCCAGGGCGACGATCAGGCCGACCGCGATGACGATGACGTCACCTCGCAATAGGAAGTTCTTGAATCCCTTGATCACTGAGGTGCTCCTTTCTTGAAGGTCGTGCGGCCAGTGGCCGGCTTGGCACGGTCGCAAGCGACCAGTGCACGGAACCATCCCACGTAGGTCGCCTGCTCTGGCAAGGTGCGCTTCCAGTGCATTATGCATCTCGTCGAAGCGTCTGTGGCCGATCGGTAGCGCTGGACGGAGACGACATCTCCGGAAGACTGGGAATACGTCTTCCGGCGGGGCTTGCGCCCTTCGATGTTCGAGGCGGCACCGGCGCCTACCTGTCCGGTGGCTCCAATACGTTCGCCATAGAATGACGACACTCGGATGAGGCGTTCATGACGACTTCTTATGCGGTTGTGTTGACGACTGCGAAATCACTCGAAGACGCCCGCGGGATCGCCGAGAAGGTCCTGAGCGAGCAGTTGGCCGCCTGCGTCCAGCTAGTGCCGATCAACAGTCTGTACACCTGGAAGGGCGAGGTGGCCGAGGAGAGCGAGGTGCTGTTGCTGCTCAAGACTCGCCAGGAGCTGTACTCCGAGCTCGAAAAGGCCATCCTCTCCGTGCACAAGTACGAGACCCCAGAGATCCTTCTACTGCCCGTAGGCCAGGGCCTACCGGCTTACCTCGATTGGATCGACGAGGTCACCTGAGCCCGCGAAGGACACTCGACGAGGTGAGGCAAGCCGTAGGCCCTGCCTCAGAGCTCCTGCAGGCACAGTCGTCACTGAGATCTGGCGTGACGCATGGGCACATGCTCCCTAGTTCGGTTGAATAGCTTGTGGGATGGGCCAGCGGACATGGAAGAAGCCGGTGCTTTCGCACCGGCTCTGACCTGCACTTTCTTTGGTGGGGGGCCCGATATCCGCGTTAACTACTACCCGTCTACCTGCGGTAATGGTCGACGCGACCCTCGTGCTCGGCGACTGAGCCCATCCCACCGGCGCTCATGCGTAGGTTCGCGTAGCAGCTGAAGGGCACCGGTACGTCGATCAGGCCGCTGAGCTGGTGCTCTTCGGTGTCGTCAGACATCATCGGCCGTGGCCTTCACCCTCTGCTGCATCGGACTCTGCCGGGCCCTCCGTCTTCCTTGAGATCCTTGCCAACGATCCGAGCACGACAAAAATGTCGAGCTGATCGTGCTCCACCGCAAGGTCCGAGTTCCCGAACAGGGTCAGCTCCATGCGCGCGTGCGCCACCGACGCGGTCTCGAGTTCGGGAGCTGTCACTGCCCCGGCATCACCTCTCCGAGGTGTTGGAATCCGACACACGGGTAGAACGATTGCCTCTGGCGGCGGTCGATCGCATGGGCGAGAGTCCTTCGGCCGACCGACCTGGCCAGCGCCCTGTACCTTGCACGGGTTCGTGACGAGAACGCCGTCGGTCACGGCGGTGTTCAAGCTTCGCAGTACCTGGTAGACGCTTGTTGCCGCAGTCGGAACCATGGGCAGCAGCGCCGCATGCCACGACCGGACAGCTCGTCTTTGTTTGCCATCGCCGTGTCTTCCCGACTTTCGTCGGTTTGACGTCAAATCAGGGGCGGAGATAGGTTCGGCTTGATCCTCATGTTCGTATCCGAGCCGAAACACCAGCTGTGGTACCCAGTATGGTCGACAGTCCGACGGCATGATGTACCCGGGTCGGTTTCAAGGAATGCGCCTTGAGGATTCAGTCCATCCGCGTGGCGGGATTGCGAGGTGCAACTCCAAAGGGCGGTTGGACCGCAGAGCTCGGGCCCGATGACGTCGTTCACACGCTCGTCGTCGTGCACACCGACGAAGGACTGACCGGCTACGGCAGCACCTCGACCAACGACGAGTTGGCGATGGCGGCGGTGAAGACGCTCATGCCCTACTGGTCCGGGGAGAACGCCCTAGAGCCCGAAAGGGTGAGCGAAAAGCTTCACCGCTCCACATTCTGGCTCGGACGCGGCGGCTCGCTTACGCACGTCATCAGCGGCATCGACATCGCCCTCTGGGATATCCTCGGCAAGGCGACGGGCCAACCGGTGGGGCGACTCCTCGGTGGCCGGTACCGCGAAAAGGTACGACCTTATGCCTCGCTTCTCGCGGATTCGCCCTCTCCCTTGAAGGACGCAATCGTCGAGCTCGTCGGCAGCGGCTTCCGGGCGTTCAAGATCGGTTGGGGTCCCTTTGGGCGGCAGAACGCGAGCTCGAACGAGGCCATCGTCGCGGCGGCGAGAGAGGCGGCAGGCGCCGAAGCACTCTTGATGGTGGATGCCGGTGCCAGCGACACCTCCTGGTCGCACGGCTACAAGTGGGCCCTCCAAACAGCCAGGATGCTCTCCGACTACGACATCCACTGGTTCGAGGAGCCACTGCCGCCGGATTGCATTGACGACTATGTCGCCTTGCGGAGACAGGTGAATGTCCCCATCGCCGGTTGCGAGGTGCTCACCCGACGTCAGAGCTTCCTGCCCTGGCTCGAGCGGGGCGCCGTGGACGTCGTGCAGCCCGATTCGACCAAGGTCGGCGGCCTGAGCGAGTCCCGACGCATAGGTTGGCTCGCCGACAGCTTCGGGATCTCGTTGATACCGCACGGTTGGAACACCGCGATCGGCTTGGCGGCTGACCTCCAACTCGCCTCCGCCCTTCCCGCCACCGACCTCGTCGAGTACATTGCCGGCTCCGCGTATGTCGACGAGATCGTGGCCGAGCCGTGGAAGCTGGACGAGAACGGAATGCTCAGCATCCCTGCGACTCCGGGGCTCGGCTTGGAGCTCGACGTCGACGCCCTCGGACGTTACGCGGATCTCGCCGCCCTGAAAGACTGACGCGGATTGAACCATGAGCGAACCTCATCAGACACTGACCATCCACTTCGTGATGGCTCTCGCCCAGAAAGGAGGAGGGCAGAGCTTTTCCTCGGCGGTACATGAGATCAGAGAAAGGCCTCAAGTATGTTCAAGCGCTGTAGATCCATCTACGTAGTCGGTGCCGCGCTGTTGTGCGGGGCCTGCGTGCTCTCGGTGCCGACTTTCGGCGCGGCAAGCGCCGCGACGAAGACCAGCACCCCCTACGCGAACATCAACCTCACAATCAGCACGAACGCCTTCGGACCCCAGGCGGACAACCTCAACCCGTTCCTCCCGACGAGCACTGACAACGCCTCGGATGCGAACACGGACATGATCTACGAGCCCCTCTGGCAGTACGATGTCGTCAAGCCCACCATCACCTATCCCTGGCTGGCGAGTGCGTACTCCCTCACCGACAACGACCAGCTGTTGACCCTCACCCTCCACAAGGGTGTCACGTGGTCCGATGGCAAGCCCTTTACGAGTGCCGACGTCGTGGAGACCTTCAGCCTGCTGAAGAATTTCCCGGCGCTGAACACGAACGGCATCACCTTCACCAAGGTTGTGGCGCAGGGCCCGCTGAAGGTGCAGATGACCTTCAGCCGACCGAGCTTCGCCGAGCTCTACTACATCTTGAACCAGACGCCGATCGTGCCGGCTCACATCTGGTCGACGATAAAGAACCCGGCCAGCTATGCCGACACGGACCCGATCGGGACCGGTCCGTTCGTGCTCAAGTCCTTCACCCCGGAGTACATGGTGCTCGCACGCAACAACCACTACTGGCAGCCCGGCTTGCCGAAGGTGAACACCATCACCTACCCGGCCGTCGGCAGCGCAGGTGCCCAGAACGCGGCTTTCAATGCCGGCGACTACACCTGGGCCTCGGCGACCGAGCCAGACATGCAGCGCCTCTACGTGGCCAGGAGCCCTTACAACAAGTACTGGTACCCACCTGTGGGAATTACCGCCCTGCTCCCCAACGACGCGGTCTACCCCTTGAACATCGAAGCTGTGCGTCGGGCCATCAGTCTCGTCGTCAGCCGCAAGACCGTTTCGACGCTGGGAGAGTGGGGCTATGAGCCCCCCATCAGCACCGCCACCGGGCTCATCCTGCCCAACTACCAGTCGTTCCTGGCACCGCAGTACGCCAAGACCACCTATTCGACGAACGTCTCGGAGGCGAGGTCACTTCTCAAGGGCGCCGGATTCAAGTTCGCGGCCAACGGCAACCTCATCGGAAAGGGCGGCAAGGCGATCTCGCTCAGCTTGATCGACCCGTCCTCGTGGGTGGACTACATGGCTGACTGCTCAGTCGTCGCTGCAGCCCTGAAGACCATCGGGATCGGCTCCTCCGTCCAGGGACTCTCCGTCGGGACATGGACTTCCGACCTGGCGACAGGTGAGTTCGACCTCGCCCTGTACTACTCGAACACGGGGCCGCAGCCCTACTACATCTACAACGCCTGGCTCAACGACTCCCTGACGGCGTCTATCGGAACGGCAGCGGGAGGTGACCAGGGGCGCTGGAGGGACCCGGCTACGCAGAAGTACCTGAACGCCTACCTCAACGCCACCAGCAACGCCCAGAGAAACGCCGCCATGTACGGCATCGAAGGGATTATGGTCAACGAGCTGCCCGTTATTCCGCTCGTGTACTCGATCGACTGGGGCGCCTACAGGACCAATGTCGTCACCGGATGGCCGACACCGCAGGATCCCTACAGCTCGGCTGGGCCGATCGAGGCCGCGAACCAGGAGTTCGTCATCTTGCATCTGCACCCAGTAAGCAAGTGAATCTGCGGCTCTTTCGGATCTCATAGCCACCTGGCTGACCAGCGACCCCATGGCGCCGCTGGTCAGCCAGCTATCCAGTCATCCCGCCAGGAGTAAGCTGTGCAGTTTGTGTGCAATGTAGTCCTTCATCATTGGAACAATCCTCAGTAGGTCGTGCTTCGCTCATCGCACCCTGACTCTCGACCACATGTCTTGCGTAGCTCCTTCAGCCCATTAGCCTCTTTCATTGAAGGAAGTAGGATAGGTTATGTGTGTGGCCGCCGTACTCTGCTACAGCTCGCATGCGACGATTTGTGACGCACGTCCGGAGGACACTTGCGTTATCTGATACGTCGTCTCGGCTTTTACCTGGTCACTGCCTGGGCCGCGATCACACTGAATTTCCTCATTCCCCGCCTCATGCCGGGGAACCCCGTCGAGCTGTTGATAAGTCACTTCAAGGGTCGTATATCGCCGGCGGCGATGAAGTCGCTCACTATCCTGTTCGGACTCAACCACCAGAGCATGCTGTCTCAGTACTGGAGCTATTGGGACAACCTGTTGCACGGCAATCTGGGTATCTCGTTCACCTACTTCCCGACTCCCGTCATCCAGGTCATTATGAGTGCGCTGCCCTGGACGGCCGTTCTCGTTGGAACATCGACGATCCTGAGCTTCATCATCGGGACCGTGGCGGGCGTCCTTGTCGGATCGAGGCGAGGGTCCTGGCTCGAAGCCAGCCTGCCGATCAGCACTTTCTTCTCGGCGATCCCGTACTTCTGGTTCGCCCTCGTTGTCTTGTACCTGTTCGCGGTGGTGGTCCAGTGGCTCCCCCTGTCAGGGGGCTACTCGTCAAGTGACACGATCGGCTGGAACACGCAATTCCTATTGTCGGCTGCGGATCATGCCATTCTGCCCGCCTTCACGATTATCGCCTCTTCGATAGCAGGCTGGCTGCTCGGAATGCGGAACATGATGATCGTGACCCTCAACGAGGACTACATAATCCTGGCGGAGGCAAAAGGGCTCTCGAAGGCTCGGATCAGCTTCGTCTACGCCGCCCGGAACGCCATCCTGCCGTCGTTGGCGAGCTTCGCCCTGTCTCTTGGCTTCGTCGTGAGTGGCGCCATCCTGGTCGAGATCGTCTTCTCGTATCCCGGCATCGGCTATGTCCTGTTCGCGGCCGTCAACAACAGCGACTATCCGCTCATGCAGGGCGTCTTCCTGGTGATCACCCTGGCAGTGCTCTTCGCGAACATCCTGGCCGACGTCTTCTACGTTCTCCTCGACCCGAGAACGAGGCAGGAGGGCTGAGATGGCCCTGATCGCCGGGAGCGACGAGAGCCGGGTGGCAGACACGCCGCCACCGTCTTCGGCGCGGAGTGGCCACAAGCGCAGCCGCTTCAACGCGCTGAGGTCGTGGAAAGTCATTGCCGGTCTCGTCATCGTCGGGTTCTTCGTCCTCATGGCGATCGTCGGTCCCTACCTTGTGAAGGCCAATCCGTCGGCAATGTCCTTGGCGATACTCCTGCCTCCCTCCTCGGCTCACTGGCTGGGCACCACCCAAGAGGGCCAAGACGTGCTCGCGCAGCTGGTGGACGGCAGCCGCTCCACACTCATCGTTGCCGCGCTTGCGGCCTCGATCGCAACGGTCGTCTCGATCATCGTGGGTCTGGCCGGCGGCTATTTGGGCGGGGTCAGCGACGAGCTGCTGTCGGTTCTGTCGAACATCTTCCTTGTCATCCCGACGCTGCCGCTCGTCATCGTGCTCGCCGGTTACCTGCCGAACAGAGGAGATCTCTCCGTCACGCTCGTCATCGCTCTGACGGGCTGGGCTTGGGGAGCGCGCGTGATGCGGGCCCAGACTCTGTCGATCCGAAAGCGGGATTACATCGAAGCAGCTCGGGCCACCGGGGAGGGAACCTGGCGCATCCTCTTGTGGGAGATCCTGCCCAACGAGCTGGCGATCGTCACGGCAAGCTTCTTGTTCACCGCCATCTTCGCAATACTCACCGCCGCCGGATTGGCCTTTCTCGGTCTGGCGAACGTCTCGGAGTGGTCCTGGGGGACGATGCTGTACTGGGCACAGAACGACTCGGCGCTGCAGGCGGGTGCGTGGTGGTGGTTCGTCCCACCCGGTCTGTGTATAGCGCTCGTGGGCACGGGCCTCGCCCTGTTGAATTTCGGCTTTGACGAGACGACCAATCCCCGCCTGCGGTCGGTAAGGCCCGTAAAGAGGCCAAAGCGCGGACAACCGCCCACACCTGCCGCCCCGGTGGAGACGCTCCGAGCTGCTGTCACCGACGGAAGCCGCTTCACGCCGGTCAGGCACGCCGGCTCCGTGGAGGAGGGGTAGGTGGAGACACGTCCTCCCGATGAGGGATCGGGGTCGACGACGAGCCCGGTCGTATTGGAGATCGAGGATCTCGACGTCGACTACGAACTGAGCACTGGCCCGCTGCCAGCCGTGAGGCAAGTCAGCCTTTCCCTGCGACGGGGCCAGGTTCTAGGGATCGCAGGTGAGTCAGGATCGGGCAAGTCCACCCTTGCCTACGCGGTGACGAGACTGCTGCGCCCTCCCGGCGTCATAGCCGGCGGCCGCGTGCGGTACCACCCCCGCTCAGGACCGGCAGTCGACGTACTCGCGATGTCCGACGACCAGCTGAGGGCTTTCCGCTGGGCCGAGTTGGCCATCGTGTTCCAGTCGGCAATGAACGCCTTGAACCCCGTCTTGAACCTGCGCGTCCAGATCCTCGACGTGCTTGCCGCCCACCGGCCGGAGATGAGACACCAGGACCGCCTTGACCGGATGGCGGAACTGCTCAAGCTCGTCGGCATCTCCGGCGACAGGGCCAAGGCCTTTCCTCACGAACTATCGGGCGGGATGCGTCAGCGGGCGATGATTGCCATCGCCCTCGCGCTCGACCCTGAGATCATCATCCTCGACGAACCTACGACTGCGCTGGATGTCGTCATGCAGCGTCAGATCCTCTCGGAAATCATGGGCCTGCGCAGCCGGCTCGGCTTCTCGGTCATCTTCATAACCCACGACCTGTCGCTGCTGATAGAGGTCGCCGACGAGATCGCCGTCATGTACGCCGGCAGGGTCGTGGAGCAGTGCCGGTCCGAGGAGATCTACAAGACTCCCCGCCACCCCTACAGCTACGGGCTGTTGAACTCATTCCCCCTGCTTCACGGGCCCAGGCAAACCCTCACCGGCATCATGGGGTTCCCACCCGACATGAGATCTTTGCCCCCCGGATGCCCGTTCCATCCGCGCTGCGAGTACGTGCACGAAGGCTGCGACCGCGTCCGTCCCCCCTTGAGGGTCTCACCCGCGCCGGGTGACACACCCGACCACGTGGTCGCCTGCTCGTTGTACGACGACCGGTCGGTCCCGGAGCTGAAGGCGAGGGCCGTTTCTCTCGCCAGCAACGACGGCGCCCAAATTAGCGACCATGCCGGCGAGGAACCTGTGCTCTCGGTGAAAGGGCTCCAGAAGTTCTTCCCAGTCCATCAGGGTCCCCGCCGGCGCCAAGCTGTGAGGCGAGTCGTGCGGGCCGTCGACGACATCTCACTCGAGTTGTACGCGGGCAAGGTGACTGCGCTTGTCGGCGAGTCCGGCTCCGGCAAGTCGACCATCGGGCGGGTCCTGTCCCAGCTCTACAGCGCAACGGGGGGGACGATCACGCTGAACGGGCGTCCGATCAAGACGAGACGGGGCCGGCGACACAGGGAGTACGTGCGCGACGTCCAGATCGTCCTGCAGGATCCGTTCAGCTCCCTGAACCCGCTGCACACAGTCGGCTATCACCTCGCACGGCCGCTTGTGATCCACGGCTTCGCCCGCTCAGGCAGAAGGGCCAGGGCGGCCGTGGAAAAGCTCCTTGCCGATGTGCAGCTGACTCCGGCGGACCAGTTCGTATCCAAGTATCCCCACGAGCTCTCCGGCGGCCAACGGCAGCGGATCGCGGTCGCGAGAGCCTTGGCGGCGCAACCTTCGGTGATCCTGGCGGACGAGCCCGTCTCGATGCTCGACGTGTCGACGCGGCTCGGCGTCCTAAATCTCCTCCGAGGTCTGGCCACCGACAGGCACCTCGCGCTGTTGTACATCACCCATGACATCGCCTCCGCCCGCTACTTCGCCGACACGACGCTCGTGATGTACGGAGGCCAGCTGATCGAAGGCGGACCATCCGAGCAGGTGGTCCTGCGCCCCGCCCACCCCTACACGCAACTCTTGCGCGACTCCGCTCCCAACCCGGAAAGGGAGTCGACGAGCACCGTGCCCTCGACTGGCGAGCCCCCCAGCCTGATCAACCCGCCTTCCGGATGTCGCTTCCACCCGCGCTGCCCTCACGTCATGGACATCTGTAAAGAGCAGAAGCCTGGCCAGATCGAGCTTGAAGGCGGGCAGTGGGCAGCATGTTGGCTTTACTAGCACCGCACGAAGGATGATGTGCCCACATTCAGCTGCCCGCGTCAGTCAACGTGGACAGCCGGGTCACGCGCTGATTGATGCCTTCGCAAGGATGCCGCCGTCACAAACCAAATGTGACCCGGTCACGTAGCGGGCTTGTTCCGACAAAAGCCACAGGACCGCCTCTGCCGGTTCCTCCGGATCTGCAAGTCTTCCGAGCGGGATTTCCTCGGAAAGAGTGCGTCGAAGCGCGTCCTTTTGATCCCTCGAAAGCCCCGCCCATGTAAGGGGGGTATCCGTCGCCCCCGGCACGACTGCATTTACTCGGATGCCATACTTCGCATAGTCTACGGCCAGCGTCCGCATCAAAGAAGATATGCCCCCTTTTGAGGCGCTATAAGAGCTCGCACCACCTCCTGAGAAGGCCGCAAAACTCGCGGGTGACGAGCACAGGACCAGCGAGCCCCGGCGCCCCGATTTCAACATGCAGCGCAGTGCTTGCCGGCACGTCAGGAATGTCCCGGTCAGGTTCGTCGCGATGACCGCGTTCCACATCTCCAGCGAGAGCTCGTGAGCAAGCCTTGGCTGCTCGATACCGGCGTTGGCGAACAACGCAGAGAGCGGCCCAAGCCGTTCTTCGGCCACATCAAAAGCTGCAACGACGGCCTCTTCTGAGGTTACGTCGCACGCGATGCCGACCGCCTTCGGCGCTCCGAGCCTGCTGGCCTCGTCGGCCACGCCGCGTACCGAGTCGGCAGAGCGGGCGAGCACGGCCACGCGGAACCCGGACTTGGCCGCAAGAAGGGCTACGGCGCGCCCGATGCCGGAGCCTCCACCTGTGACGAGAAGCACGCTGTCAGTCATATTCCCTCCTTTACGGACGTGCTCACCCGCTCACGCAAGGGCAACTTTCAGGAGGCTATCAGCAGTGCATGTTTGCCTTAGGCACCAGCTGAGCCGAGACTGAGAGCAGTGAGAACCCAACTCCCCGAGTACTTTGCAACGACTGCAAGGTTATGCGCCTTTCAACTTCTCGGCAGTTGGCGCACGGCTTGTTCCACCGCCTATCATCGCTCCTGGGCGAGTCTCATGCCATAAGGAGGCGACACGGCAAAGCCGCTTAGAGTTGGAATTGTCGGAGCAGGCTTCATCGGTCGCGTGCACGCCAGGGCGGCGCGACTGACTGGAAACCACCTGGTCGGCATCGCTGACTTGTTGCCTTCGCGCGCTGTTTCTCTGGCGGAGGATTTGGGCTTCGACACGGTCTTCCAACGGGCAGAGGACCTGATCGCCGACCCGAGGGTGGATGTCGTCCACGTGTGCGTGCCCAACTATCTGCACGCTCCTTTGGTCCAAGACGTCATAGCTGCAGGCAAACACGTCGTCTGCGAGAAGCCCCTCGCGACCTGCGTAGCCGAGGCCGAGAAACTCGAACGCCTCGCCGCCAATGCAGGTGTCGTCGCAGCCATTCCCTTCGTCTATCGCTACTACCCGATCGTGCGCGAGATACGCGAGCGGGTCCGCAGCCACGAAGCCGGCACTTTGACCATGCTTCATGGCTCGTACCTGCAGGACTGGTTGGCCGAGGAGTCCGACACGGACTGGCGTGTGGACCGCGAGATCGGTGGCGCGTCGCGAGTGTTCGCGGACATAGGCGTGCACTGGGCCGATCTCGCTGAGTTCACATCCGGCCAGCGCATCACGCGCCTTTGTGCCCAACTCCTCACCGTGTTCCCGACCCGGCGCGGTCTGGACGGCCCAACAGCCGTCCACACCGAGGACGCCGTTACCGTGAACTTCGAGACCGACGGCGGCGCTATCGGCTCGGTTGTGCTGAGTCAGGTGGCGCTCGGGCGCAAAAACCGGCTCTGGCTGTCGCTCGACGGCACCGGGGCGAGCTTTGTGTTCGACCACGAGGAGCCCGACTGCCTCTGGATAGGCGGACGGTCGACGAACCAGTTGCTCTTCCGTTCACCTGAGGGCCTGCGCGCCGCGGCCGCAAAGTATGTCACGGTACCCGCCGGCCATCCCCAAGGCTTCCAGGACTGCTTCAACGCCTTCGTGGCCGACTGCTACGCGACCATCGCCGGCGAGACGCCCGACGGGCTGCCCGGCTTCTCCGACGGCCGACGTGCGGCCGAGATCACCGAGGCCGTCCTCAATTCGGCCGCTACCAGGGCCTGGACCGACGTCCCTACCGCTCTGTGAGGTGACCTCTGCAAGGCCCAGCCTCCCGACCTTGACACTCAAGTCCGAGTTACAACGATGAAAGGCAGTAAACGCGTTATGGACAAGCTTGCCGCAAAAGGTGGCACTCCCGTCCGCTCCGTTCCGTTCCCGCCCTGGCCCCAGTTCGACGACGCAGAGCGATCCGCTGTCCTGCGTGTTCTGGACTCGCGCAACTGGTGGGCAACCGAGGGAACCGAGGTGCGAGCCTTCGAGGCCGAGTGGTCCGCCTTCACGGGAGCTTCCGGGACGGCCGCGCTCACCAACGGTACCGCCGCCCTCGAGGTGGCCCTGGCCGCGCTCGACGTTGGGCAGGGAGACGAGGTGATCATTCCCGCCTGGTCCTTCATGGCCACGATCGGCGCCGTCCTTGCGGCCAACGCCATCCCCGTCATCGTCGACGTCGACCTACACACGGGCACGATCGACGTCGCCGCGGCGGCTGCGGCGATCACGGGCAGGACCAGGGCGATAATCCCGGTCCATCTCGGAGGTGGCGTGGCGGACCTCGACGGCCTGCGCAAACTAGCCACCGAGCACGGCCTCGTCATCCTCGAGGACGCGGCTCAGGCCCACGGGTCTACTTGGCACGGTCAGCACGCCGGTACGGTCGGAGATGCCGGAACGTTCTCGTTCCAAGCGTCGAAGAACATGACCGCGGGCGAGGGCGGCGCGGTCGTCAGCCGACGCCCCGAGATAGTCGAACGAGTGACCTCGTTGGTCAACTGTGGCCGGCACCCCGGTTGCTGGTACTACCGTCACTTCGAGCTGGCGGGCAACCTGCGTCTCAGCGAGTGGCAGGGCGCGGTGCTGCGGGTCCAGCTGCAGCGGTTCCCCGCCCAGCAAGAGATCCGTTCGGCCAACGTCGACTTCTTGAACGCGACTCTGGCGGATATCTCAGGCGTCGTCCCCCTGGGTCGCCACAAGGGGTGCACCTCCCAGGGCAACTACGACTACATGGTTAACTTCGATCCGGACCTGTTCCCTGACAGGGACAGGCTTCGCACCGCTCTGCTCGCTGAGGGAATGCCGCTCACGACGGCTTACCCGCCGATGCACCAACTCGAAATGTTCAGCCGTGAGGGCGGTCTCGCCCCGCACATCAGAGACACGAGCGCCTACCCCGCCTACGCGTCCTTGCACATGCCGGTTGCCGAGCACCTGTCCAAGACGGCGATCTGGTTCAAGACCGAGGTGCTGACCGGAAGCAGGCAAGACGCCCAAAGTGTCGTCGACGCAATCGAGAAAGTGCACGGCCGCGCCGCCGAAATCGCAGAGCTGGAGCCGACCGAGTGGTGATCGCCTGTCGCATGGTCAGCTCCCAGGTCCGATCGCCCCTGCCCCGGCGCCGGACAAGGGTGCCCGGGCAGGGGCCGTATGACTGACGGCGGGGAGGAGCAAGTTGGTCAGAATGAGGCGCAGAGAGATACGCGTGATGGCGATGAAGATCATCGAGGACGGCCGGTCTACTTCCCATCCCTGATCCCGAGAATCGACACCGCGCACGTTCACCCACCCATCATGTCTGAACGTTGACTGCCAGTCTGTAAACATACCGTCCAGCTGGTAGTGCCCAGTACGCGTCAGTCCAGGTAAATCGCCATTTCCGCTGAAGTCCAATGATGCCTAGTCATGTCCGGTCCGGCCAAATGAGCCGCGCTATCAACTTGGCTACATTTTCGGACATAACAAAAGCCCCCTGCCGAACCAGAGGGCTCGAGCCGGAGGGCGCTCTTGCTGGGCCAGTGCCCCGGCGTCACCGGAGGCTTCA
>Ga0224558_1003291_pt1 | contig 13627 bp, 9 predicted proteins | sample 714S32024metaG_FD_180682 | JGI IMG/M metagenome (GOLD analysis project Ga0224558, IMG submission 180682) | Peat soil microbial communities from Stordalen Mire, Sweden - 717 S3 20-24 | ecosystem: Environmental > Terrestrial > Soil > Wetlands > Peat | place: Sweden: Norrbotten County, Stordalen... | reverse complement strand
GGGGGCCAGAAAACCAGGAAATCCTTTGGCATGGTCACGCCAGTTTGCCTCGGTCCATTTCATGACCGAGGAAACTACCGCCGGGGCATAAAAATGTCAATATACACTTAACATAGTAATACTAGATGCGGCAAAAGGGACCGTCATCAGCCTTCCGGCACGCTGGCAGACGGCCGCCAACCGCCCATGTCCGTTGCCTTGTGTCTTCAAACTTGATTTCAAATGAGAAAAGGCGTTGCCGTTATTCTTCTGCTCGCCGCAATGCTGCTTCCCCGCGTGATGCTGGGAGTGGAGAACAAAAGGCAACTGGCTTGGGGAGTCAACGCGGTGGTCCTCAAAGTCGCCTTGGAGCGGTGCGCCTTCCATGGATGATCTGCTGGCAGACCAGGAACATACCGTCTCCTTGAACTGATATGAACCCCCCAATGAACACCCCTCACCACCATCGGCGCAACCAAAGAGGTTCAACGAAGATTACCGTTCGGGCACTGTACACCCTGGCGATTGTAGGGTTTTACTGCGGCACGCTTTGCGGCGCGACCCTTCCAGTGAGAGTCAGCGGTGCCAATCCGCGCGTTCTCGTGGATCAAGACAACGTCCCATTGTTGATCGTCGGGGATTCGCCGCACAGCCTCTTTTCGAACCTCTCGACGGCTGACGCGGCGGTTTATCTGGCCGACCGGGCGGCACGGGGAATCAACAGTTTATCGGTGAATCTGCTTTGCATTCGGCCCGTGGAAGGACGCTCGGATGGCAGCCTGTTGGATGGAACCAAACCCTTCACCAACACGATAGCCGGCACGAGGTTCTACGACCTGACCACGCCCAATGCATCCTATTTCACCCACGTGGACGAAGTCCTGCACGTGGCGGCTACCGACCGGGCAATACCGCTATGCCCAATTCGCCTGGCGCGGCGCGGCGGAAACCAAGAGCCTCGCCTTGCATTTCACTGGCTCGGCAAATGAGAACGTTGACTTGTATGCGGGAGAAAAACCCGGCAGTCCCAGCGCCGCTAGCCGAAAGCTCGCCGAGGCGGTTCCCTCCGCCTGGCAGGTGGTACGGGTTGACCTCTGGGAAGCGTTCGCCGAAAGCCCGTCCGAATTCAGGCCATGAGCCTGATGTGCTCCGGCGGCCCCGCTTGGTTCGATCAAATCCGTCTCAGCCAAACGCCGGAACTACCGGCAAAGCAATGAGAATCATCGAACGGCTCAAGTTCCAATCCACCGCGCAAACCATCGTAAGCTGGGTGGCATTCGCGGTACTAATAGCTTCCGCCCAAGCTGCACCTCGCTCGGGGGCGTCGGAACCTCGAGAGACTCGTGATATCCGCGGCCCGAAACCTTCGTTTCCGCGCCTGATGGGGATGAACATCGGGGCCAAGAACTATGACGAACCGGCGTATCAGAGCCAGCTCGCGCGGCTTGATGTCGTGATCCTCGGCTTCTACAAAGGCTGGAAGCCCGGCTACGGTGTGGCCAAGGTGGTGCGGAACCTGAAGGAGTTGAGTGGTGGTAAGGTCCTCGTCGGGCAATACACGATCCTCAACGAGTGTGATGACGATCCGAAGAACAGCGCCACCCTGGATATACAGACCAAGCTCAACGACATGGACTGGTGGGCGCGAAAGGCTGATGGCAGCCGCGTGCAATGGACGGCCCAATATCGGTCGTGGGACATCAATTTCACGGCCGGGAGCCGGCCCGATGCGAATGGCCAGCGCTTTCCCCAGTGGCTGACCGAACGAGATGATCGCGTGTTCTTCAAGCCGGTGCCCTTCGACCTGTGGTATTGCGACAATGTCTTTGTCCGCCCACGAGTCACGGCAGACTGGAATCATGCCGGCGCGGACGGCGACCCGAAGAGTCCGGCTGTCGCGGCCGCGTATCGCGCGGGTCACCGCGCCGAGTGGGACCACATCCGGCGGGTTCATCCGGGTCTTCCACTGATGGGCAACACCGACGGCGATCTGTCGGAGTCGGAATATGCCGGCCAGCTCGAAGGCGCGTTCCTGGAAGGGCTGATGGGTAAGAACTGGTCCATCGAGACCTGGGGCGGTTGGTCAAAAGTGATGAGTCGATATCACTCGGCCATGGCGAACACCCGCGCACCTCACATCGTTGGTTTCAACATGCACGGCGATCCCGCGGACTATCGGTTCTTTCGTTATGCCTACGCCTCGTGCCTGCTGGATGATGGCTATTTCTGTTTCACCGCGACGGACAAAGAGTATAGCAGCGTGACTTGGTTTGACGAATTCGACTTCAAACTGGGCGCTGCCGTCACGCAGCCGCCGACCGGCCCGTGGCAGAGCGGGGTCTGGCGGCGCGACTTCGAGCACGGGATCGCCCTGGTGAATCCAACCAAAGAAGGTGTCACTGTAACGCTGGACCCCGGTTTCTTCCGCCTTAAGGGAAAGCAGGACCCTGCCACAAACGACGGCAGTCCCGCCAGCTCCATCATGCTGCCAGCGAGGGACGGAATTATCCGGTGCCGAGAGGTGGGCCAGCACAATTCCGGGGGACAGCCCTTGAGCGAAAAGCAATACCTGAGCACAGTCCTTCCCCAGGAGTTGATCCGATACGCCGGTATAGAGGTGCCGTCCAGGGAGAATATCCATGTCCTCCGGGATGGGGCCGGACAGGACCTTGAGTTTCGTCTGGTGCCGGGTCAGCCGAAGAAGAACAACGGCATCCGGGCCGAGATCAGCGTGGATTATCCTTACAGTGTCGGGGACGTTGTGCGCTACAGGTGGGAAATGCGCCTGCCTGGAGATTTCAAAGCGGATGATCCCTGGAATCGCTGGTGGGTCATGGGGCAATGGCACGATCAACCCAATCGGACCAAAGGCGAGACCTGGCAGGGATTTCCGGCACACAGCCCGGCAGTGTCCTTCAATTATGGACGGCGGGACGGAAAGGACTTTCTCTCATTACTGGTGGGCTCGCCAAAGATGAAGACCGTTGGGCTTCTGCCCCTTACGCGAGACACCTGCCATGCGCTGGACATCGTAATCAAATGGTCTCAAGGAGATGATGGTCGGATCGCGGTCTTCTTTGATGGGTCAAAGGCTCCAGCCGTTACTGGCACTGGACCGAACATGCACAACGGTTTCCAGCATTATCTCAAGCTGGGTATGTACCGGCATCCGGAGATCTCCACTGAAAACCGACTGGACATCCGAAACGTTCTCATTCAGAAGCTCAAGGACTGGCCTGTGGTTGAGCCTCGTTGAACAGAAAACGCACTCGCCGCGAATTCTTGGCCAAGATAATTCGGTTTGATCGAAGACGAATGAAACGACGCCTATTCCTTAAGCTTGTCGGTACTGCGAGCCTTGCGGCACCGGTTTTTACGGCCTTTCAAGTCCGTGCCGCGACATCGACTGTGGCGACCGCCCGCACTTTTCTGTCTCGCCTCCAGCCCGCGGTGGCGGGCGGCGGTTTCGAATTGACCGATTATTGGGTCTGGTGCGGCGCGCCGATCCGTGGCGAGGACGGACGATACCATCTCTTCGCTTCGCGTGTGCCGAAGGAAGTTCCGTTCCACCCGCACTGGCTTTTCCGCTCGGAGATTGTGCGGGCTGAATCCGAGAAGCCGGTGGGGCCCTATCGATTCGCCGAGGTGGCGCTGCCGCCGCGGGGCGGAGATTTCTTCGATGCGCGCAGCACGCACAACCCGCACATCCGCAAAGTGGGCGAGAGCTTCCTGCTGCTATACATGGGCACGAACTACGACGGCCCCACGCCCTCGCAGGAGCATCCAGAGGTCTGGCGCTCGCCACGTTATCTGGCCACCTGGGCGCGCAAACGCATCGGTCTGGCGACGAGCCAGAGCGTGTTCGGCCCTTGGAAACGCCCTGACCAGCCGCTTATCGAACCCCGTCCCGGCGAGTGGGATTCCATCGCCACGACCAATCCCTCCCTATGTCCATTGCCCGACAACTCGTTCCTGCTGGCCTACAAGTCGCGCAAAGAGAATCTGGGGCAACTCCAGGTTGGCGTGGCGCACGCTCCGCATTACACCGGCCCATGGAAACGCCAGCCCACGCCGTGGCTCTTCCGCGGCAAACCGGCGCACGTTGAGGACCCGTTCCTTTGGTACGAAGACGGTCGCGTGCAAGCGCTGATGAAGGATATGACGGGCGAGATTTGCGGTGAGAAATTCGCGGGCGTCCACGTGACGAGCGCGGATGGCTTGAGCTGGGATTTCGACCGCGCCACGCTGGCCTACCGGCCCACCGTGCGCTGGAGCGACGGACGCACTACGCAGCAAGGTTTTCTAGAACGCCCCCAACTGCTCATCGAAAATCGCATACCCACGCATTTGTTTTGTGCGACCGCCGAAGGACCGGGTGATGATCTCAAAGATGCGACCCGGACGCGGAACATCGTCTTCCCGCTTGATAGATGAAGAAAATTCATACCTCATCCCGCGGAGAAGGGTGGCGACTCAAAGCCGTCGCCGCAACGGTCTGGCTGTGCTTTTTGGTCTGCCACGCTGATGTGGTCGAGGGAACCGTAACTGATTCGAGTTCGAATCACGCCATAACCAATGTTTTGGTGCAGGAAGCCGGCACCGGGAATGTTACCCTGACCGATGGCCACGGCAGGTTTGCGCTCGAAATCAATGCGGCGATCATCAGGCCGCGTGATGGAAAATCGCCGACTAATCCCGCACCCGACCCAAGCGCTCCGGCGATCGTGAGCCGCAAGGGCGGCTATGTCACCCGCTGGACGAGTGTCGCGCTCGGCGATACGAACCTCACCGTCCCATTGGCCAGGGAGTTGGAGGCCGCCGGCCCTAGCCCAGCCCTATTTGCCTATCCCTACTATGTTCGCCTCAGGAACTTCTACGTTGCACCGCCACCGGCCGGAAACGACGCCAACGACGGCACCAGCCCTCAAAGTCCCAGGGCCACTCTCATTAAGGCGAACCTCGGCCGGGTGGCGGGCGACTGCGTCAATCTCGCACCGGGAACCTATCAATTAGCCGCCGAGGTCACCATCACTTCGGGTGGAAACGCCTCAACCCCGGCCGGATACGTCGTTTACCGCGCCGCCCGGATGGGAGCAGCGCATCTCATTGCCGCCGCCAGGCTCAATCATATGATACGCATCACTACTCATCACGTCATGTTCGACGGGATCGATTTCGACGGCAATAACTTCATGGCCGGCTTATGCGGGCTCGATGTTGAGCAGAGCCTCAACTACCACCATATCTGGGTGATGAACAGCCAGGTCCACGGGTTCGGCCAGTCGGGTATCCAGGAGAACGGGTCAGAATGGTTCTGGAATCTTCACAACCACGTGTACAGCAATGCGTGCACCGTCCGCATCGACTGGCAAGGCTCGGGCATTTCGCATGTTGTTCCGGCCGCCGTCCCCAGTTACACCCCGAGCGCCATGGACAACTATTGGGCTCCCTTCCACATCGTCAGTGCGTACAACCTCATCCACGACAACTACGGCCAACAGGGCCTGTATGTCGGCAAGAACACCGACGGCAACGGAATCATCTACGATACGTTTCGCTCATACGCTGGCCAGTCGCTGTGCCTGGGCAACATCGCCTACCACAACGGCGGCAAGGGCATCCACGTTTTCAGAAGCGGCCATGTGACGATCGCGAATAACATGGCGTACAACAACAATTGGGACACCTGCAATCCGGGGACATGGCGCGCGGAGATCTCGGCCGTCGATTCGGTCGGCTCCACCTTCCTGAACAACATAGCCTGGACGACTAGGGGCTCCGGCGTCACCTCTGCAAACGCGCCGTTCATGGCGCATTCCGGTGCATCAAACACCTGGGCTAACAACATCGCTTACGGCGCACCCAATGACTTCGCCGACTCCAACGCCTATCCCAGTCCCGCGAACAAGGCCAACGTGGATCCGCTTCTGGTGGATGCAGCCAAGAACAACTTCGCCCTCAAACCCGGCAGCCCCGCCATCGGCTTCGGGACGTTGCAGCCTTACATGCCGCCCCAATGCACCGACGTTGGGGCATGCTCCAGCGCATGCACGACCTGTCCGTAAAAGCGAACAGCCTCAAAGAAAACAATGAAGATCAGAAGCACACGATTCCGAGTGTCGTTGGCGTTGGTTGTCCTCCTTGCTGGGGGTGGTCTGCCACTCAGGAATGTTCGTGCGGAAACCCGCACGGCCGCAGCGTTGACACCGGAAGCCGTCTGGGATGCGATCAGCGCGGCACAGGACGGGGACCTTGTACAGCTTCCCCAGGGGACGGCCGCGTGGAAGAGCGGCTGGAACAGCAAGCATTGGGCGAAGATGAAGGCGATCACCATCCAGGGCGCCGGAATTGACAAGACGATCATTCGCACTGATACCACCACGGCCCCTGGAGACAAAGCGTTCGTGATCAATGGAGTCGAAGGAAAACCGTTCCGGATCACCGGGATCACTTTCGACGGAACCGGGTTTGCCACGGCGGGAACCTGGGCTGGCGAGGTAGTGATAGGCGGAAACTGCAAGAACTTCCGCGTGGACCACTGCAAGTTCCTGAATATGGACCAGATGATGACCATCAGTGGAGACACCTATGGATTGGTCGACCATTGCTACTTTCACGCCCTGGAGAAAAAGGCCGGCCTGGCTCAGACGATCTACTGCCAGGGACCCGGCAAGGCCGCCTTCACGCGGCCCCTCACGCTGGGCACTGCCCAAGCGGTCTATTTCGAGGACAACGAGGCTCACTTCAGCCCGGAGGTGGTCAACCTGACCGGCAACAACCCGTGGATCGTGCCCTACAGCGGCGCGCGGGTCGTGATCCGGCACAACCGGATCATCTATAGCCAACTGGAAATCTATCGGGTCCGCCCGGGGGCTTATGGATGCCAGAGCGCCGAGATTTACGACAACACGTTCTCCGCCGAGGGCCTGAAGATGGGCCGGCCCCAGGGGTTCATCTTCCTCGCCGGCGGCGTGGCCATGGTGTTCAACAACACCGTGACGGGAACGACTTACAACACCCGCACGATCCAAGTCAGTCACGAACGATCGTTCCAAGCGATTGGCGAGTTTGGGATTTGCGACGGCACGAATCCCATTGACGGCAATCAGATCCCTGCCGGCCAGAAAGGGGCCGGCTATCCAGCCATGGGCCAACCGGGCCGGGCAACGGATGCCGACGGAGATGGCGTATTCGAGCCCTCGCCCTGCTACGTCTGGAACAACACGCTCAATGGGGAAAAGCTCAACATGGTGCTGCGCCCTTGGGCGGATCCGGGAAAGACAGAGCGACAGGCAGCACACGTCAAGGAAGGGCGGGATTTCTTCAACGAGGCGCCCAAGCCCGAGTACTATCAGCCATACACCTACCCACATCCGCTTCAAGGCGGCCGGAAGCCCGAGTCGGGATTTTAAAGAACATGTTACTATCGCGTCCGCGTCTATCGCCCCGGCGAAGCCTGCTCCGCCTGTTCCTGTTCGCCTCGATGCTGGCCGCTACCACCGGCGCCCGCGCGAATACGCCGCTGACGATCACCGTGCACCCTGATGCCAGGCAGACGTTCCAGGGATTTGGGGCCAGCCTCGTTGAAGACCGGCAGCCCTACGGCCGGATTTCCCAGGCGGACCGGGATTCCCTCGCCGGCCTTGTCTGGCATGACTGCCGGTTCCGCATCCTGCGCCTCTGGTTCAGCCCGCCGACCTTCGCGACCCATCCCGGAGAGCGCACGACCGCGGAGTTCGTTCGAGACTATATGACCAGCGGCATGATTGCGGACGCGCAGCGGACCGGCGCCACCACGCTCCTGCTGGCGCCGAACTCGATGCCGAGCTATCTGGGCAAAGGCGACGTCATCACGTCGCGGGGCATCACGGACTATGCGAATCTGCTCGCCGACTTTATCCGGAAGGTGAAGGACGAAAACGGGATCACTTTCGCCGCCTCCGGCGTGCTCAACGAACCGCACGACGCCCATCCCCTCCTCGAGGCAAACCAATGGGCCGACATGGTAAAGGCCTTCCGCAAGGCCCTGGACGCACGGGGGCTGCAGTCGGTGGCGATCATCGCTCCGGAGCACGCGAGCGGCGGGGACGCCTACTGCATGCAGGCCCTGGAGAGCATTCGCCGCGACCCGGAGGCCTGGCGCGCGCTCGGCGGTGCGGCCTCCCACTCCTACAACATGGGCGTCACCGAGCCGATGGCCGCGCTGGTGGGAGACAAGCCGTTCTGGATGACGGAGGCCGCCGCCAACGGTCCTGAGGAGCCCTGCGATGCGCTCGCCGGGGCTTCCCTCGCGGCGCGCGTCCTCAACGACCTGAACCATGGCACCACCCACTGGGTCCATTTTATCGCGTACCATCTCGCGGACCCGAGAGACGACCAGACCCGCATCATCCGGTATTGGACCGAACCCTTCCACTATGAAATGCTTCAGAAGTACTGGTATTACCAGCAGCTCGCGCGGACGTTCGAGGTCGGCGCAGTCTTCCGGCACAGCACCAGTTCGCTTGGCGATCCGGAGATGACGTGGACGTATGGGAAGAAGCCAAAGCTGATCGCCGCGGGACGACAGGGCCTTGAGCCAGATGGCGAGATCCTCCGGCCTGGTGTAGTTGTACCCGATGCCGTCGTAGCCGAGTTCCTGCACGCACTCGGCCTGCTGGACCGGAGTCCAGGAACCGCGCCCCACACCGTTGTCGAGCGGGAAAAACTCGGGCGCGCTCACTACTGCCGTTTTCTCCTGCGCGCCCCATACCGGGCTTGCTCCAGCGGCGGTAAGCAAACTAAGGGCCAGGAGTATCCAACCGCCACGGCACCGGAAGGCGCCTTTTGCGGTCACTTTGGAACCGACGTTCATAAGGAGCTTCGATGGCGTCGGCAGAGGCCGAACCGACCTTCGCCAACCTGGAAGAGTTATGTCCCAGTCCGCGCAGAAGCACAACCTCGAATTGCCCCGCTCCCCACTGCCGGAACCCCGCTAGCGACTGACTGGTTGGCCCTGTAGGCCGGGCATGAGCGCTGGCAGATTTGGGAGAAAGGCATGACCGCGACCTGAATCCTGCGCAGGGGAACTTCCGGTCTTCAGGAGGAGGCAACCGGCTTGACTGCAACCGGCTCGGCTGAGGCAACCTTGTGAACCACTTCCTCCTCGCAACGATCCACAGACGAAATCCTAGAATGACTTTGCTTCTGTTGCGTCTAACGGACATGCTGAACCCGCGGACCGCAAAACTTTGGAGGCGATTGTCCATTTCATGCGCTTGGCTCTTGGGTCTTACCAGTGTCCTTCAAGTGGCCGCCGGCTCCGAGGCAGAGCAAGCTCTGGAATTGCGGGGCACACGGGTGATGGTCCGAGCTGAGCAGTCCCCGCCTTCCAAGACTTATACGACCCGCTTTGAGGGCGATCCCAAGCCGCCGCCCGAACTGGTGGAGTGGTTTACGCCGCCGGAAAAGTATCGGGCGGATTTCGGCGGCTTTCGTTCGCCGCTGCTGTTCGCCGATGGCACGCCCGTACGCACGGCGGCAGACTGGCAGCGCCGACGGGCGGAGATCCTCGCCACCTGGCACAAGCTCCTGGGGCCTTGACCACCGCTCATCGAAAGACCACGGGTGGAGGTCGTGCATACCTCGCGCCGCGAAAACATCATCCCGCAAGAGCTTCGGATCGAAATCGCGCTGGGCGGCGAAATGGTGGAGGGCCTGTTGCTTGTTCCCGAAGGTGAAGGCGCAGCAGGTAGCCACCCTGCGCGAAAGCGCCCGGCGGTGCTGGTGGTCTATTATGACGCGGAAACCGGCGCGGGTTTGGGCGCGCCCTTGCGCGATTACGCCTGGCAATTAGCGAGGCGCGGGTTTGTGGCGCTCTCGATCGGGAAACCCAACGCGCACATCGACCTCACCACGACGAATAAGCCTCGGACCGAGCCGTATCTTGGCCCGGTCGGCAAGCCGGTGCGCGTCCAACCGCTGTCGGCGCTCGCCTATGCCGCCGCCAACGCGCATACCGTCCTGGCCCAGCGGCCGGAGGTGGACCCGGCCCGGATCGGGATCGTGGGCCACTCCTTCGGTGGCAAGTGGGCCATGTTTGCCTCCTGTCTTTATGATAAGTTTGCCTGCGCAGTCTGGTTGGACCCCGGCATTGTCTTCGACGAGCGCGACCGGCGCCAGCAGAATCCGAGCGGCAGCGTCAATTATTGGGACGTGTGGTACTTGGGCTTTGAGCCCGGCGTGATCGCGGATCCAAAAAACGCAGGCACCTGGCGCAAGCTGCCCAGCGAAGGGCAGGCGCGCACAGGAGCCTACAAGGCGCTGGTCGATGGCGGCCATGAACTGGTGGAACTGCACGCCTTGATGGCGCCTCGGCCGTTGCTCGTCTCCGGGGGCACCGCCGACTTACCGGAGCGCTGGCCCGCGCTTAACCACGTGATGGCGGTGAACAAGCTGCTCGGCTGCGAACATCGGGTGGCTCTGACACAGCGCGAGGGGCACACGCCTACGGAGCAAGCTAATGAGCAGGTGTACCGGTTCTTCCAATGGTGGCTGCAGCCCCGCCAGGCCGCGCCATGACACGGTCTTCCAAGAGACTCCATCAGTAGGGCTGCGGGCCGGTTTTGATCCGTGGGTCGGCTTGGTTGACATCGAAGGGCTGGAATCCCAACGCGAAAGCGGGAGATTCAGGTTTTAGCCTGAAATCGCCCTCTTCCGGGGCAACGAAGAGCGGGTCTGCATACCGGGAATGGACGTCTTTGCCCCGACCCTGCCACTCAGCCCAGGTGTTGGTCCCAAACTTCGCCTGGTCCAGCTTTAGCTCCGGGTTGAAATACAGGTTCCAGTCGCAATCGAACGTGTTGGTCACCGTCGCGGTGCCGCGCGCGTCCTTGGGATGGAAATGGAACGTGTAGGGGACGTCTTCCCAGTTCTTGCTGAAGAGCTCGCCTTCGCGCCAATAGACGATGTTGTTTTCAAAAAAGACGCTCTTGTGAGGCTCGTTGCGGGTGCGGCTGACCTGCTCGAGTTTTCCCAGGGCAAAAATGTTGTTGCGCACCGTCACCTCCTTGGCGAAGTGGATGTTGTGAGGGGCGAACTTCGTGTGGTGGACCAGGTTATTCTCCACCAGCAGGTGGGTGGAGCCTTCGTCCTGGTAGATGCCCCAACCGCCATAATGATTGGCGTCCACGTCATGGATGTGGTTGTAGCGGATCACGGTGCCCGGCGAGACGCCCAGTGTATAGATGCCACCCATGTCCGAGAGCACGCCGCCGATGTGGTGGATGTGGTTGTATTCAATCCGGTTGTTTTGGCTCACGCTGCGCTGATATCCCCACACCCAACCGATCGAAATGCCGGTGTAGCCGCCATTGTGAATATGGTTATACGCCACCGTGTTGCCTTCCGTGTTCATGAGCAGCACGCCAACGGCCGAAGGGTAATCCAGTCCGTAATGGCGGAGCCAATTGTCGGTGATCTGGTTATTGCGCGTGCGCTCCCAGACGGGGCTCCGCTCAGTGCCCCCGTTTACCCGGAACCCGCCGGCGGCGATGTTCGCGATCTCGTTCCCAACAAACCGGTTTTCCGAACAGCCCGCCATCAGCTCGAAGGCAAAGGTGCCCAGGCTGGATAAACGGCATTGCTCGAACGCAGACCGGCGCGCCCCGCGCAGCGTGATGGCGGCCGGAACGCCGGCCGAACCTTGCTGGCCATTGGAGTTGCCCGGGGGCAATTCGAAGCGGGTATGGACAAAGGACAAGTTGCGGAAAAGCAAGTGCTCGACATAGCGGCGCTCCGCCGGCATGCCCTCCAGGCGCAGGTGAGCGGGGGCAAACGGGGCGACCACCTCGGCCTTGGTCATGTCCTCGCCGGGCATGGGATAATAATAAAGCTGGCCCGTGCGGCGGTTCAGATACCACTCGCCAGGGGCGTCAAGTCCCTCGAACACGTTCTCAACGATATAGCGCGCGCCATCCTCGGAGAAGTCATCCGTAAACACCTTGCTGGCTTTGTTGGCGAAGGTGACTAGGTTGGACTCGACGTTGACGGATTGGATGGGCAGGTGCGAATCGGTCCGGAAATGGTAAACAATCACCTCGACGTCGGAGAGGTTGATCCAGTCGGGTCGGATGTCACCGGGTTTAAACTGGAAGCTCTGGCAGGCCTTGTGATAACCGGTGGTTTTTGGTGTGCCCTCCGGGCAGGCGGCTACCCGCAGGAACCCTTCGTTCGGAATGCGGGCGCGCGTGCGCTGGTGGCCATTGACGTAAAGCTGCCGGAAACGCCACTGGCCATGGGCAACCTCCAGCAGATCGGTGACCCACAATTTGGCGTCATGTTGTTTCCACCCCGTGATCCGCCGGCCGCCATCCAGCACCACGTGCTCAGTTCCGGCCGCCATATAGGTAATTGGACAAGCGGCGGTGCCCGAATCTTCCGGCCCGAAGACCACCTCCCGCGTGAGGCGATAGGTACCGCCCTGCATTTTGACATTGACCGGCTCCTTCAGCGGCCCGGCTTGCTTCAATTGCCGGACCGCATCCCGGGCGCGTTCCAGGGTGGCAAAGGGCCGATCTGCCATGCCGGGATTGACGTCACTCCCGGTCGGCGCCACGAAAAAGTCGCTGGCATGAAGAGTCACAGCCGTTGCAAGAGCGCTCGCGCACAAAGCCAAAGTCAGTTTCATCAGTCTTGCTTTATCGGGGTTGGACTCATCCCGTCAAACCGTAAGTTCGTCTGCGGCGATCCGATCGACCTAATGAGCGCGCAGAGGCATTCCGCAGATCCCGGATCATCCTCTTTCATGATTGGATGTCCTTCATCTCGCAACCTCGCGTGGCGACTGGATCACACGTTCTCCGGCACGACAAACGGTGAACGGTATTCGCGTGTCGCGAGCGTGTTGGCCTTAAGGCTCGGCCGGCCCCTTCCAGACGCTTCCGCCGAAGGTGGACACATAGATAATGGAATCGTCGTTGGGATCAAAGGTGACGCGCTGGGCGTTGCGAAAAGGCAGTCCCTCCAGTGCCGTCCAGTTCTTGCCCCCGTCCTTGCTCAGCCACAGGCCGGCATCGGGTGCGCTTTCGGTGATGGACAGGTAAACCCAGTTGGGCTTGCGCGGGTGGACTGTGGCGCCGAAGCACTCCGTGCCTTTGCGTGCGACCCGTGTCCAGGTGGCCCCGCCGTCAGTGGTCTTGTAGAGGCCACCTTCGGCGTTCTTCGCATCTGAAGCGCCCAGGTAAACGGTCCGGCTGTCCAACGGATCAACGTCGAAGTCTTTGGGCCAAAGCAGCGCTTGGGATTGATTGATCCAATGCCAGCTCTCTGCACCGTCTTTGGAGCGATAAAGGCCAGGACCTTGAGCCACGAACTCGCCATCTTTTCGAAGTGCGGTCACCAGGCAGAAGAGCGTGCCGTCGCGGTGACGGATGATCCGACAGGCGCGCATGTTCGTGCTGGGGGCACCCAGGCCAACGGACTTCTTCACCCAGCTCTGGCCGCCATCAGTGGACTTATAGACTCCTTCCTCGAAGGCCGAGGCGTAAACGGTGCGACTTTCCTTCGGGCTGGTCGGATCCACGACAACAGAGGTGATCGGCTTTGGGGGCAGGCCCTGGGATGTGTCCTTCCAGGTTACCCCGAAGTCGGTGCTCAGGCCCACGCCGCC
>Ga0224558_1003288_pt1 | contig 13636 bp, 10 predicted proteins | sample 714S32024metaG_FD_180682 | JGI IMG/M metagenome (GOLD analysis project Ga0224558, IMG submission 180682) | Peat soil microbial communities from Stordalen Mire, Sweden - 717 S3 20-24 | ecosystem: Environmental > Terrestrial > Soil > Wetlands > Peat | place: Sweden: Norrbotten County, Stordalen... | reverse complement strand
TTTCCTGGTAACCCAACTTGGACAGCAGAATGGCAACCTCAACCTAGGAGCGACCACCGAGAAGCAGAAATGCCCCAATTCCCCTTACTCCCGCTCCTCAATCCCGGCTAATTTGGACAGCAGTGGGTCAGTCTCTTGTTGCTGCTTCCGTGTTTCTGGCAATCGCGCATTCAATCCATCGATCTTTCCACATTTACAACACGTGGCTGGCTTCGCTGATTGCGCAGAACCGGGTGCCAGGCCTTTGGATCGCGCACCAGTCGAACAACGTGCTTTTCGACCTTATGCTGGCATGGCTGTTCCCATATTGCGGAGCGGCCGCCGCCCAAAGGATCGCGGTGGGCGTGGCGGTACTGATCTTTTCGTGGGGCGCAATGCTGCTGATCTGCCGCGGCCGGCCCAAGAACTGGTGGTTTCTGCTGCCTTCCGTCGCGGTTCTCTCCTATGGTTATATTTTCCAGGCAGGTTTCTTCAATTTCTATCTTGGGATGGGAATCTGCTTTTGGTACCTGGCATTTTTCTTGTCTGGTAGATGGCGGATTCGATGTCTGGTTACGCCGCTACTTCTGCTGGCCTGGGTCGCCCATCCTCTGCCCGTCGTGTGGGCAGTCGGCCTGGCGGTATACACTGCGGTTGCGGAACGCCTTCCGGCACAGGGCCGAGTTGTCCTGTTGCTTGCTGGAGTGCTCGCGCTGCTGGAAATGCATTTCCTGCTTCTGACTCGGTACCAATGCATCTGGTCCGTGGATCAGGTCTGGTTTGCGACGGGCGCGAAGCAACTAATGCTGTTCGGCTGGATCTATGTGATTCCTTATTGGTTGCTTCTGGCGGCTTGGGCGATGCTATTCTGGCGTCGCGTCAGAAGCTACGGATGGCGCAATGTACTGCTGGACTTGGGTTTTCAGCTCTGGTTACTGACCGCTGCTGCGGTGGTCATGATCCCGTCCGTCATCATGTTTCCGCAGTTTGCGGCGCCGTTCAACACTGTTTCTTTACGTCTGTCCCTGGCCGCGGGAATCATCCTCAGTGTTTTCCTAATCGAGGTCCAACCAAAGAGCCACGAGAGAGTAATCCTCATCCTTAGCGCGGTGATGTTTTTCGGTTTTGTATTCCGTGATGCGCGAGAACTCAATCTTACGGAGGATCAGCTCGACGCGGCCTTGGCGCAGCTTCCAGTCAACAGCCGAGTGATCGGCCTTCTGCGCGTTCCGTCCAGGCGGGCTAGTCCGGGCTTGCATGCTGTGGACCGCGCCTGCATCGGACGCTGCTTCAGTTACGCCGGTTATGAGCTCTCAACCCGGCAATTCCGTGTGCGTGCGGCGGCCGGAAATCCAATCGTGATGGCCGACTACGCAGACGTGTGGGCGGTCGAACTGGGCCAATACCGCGTGCAGGCTCGTGATCTGCCTGTTTTTCTCGTATATTTATGCGGGGCGGACCGGCAGCAGGTTTGCTCCCGCGAATTGCATGAGGGAGAAGCGTTGCCCAGTAGTTCTCCACGCCAAAAGGGCAGTGACTATTAGCCGTCACATACTAGCCACATTTGCAGGTGAGAAACGGCATTTGACTTTAGTTCCTGACGGCATAAGACTAGAGAGGTTTTGTGCACGATTTGACCGAAGCAGATTTACGGGAGCTTAATCTCGAGGTTCTATGAAAAAGTTAGTGCTGGTAATTCTGTTCGGTATGCTGGCATGCTTCCTGGCCATGGGCCAGATCGTCAGCGGCAATGTCAACTACATTCCAACGGTGGACGTCATGGGCGCGCACGAAAACGGTGGCCGTGGCTGCGCCGGCTGCCACGCTCCGCATAGCGGCGGACGCGGTTCAGGCGGCAACATCATCAGTGGATCGGCTGCTTACACTGCCGCAGGCGTGGCAGAAGGCGACACCGGCCTGTGGGGCACCGACACCAATCCGATCGAAACTGGATACGCCGGTGGCTTGATCACCTTTACCGGTTCTTATCCGGTTGTCCTGGGCAGCTTGACTTGGGCCAGCGGCTCCCTGTACACGGGCGTTGCTACTTGCTTAAGCTGCCATGACGGCAACGTCTCCAAGGGCGCCATGATGAGCGGCCAAGCCTACGAGCAATCGTTTGGTCTGTTGAACTTCGCCACTAACGCCGGTTCCAACCACCAGGCTGCGCCGGTTAATCTGTACGGCCCGAACCCGATCCCGACACTGCTTGGCAACGACGATGGCGTGGCCGGCGACTATGCCAACGATCACCCGATCGGTCCGCTTGCGAACCTGGGCAAAGTTGCCTCCGCCGCTCTCAACGCCACGACTGGTGGTCTGGTTGTAACGGTATCCGGCGGAACAGCGACTTACATCATCACCCCTGGCTCACCGTATGCGACGTTCGTTTCGAATTACGGCATACCGGCGATCGTCTCGATGGCCATCACGTCTGGCGATACACTCGGCGGCGACGTTTATATCGTTTGCACCACCTGCCACAACCAGCACGTCATGAACGTCTACTCGTCCAAAGTACCCCTCGATTCCTCACCCGGCGGCTACTCCACGATTGCTGGGTTGACAACGGGGGCTTTCCAGACGATCTTCTTCGTGAACGGCCCGTACAATCCGGGAGCTCCCTATGACCCGACGCACGTTCCGTCCACCATGCGCTTCTGCCAACAGTGCCACTTCAATATGTCTAGCGAATACTACGGTGCCGTCACTGTAGGAACCGCTTTCTAGGCGTGTCGATTCTCGAGGGGTGTGGCCGCCAGTGTTCGGTCGTCATTCCAGGCGTGACTGCCGTACCAGAACCGTAGCCACATTATCCTGATACGCCACGCGGAATTGGTCACGCAAAGCAGGGAGCGTGGTCAGCGCTTTCAGCATGCCGGCGGGCCGGACCGGCAGCAGGTTTGCTCCCGCGAGTTGCATGAGGGAGAAGTGATCGGCAGCGTTGCCCAGTAGTTCTCCACAACAGAAGGTTCCTCCGCAATTTTCGAGTCTGCCTCTGCGGCCTCGGGTGCGCCTGTGCTGTCTCAGACTCTCCCGGCACGAATCGACCGCCGCTATCCAGGCGAGAACCTCGATTTTAGTTCGTTCGAAGGAAGCGCTGGACCCCAACAGCTGCAAGCATGGGCATCGGTCACATCCTCAGGTGATCTACGTCATTGACTATTAGTAGTCACACACGCAAGTGATCTACGGCGCAGACTCTCACACGGCGTAGTGACATGCATCACTGCATCGGAACCGGAAATGAGTAGAATCTCTGACCAGCGAGCAGCGAGAAGACACTGTCCGCCTGAACCCTGCAGCCGCGAAAAGAAACTCCTGCATTGGCCGCGATGTTCCGTGGCCCCCCCTCAGCCTATTCTTGAGTTCCACCTCAAAAGGAGAGGTATGGCGCTCCAGGTACCCAACCGTTTGCCCGTCATCCACCGTCTGCAGAATGGAAGCGCATCCCCGTGCTCCCGGCGGCAGCATAGCAGGCCGCTCACATGTCGTGGGTTGGCTCTGGTGGTGGGGAAGGGCGTCACGTTCTTGGAGGAGGTATTTTATGGCTGATCTGTATACCTGCAGCTGCGGCAGCCAAACCTGGGAAATCTTCGACACGGGCGTGCGCTGCACAGGGTGCGAGGCGGAGTATGTCACGCCCCACGGCCCAGTGTCGGAATTCAATTCCGCGGTCACGCACGAACTGGAAGAGGAACTGGCAGAATGACCCTCCGCAGTCATACCGAGGTGTCACGTGATGTTTCTCCCCAACCTCAGGCAGAAGGAGTATCCGCATTTACGTCCTGAATGCGTGAGATTTCGTCCGAATGTTCGGACGTGCAAGAAATTAAACAGGAGGTTTTATCAATGAGAAGTCTAGCGTTCGTAATTCTGTTCGGTATGCTGGCATGCGGCCTGGCTATGGGCCAGATCATCAGCGGCAACACAGCATACATTCCGACAGTTGACGTCATGGGCGCGCACGAAAACGGCGGCCGTGGCTGCGCCGGTTGCCACGCTCCGCACAGCGGCGGACGCGGTTCAGGCGGCAACATCATCAGTGGTGGCGCCGCTTACACTGCCGCAGGCGTGGCAGAAGGCGACACCGGCCTGTGGGGCACCGACACGAATCCGATCGAGACTGGATACGCCGGTGGTCTAATCACCTTTGATAGTTCTTATCCGGTTACCCTGGCCTCCTTGACCTGGGCCAGCGGCTCTCTGTACACGGGCGTTGCCACTTGCTTGAGCTGCCATGACGGCAACGTTTCCAAGGGCGCCATGATGAGCGGCCAGGCCTACGAGCAATCGTTTGGTCTGTTGAACTTCGCCACCAACGTGGGTTCCAATCACCAGGCTGCGCCGGTTAATCTCTACGGCTCCCAGCCAATCCCGACACTGCTCGGCAACGACGGTGGCGTGGCCGGCGATTATGCCAACGATCACCCGGTAGGCCCGCTTGCGAACCTGGGCAAAGTTGCCTCGGCCGCACTCAACGCCACGACCGGTGGTCTAACTGTGACCGTCGCCGCCAACAAAGCGACCTTCGTCATCGCTGCTGGCTCCCCGTATGCCCAGTTCGTCTCGAATTACGGCTATCCCGCAGTCGCCTCGATGGCCATCACGTCTGGCGATACGACCGGTGGCGACCTGTATATCGTTTGCACAACTTGCCACAACCAGCACGTTCAGAACGTCTACGGATCCAAAGCACACAGCTATAACAAGATCGCCGGGCTGGCGACTGGGTCCTTCCAGACGATCTTCTACGTGAACGGCCCGTACAACCCGGGAGCTCCCTATGACCCGACGCACGTTCCGTCCACCATGCGCTTCTGCCAACAGTGCCACTTCAGTATGTCTAGCGAATACTACGGTGCCGTCACTGTAGGAACAGCGTTCTAACTTGTCTGCTTTTCAAGGGGGAGAGGTTCACCTCTCCCCTTGTTTTTTTGAGCTAGTCTTAACCCAGCGTGGTCATCTCGCCATCGGGTCACCGGATCGGTGGAATTGGAAACTTGGGCCCATGACCTTCGACGACCCGATCACATGATCGGCGTTGAAAGCCGGCTCCTTCCTGCCGAAGCCGGGGTTACCTTGGGTCATTTCACCAGTTAAGTGTGGCAGAACGCCCATTTTTCTGCGAAAACACCCCCGGTTGGTTTCGCCCACCCCGTCACTGACAGCATAAACCGTTTGTTTCCAATAAATTACATCCGCTGCAAGAAACCACCACTTCCCCAAGACTACGGTGAGGCTCGTGCACAAGCAGGGGTAGATCTTCTTAGTTGCTATTTGTGGGGGAATCATGAAGTCCTTGGTCTTTATCGCAGTGCTCGGCGCTGCCCTTTCGTCGGAGTTGGCGTTAGCGCAAGTTGCCTCTCACGCCCCGACCATCCCAGCTGCCCCGACGCCAGTCGAGACTGCGGCCAATACTGCTAATTCCGCAAACCCAGCCCCGACTTCGAGTATGCAAGTCACCGGTAAGCCAGTGGTGCTCATCAACGGGAGCGTCCTGACGGATCGCGACCTGTTGCGCGAGATGTTGGCGATGTTCCCTTACGCGCGCCAACATAATGGATTTCCCAAGGCTGAGGAACCGGAGATCCGCCGCGGCGCGCTGCAGATGATCGAGTATGAGGAGTTGGTGTACCAGGAAGCCGAGCGGCGCAAGATGACGATTCCGGCAGCGCGGCTGAAGAAAGCGGAGGCCGATTTTCGCAGCAAATTTCAGGACGATGAGCAGTTTCAGGAGTACCTGAAAACCGAGTTGAACGGCTCCCTGCAACAGTTCCGCCAACAGATTCGCCGCTCGCTGCTGATTGAAGCCCTGCTCAAGGCCGAACTTGACGACCGATCCAAGGTTTCGCTTGCCGAAGCCCGGGCCTACTACGACAAGAATCCGAAGCTGTTTCGTCACGCCGAGCTTTTCGGATTCCAGACCATTTCCATCATGCCGGCGGAAGATGCCGGCGCCGATGTGCAGCAGCAGGCCCGCAAGCGGGCGGAAGACGCCCTGAAACAGGCCAGAGCCACCAAGACCTACCAGGAGTTTGGCCTGCTGGCGGAGAAGATCTCGGAAGACGACTATCGCGTGAGTTTTGGCGACCACAAGCTGGTACCGCGCGAGAAAATGCCGCCGGAGATGGTGAAAAAGGCGCTGGTCATGCAACTGGGACAGGTGAGCGATCTGATGCCAGTCGGCAGCTTCTACCTCATCTTTCGCCTGGATGCCCACGTGCCAGCCGGGAAAGTGGCGTTTGACGAAGTGAAGGATCGTTTGATGAAGGATCTACAGAAGACGAAGTACGACCGCCTGCGCGCCGATTTTGACAAGCGGCTGCGCCAGCATGCGAAGGTGGAAGAAGTTTAAGCATCCGCGCCCCCACACGGGAGAAGACGCGGAGCAGAAGATGGGGGAACAGAGGCGGAAAGAAGAGGTAGGGAAAACGTGGGGCGTCGCTACAAAATTCTGCTGATTTGCGCGTTTTCCCAGATGTTCTGGGCCCTGCCAGCAGCAGCGCAGGTAGAGTTTAAGGGTGTCACCGCCTCAATGAGCGGCAGTGTCGCCGCGGGGTATTCTGGCGACCTTAGCGGCGAAGGGGGAGGATCGGACCACGGGATGGTCTTAGGGGGTGCTGGCGCTCTGCAGGGTTCTTTCTATAACCCCAACTTCATCTCCTTTTCTGCGACACCCTACTACAACCGGTCGCAGTCAAACTCCGACTCGCAGTCGATCTTCGACAGCAGTGGCTACTCCGGAAATATCAACATTTTCAGCGGAAGCCGTTTCCCGGGGAACATCAGCTTCGGCCAGGACTATAACACTTCGGGATTGTATGGGATTCCTGGCACAATCGGCTTGACCACGAAGGGTAGCAACCGCGTCTTCGGTATCGGCTGGAGCGCCCTGTTGCCCGATCTTCCGTCGCTCTCGGTCGGCTATTCGCGTGGTTCCGGATCGAGTTCCCTGCTGGGCAGTGAAGCCGAGAACTCCGCCACGACGGACACTTTTACGCTCCGGAGCGGATATAAAGTTAAGGGCATGGGCCTGACCGCGAGTTTCATTCACGAGGGCGTGGATTCGAATACTGCTGCCATCCTGGAGGGCGGATCGGCGCAGAACTCAAACACTTCATCCAACACTTATCAGATCAGTGGTTCGCGTGGATTTTACAATGGTGGCTTTGGCGTCGGTTTTTCCAGGTCAACTTATAGCGACGCCTATACCGGGGAAGCAAGCGGGTCGAGTCACGGCGCGACAGACAGCCTTTACGGGAGTCTCGGCATCAAGCTCTGGAAGGTTCCGCTAAGTGCAAGCGTGGCCTATACCGACAACCTCGAAGGCAATTTCGAAGAGCAACTCCTGAGCGACGGCGTAATGCAAATGCAGACCAATCTCAGCCCGGTATCACACTCGCTGCTGATGAGCCTAAGTAGCTCGGATAGGATTCTGCCTCACATGTTTGTCACCGGCTTTGTAAGCCGCCAGGAAGAGTACATTGCGGGAACAAGTGCCGGGCTGACGCAATTCGGGGCCAACGTCAGTGGCAACTTTGGCGAACGCCTCAAGGGGTTGACCGCGACCGTCGGCGTGATCGATTCCGCCAATCAAGAGGGCAACGAGGGAGCATCGCTAGTAGCTAACGTGAATTACCGTCACAATCTTTACGGGTGGGAGTTCGAAGGGAATTTCGGCTACGACCAGAGCGTTCAGACCCTGCTGGCGATATACCAGACCTCCACTCTGTACTACGGCGGCGCGCTCCGGCACAAGTTTGCCAGAAGAGTATTTTGGAATGTTGCAGGTGGCGGCGGTCGAAGCGCCTTTGTGCAGGTAGCTGGCAATTCGAGCCATTCGGAAAGCGTCACCACCAGCTTCACAGCGTATGGATACTCCGCGGGGGGCAATTATTCGAAATCGGAGGGTACGTCCGTGATCACCCCGACCGGCTTGGTTACGGTCCCGGTGCCGATCGTTTCCAATAATACGGTGCTTTTCAACGGGATCGGCAGGGGCTTGACGGTCGCCGGCTCTCCCGTGCGGAGGATGTCGATCACCGCGTCATTTTCCCAGGCATTCAGCAATACGCTTGGGCTGAACAACACCAACGGCGCGTCCTCCACTAATAAAACTTCGCAGCTCAACGGTTATTTGACATACCAATTCAGGAGGATGTATTTCAATGCGGGGGTGCTCCAGTTCCGACAGGACATCAGCGCTGCTGCCGGCATTCCTCCGAGTGTGGTAACCTCTTATTACTTCGGGATTTCCAGGTGGTTCAAAGCATTTTAGGCCGGCGGTGGGAGGGAGATCCTTGCATGTGGGGAAAGGCCGGAGGCGTCCTTCTACTTCTACTTTTACTAACACTCCTATCGTCAGCAGCGCCAACGAAGAAAGAAAGCCCCAAAGTAATCCTGCCCCCGGACTTGCTGCTGCAAGACGGCCGAAAACTGACCTACGAGCGCGCCTTCCGCTCGGAAAAGGAAGTACGGGGGAAGCCCGGATTCTGGACCAAGGTGTTGGACGTAGTCGCCGGCGAGCCTGACTACAAGGAAATGATCCGTCCCTACGACATCGCTGTCGATTCGCACGGACGAGCCATCATCACCGACCCCGGCGCCAAGGGCATTCATGTTTTTGATTTCGACCAGCACAAGTACAAATTCATCGAGCGCGCAGAGAAAGACCATGACCCGATGCTGGCGCCACAGTGCGTTGCCGTCGATGCCCAGGACAATTTCTACGTCACCGATTCCGAGTCGGGAAAGATCTTTGTCTTCGACGCCAGCGGAAAGTTCAAGCATGCCCTCGGCAGTCTGAAGGGTGGAGAAGGTTACTTCAAGCGGCCTACCGGGATCGCCGTGGATTCCGCGGCGCAGAGAATCTACGTCACCGACACGCTGCGCGACAAGATTTTCATACTGGATATGCAAGGCCAGGTGATGCAAACCATAGGACAGCACGGCACCGGCAATGGCGAATTCCACTTCCCGACCGAACTGCGTCTCGACGATCGCAGTCTGCTGGTGGTGGACGCCATGAACTTCCGCGTTGAGCTTGTCGGTCGCGACGGTTCTTTTCAGAGCACCATCGGCCAAGTTGGCAATTCCGTCGGCAGCATGTTTCGGCCGAAGGGCATTGGGTTCGACTCAGAAGGTCATTTGTACGTTGTGGACGGGCTATGGGGTATCGTGCAGGTCTACGATCGCGAGGGACACTTGCTCTACTACTTTGGCGGAAAAGGCCAAGGGCTGGGCGAGTTTCAGCTGCCGGCAGGTTTATTCATCGATCATAACGACCGTATTTTTGTCGTGGATTCTTTTAACCGGCGGGTTCAGGTGTTTCGCTATTACGGACTGCCAAAGCAGGCGAGAGGAGCAACTCCTTGAGTAGGTTTGTGCTTTTCTGCGCTCTGATTATGGCGACGGCCGCGACCAAAGCGCAGGTTCCTACAACAAATGTAATCGGCATTCATGACATGGGGCCATTTGGCCAGTCGCCGATTACCGGCGGTCTGACCACATGCGAGTACTGTCATGCCCCTCACTCCGCGCATCCCGATATTTTGCCTCTGTGGAGCCAGAAACTGTCGACCATAAGCAATTACTCGCTATATACGGATCCGACCATGGTGAACCAGGTACTGGAGCCTGCATTGGGTTCAGCCAGTAATCTCTGCCTTAGTTGCCATGATGGCACCGTTGCACCCGGACAGACCTCGCCGTACGGCAATATCAAGATGAGTGGCTCCATGAATAGCCAGGATGTGTTCGGAACGAACTTGACAGGCGTGCATCCCTTTAATTTCAAGCTGCCCTTGCAAAGCGCACCCAACTTGCTCCCGAGCGTGGTTGCGGGACAGACCGGCAACCCCGCAGTCAAGTTGATTAGCGGCAACGTGCAGTGCACGACTTGTCACGAACCGCACGTCCAGTCGATTGATCCGGTTGCCCAGGACTTTCTGGTGATGAACAATGCGAATTCAGCGTTGTGCCTCGCTTGCCATGTGTCGGATCCAGGTCAGTTACTCAACGCGGCTAGCCATTCCTATCGAGCACAGAGCGAAATCATTTCGAGTTTGTCGCACCCATCAACTGCTAAGTTTAACGCGTTCACTTCTTGGTACAAGAGCGCGCACGCGCAGGCTTCGTACAAGGTATCCAAGACCGCTACCGCAAAGCTGGGACCGTACGGCAACACGAAGCAGAACGGTTGCTTTTCTTGCCACGCTCCCCACAATGCTCCGGGCGCGGCGTCGTTACTTACTGGACCGGTTCTGGCAGTCGCGAGTATGGACAAGACGACGCAGAGCTGTATCACATGCCACAACGGCGGCTCCAACATCTCGCCCGCGATTCCCAATGTTTTCGCTGAGTTCTCCAAGACGGGGCATCCTTTTCCGAACGGACGCAACCAGCACGCCGCGAACGAGACCGAAGTGCTGAACAACAATCGACATGCAACCTGTGTTGACTGCCATGACGCGCATGCCTCAAACCAGACTAGTACCTTCGCATTGACCACCATTCGCGGTTCGCAAAACGGCGCCCTGGGGATCAGCGCGTCGGACGGCACCACTGTTGTGAGCCCTGCGGCAAATCAATTCGAGACCTGCCTGCGTTGTCATGGTACAAGTGCGGGCAAGAAGGTTCTACCTGTTTTCGGTTACCTGCCGACGCGGATAGTTACAGCCGGAGACCCGCTGAACCTAATCCCGCAGTTCAACCTTACGGCGAGGTCGAGCCATCCCGTGATGCATGACAGTAACAGTCCATACCCGCAGCCCAGTCTGTTGAAGTTTATGTGGAATCTGGACGGACATACTCAAGGGCACGCGGTCAATACACGTATTCTCTGTACCGACTGCCACAACGCCGACGACAACCGCGAATTCGGTGGCAGCGGGCCGAACGGACCGCACGGTTCGAGCTTCCCTCATATCTTAGAGCGGCCCTACTCGTTTAGTCAGGTTGCTCCAGGTTATCCGCCCGCCGCCGGACCGGGAACGACTGTACTAAACCTCCTTCCTCCGATCGTGGATCCGTCCGCAGGCGGCCCGTATTCACTGTGCGCCAAGTGTCACAACCTCTCCAACATCATGGCGAACGCCAGCTTTAGTAAACACGCTCTCCACATCACCGGCGGATTTTCTTGCTCCGTCTGTCACACCGCACATGGAATCGGTGCATCTTCTGGAAGTGTCTCCGGTGAACGCCTCGTGAGTTTCGACCTTGCAGTGGTGGCCGAGAACGATATTTCGAAGGTCCCTGTTTCCTACTCGCGCAGCACGGGCACCTGCACTCTCAAGTGCCACAATGTCGATCACAACGCCGATGGTTCAATTGGAACTCCGGTGAACCTGAAAGGACTTGCGAAGCCCGTACGCTAAGGCAATTCGATATCCGGCGTGGGGAACAAGCTGCGGGTCCTCCTGTAAGGACAGACCGGGAACCGTGAAAAATGGGCATGCCGAACGAAACCATTCAGGAAAATCCTGCAGTGCGGCCGGTTAGCAGCGTCTTCGGCACCATCGTCGGCAGTGCCCCACTGCGCATACTTGTTTTGCTACTGTTACTGACCGTCGCGCCCGTATGCGCAGCTTTCTCCCTTACAGCTCTCTTGAACGGCGACATTTGGTGGCATCTGCGTACTGGGCTTTGGATCCTGCAGAATCACGCCGTCCCCCGCAGTGGTTTGTTTTCGCAGTATATCGATAGGCCATGGGTTGACTCCAGTTGGGGATTCGATGTCTTGACGGCTGGAGCCTACAAGTTGCTGGGCTTGAGAGCTTTCGCCGTGCTGCTAATGGGTTTCAAACTGGCTCTGGCCGCGGTGACCTTTCTCTTGGCGGGTGGTTGGCGCCGATGCTTCTGGTGCGCCATTCTGCTTTCTGCCACTGCCCAATATGTCATCACCGATTTACTGCTCCGCCCCATCCTTTTTTCAATTCTATTCTTTGGGGTTGAATTGTTCCTCTTACTGCAAAGCCGCCGCCGCGGCGACCTGCGCCCTCTATTCTGGATGCCCGTGCTTTTTTTCCTATGGGCCAATCTCGACGGACAGTTCTTGATCGGACTGCTCTTGCTGGGTTTGTATGTGGCGGCCGAGGTCACGGAATTTCTGTTGCGCAAATCCGGTGTAAGCTCGTTCCCGGCACCCGTCCACTCTCTGGCGAAGGTTTCCGCCATTGCCGGGCTTTCGGTAGTCGCAACCTTCCTCACACCCTACCCGTTTCAACTCTTCCCGAGCACGTTCCAGACTACCTACAGCAAAGTGCTCTTCGTGGATTTCCAGGAGATGCAGGCCATGGATTTCCGGCGGCCGCAGCAGTTCGTATTGATGCTGCTGGTCATGGCGGCATTTTTTGCGCTTGGGCGCCAACGCTCGCGGGATCTGTTCAAACTTGGCGCAATGGGCATCTTCCTGGTGCTTGCATTCCGAGTCCAACGAGATGTGTGGTGCGTAGTCTTACCGGCAATTGCAATAATCGCCGACGCGGTGGCGGATTGGCGTCGCGAACCGGAACCCCACAACGGCAGCCAGCCATGGAAATGGGAGAAGCCACTGCTTGCGGTCCTGGTTCTGGTGCTGTCTCTGGCGGCTATCGTCCGCCTCCCCGGCAGCACGGCACTGATGAATCAGGCTAGTCGAGCGTACCCCGTAAAAGCCTGCAATTTCATCCGGACGAATCAGCTTCCCGGCCCTCTGTTCAACACCTATTACTGGGGTGGTTTCCTGATTTGGTATCTGCCGGAATATCCGGTCTCAATTGACAGCCGTTTGAGTCTGTACGGCGAAGAAATTAATGAGAGATATTTCAAAGTGACCGGCGGTACTCAGCGTCTCGAAACGGACCCAAGTTTCACCCATGCCCGCACCATCCTACTTGAGCGAAATTCTGGCATGCTGAAAGCGCTGACCACGCTCCCCGCTTTGCGTGACCAATTCCGTGTGGCATATCAGGACGATGTGGCTACCATTCTGGTACGAGAGTCCCCCCTGCAATGACGACTGAACACTGGCAGCCACACCTCCCCGAAAAACGACACGCCTAGAACGCAGTTCCTACAGTGACGGCACCGTAGTATTCGCTAGACAGACTGAAGTGGCACTGTTGGCAGAACCGCATGGTGGACGGAACGTGCGTCGGGTCAAAGGGAGCTCCCGGGTTGTACGGGCCGTTCACGAAGAAGATCGACTGGAATTGCCCCGTGCTCAACCCGGCGATCGTGGAGTAGCCGCCGGGTGAGGAATCAAGGGGTACTTTGGACGAGTAGACGTTCATGACATGCTGGTTGTGGCAGGTGGTGCAAACGACATACAGGTCTCCACCTAGCGTATCGCCAGACGTGATGGCCATCGAGGCGACCGCCGGGATGCCGTAATTCGAAACGAACTGGGCATACTGTGAGCCACGGGCGATGGTGAAGGTCGCTACGTTGGCAGCGACGGTCACAGTCAGACCACCGGTCGTGGCGTTGAGTGCGGCGGAGGCAACTTTGCCTAGGTTCGCAAGCGGTCCCACTGGGTGATCGTTGGCATAATCGCCGGCCACACCACTGTCGTTGCCGAGCAGTGTCGGGATCGGCTGGGAGCCGTACAGATTAACCGGCGCAGCCTGGTGATTGGAACCCACGTTGGTGGCGAAGTTCAACAGACCAAACGATT
>Ga0224558_1003287_pt1 | contig 13637 bp, 12 predicted proteins | sample 714S32024metaG_FD_180682 | JGI IMG/M metagenome (GOLD analysis project Ga0224558, IMG submission 180682) | Peat soil microbial communities from Stordalen Mire, Sweden - 717 S3 20-24 | ecosystem: Environmental > Terrestrial > Soil > Wetlands > Peat | place: Sweden: Norrbotten County, Stordalen... | reverse complement strand
GTATTTCAACGCCAGGGGATCCAGAAGATAATGCAGATACGTGTGCCGAATCTGCTGCAGCTTGATCGCCGTCCCCGAGGTCGGTGAAATCACGACGTAGTAATCCGAAGCATAGTTGCGCGCGTTGGTCTGCCCCGGCGCGCCCATGGCATCCAGATAGATGGTGAACTGGCGTCCCAAGTAACCCGCCGACGGCATCTTCAGATAGATCTCGGTGTCGAACGTCATCTTCGCCAGCGGATCGTGATAGATCTCGGTCAAATAGCTGTAGCGCTCGCGGTGCCGCTCCCAGATGGCGTGCAATCCAATCTTTTGGTAGAAGGCTTGCACCAGCGGGACCATGTCCGACACCACTTCCGCATCGGGCGGCAGCTCCGTCTGCGGCACTTTCAGAGCGAAAGCCGGCGGCTCGTCCAGGTAGAGCGCCAGCGACACATAATGAGACAGGTCGTGTGCGGGCTCCGCCGCTTGGTGCTGCCGGTAGAACAAGCACATCGGACCGACCACGTCCTGAGCTCCGACGGCATTTTCCGCTGCTTTTGCAACCTCCGACCGGATCTGCGCGCGCAGCGGGTCGGAAACATTCAGCTCCTGGTCATAGCCGCACGTGTTGATGGCGGTCAGTACCGTGAACAGCGTCTCGCTGGTCTCCAAAGTCACCTGCGGCCGCTTCTGCGCAAACCCGGACGCCACGACCAGCACGACCGCCAGGCTCAGGGCGAGCGTCAGTCGCACGGGTTGTTCCAGGAAGTTCCTTCGGATATCAGGCATAGACGGATGCGCTAGAAGTAGTGTACGAACTGGTCAATTTGCGGTCAAACCGACAGGGATGGAAATGCCCAATTGCTGTAACTCCAGGCTGCTGCCGAGCTTCGCTCGGCCTGGACGGGCGAGGGCGCCCGTCCCTAAACGAGCGTTTTACCGCCGCAGAAGATTCTTCGCGATGAACAGTACATTCGCTGGGCGCTCGGCCAGCCGCCGCATGAAGTAGGGATACCACTCGGTGCCGAATGGGATATAGACGCGCACGCCCCAGCCATCTTTGACCAGGCCCTGCTGCAGGTCGCGCCGGATGCCGTGTAGCATTTGAAATTCAAAAGCGTTGCGCGGAATGTTCTCCCGGATGGCAAAGGCCTTGGCTTCTTTAATAATGGCCTCGTCATGGGTCGCTAGCCCATGATAGACGCCGCTCTTCATCAGGATCTTCATCAGCTTCACGTAGCTGGCGTCCACCTCGGATTTCTTCTGGAAGGCGACTTCTTCGGGCTCTTTGTATGCGCCCTTGCAGAGCCGTATGCGGATGCGCTCGGAGAGCAACTTTTCGATGTCGGCCTCGGCGCGCCGCATATACGACTGGATCACCGCTCCCACGCTGTCCTCGTTCCCGGGAACCCGGTGAAGCTCCTGAACAAAGTCGAGCGTCCGCTGCGTGTGTGCCGATCCTTCCATATCGACGCGAATAAAATTCCTGGGCGACATATGGGCCGCCTTGATGACCAACCCGCGGACAATGTCGTAAGCCAGGTTCTCGTCCACGTCCAGGCCCATGTGGGTCAGTTTCACGCTGACATTCGCGTTCAGCTTGGCGGCGGCGATTTCGTCGAGCAGATGGTTATAAAGCTGGGCGCTGGCGCGGGCTTCCTCAGCGTTGGTGACATTCTCGCCCAGATTGTCGATGGAGACGCTGGCGCCAAATTGATTAACGGCGGTGGCGGCGCGAATCGCGTCGGCAACTTCTTTGCCGGCGACGAAGCGGGTGGAAATGCGCTGACCAAAGCGGGAGTGTTCGGCAACGGCGCGCAGCGACCGACTTTCCGACAGCGCAATGAACACTGCCCTCAGCATGGAAATTTCAGACTGGCCCGTTCTGGCATTGGCGTGCCGCTTCTAGCGGGGATACCTCCCGGTAATGTAGCCCTCCAACTCCTGAATAGTCTGCGCCTGGCCCGAGATGATCCACTTCACCAGATCGCCAAGCGACACCACACCCACTACAGAGTCCTCCTCCACCACCGGCAGATGACGAAAATGGTGCTTGGTCATGATGGCCATGCACTCGTCCACTGTGTTCCGCCGAACTACGAAGACTACCGGGCTAGTCATGATCTCCCGGACTAGGGTCTCTTTCGAGGATCGGCCTTTGAGGGTGACTTTGCGGGCATAGTCACGCTCCGACAGGATGCCAACCAGTTTGTTCTTGGATAACACCAGCAACGCTCCTATACCCTGCTCAGCCATTTTCTCGATGGCTTCATAGACAGACTGGTCGGGCGTTACTGACAGGACTCTCTTGTCGCTCTTCTGCCTTAACAGCGATTCAATTGTGTCAGTAAGTTGCATGAGGACCCTCGCGCGGGAGAACCATGAGCAACGGGCTCTCGGTTGCCTAAGGCTTGGTTACGATAACGCCGTCTGCTCAGGCGTTTCTTAGCGCGTAAACTGAGTCGCGCCCACCCGTAATGCGCCTGGCCGTGAATGCCAAAACCAGAATCATAGTACACCCATCTCGTCTGTTCGCGACATCGTGAAACGATTTTTGTCGGGGGCCCTCCGCTCGGTCGTGGCAAGGCATTGCGGGTCGCCTTCGAAAGTATGTTTTACACTGTTGCACCAGATGAACGGCCTTTAGACGATTGGGTCAACCAGTTCTCCGAGACTCATGCTCCGACGATCTCTCGCACGGCGCGATAGCCCTGATCGATGGCGGTATTGGTGTAGGCATGACCGTCAGCATCCGAGTTCGCGATCTTGATTCTCCCGAAGGGCTGTCGGCCAATCACACACGGACGTTCGGACGCCGGCCGGTCGAGAGGCTCGAACAATGCGTTGTACTCGTATGCATATCCGTGCGGCCAGCGGTTGACCGTAATTGCCTGAATGTCGCGGGCGGGATCGAATCCGCCGGCTGAGAGTGCGCGGCCAAGTTGATCTCGTACCTGACGCTCGAAGGTTTCGAATTTCGTGTTGACCAGTTCCCACCGTCCTGATCGGTACTGGTCCTTGCAACTCAGGCCAGGCTCGCATGGAGTGCGAAGAAGGTGAAGCAGGCAGGATTCATCCGGCGAACTGGGAAAGTGGTAGTCGCCCATGGAAACCGGGAAATCCAATGTAACGTTGCTGAAGTATGCTCCCGGAGCGTAGATCGCGCTAATGCCGAGTTTCTGGAATGCTTTCCAGTTGCTGATTTGCACGTTCGTGTAGACAAGAGGAATCTTCACACAGTAAGCGAGAGCTTCCTTTTGTTTGTCTGACATCTCCGGACACAAATAGGGAATGACCATGTTGTAGCACGCGAGTACACAATTCGTGCCGCGGATCCGGTGGGCCTGTCGGCCGCGAACGTAGGTTACTTCGACTGCCTTCGCGGTCTTTGGATTGGGATTTGGATCTGGATCTCCGATGTGCCGGACTCTCACCGCCGTGCTGTTCAGGCGAATGCGAACTGTGGACGAGGCATCATCCAGGCGCGCATAGTTTGCCCGGGCAGTCACGATGTCTTCCATGGTGTGGCCGGGAAGAGCCCCGGGCACCAGGGACCGCACCAGCATTCTGGCAATGGAAGCGTTGCCGTCCGGAAAATGGAAGATGTAAGGCTCATCCTGTTCGGGATTCTGCTCACCGCTCTTGGGGAGACTCATTCCCTTGAAACCTGGAAATCCTTCACCCGCGCAGTCATACGCCGAAACGGCATCAATTCCGACGGCATATACATCGTGGGTTGAGCTTTGGAACACTTTGACCACATCAGGGTGGACTTTGACGTATTGCAGCAAGAAATCTTTGTAGCTAGTCTGGATCAGCTTGGATCTTTTCTTCTCCGCTGTAAGTTCCGGCATGTAATCGACGCTTGCGCGCTGCAAACGGAGCAGATCCTTGCGGGCGGCTTCTGCGATTGGCATCTGAGAGACATTCTCCAGTGTGAAGTCGACGCCGAAATAGTGGAGGCCCTTCTGGGGCACCAGGCGGTCTGTGCCAAATGTTTCTTTATCGAAGAAGACGGCTTCTTTCAGATGCATCGAGTCAAACAATTTTTGGTCGTAGTACTTGAAGAAGCGCCGCACGTCGATGCCCAGTTCTTGCAAAAGCCCAATCGCTTCCTTGCTGTAATTGCCCGGCGCCTCGATGGACTGGGTCCCGCCGTATCCGAGCAGCAATCGTTTTCCTGCCCTGAATTCATTGCGCGTGGCGTGCCCGCCGAAATCATCGTGATTGTCGAGGACTGGAATCTTGGCTTGTTTCCCAACAAACTTGCGGTAGAAGTAGGCCGCGGCCAGACCGCTGATGCCAGCGCCGACAACGACCAGATCGTACGACTCGCCCTCATCCACGGACTCAGCCCAGTCCTTGTCCTTGCCATCGCGCAAGTCATGCGCAACTTCCCAAGAACCATCGTGACTGCCGCGAAGGCCGGTTTTGGCGGGCGGGTAATAACCAGGATCCTTCTCAGGAGCGAACGGGGATTGTGGCACGCCGAAGGCTTCCAGCCAGGTGGAGTTTGCGGCAACGAGGGACGTTCCAACGGCGATGCTTATTCCATTCAGGAAATCGCGACGGGTGATCTCGTGCTCCATACCCAATTCACGATCTCGATCTTTGCCGTTCATTCGCATCCCCCCCCAAAATTCAGCGCCTGACGATTAGCACACCCACTTTCCGCCAGCCATTGTGCGCTCACTGGGCAACGGATGTCGATATAAGGTCGAGGGCTCTGACCCATGGCGAACTATTCGGCTACATGATCAGCGGGTGTGCAAAAGTGAACATTTTTTGCGATCACGATTCTGCCAGAATACTGCTGGCTGGAGCTCTCGAAGATGAACACAGCACAACGCTGGGGGAGCGCTAGGGAGAAAACACATGGCGCACAACCACGGTAGTGAATATCAGGTAAGAATCGTCCGAGGGGACGGAACCGAGGAACTGACCGTGTGGCTGAACAGCGCGGAGCAGGTTGCCCAGGCAATTGCTGCGAGCCACAGGCCACGAGCCAAAGCTTACTGGCTTCTGGAACGAAACATTCTCTGTGCCAACTGCCTGGATAGGGGACAGAGAGTCATGGAATATCCCCTTGCGGACATCCCGTCTCCACGATGCCGCCCGCACGACTCCCGTTATCTGGTGGAAGTAGGGTCGAAGAGCCGGTACGAGCTTGAGGTAGTCAACTGGAACAGACATCAAGCTGTTTGAGGGAGTCATCACGTCGCCGTGCCCGCAGGAAATACCCTGCCATACGGATAGTATCTGGAGTCTTCTTCTGACACGCTTATCCTGTTTCGCTGGGCCTCGAATGTCCGCAGGGAGAGAATAATGGACGTGCCGACCACAAATATTTCTGCATGGCATGAAGAACGCCATGAACACGGGCGATCAGCCACCGCCGGCCGTCCATGTAGCAACGTTCGCTTTCGCCCCTCCCGTGCTGTGCGCTTGGGCCCGCTCATACTGCTCGCGATCGGGGCATATTTTTGTTCTAGCCTGGCGCTTTGGGGGCAAACATCCGATTCGCAAACAGACAACGCGAACAAGTCCTGGACCGCCACAACCGACTCGCACAGCGAAAATGCAGATCCCATACGCACCATCGAAAGCCACACCCAGAGCGGCAATCGCACCCTGGACAAGCAATCGGTCCAGCGCCGCGGGTCCGACGGACTTTTCGAACCTTACCAGGATATCGAAAAGGAAACGGTGCAAGTGGACGATGCCACCGTCCGAACCATCACGCGCACGTTCGGTCGCGATGCCGATGGAGTGAAAACACTGGTGCAGGTAATAGAAGAGGAAAAGCACATTCTGGCCGGAGGTGACTCCAACGGAGTACGCTCGACTTCGAGTCCCGACGTCAACGGCAATCTTCAGGTAGTTCAGCGCCAAATTGAGGAGACAAAAAAGACAGGTCCGAATGTGGAGGAGACCAAAACTACAGTGATGCTCCCGAGCGTCAACGGCGGTCTGGTTCCAGCTGTGAAGGTGCAAGAGCGCCGCGAACAAGGCGCGAACGGCACGGTTGAATCTCAAAAAACTACGCTGCTCCCCGATGGCGCCGGCAATTGGCAAGTGGGCGAAATACAGCGAACTACCACCAGGCAAGAAGGTGAGAACCGCAGCACCGAGGAGCAAGTATCCCTCCCCGACTCTGAAGGCAAGCTAGGCGAAGTGTCTCGTACCGTGAGCAAGGCGGAGATTGCTGCTGCAGAAGCGCGCAACACAGTGGAAACCTATTCCATCAGTGTCCCCGGGGCGGTTGGGGACGGCAGCCTGCACCTGGTTGAGCGCGCAACCACCGCTCAGCAGACGAGTTCGAGTGGTCAGCAAGTCACCGAACAGCAAGTGGAGCAAGCTAACCCCGGCGACCCCGGCTCCGGTCTGCGAGTGACCACCGTCACCATCGATACCGTGCACCCAGGCGCTTCCGGAGCGCAGGCCACGCGTACCATTCAAGCTCGCGACGCGAACGGCAGTTTTGGAGTAATCTCGGTGGACACCACAAAGTCCGACAGCATTCACGCCATTCAGATTCAGATCGCGCCTTCCGATCCGCCGAGAAAAGAGCCGAAATAGGGTTCTGGTAAGCTTCGGACAAGGTTCCGGGTGTAGTTGTCGGCAAACGGGAAACTGGCCGATGACTTCAGCATTGCTCGTCATTCGTCCCCAACCGGCAACCTCATAGATGGACCTTCCAACTTCTTACAACGAGACTGCAGGGAGTCAGACTTTCGCTTGCCGATTAGTGCATCAACTGCCCACTTAGCATGTCTTCCAGTGACGGGACTCCTCGCTAGACCAACCCTCGAAAATTCACCATCGCGGGCGATCATGCTGGTGCGCTGCAGGTTCGACTGTCATACTCTTGTCTCCCGACAGGAGCATGCGCTTGCCTGACGAATCCGGCCCCGGGCCCACCAAGGAATTGCAAAACGAGCAAGCACCCTCCGATGGCTCGAATCGGCTGAACGCGACACGCACAGGGCAACCTCAGTCCTGGGGGCGCAGCGATCGTATCCGCCTGCTCATCTGGGTGGGAATCGGATTCCTTCTTCCGTCGGCTCTCGTATTCGCGTTGCATCTCCCGAGCGGCTGGGGTGGTTCCGTCTTCACCGTCCAGAGCGAATTGCCGACCAAAGCCATCATGGCATTTTTTGTCTTTCTGGCGACTTGGATCGCGTCCCGCATGGAGAAACGCCCCCTGGACGATTACGGCATTCCTCCCCGCCAGGCATTCGGACGAAGATTTTGGGAAGGTTCTGCCTGGGGCTTCGCGATGCTTTCCGCTATCCTGCTGGTCCTGCGTGTTTCGGGCCACTTTCGAATTGACTCTGTGGCGCTCACGAGAGCCGCGTTTTTTCGGTGGGCTCTTGCCTGGGGTGCTACATTTCTTGCCGTGTCGTTGTGCGAAGAGTTTGCTTTTCGCGGCTATTGGCTCTTCTCTTTGTCCCGGCGCTTGCGCTTCTGGCCGGCGGCGCTGTTTCTCTCAGTCGTGTTCGGCGCTGCCCATCTAACCAATCACGGAGAAAACGCGCTTGGCATTCTGCAGGTGGTTGCGACCGGCTTACTTTTTTGCCTGACCATTCGACGCACGGGTAATCTCTGGTTCGCAATCGGATTCCATGCAGCCTGGGACTGGGCAGAGACTTTTTTCTATGGCACGCCCGACAGTGGCCTGCTCGGCGTCGGCCGATTCCTGAACACCTCTGTTCGCGGGCCGAAATGGCTCACGGGAGGTTCGGCAGGACCTGAAGGCAGCATCCTTGCAATTTTTGTTCTCCTTTTTTGTGCGCTGCTAATCCATTTTCGCTTTCCGAAAGCGCTCTACCCGGATCGTCCCGTTTAAAGCGATCCAGCCGCAATTCGGCGCGACGAGTTCATTGTCGCAGCCGAAATGGTAGGAGCTAGCGGGACACCCACGGAGCGAGCTCTCTCTTTTTTGTTCGGGTAATTGTCGAGACCCGTGGCTGGTCGAAAACTCCTTCCCGCGAAATCCGCAGAAACAAAATCGGGTCAGGACGACCCATATCCCCCGGTTTTGGCCGCTCCTAAAGGAAAGCGAATTTTTCACCAGCCAACCCTTTTTACATGAATAAGTTATGCGGCAGTTATCAATTTGCGCTAAACACCCGCAAAAAGGTGGATAATAAATGTAGAGGGATGGGGATCCTTCACAGAACTCCCAGTTGAAACCTAAATACCGTGTCTCGTTAGGCGCGGGGGAAGGAGGGAGTGATGTTCATTCGCAAAGTCTTTTCACTCGTTGTTCTCTTCGTTTGTCTTGCCGCATTTGGTGAATCTCCGCAAAGAGAGATCAAGTATGCGCCGGTGAAGCCGACATCGCCCGCGTCGGGCCAAGAGATGTACACCGCATATTGCGCCGTCTGTCACGGCAACGATGGCAAGGGAAACGGTCCGGCTGCTGAGGCGCTAAAAGTCCCACCGCCGGATCTCACGATTCTTGCCAGAAAGAACGACAACAGTTATCCATCCGATCGCGTTAGAAGTGCGATCGCGGGTGATGTACGCTTGCCGGCACACGGTTCGAAGGACATGCCGGTTTGGGGCGAGCTGTTCTGGCATATGAGCCAGGGACACTCCTCCGAAGTACAGTTGCGCATCAACAACTTGAATAAGCACATCGAATCGATGCAGCGAAATAACTGAAACCTGTTTTGGGCGGCTCTGATTCTGGCGGGCCGCCCACAGCCTCCGGAAAGGCGCTAGAAACTGCTCTAGGGGATCACGACCGTCGTTCCGGCTGTGCTTGCGAAGTTCCGTCCTGTACATCGCCCGCTACTCGTGCGGGCAATCCTCCCGGACTCACCGGCGCGCACGCTTTGATCGCGACAATTCTCGAACCAAATGCTGAAAATCGGGGGGCAGTTTGCAGTCAATCGAGACGCTCTCTGCCGAGCGCGGATGGACAAACCGAAGATGCGCGGCATGGAGAGCAACGCGATCAATGAGTTGCTCCGACGATTCCGCCCGGTGGTATTTTCTATCGCCGATAACCGGGTGGCCCATCGCCGAGAATTGCGCCCGGATCTGATTCTGCAATCCTGTAACCAACTCGACCCGGACTAGCGAAGCATCCGCAAAAACGCGTTCGACGGAATATCGAAGTTCGGCACGAGCCGCCTGCGAGTCTCTCGCCGTGCGCAACTGTTGAAACATTCCTTCCCGTCGAAAATAGTGCACGAGCGTCCCTGCCTCAACGCCGAGACGGCCGCGCAGTACCGCGAGATACTGCCTTGCCGGAGTATGTTCGAGAAACTGCCGCACCAGTTCATTTCGATCCGGACCGGTCTTCGCAAACAGCAGAGCCCCCGAGGCAAACCGATCGATGCGATGCACGATCAACGCTCGCTGTCTCTTTAGCTTGAGTTTTGCGTCAAGCAGAGACAAAGCGGAGGGAGTATCGGAGCCTTTAATCGGCACTGCCAGAAGTCCGGCCGGTTTGTCGATGACGACCACGGCATCGTCCTCATAAAGCACGGAAAGCTCCCGGGAGAAACGAGGCCGGCGCCGGTCTTCCTGGGCCGTCATCCGGTGGGCCGAAACCCGATCCGGCTTTCCCGCACGGCTGCGAGCCTTTCGCGGATGCTTCTTCATTGGCTAGGTGCCTGACGGTCAGGCCATTATCAAACCATTCCGCTGACATCGCAAACACGAAGATCGCGTCCGAGTGGCTGGGCACAGCATCCCGAATTCGGCTTGACACGAACCCATAGTTCTGCAAGTATCGAAACATGTCAATCGCTTCAAGCAAGAAGACTGGAGAGAATGTCGCAAAATACGCCGACATGCTTTCCGCGATGGGCACTGAACCGCGCCTTCGAATTATGCAATTGCTGCTATCCGCGCATCCCGACGGATTGGTCGTGGGCGATATCCAGTCCGAACTGGACATTCCTAACTCCACGCTTTCACACCACCTGGAAAAACTAAAGAACGAGGAACTTGTGAACGTGCGGCGCGAAAGCACCTTTTTGCGGTACACAGCCAACACGGAAGCGCTCCAAGAGCTGCTGCAATTCCTCTACGCCGAATGCTGCACTAGAAATAAGGCAGTCAAACCCCGAGATATCGTCCAGCTTTGTAAATAGGAGAACGCATCATGGGCGCCACCGACATCAAGGAAGTAGTTAAAGAAAAGTATGGCCAAGCGGCTTTGCGCGTGAAAAGTGGCGGCAGTTCCTGCTGCGGGGCCACTGCAGCCAGCGCTTTGGGTTGCGACCCGATAACCTCCAATCTGTACGACTCCTCCCAGGCGGGGCAAGTTCCTGAGGAGGCGCTGCTCGCTTCGTTAGGGTGCGGGAATCCAACGGCATTGGCGAAATTGAATCCAGGAGAAGTAGTTCTCGATCTCGGCTCGGGCGGCGGGGTCGATGTCCTGCTTTCAGCTCGGCGGGTTGGCCCCACCGGCAAGGCGTACGGACTCGACATGACGGACGAGATGCTCGCGCTCGCCAATGAGAACAAGAGCAAAGCAGGCGCTGAGAATGTCGAGTTCTTGAAGGGCGAGATCGAGCACATCCCGCTGCCGGACAACTCCGTCGACGTGATTATTTCGAATTGTGTGATCAACCTTTCTGCTGACAAAGATCGTGTGTTGCGAGAAGCCTTTCGCGTGCTCAGGCCGGGCGGCCGCTTTGCGGTTTCCGATGTCGTTACCCGAGGCGAAATCAAGCCGGAAATCCGCCAGAGCGTGCTTCTGTGGGTCGGCTGCGTGGCGGGGGCGCTCGGAGATGACGAATATCGCAACAAACTTTCTGCCGCCGGTTTCGAGCAAATTGACATCGAGCCGACACGGGTGTATCGCGTTGAAGATGCACGTGAGTTTCTTTCGGCGGCAGGCGTCGATGTTGACTCGATTGCACCACAGGTGGATGGCAAGTTCATGAGCGCCTTCGTTCGGGCCGTCAAGCCAGCGGGCGCTGGAGCGAAGGCATGTTGCGGACCTGGCCTGCTGCAACTAAGAGAGAGAGTATGAAAGGACATTACAACGTTTTATTCCTGTGCACGGGCAATTCCGCGCGCTCCATCATGGCCGAGGCCATTCTTAACTTCAAAGGCAGACCTAGTTTCACTGGCTACAGCGCGGGAAGTCACCCATCAGGATCGGTTCGACCGGAAGCCTTGAGACAGCTCGAAATGGCACACATACCAACCGAGGGTCTGCGCAGCAAGGCGTGGGATGAATTCTCTCCGCCCGGCTCTCCCAAGCTCGACTTCGTCTTCACGGTTTGCGACAGCGCCGCGAAAGAGGTCTGCCCAATCTGGCCCGGACAGCCGATGACCGCCCATTGGGGTGTTCCAGACCCAGCGGCGGTTCACGGGAGCGAAGCAGAGGTGGAACGGGCGTTTCGCGAGGCGTTTTTTATCCTGGATCGCAGAATCAGTCTATTTCTCTGCCTCCCATTGAAGACTCTCGACAGCCTTGGACTCAAGAGGGAACTCGACAGCATCGGCCAGACGATGACACCCGTCACCCACGAATAGCGCGTACTTCGACAGAAAGACTGCACTCACCTTACCGCAGCCCAGGGATCACAAATGAAGGCAACCAGTCGCCTCAGTTTTCTGGATCGCTATCTGACCGCGTGGATCTTCGCCGCCATGGTCGCGGGCGTTGTGCTGGGCTGGCTTGTGCCGGGAGTCGTACCGTTCCTGAACCGCTTCAACATCGGTACAACCTCCATCCCGATTGCAGCGGGATTGATCTTGATGATGTATCCACCTTTCACCAAGGTGCGATATGAGGAACTGCATGAGGTCTTTCGCAACAAGCGGGTGCTCGGCCTTTCACTCGTGCAGAACTGGGTTGTAGGGCCCATTCTGATGTTTGTTCTAGCCATCGTATTCCTGCGCGGATATCCGGAATACATGGCTGGGCTGATCATGATCGGCCTCGCACGCTGTATCGCCATGGTCATCGTTTGGAATGAACTGGCCCGAGGAGATACGGAATATGCGGCTGGCTTGGTGGCCTTCAATTCTCTTTTCCAGGTCTTTTTCTACTCGCTCTACGCCTGGGTCTTCATTACCGTCCTTCCCGCCAAGCTCGGCCTTCGCAGTGCCATCGTCAACGTGTCTATCGCAGAGATTGCAAAGAGCGTCGTTATTTATCTGGGAATTCCGTTTCTCGCCGGATTTCTGACTCGCACTGCATTGGTTCGTGCCAAAGGGCACGATTGGTACAACCGGAACTTCGTTCCGCGCGTAAGCCCGCTGACCCTGATTGCCCTGCTGTTCACCATTGTGGTGATGTTCTCCCTTAAAGGCGGGTACATAGTTCGCCTCCCCGTGGACGTCCTGCGCATCGCCGTGCCGCTATTGATTTACTTCGTGTTGATGTTTTTGGTGTCCTTTTACATGGGCAAGAAGTTGGGCGCGGACTATTCCAAGACCACAACCCTGGCATTTACGGCCGCTTCCAATAATTTTGAACTGGCGATCGCGGTCGCGGTGTCGGTATTTGGCATCAATTCCGGAGCCGCATTCGCGGCGGTCATCGGGCCCTTGGTAGAAGTGCCTGTGATGGTCGCGCTGGTTAATGTGTCCCTCTACTTTCAACGTCATTTTTTCCCCAACCCGCAATCGATAACTATCGAGCCGGTTTGCTCGCCCACTAATGAGTAAGGATCGCCGTTGCTGCAAAAGCGAACAAGCTCTGCGGTTGACCATGCCCGAAATTATTGCCTTAGGCAAACGGTAAAATAACGGCCAAACCTAGCAGGCAGGTTGCTATCGTGTGTAGGATCAATACTTTGCAAGCGCTGGTGCCGGGAGGGGGAGTCGAACCCCCAAGGGCCGAAGCCCGGCGGATTTTGAGTCCGCTGCGTCTGCCAGTTCCGCCATCCCGGCTCAGGTCGTAAGTCTTTGGGAAATCCAGCTTAATTGATGATTTGAGGCTTTGCAACTTGCCCATCATCGCGTCACCGTGACCAGAAACGTGTCTGTTTTTCGGTCACATGCTCACGCTCGTGCGCTTCCAACTTGCGCATCGCGTCCGCAATCTCCGCGCGCAGAACGATGCGTAGCGCTCGAACACGCTCCGTGAGCTAGACGATTGGCTGTCAGCAGAGTCGGAGGTGACTCAACCGGAGGCGAAGGTAGTCGCCGCATAGAACCAAGCATTTGATTTCGTCACATTTTTTCAGTTCAATCGTCACAGACAGCCGCAAGCGGTCTTCAATACGATCTTTCTTTAATGGTAGGACGGTTTCACATCGCGACCGAGCGGTACCTGACCCGGCACGGATCAACCGCGTGTGGCCGGACAAATACTGCAGGCTTCGTCTCGCTCGCAAACGGTTCTGACAGAGACTTTCCCATTGCGGAGATCTCGAGGTCCTTCAACAAAAGCTCGGTTCGAGCGGTGGTGGAAAGAGGATGAATCACGAAGAGATAAACGGATTGCCAGCAGCACAATTGGGAGCTGACTTGACTAGTGCCTCTACCCGCAGCCTGACGTTAAATGTGTACTATGCAGCTCCCTTTCTTTTTATTTTTGGGAAGTGTGCAATATTGATCAGTCGCGGCATTGTGAATCGCAGTAACCTGATCCGTTTTTCGAACAGATGTCACTGACAGCTGCTGAACTCGAACTGGCGGCTGCGAGTGTCGCAACTCTAAGCACCAGCACT
>Ga0224558_1003286_pt1 | contig 13638 bp, 11 predicted proteins | sample 714S32024metaG_FD_180682 | JGI IMG/M metagenome (GOLD analysis project Ga0224558, IMG submission 180682) | Peat soil microbial communities from Stordalen Mire, Sweden - 717 S3 20-24 | ecosystem: Environmental > Terrestrial > Soil > Wetlands > Peat | place: Sweden: Norrbotten County, Stordalen... | reverse complement strand
GGGTCCATAGCATGTCGCGCAGGCGGCGCGGCGGCTCGATCTTGACGGAGGCCAGATGTGCAAAATTGATCCAGAGATAATTCCCGCCGGCAAAAACCTCCAGGCGAGGCCCAATCCTAGGATCACCGTCCGCAATCGCCTGGAAGGGCTTTCCATTCAGCGTACCCGCGACGGCTTCTACGCCTGGGGAGGTTTCTCCGGCAGGTTTGGGGTATTCCTTCTTCTGAAACAGATCCTGCCGTGTCCTCTCAGCCTGCAAGGCGCTGCGGTAAAGCAGTGCCCCCATGCCGCTATTGGGACCGGCGTCCGCCAGCAAGTCCAGTTGTTTCTCTGCTCGATCGTATTCTCCCGCGAAGCAGAGCAATTCAAAGAGGAATGTACGGCGCCGGGTGTCCTCAGGACTGTTGCGCAACTCCGCCCCCAACGCCTCGATCGCCTCCTCGAGTTTACCAGCCTGAAAGAGGTGATTCGCGTTTTCCATGGTAATGTCGCGCTGACCCCGCCAGGCGGGGTCAGCGCATTGGCCAGACTACAGCCTATTTCTGCTCCCTCTTCCTGAGGTCGTACTCGACTTCTCCGCCGGAAACCAGCTTGCCATCTGCCCCTTGCACCTTGTAATCATAATCGATGGTCGCGTAGGAGACCGAAATGGATTCCGTCCCCGTTTCTTCGCCTGACGAGCCTCCGCATTGAAAGCCCGACACGTAGACTTCCGTCAACTTGATGATCAGGAAGTCTTCGGGAGTCTTCTGGCCGGTCTGCTTGCTGCAATACAGGGTCGCGTCCTTCGCGTGGTCTCCGGTGACGCAAAGGGTCAACAGCTTGGGGCTGGCCTTGTCCACTCTCTTAGTAAAACTGAGATCGGACATCGAAACTTTTCCAGCGCTCATGCCCTCGCCCACGATGGTCGTCGGGTTGCTTGCGCCCCAACTCCACGACAGGAGTTCAATCTGCCCCTTGTGCTTCGTGGACGCGCTTTCGCCCGGTGCTTCCTTAACTTCCAGATGGTATTCAATCGCCATATTCTTCTCCTCGTAAGATTTGGAATTTGAAAGAATACAAGGCGGACCCTAGCAGTGAGCCCGCCCCCAAGCTGTTATTTATTGGCAGACTGCGGCAGTGATGCCACCAGCCGTAGCGATACCGTAAGCTCGTCGAGTTGGAAGTGCGGTCGAAGGTAGGCAACGGCGCGGTATACGCCAGGTTTGCCCTTCACCTCTTCCACGTCAACGCGCGCCTCCCGTAACGGGTACTTGGCCTTCACGGACTGGGTTGCGCCGTCGTCCGTCGTGATGTATTGCGAAATCCAGCGGTTCAGGAACTTCTGAATCTCTTCGCGGGTGGTGAAACTGCCGATCTTATCCCGCATCATCGCCTTCAAGTAGTGGGCGAACCGGCAGGTGGCCATAATGTAGGGCAACTGGGCGGACAGTCGAGCGTTGGCATTGGCCGCATCGCTGTCATATAGTTTGGGCTTGTTGGTGGACTGCACGCTGAAGAATGCTGCTTTGTCCGTCCCCTTGCAATGCACCAACGGAATCAGCCCCTGGTCAGCCAGTTCCTTCTCACGGCGATCGGTGATCGCAATTTCCGTGGGGCACTTCAACGCCACGTCACCTTCGTCGGTGCGGAAAGTATGGGCGGGCAGGCCTTCCACCAAGCCTCCGCCTTCGACGCCTCGGATGGCTGCGCACCAGCCGTACTGGGCAAAGGCGTTCGTCAAGCGCGCTCCCATGGCATAAGCGGCGTTCCCCCAAAGGTACTTGGAGTGATCGGTGCCGTCCACACCCTCTTCGTAACTGAACGCATCCACCGGGGCCGTGTCACGGCCATAGGGTAGGCGCATCAAGACGTGCGGCACACAAAGCCCCACGTACCGCGAATCGTCGCTCTGCCGGAAACCCTTCCATTTGGCGTACTCGGTGGTATCAAAGATCTTGGCAATGTCGCGCGGCTGGTCCAGTTGCGTGAAGCTCTCCATATTCATGAGTTGCGGTGCGGCAGCCGTCAAGAATGGTGCGTGCGCAGCCCCTGCAACGTTCGACACCTTCTCCAGCAACTCCAGGTCTTCCGGATGCTTACCGAACTCGTAGTCGCCGATGATCGCCGCAAAAGGATCCCCGCCGAAGACTCCGAACTCTTCTTCATAAATCTTCTTAAAAAGAGCGCTCTGGTCGAATTCAGGCGCGCGCTGCAGATCGCGCAGAAGGTCCTTCTTCGATACGTTCATGACGCGTATCTTCAGCATCGGGCTGGTTTCGCTCTGGCTGAGAAGGTACTTCAAGCCGCGCCAGCTTCCTTCCAACTTTTGAAACTGGGGATGGTGCAGGATCTCATTGAGTTGAATGGAAACCAAGTGGTCGATTTGCGCGACCCGGGCATTGATCATCGCCTCGGTGTCTTTCGAAATCGTGACCTGCCCTTCCAGCACCTGGTTGATAAACTCCTTCACCAGGCTCTTACCCCGCTCTCGTGTGGCCGTATCCGTTCCGACCTTACCTTGTTCAACAATCTGGTCCAGCAATCCCTTTTCCGCAACTTGCTCGGTCGCCGCTGCCGGCGTCTTGGCCATTTCCTGGTTAGCCATTGGATCCCTCCTTCTCTTCCCCTTCCTTCTTGCCACCCAGTTCCGCTCTCAACTGGTTCAATTTATCGGTGTTGCTGACGGCATCAAGCAGGACTTGATCGAGCTTATCGTTCGTCTGTAGCGTGCCTTTCAAGTCATTGAGGCGGGTGCGCAGATCAAGCAGTTCGCGCAGAGGTTTCACCTGCTTGGCCACATTCTCCGGCGAGAAGTCATCCATACTCTTAAAGTCCAAACTGACCTTCAACTGTCCTGCCTCAGCATCCTCGCTGAGTTTGTTTTCGACCGCGTAGGCCAGATGAGGCTTCATACTCTCTAAAACACTGTCGAAATTGTCCGGGTTTACTTCGACGAACCTCCGGTCCTTCAGCCTTGGTAAAGGTTCTGTAGGCTGACCTGAAAAATCACCCAGAACCCCCATCACGAAGGGGAGTTCTTTGATTTCTATAGCGCCGCCAGTTTCCACATCGTAAGTCACGTGGACACGCGGCGGACGTACCCTCTCAAGCTTCTTCTGGACGCTCTGTGGCATTCGGCACCCCTTTATTGGAATTTCTTTGTTTGCTGATTTCCCCGAATCTGTATGTTTGTACCAAATTCAGGGAGTCCTTGTCAACCCGAAACTTGAATTGCGTGGTACAAAAAGTGCTTACCTGCGTTCCGACGCCGCCTCTACCTATGGACGGCGCCCTCCGGCAATCTGAACTCCTCCACTTCAAGGAAGCCGCCTGAGATAAAAACCGCCAGCAGCTTGACAAATTCCGCCAGAGGCGTGTCCACATGGACAAAATTGTTCCGCTTACAGAATTCGAAGAGTTCCCGCACCGACGACTTTCCGTCGCATTGCGGAAGCAGGAACCCCACCCAAGGCTGCACCCGGCATTCAACGCTAAAAGGGTACTCCGTCTTCAGCTTGAACTCCTCCGGAAGCAAATCTCCGCCCTTCATTCGGTGGACGGTGTGCAGCTCAAATGAAGTCCTGGCGACAGGGTGCATTTCGGCGAGTTTTTCGATGAACCCGGGCTCCACAGCGGCGGTCTCCCAATTCAAGAGCCAGCCGACCTCTTCCCGGGTCGATATGCGGCCAGCAGACCGCCGGACGGTGAAGACAGGACGAACATCGTCCCGGCGCTCTACGATCAGCCATCCGTAGCTCATATTCTGCACACCGAGTTTCCTCAGCGTTTCTCTCATTTGTCGGACCGCGCCGCCACCCCCTTTGGACTTCACAGCGTATTGCAATGCGGTGTCCGCAGGGGCTTGATCTTGCCGGACGATGACGAGAACATCAAATTCCGACTGCGCTTCGCCGAGCCAGGCCCTCACACGCTGCTCGAAAGGGGCGCATTCGCGGTCGGCTCCTTGCGCCATGCAATAAAAGCGTCCGCCGGGACGCAGGTGCCGAGGCAGTCCCATGACGATGCGCCGGGTCACCTGTTCTCCATCCACGCCTCCGTCGTAGAAGGCCTGGGCGCGGCTCAGCACCGGCATATACGGCGGATGAGCGACGATCCGATCGAAGCTGAGGTCGTCCAGAGGCTCATAGAGGTCACCTTGCAGGATGGTGACGTTGTTGACTCCATTCAGCAGACGGTTGAAATGCGCCATCTCTGTAGATCGCCTGGTAATATCGACAGCCCATGTTGCGCGGCACCCGCGCTTTGCAGCGTCGAGCGCCGCCACGCCCGTGCCGGAGCAGAGGTCGAGAAGGGTGTCACAAGGCTCCTTCGGCAATGTCGCAATGAACTGCGAAATGTTGGGCGTAATCGCGGAAAAAACAAAATCTTCGGCCAATTCCGTGAGGTTCCCCTGCGGTAAAGTCCAGCGGTCCGAAACGATGAACAACCTCCCAACCGGATAGAGCGCCACGGTAGCGACCATTTTCGTAGTCGCTCCCTCCCCTGTTTCTCCTCCCGGGTTGGGGAGGGGAGCAAGGGGTGGGGCGAAATCCGTTGGACCTTGAATCAGCAAGCCTAACTCTTTCATTGCTTCCACTACGCCTGCCGGCAGTGCGGACTCCAGGACCTTGGCCTCCAGCGACTCCCCAACCAGGAACAAACGAATCAATACTCCCAGCGTGTCAGTTTCACCCGAGAGGGTTATCCGCGTGCGGTCACCGGAAAGAAAATCGCTGAGCCCGGTCATGCCGACCTGGCGGCAAATGGCCGGCTCATAGAAGTCTGATTTGCGCAGAAAATCACGCAAGCAAGCGAAATGAGGCGAAGATTCGAGCGGCAATCGCAATGCCCGCACACTGTTCAACTCTTCGGTTCGAGACCCCAAATTGCCCTCCTGTGCTACCCGCCTCGCGGCAGCGAGTTGCCTGTCAACGGCGCAGCAGGCTCCTGCGCTTCCCCAGATCACTTCATCAGAATCCCCGCGCGTGCCAGATCCTGCAAAATCGCCTCCGTCTCGGCGTCAATCCTTTTCTCCACAGTTTGCATGTCAACCACTGGCTGGCCGCCTTCCTCCATGGTCAGATTCCCGGACTTGAACAGCTCGGGCAAATCTCTGCGGAGAGCGGCGTGGTCGCGTGTGCCGTCGAGCAGCATCAGCACTCCTCTGTGCAGTGAATCGCTCAGATGCAGGCTTCGGCAGTGCAGCGTAGTAATCACGTTCCCGTTCCGAGCCTCCAGTCGAGCCAGCGGGCTAGCCACCGGCCTATCGCTGACCTGAGTGGCAAACGGGGGAACGTGAAGATGCAGTTCGAGCAATCCTGCCAGGTAAGTGCGCAAGACGAATTCAGCAAGCTCTGAGGCGATGTCCTGGTCTGGTTTTGGAACAAAGCCCAATTCCTGACGCGCTCTGCGCTCGGCTTCTTTCGCTAGCTTTTCAAAGGGGACTCGCTCCGGGCGTGACTTAATGAGATACCAGAACAGCGAGCGCGCCAGAAGGTTCGGCGTCGTGACTTCAGTGCCATTGGGGCTGCAGAATGTTTCCTCCGCTTCCGGAGCGAGGTTCGGAAACTGAGCTTTCGGGCGCGCTTGGGTTGAAATGAAGAATGCCCTCACGGAAACGGATTTCCCGGAGCGATCGAGCGGCACATCGTCGCGGCAAAGGAGCGTTTTCCGGAAGGCTCGCCCGCACATGAAGTCCAGGTACTGTTCCCTCAAAATGACGTCGTCGGAAATCTTGTCGAGCACTTCCTTCGCCTGTGGCGACAGCCCTCCGCTGTGCATCTCGAAAAAGTCAGTCTCACCTAAAAACTGCAGCCCGTGGCGCTGGGCATTCTCCATGAATTGGTAGAAATAGAACGGCTGGAAATCCCGCGACAACTCGTCATGGTAAAGGCCTTCCCTGGAGCGCGTGGACATTCGCTCAGACTCGTCCCGGAGTGTTTTTGTGTAGGGCTCGGATTCTTTCCCCGAATTGGCCAATAGCTTCAGCAAGGTCACGGCCTGCTGGAGTTGCTGCTGCGGGTCGCGAAAATCTCGATTATGGAACAACATCATCTCGCGCACCATCAGCCGGGAATAACTTCCCGGAAACGCGTCGTAACTGACATAAGCAATCCCCTGGGGCTGCAGGCTGGCTTTGCAGATGGCCAGGATCTTGTCGCGGACTTCTGCGGGGACCCAGGTGTACAGACCATGGGCGATGATGTAATCGAACCTGCCGTAGTCCGGGGCCATCTCCAGCAAGTCCGCTTGCCGCAGAGTAAGATTCTTCAGCTCCAGAGCCTCTACCATGGCCTTTCCCCGAGCGATCGGTTTCGCTGCCAGGTCAACGCCCACAAATTCACTTTCCGGCAGGCCGACGGCCATAGCTAACAAGTTGGCGCCGCTCGAGCATCCCAACTCCAGCACCCGGCAGCGCTCCACCGGCGCTGGTCGCATGCCGAAGTGCATCCCGACTGTCGCCAGCCGGTCAGGATGAGTGTGGGAAATAGGAAGCGACGGGTAGGCAACTTCGTCGTAAGGGTTTAACTCAGGATTTGACATTTTTTGATAGCCTTCGGATTCTTGCACCCGCAATCCCCTCGGAGTGGAAAGACGATGCCCGTCTATCGGGCATCGTCTCAAGATTCCCAGCGTCCTGCCAAGGCGCTGATGGGGTCAGCTATTGACTGAAATCGAACCAGTCGCACCGCCGGCTGATCTTTCAACGAGGCAAGCGGCATGAAACCTCGCTCCATCATTTCTTCTGCCGCCGTCTGGGTCAAAAGAGTCTCGGCGCACGGCAGTGTTTCCGTTTCGCCCTTTGACTTATAAATGTAGACGGGCAGCCCATCTATCTCCGTATGCGCTCCCGGCTGCAGATCCCAGCCGTGCTCGGCAAAAGACTGCGCCAGCAACAAGACGCCTGCGAAGGCGGCATTGCCCCACAGGTAATTCTCATGGGCGCCGGGATCCGGCATTTCTTCGAACTGGAAACGCTCTATGGGCTCGGTATCTTTTCCATACGGCAGTCGCAAAAGAAAACGCGGCAATGACAGGCCCACAAAGCGCGCTTCAGCAGAAGTCCTCAACCTTTGCCAGGATGCGGCCGACTCGCCGGACATCGCAACTTTCCATTCCTCCACTTCAGGCAAGCCTAGTGCGGAATCACAGCCCAAGAGGCGCGGACTCGCGCCCGCGATGAAGGGTGCGCCGGCGCTGGCGGCCACTTTGCCGATTCGAGCCAGCAATTCGCTATCCTGCAAGCTGGGCCCGAAGGTAAAATCTCCTGCAATCACTGCCCAAGGATCCACCCCCGGCGTGCCGACGGTCCTCTCCACCAGCAATCTGTACATTCCGGTCGATCTCAAATTGTCGGACGCCAACACGTCTTGGACAAGTTCCTGCTTCGACACGTCAATCAGAAACAACTTGAGTTGAGTATCTGTCTCTACGTGTCGCACCAGAAAGTAGACCGCGCGCCATGCAGCCTCGAGGGCTTGAAAGGCAGGGGCGTGCAGTAAAGCTCCCATCTGCGCGCTGGTGGCTCTGTCGATCAACGCAATCAGCTCCGACTGTCGAGGATCTGCTTTCGCCACCAGATGAGGGGCAACGAGCTTGTTCAACAACCTACTCCATTCGTCAGGACGCTTGGCGGACTGATCTTGTTGCGCCTTGCTTTCGGTTTCTTCCACCATCTCGTCCAGAAAACTTCCCGAGACCAAGCTTTGTACGTCCTGTGCAGAAGCTCGAGGCGAGGGCGCCGGCCCCGGTGCCTGCGAAGGCGTGGCTTGCGGTGGCGGCGCATCACTGGGCGCCGCTGCGGAGGTCAGTTCCGCCGCGGTCTGGGCGAAGGTCGCAGAATCGCCGAGCTTCCGGCGCGTCTCCCGCAGCTTTTGGAATATCCGAACCTGCTCGAAAAGTTTGTCAGGATGAAAATCGTCCAGATCCGAAAACTTTAGTGAGATGCAGAGGTCACCCTCTCCACCCGGCGTTAAATCCAGGCGAGGAGTTAGCTTGGCCAGCACGGAATCGAAGTTGTCACGGTCGACCATGATCGGACGACGGCTGGCGAGAGCGTCCCCGGTCTCGAGCAAACCGCGGTTCGCGCGGCCACTAAAATCCCCCAGGATCGCAACCCGAAAAGGAGTTTCTGGTTCTGGCCTTGCCTGCGCCTGCTCACGACCTGCGGTCACATCAAGACGAATCTCACCGGATGAATGGCGGGTTGACATGGCTACTCCTCTTTGCTGAAGTTGTGTTGGCTGAACTGAGTAACTTAACAATTGTACGACAATTCGGGCCAACCACCAAACACCGTCGCCGGTGCGGTCCTGTTCTGGTTTGGACGTAGCTATGAGTAGGGGCGGCCCTTGTGGCCGCCCTCGTGGTGGGGTGGGGCGAATTCGGGGCGGCCACAAGGGCCGCCCCTACGAGCTCTTACCTGCATCGCTTCAGCAGTTCAATCGCCTTGTCCGCAATCGCTTCTCCGCTACCCGGGGCGAGCACGGTCGAAGTGGGTTCGTACCCGCCTTCCTCGAATCCTCTTCGGGTCGGGATGTAACCCAGGTCGTCATTCGCGAGCTCGACAATAAATGTGTACGGAAACGGCGATTCTTTTTGGATCCTCATTCCTAATTCGACGAAATACTCACCGGGAATAGCCACAAATGCGACCGGTCCGGCGGTCAAAACCTGAATCTCAGCCAGAGCGTCTTCACCCTGTCTCTTTTTGACTTGCACGATCTTCTCAGCCTTAACTCGTTCCAGCGTGAAGTCCACATCGGTCCGAGGCGGCTGAGCGACAATCTTCTCTGCCTCCCTCACCTCCTGGTCGGTGACTTCCTCGAGCGGCAGCTTGATGGTTTCCGAGACCGCCTTGACGCGCACGGAATCCAGCCCCTCTAAGTGCGTGTAGGCTTTGACGACATCCCCGGCCAGCGTTTCTCCCAGCTTCTGCGCGGTTTCGAAGCCACGTTGAGGACCGGGCCGTTGCACGTCCCAATGATTAATGTCTCCAGCCGCGCCGATCGTGAAAGTGGTGAGCATGTCGGGCCCTTTCACCGCGGCCAGCGTCCGCGCCAGGTAATAGGCATAGTCGGCGGAAATCCGGGTGCCACCGACGGTATCCTGATGCATAGCGTAGTTTACCCAGGTCAGCATCGGACTATGATTCTCGTCTTCGGCGAACAGCACGCCGACTCGGGCATCAATCGGGCCTACGGCCCGCACCACGTTGGGATTCAGAAATCCAGGATTCGTCTGGACCGTGCCGTCCTTCATGAGGTAGCGGCGATTGTGCGGCAGGGCGGGTTCCTGCTCGGTGGCGACCTCGAGCAGCGCAGGGCGCTTATTCCCTTCCGCTGTTACCACGCTGTCCGCAATCCAATGTCCCAAGCTGCTGACGTAGCCGGGAACTCCCTCAGGTCCAGTATGCGTGTGAGTAGCGCTGATCAAGACATGGTCGGCCGGTATTCTGTACCGCTTGCTGATCTGCCGGCGCGCCGCTTCCACCGCTTCCCTCGAGACCTCCACGAGGTCACAGGCAACCAGCACCACCTGGTCGTGCCCATCGTCGATCACCAAGGCCTTCGCATGCAGGTCATCATGAACGCCATCCGGCATGCGAGGGTAATTGTAGCCCTGCAATGGAACATCCAGGAACGGCGTGATTGTTGTACTTGCAACCCCGATCTTCAGGCCTGAGGCTGCACTCTTCGCCCCCCGCATAACCAACGCGAAGGTACCGCATCCGAAAATCAAAACGCAAACGACACCGAATCGCTTCATATTCGCACCTCTGACAAAGGCCGCCTCTCCCCCTTCAACACAAAACTCGTGAAGGTCGGCCTGGTACTACCTCCGAAATGAAACGGGATTATACGCTTGATTCGGTGTGCAGGAGCGGTTCTTTCGCGCCGTCTGCTTTTGGAGGCGTGGAAGGAATTTTTCCACCGCCGAGGCGCAGAGGAGCAGAGGAATGACGTTCTTAATACTCAGCGCCTCTGCGCCTCCGCGGTTAGAAAGGCCTTGGAATTCAATGCGACAGGACTTCCTCGAAAAACGCAAGCGCGCGTGGGTCGTGCGACTGGCCAAGCCAGAACATCGCCTGCTTGCGCACCACGGCGTTGGTGTTCGTCTTTGCTACCTGGATCAGGAGGGGCACGCCCTCGTCCTTGGGAAGCTGGCTGAGCGCGAAGACAGCGCGTTTCTTCACGTCGGTCTCCGGGTCTTTTTCGATAGCCTCGGTGATGGTGGCCTCGGCTTTCTTGCCGGCCTTTTGCGCCAGCCAGAACAACGCCTGCCCTCGCACGTGGGCGCTGGAGTCGTGATGGGCGACGCCGATGATGGCGTCCACGGCCTCGGGTTCTTTGCTAACGTAGAGCGCAAATACGGCCTTCTCGCGGAAGTGCTCGTCCGCATCGTCACGCACCAGACGTGTGAGAGCTTCATAGCCCTGCCGCCCTCGCGCCGCCCCCAGCCAGAATGCGGCCTGCGCGCGCACGCGTTCCGGCTGGCCGTTCGCGGCGAAACCCTCCAGCGCGCGCTCGGCGGTGTTGTCCGCGTGAAGGGCGACTGCTGTTAACGCTGATTTTCCGAGGTGGTCGTCGCCGCTCTCGCCTTCTGCACCTGCCCCCTCAGCCTTCACGAATGTGCTAAGCCACGCCACGCTCTCAGCCGGTTGTACTCCTGTGAGCCAGTATAAGGGCAGTCCGCCCGCATCAAGTTCGCACTCCGGAGAGAAGGTCCGGATCTTCTCCACTTTTTCCGCTACGGCGCGATACAGGACCAGAAACGAAGGCGAGGATTCCAGCTTAACTTCTTTTGCACCTTCGGCGCGCGCTGACTGGCCGATGAACTCTCCACCCCTGTCTTCAAGGCGGCAACGGCCACACCCCTCCTCGGAGTAGTCACCGATTGAACCGTTGCAGCACATTCTGTGCTCTCCGGGAACAACCGGCACGCTGTACCCGATCCATGCAGGACCGGTTTCGCCGGATTCGATCGAGCGGAAGGTGTTCGCCAGGCCTCCGGCTGCCGAGACCATGCGCATCCTGGCGTTGACCACATGCGGCTCCTGCGCCGCAGCGCGCAGACACCCCACGGCGAGAAGTAAACAGTAAGCCGCGAAAACTCGACCACTCTCTGCTTTTGACGATGAAATCGTTCGCGTCATCTTCATGCTGATCTCCGCTCTCAACTCCTCAACTTCTCGACCTCTCGACTTTACTTGTTCAGCAGTTCCATCATGAAGTCTGTGGCTTCCTTACTGTGCATGAGCGACAGTTTCTGCACCGCATCACGCTTCAGGGAGGTATCTTTTTCCTGCCGCGCGATTTGGATGAGTTGCTTATCATTCCCTTGCAGGAAGAACGCCTGTATGACACTGCGCTTAATTTCGGGGTCTTTATCGCTGCTGTAAATGGACGTCAGAGCATCGGCAGTCTTCTCTTTACCCATCGGGCCGAGATTCCGCACAGCCTGGCGGCGGAGCTCGGGGTCCTTCTCGGCGCGTGCGAACCCGAGCGTGTGCTCGACGTCGCCGCTGATGAACATTCCTTGCAGGATGCCCCGCTTGACTTCGAGGTTGGTCTCACTCTGGTACAGTTGATAGAGTTCCGCGTGCGCCCCCATTACACCCAGTTGCTTCACGGCCTCAGCGCGCAACTGGGGCGACTATTCGCTTTTTGCCACTTCCAGCAAGCGCTGCTCTTCGCCGCCCACCATGAAGCTCTGCAAGATGGCGCGTTTCACTTCCATCTCATGCGACGACTTGTAGATCTCTTCCAGCGTGGCGCGGCTCTCTTTGCCGCCAAAGAGGCCGAGGTCGCGGAGCGCCTTCATTTGCAGCTCAGGATTGCGGCTGCCGCTGGCGATGTGGGCCACGATCTCATGCGCCTTAGTCGATCCGCTCTGGCTCAGGACGAACAGCGCCCGCTCCTTGAGGTTGAGCGGCTGGGGTCCATTGAGGAACTTCTCGAGCATGGGCAGTGCCGCCTCGGGATCGCTACCCAACAGGCTGTTGATGGCGATCAGCTTCAAATCTTCATTGCCTTCGGCGTCAGGCGACACGCTCTGCCCGGACGACTGCCGCACTTCAACCTCGAGTGCTTTGGCGTCGTCCAGCCAACGGCTCTGAGGAAACGTGCGACGCAGCGTCTGGAGCGCCTCGAGCGCATCGGAGCGCTGCCCGAGCCGATTCTCCGTGTAGGCCTTCCAGTACAGCGCTCCTTCGGCGTGGGCGCCGTGTTCAGAGATAATCGTGTTGAGCTTTTCGATCGCCGATTGCAGTTTGCCGCTGTCGATTTGCTCCTCGGCTTGCTCGTAGAGACCGTGCTCACGATCAATCTGCTCCTGGGTACGGTCGCGTGCCTCTTGCTCCCGGTCGCGCTGCTCCGGCTCTCGATCGCGTGCTTCTTGTTCACGGTCTCGCTGCTCCTGCTCGCGGTCCTGAGCATCCTGGTCCGCCACCGAGGTCATCGCGCTCATCTGTGCATCTTGGCGGGCTGTCTGCTCTTGCAAAGGCGAACCCCATACCGCGCGTGGCGCCGTCGCCAAGATTGCGCTGGTGACGATTACTGCCCAGGTCAACCTCAATAAACTTCTATAAGTCCCGGTCATCCTGATTCCTCCTGGCGGTTACCAGTCGTTCCCTGAATGCGGGCGAAGCCCGCCTCTAGGACCCCCGCCGGCTCAAGTCTTCTATCGACTTCCTTTCTCTTTCGTGCACCTGCGAATCGACAACTCGGACCTTGAAGAGGATTCCCTGCGCCTCGACTCGCCGGCGGAGATCCTCAAATTCCGGCGAGGATAGTTTGGAGGGGCTGTGGGCAATCTCAATCAGTGTGCGCTCGAGTTCGTCGAGCAGGTTTGCGACCCCCGCCTCTCCCGCGTGCTCCGCTGTAAGCCGGTACAAGCGGTTCGCCGCCACGAGGTCCTTCGCGCGCTCACGCTCAGCGGAGATGTCCACCATCCGTTGCGGGCGGGTATTGACCAACTCCATCAGCACCATCTGCGTACGCTCCAGATGATCGCCCACGGCCACCAACAGAATCCGGTCGCGCGACTGCGCCGAAACCGGCTGAAGCGCTATCTGCTGCACGGTCCGAGGCCGGGCCGGCCAGAATCGCCCAGCTAAAAACGCCCCAACCACGAGAGCGGCGACCAGCGCCACCGCGCCGGCGGGCGCCAGAATCCTTGAGGCCCGGAAACCGCCCAAGAGGCGCTGCCAGAACGTCTCCGGGCCCACCGATTCAAGATGTGGAACGAGACGCCGCCAAACCTCGGCTTCGAAGTTCTCGCCGACCTCGGGCGGTTCGACCACATTGGCGACCTCCAGAATCGCGCCCAGGCGTTGGTAGCGCGCGCGGCAGGCGTCGCAGGTGGCTAGATGTTCCGCTAAACTGGCCCGCGGCAGTCCTCCTGGCTCGGCGTAATGGTAGAGAATCAGTTCTTCTTCACTCGGATGTTTCACGTTCCGCACCTTCGAATTCCTGTAGGGGCGGCCCTCGTGGCCGCCCGCGGGCAACCACAAGGGTTGCCCCTACCTACCCCTTCGCAGTCCCTTCCTTGGGGACGGCAAGCCGTCCCCCTGGAGTTTCTACATTTAGGTCTGGCAAGGTTAAAATTATCTTGACAGACCTACTCAACATGCGCTATCTTTCTCCTTCGTCCTGA
>Ga0224558_1003285_pt1 | contig 13639 bp, 11 predicted proteins | sample 714S32024metaG_FD_180682 | JGI IMG/M metagenome (GOLD analysis project Ga0224558, IMG submission 180682) | Peat soil microbial communities from Stordalen Mire, Sweden - 717 S3 20-24 | ecosystem: Environmental > Terrestrial > Soil > Wetlands > Peat | place: Sweden: Norrbotten County, Stordalen... | reverse complement strand
CCGTTGCACCCGGCGCCGCACGGCCGCCTCGGACAGGCCGACGGCCTGGGCGATAGCGCCGTAGGGTTGCCGCCCGTCGCGCTGCAGCGCCTCGATGATCTCTCGGTTTGCCTGATCCAGGAAGGGGCCCGTTGGGGGACCCCCCTCGCTCTCCGTGTTGGCCGATCCCGCCGGCTCGTCCACTTCGGACATGCGACTCCTCACTCGAATGGTGGGCCGCGCTCCCTCGTCTTCCCCCAGCGCTGCCTAATTCTTTCACAATTACAATATCAGTCAAGCAGAATTCGGCGTTTCGGGTTACGTTCATGGAGGGAATCGCTTGTCGAGCCACCCCGGTTCTGTGATTGTGTAGAAGCCGGATCGCCCAGCGGTACGACGAAGGGAGCCAACGTGCGCAGGTTGCAGAACTTTATCGGCGGGGCCTACTGCGACGCCCAGGACGGTCCGCTCGCTCCCCTGGTCAACCCGTCCACCGGCGAGGCGTTCGCCGAAGCCCCGGTTTCGGGTGCGGCGGACGTGGACCGGGCCCTCCGGGTGGCGGCCGAGGCGTTCCGGTCCTGGCGGCGCACCACCCCCTCGGAGCGGAGCCTCGCCCTCATTCGCATCGCCGACGCCATCGCGTCCCGGGCCGAAGAGCTGGTCACCGCGGAGTGCGAGAACACCGGGAAGCCGTTCCAGCTGACGATGGACGAGGAGATCCCGCCCGCCGTCGACCAGATCCGTTTCTTCGCCGGCGCGGCCCGCCACCTGCAGGGGTTGGCGGCAGCCGAGTACCTGGCGGGGCACACCTCGTTCATCCGGCGCGAGCCCCTCGGGGTGTGTGGTGCCGTGACGCCGTGGAACTACCCGTTCATGATGGCCGTGTGGAAGTTCGCGCCCGCTCTGGCGGCCGGGAACACCATGGTCCTCAAGCCGTCGGACACGACGCCGGTCACCTCGCTGCTCGTGGCGGAGATCATGGCCGAGTACCTCCCCCCGGGGGTCTTCAACGTGGTCTGTGGCGACCGCGACACCGGGCGGGCACTGGTGGCTCACGACATTCCCGCCATGGTGTCGGTAACCGGTTCGGTGCGGGCGGGCATGGAGGTGGCGGCCACGGCGGCGCCGACGCTCAAGCGCGTCCATCTGGAGCTCGGAGGCAAGGCCCCGGTCATCGTCTTCGACGACGCCGACCTCGCTGTGGCGGCTGCCGGGATCGCCGGTGCCGGGTACTTCAACGCCGGGCAGGACTGCACGGCGGCGACACGGGTGCTGGCCGGGCCCCGGGTGCACGACTACTTTCTCGCCGCCCTGGTCGAGCAGGCCGAGGGGACGGTCGTCGGCGGTACCGATGTCGACGGCGCGGATTTCGGGCCACTGAACAATCCGAACCAGCTGGAGCGGGTGCAGGGCTTCATCGAACGGGCGCCCGCGCACGCGTCGGTGGTGACCGGCGGCACGAGGGTCGGCGACCGTGGCTTTTGCTTCGCGCCGACCGTGGTGGCCGGTCTGCGTCAGGACGACGAGCTGGTGCAGTCGGAGGTGTTCGGCCCGGTCATCACCGTCCAGAAGTTCGCCGACGAGGCCGAGGCGCTGGAGTGGGCCAACGGGGTGGAATACGGGTTGGCCTCGTCGGTGTGGACACAGGATCACGGCCGGGCGATGCGCATGGCGCGTGATCTCGACTACGGGTGCGTGTGGATCAACACCCACATCCCGCTGGTGGCGGAGATGCCGCATGGCGGATTCAAACGGTCCGGCTACGGCAAGGACCTTTCCTCCTATGGGTTCGAGGACTACACCCGCATCAAGCACGTCATGAGCAACATCGAAGGGTGAGAGATGATCATCGGGATTCCCAAAGAGGTCAAGGATGACGAGTACCGGGTCGCCATCACCCCCGCCGGCGTACGGGAGCTGACCTCGGCCGGCCACACCGTCTACGTCGAAGCGGGCGCGGGCGAGGGCTCGTCCATGCCCGACGACGAGTTCGTGCACACCGGCGCCAAAATCATCGAGGAGGCCGACGACGTGTGGGCGGCGGCGGACCTGGTGTGCAAGGTGAAGGAACCGGTGGCCTCCGAATACGCACGGCTCGGCGCCCGCCGGGGTCAGACCCTCTTCACCTACCTGCATTTGGCCGCATCGCGGCCGTGCACCGATGCGCTCATTGCCGGCGGCAACGTCGCCATCGCCTACGAGACCGTCCGCCTGCCCGACAACTCGCTCCCGCTGCTGGCACCCATGAGCGAGGTGGCGGGGCGCATGGCACCGCTCATGGGCGCGCATCACCTCATGCGCCCCGGCGGTGGCCGCGGGGTGCTGGTGGCCGGGGTTCCCGGTGTCCGCGCCGCCCGGGTCGTCATTCTCGGGGCCGGTGTCTCGGGCATGGCGGCCGCCACGCTGGCCGTAGGGATGCACTCCGACGTCTACGTGCTCGACCGCAACCTGGACAGGTTGCGCGAAGTGGATCACCACTTCCGCGGCGCGCTGGAGACGATCGCATCGTCGCAACATGCCATTGAGGAGATCTGCGTCGACGCCGACATCGTGATCGGGGCCGTGCTGGTGGTCGGGGCACGGGCTCCCAGACTGGTCTCCGATGCCCTGGTCGAGAAGATGCGCGTCGGGTCGGTCCTGGTGGACATCTCGGTGGACCAGGGTGGGTGTTTCGAGTCGACCCGGCCCACGACCCACTCGGATCCCACGTTCGAGGTGTTCGGATCGATCTTCTACTGCGTGGCCAACATGCCCGGTGCGGTGCCACACACCTCGACGCATGCGCTGGCCAATGCCACCCTGCCCTATACCCTCAGCATCGCGTCCCACGGCTGGGAGAACGCGGTCCGGGCCGATCCGGCGCTCGGCGAGGGCGTCAACGTGGTGGGCGGCAAGGTGGTCTACGATCCGGTCGCCGAGGCCCACGGCCTCCCCTTCACCCCCCTGGCGGAGCTCATCGATTAAGAGGCCGCCGTTCATGCATCTTGCCGCGCACGCGAGCAGACTGCATCCATGACGGATTGGATCGAGCCCCAGCGGCCCGACCGCCCTGTGTCGGCACGGGACGCCGGGGCTGAACGGGTGTCGGACGCCGATCGGGACGACGCCGTCACCCTCCTGCGCGAGCACGTCGTGGTCGGGCGCCTCACGCTCGACGAGTTCTCCGAGAGGGTGGGTGTCGCCCTGCGGGCGCGCACCCGAGACGACATCGCTAGCGCCATGACCGATCTCCCCACCCTGGCCGTGGCGGCGGAGGAGGCAACCCGGCGTCGCTCCCGCCGCTGGTTCGTCGCCGTCATGAGCGGATCCCAGGCCAAGGGACGCTGGAGGCTCAGCGGTCGCACCACCGCGGTCGCCGTGATGGGCGGTTGTGACATGGACCTGCGCCACGCCGAGATCGACGGGCCCGAGATCGTCATCACCGCGGTGGCCTTCTGGGGTGGGATCCAGATCATCGTCCCTGAAGGCTTCGACGTGGATCTCGAGGGCTTCTCCTTCATGGGGGGCCGGGACCTGAAGCTCCGCAACGTGCCGCGGGTTCCCGGATCGCCCCGGATCCGCGTGCGGGGTTTCGCCATCATGGGCGGGATCGACGTGAAAAGCCGACCGACGCGGATCGGGCGGGAGATCGGGCAGTCGATCGTCGACCGCGTCCTCGGAACAGTGAGCGCGTTGCCGGGAAGGCCGGGCACGGCGGTGGGGACGCCGGGCGTGGGCCCTATCGATCTCGAGGCACTGGCACGCGACATCAAAGAGCAGTTCCGCGCCTTGCGCGACGCCGGCCGGACGGGCGTCGAGAGGGGAGGGCGACGGGAGGACCTCCCCCCGACGCCCCCGACGCCGTCGCGCGCTCCCGCGCCCGACGCCCCCCAGCCGGCAGGGGCGACCGGCACCGGGGAGGGAACCGTCACCGTCCTCTTCAGTGACATGGTCGACTACGCCGGCATGACCGAGCGCCTGGGCGACCAGCAGTCGCGCGAGGTCCTGCGGGTCCACCACCAGATCGTTCGCAAGCTCCTCGGCACCTACGGTGGCCGCGAGATACGGGTCCAGGGTGACGGGTTCATGGTCGCCTTCGGGGGAGTCGCCCGTGCGCTGCGGTGCGCGGCCAGCATGCAGCGCACCTTCGCGGCGTACAGCGAGGCACATCCGGATCGTCCCATCCGGGTCCACATCGGGATCCATACCGGTGAGGCGATGGAAGAGGACGACGACTTCCTCGGCCATACCGTCATTGTGGCCAGTCGGATCTCTGACGTGGCGGGCCCGGGTGAGGTCCTGGTGTCGTCGCTCACGGCCCAGATGGTCGAGCGCTCCGAGGAGTTCACTTTCGCCGACCGGCGCGAAATAACACTGAAGGGTCTGACGCGGCCGCAGGCGGTGGCCCGTCTCGTCTGGCCCGACTAGCGGGCGCGGCGGTCGCCCACCTTCGCCGACCTTCGCCGACCTTCGCCGGCCTGCTCCCCGCCGACGGTCCGGCGTGTAGCCTGGCCCCATGTTGCTTTGAGTCCCGCCCGAGAGATGCTCCCGCGCCCTCTCGCGCCGGGTGAGCATCTCGGCGCTGCACTCAGGCCGCTCAGCCCCCGCGCCATCTTGGCTTTTCGGGCCGCGCCCCCGAGCCAACCGCGAGCGTCGGCACGGGCACTCCTGCATCGCAACTTCCCGCTCCACTCACAGAACGCCTGGACCACAGATCGATCATGCAACCCAACTCCCCACGCAACCACACGCCGGGCCGGCCCCTGCGGATCGCCACCGCCCTGCAGGTGATGGTGGCGGCCGGCAACGGCCTGGCGTACGTCGCCCTGGCCTTGCGCGTCTACCAGGAGACCCACTCGACGTGGGCCGTCACCCTGGTCCTGTTGGCCGGCGGCCTGCCCGTGGTCCTGCTGGCGCCCGTATCGGGACTTCTCCTCGACCGCCTCCCGATGGGTCGCCTGCTTGCCGTGGCCGGCCTGGCGGTGGCGGCCGCGCTGGGCGGCCTTTCCCTTGCCCATTCGTTGGCGGCCACGATCCTTCTGGTCCTCTGCTTCGGCGTGGCCGACAGTGTGCTGCAACCCGGGCTGACCGCGGCCATCCCGCACCTGGCCGGTGACGTCCCGCTGGTGCGCGCCACGAGCCGGCTGCAGGGGGCCACCATGGGCGGCACCGCGATCGGGCCCCTGCTCGCCGGTGTCGTCGGCGGCATCGGGGGGACCAGCACGGCCCTCTTGCTCGACGCTGCCACCGCCGTCCTCTTCAGCGTGGGCATCTCGATGCTGGGCCTGCGCCACACCCGCCTGTCAGCGCCCCACGGCGCCGATGACGGGATGGCGGCCGGCCTGCGCTACCTCCGCCGCGACCGGGCGATGGGCCTGCTCGTCGTAGTGGTCTCGGCCATGCTCGCCTTCCTCGGTGTGACCATGGTGGCCGAGCTGTTCCTGGCCGAGAAGGTGTTGCACGGGGGGACCACGGGCTACGCGCTCCTCATCACGGCCTGGACCGGCGGGATGACCCTGGGCACGGTCATCGCCGGCCGTCTCCCGTCTCGCCTCCTCGCCCCGGGCATCGTCGTCGGCCTGGTCGTGCTCGGACTGGGCGTCGCCGGCGGCGCGCTCTCGCCCGTCATGTGGATGGCCATCGCCGCCTACGGGATCGGTGGGGTGGGTGACGGCGTGCAGCTTGTCGGGGCCCGCGCCCTCCTGCTGCAACGGGCTCCTGCCCACCTGGCGGGGCGGGCCTCGGCCGTGTTCAGCGGCATGACCGCCGGCGCCGTCTCGCTCGGCATGGCCGCCGCGGCACCTCTGGTAGTCCTCTTCGGCATCCGGGGTGGTCTTCTGCGATCTCGGGTCAGCACTTTGCGTCTCGGGTCGTAGCCCCGCGACGTACTGCGCGTCGTCGCCGTGCTCGGAGAGAAGACGGGCTCCCTCCCGGGCGATATTGCGTGCTGCGTTGACGTCGCGATCGAGCGACATCCCGCAGCTCTCACAGTCGAAGACCCGGGTGCTGAGGGCCAGCTTGGCTCTCGCTACTCCACAGCGCGAACAGATCTTCGATGAGGGGTAGAACCGATCCACCACCACAAGGGCGCTACCCCGGTCGGCACTCTTGTAGGTGAGCTGGCGGCGCAGCTCACCGAGACTGGCATCGGCCATGGATCGGCCGAGGTGGTGTTTGTGGTTTGACAGGGCGGCCACACCGAGGTTCTCGATGGCGACGGTATCGAAGTGGTCGAGGAGGGCATTGGTCAACCGGTGCAGGTACAGCGCACGGGTCTTGGCGACCTTGCTGTGTAAGCGGCTCCGCCGACGGAGAAGCTTGATTCGGTTCTTCGAGGCCCGGGCGGTCCGTGACGGCTTCTTTGTTCTCGAGATGGCTCGGTCCAACTTGGCTAGCCTCTCAAGATGGGCTTCGAGGATTCTCGGATTGGGCACGTGGCCATCCGAATCTGAGAGACCGGGCACAACACAGTTGAGCGTAGCGAGGTGACTAAGCCCGGCATCAAGGCCCACGACACCGCCCAAGCGCTTGGAACTGGCAGTGGCCCGTCGTGCCGGAAGTCCCACCAAGTAGCGCACCATGAACGAGACCTGCCAACGGCCACCGCGGAAGGAGATCGTCACCTTTTGGATCCGGGCTCGGCCCTGCTCGACCAGGTTGTAGAGCCGACGGGTGGATTCGACGGTGTGGACCCAGACAAGGTTGGCCGCGCGGCGCCTGAGTTCGGGATCCGACGGCGACCGGGGCAGCATGAGCCGGACGTGGTGGCGGTCGGGGTGGAGCCACGACAGCTGGTGGTTGATCTCGACGAAGCTGACGCTCGGCGCGGACCGGTTGCGGGACTTGAAGTGGGGGAACCCGACTCTCCGCCCGGCCCGGGCGCCCTTCTTGGAGGCTGCGAAGTTGCCCAAGGCCGCCGCGGCGTCTGCTGTTCCTGACTGGAAGGCGTGCATGGAAACCTCGCGCCACCAGGGCGCCACCTCCTCCTTAGTTTGGTTGAAGGCCTTGCCCAGGCTGAAGGCTGACCACGACAGCGAGGGCGTGAGGTCCGATTCGGCCACACCGGCTGCTCGTTCGGCGCTTCGGAGGGTGAGGTTCTCTCGAACCGCTCCGATAGCCCAGTTGTAGGCGAAGCGTCGGGCGCCGGCATAGCAGTAGGCCAGGCGCTCTTGATGGTCTGAGAGGTCGAGGTTGAAGACAACCGCCCTGGTCACGTACCTCTCGCCCATGCCTCACATGGTGCCTGAGGGGTGTGACGGCGCCCGGTTTCTATCAACCCTCATTTGAGCCTGCTGCCGAAACCATCTGAGGCTAGCGCTCAGCGGCCGCCCCCGCTCTGGCGCGCCGCGATCTGCTCGAACACCGCGACCGATCCGCCGTAGGGCCCAGTCTGCGCGGGATGGTGCAGGACGAACTCGTCGAACCCCAACTCCTCGTAGGGCGCGGCCAGCTCGTCGAATTGGTCCCTCGAGGTGAGGATGGTCTCTGTAGGCGTCCACAGCAGGACCCTGCGCAACGTGGCGGCGTCCCGGCCGTGTTCCGCGCACGAGGCGTCGAGCAGGCCACACTGCCGCCGCGCCGCACGCAGGATGCTGTCCGGCGTGCGTGCCGCACCGGTTGTGGGACCGATCGTCACCCACTGCTGGCCGAAGGCGGCGCCGAGACGGAGGCCCCGCGGCCCGCCCGCGGCGACGGTCAGAGGGAAGGGCGACTGCAATGCCCCCGGTGTGCTGGGGGTCTCGACGGACGCATAGTGGTGGCCGGCAAGGGTTGTGCGGGTGGTGGCGTCGCCGTCGAGTACAGCCCGCAGGATCTGCAGGAACTCCTCGAAGCGATCCATGCGCTCGGTCGAGCTCCAGGGTGGTTGCCCGAGCGCGGTGGCATCGGGGCCCCCGCTGCCCGGTCCGATCCCCAGATCGAACCGGCCCCCGCTCACGTCGTCCAGGGCGAGCACGTCGCGGGCCAGTGGCACGGGGTGCCGGAAGTTGGGTGATGCCACCAGCGTGCCGAGTCTGATCCGCCGCGTCACCGCGGCCGCCGCGGCCAGGACGGGTACCGCGGCGTGCCACGGTCCATCTGGCATGCCGCCCCAGCGGATGTGGTCGTAGGTCCAGGCTGTCGCAAAGCCGATGTCGTCCGCCCATTCCCACTGGCGGCGCGCCTCCCTCCAGCGGTCGGACGGAAGGATGACCAGCCCCACGCGCACACGGGCACGCTAGTGCGGGCCGGAATTGGTCAGGCGGCCCGCCAGTCGATCCAAGCGCCGTGCCCCTGGGCGAACCCGAGGAGCCGGGCCTGCGGCACCCCGTCCTCGAAGAGGACCGCGCCGAGGACATCGGACCCAGCCCGATCGGGATGGGTCGCCACCTCGGCCTCGAGCGGTTCCACGGTCCCTGGGCCCTCGGCGCTCAGCCAGGCGACGTCACGCTGGCGGGATGCCGCGGCGAGGTGCCCTATGAATTCCTGGCGTTCGCCGGCGCCCAGGTAGGCGAACGCCCATGTGGTGACGATGGTGGCCACGGCACCCTCGGCCAGCCCGGTGAGCACGCCGGGCAGGGCCTCGTTGGCATCCGCCGCGAGAACCTGTGGCGGATCGGCCTGGGCGAGCCGGATGGACGCGGCCGTCCGCTCCAGCCGGCCCGAGTCGGGCCAGACGCACGCGAGCAGCCAGCGCACGTCGTCGGGATCGCCGAGAACTACCGGGGAGCGGTCGATGCCGATCCGGGACAGGATGGGTGGCAGCCGCGAGGCGATCGGGGGCTGGCCGCCCACGACCTGGCAGTCGATCCTGACGGGGGAGTCGGCCGGTCCCGTCGTGCCGAACGAGCCGTAATCGATCCGGTAGCTGTCGCACCGCAGGTTCAGCCCGGCGCTCGCTCCCACGTCGACCAGCGCGAGCGGCCGGTCGAATTGGGACGCCACCCAGGTCAGCCCGGGGGCGATCAGCGCGCTGCGGCCACAGTCGTTGGTCTGAATGTGACGGGTGGCCAGAATGTGGTCGACCGCGTCCCGGTGGGCGCGCCAAAAGTCGAGGAACAGCGGCCCGGGATCCTCGTGTGCCTCCCCGGCATAGATCGTCGCCAACGCATGGTCGGCGCCCTCGAGCACCAGGTAGTGGACGGCGGCGAAGAGCGCGGGGGGAAGCTGCCCGGAGGGGGGCACGGTGCGCAGGTACTCGAGGAGCGCACGGTCGCCGGCCACGGCCAACGAGATGCGTTCGTAGAGCGGGGAGGTGTCGTGGCAGTGGGTGGCGAACCACGCCCACATATGGGCGAAGTCATCGGTGGTGCCGCTGGGCATGTCCGCGCTCACGGCGCCCGCCGTACGAGGGAGCGATCGATCCCCTCAATGGTGGACGCACCGCAGAGGGCCATCGTCCGCCGCAGCTCCGTCTCGTACCAACGCAGAAGCGACGCCACCCCGTCCGCCCCGCCGGCGGCCAGCGCCCAGAGGGACGGACGCCCGATCAGCACGGCCCGGGCTCCGAGTGCGAGCGCCTTCATGACGTCGGGCGCCCGCCGGATGCCACCGTCGACGTACACCTCGGCCCGATCCCCGACGGCATCGGCTATCTCGCCCACAATGTCCGCCGTCGCCGGGGCGTCGGCCAGCTGCCGCGCCCCGTGGTTGGACACGACGATCGCCGCGGCCCCGGCCTCGACGCAGCGCAGGGCGTCGTCGGCCCGCTGGACACCCTTGACCACCACGGCGAGGTCGCTGAGGCCGACGAGCCAGCCGATGTCGTCGGGGGTCAGCGACGGTTCGAACTCGCGGGTCACCACCGCCATCAACCCGCCATCGTGGGCGCGCTGCGCGCTGCCCCCGGCCACGTTGGGCAGGGCCAGATCCGGCGGCAGGCGGACACCGCCACGCAACTCCCTGAGGCGGAGGCCCGACACCGCCGTATCGACGGTGAGGACGAGCGCGCCGTAGCCGTGGGCGGCGGCCCGCCGGACAAGGTCGACCGTGCGAGCCCGGTCGCGCAGGATGTACACCTGCATCCACCGGGGCGCGCCGGGGGCCGCCGCCGCCACCTCTTCGAGCGAGCAGCTGGCGAGTGAGGACAGCACCATCAGTGCCCCGACGGCGGCCGCGCCGCGCGCCGTGGCGGTCTCCCCCTCACCGTGGGCCAGGCGCTGCACGGCCGTGGGTGCAATGACGACGGGGGAGCTGACGACCGTGCCCAGCAACGTCGTGGACAGGTCGACGCCGGCTATGCCGGCGAGCACCCTCGGATGGAGCTGCCAGCGGGCCCACGCCTCGATATTCCCCGCCAACAGCCGCTCGTCGTCGGCCCCGCCGGCGAAGTAGGCGTAGGCCATCTCCCCGATGACGCGCCTGGCCTCGCCCTCGAGCTCCACCAGGGAGAGATCGATGGTCTGGCCGGCCCCTCCGGGGAGCTCGCCCGAAACGTCGCCGGAGACCAGGTCGTGACCGGGGGCGTCCGTGGCAGGATGAGCGGGCACGTGCCGATGGTAGGCGGCAGTGGTGCCCATATCCCATTCCCTTCCACCTGGAGGTGCCATGCGGTTCTCGTATGCCGAATCGATGACCGATCCGTCGTATTACCTGCCCTTGGCCCGGGCGGCCGAGGAGGCGGGATTCGACTCCATGGTCGTGCCCGACAGCATCTGCTACCCCGAGGAGTCCGACGCCCGCTATCCGTACAATCCCGACGGCACGAGGGAGTTCCTCGACGGTAAGCCGTTCCTCGAGCCGTTCTCGATCATCCCGGCCATGGGGGCGGTCACCGAGACGTTGCGCTTCGTCACCTTCGTCATCAAGCTCCCCATCCGCCACCCGGTCCTGGTGGCCAAGCAGGTCACCTCCACCGCCGTGCTCACCGGCAACCGCCTCCTGCTCGGCGTGGGGACGAGCCCCTGGCCCGAGGACTACGCCGTGTGCGGCGTGCCGTGGGAGGGCCGCGGCAAGCGGATTGACGAGCAGATCGATGTGCTGCGCGGCCTGATGGGAGGGGACTACTTCGAGTACCACGGCGAGGTCTTCGAAATCCCGTCGATCAAATTGTGTCCCGTCCCCACCAAGCCGGTGCCGATCCTGATCGGGGGGCATCACGACGCGGCCCTGCGACGGGCCGCCCGCGTCGGGGACGGATGGCTGCACGGGGGCGGGGATCCGGAGGACCTGCCCGGATTGCTCGCGCGCCTGACCGAGCTCCGGCGCGAGTACGGCACGCTCGACAAGGACTTCGAGATCCATGTCATCTCGCTCGACGCCTATAGCCCCGACGGCATCGAGAAGCTGGAGGAGCTGGGGGTGACCGACGTCATCGTCGGTTTCCGCTACCCCTACGAGGTCGGGCCGGACACCGAGACGCTGCAGACCAAGGTCGACAACCTGCGCCGCTTCAGTGATGATGTCATCGCCAAGGCAGGCTGAGTAATGGCCGGGCGCGTCGTGGTGCGGGAGGGTCTCTTCACCGATGGTGACGCGCCGGCGCTGTTGGGCAGCCGGTGTGCGGCGTGCGGGGCCCACCACTTTCCCCGCCACGACACCTGCCCGTACTGCGCCGCCGAAGGACCGCTCCCGACACAGCTCAGTGGCGCCGGATCGTTGTGGGCCTGGACCGCGGTCACGGCGGCGCCCCCGGGATACCGGGGTCCTGTCCCCTACGGAGTGGGTGTGGTCGAGCTCCCCGAGGGGATCCGCCTCATCACGCATCTGACCGTGAGCGATCCCGCTGCGCTCGCACTCGGACAGGCCATGGAACTGCGCGTCGTGCCGCTGCACTCCGATGCCGACGGGAATGAGGTCGTGACCTACTCCTTCGCTCCGGTCGACGCGCCCGCTCCGGTCGACACACCGTGAGTGGCGTCGTGATCGCCGGGGTGGGGATGCATCCCTTCGGCCGTTTCGAGGGCGTCTCCACCACCGACATGGGCGTGCACGCCGTGCGGGCCGCGCTGCGGGAGGCGGCGGTGTCCAAGGGCGGGTTCCAGGCTGCGTTCTGCGGGACGGCGTACGGGGGCGTGGCCACCGGCCACAAGGTGCTGAGCCGCCTCGGCCTGACGGGCATGCCCATCGTCGACGTCGAAGCCGGGTGCGCCAGCGGCGGCGCGGCGCTGATGCTGGCCGCCGGGGCGATCAGGGCCGGGCAGTACGACACCGTGCTCGTCTTCGGGGTGGAGAAGATGCCCAAGGGCATCATCCGCTCGTCGTTCTTCGAGCCTTGGCAGGAGGAGGCGGGGCTGGCCGCCACCCCGTCGTTCTTCGCCCTACGGGCCCAGCGCTTGACCGTGACCTCCGGCGTGACCAAGGAGCACCTGGCCCAGGTGGTGGTCAAGAACCGCCGGCACGGCGCGTCGAACGCGGATGCCATGTTCCAAAAGGAGGTCTCGGCCGAGGAGGTCCTGGCCTCTCGGGTGGTGTGCGAGCCGCTGCACCTGTTCATGCTCTGCTCGCCCAACGAGGGGGCCGCGGCGGTCGTGCTCACCCGTGACGGCCGGGGGGCCGACCCGGCGCCTGCCCCGGTCACCCTCGCCGGGGCGGTGCTGCGTTCGCACCTACCCGGGTCGGTGCTGAGCGAATCCACCCCGCTGTCGGGACTGACCGACGACGACGTACCCTCCCCGACCACGCTGGCGGCGACGGCTGCGTTCGAGGAGGCCGCGCTGGGGCCCCAGGATCTCGATGTGGTCGAGTGCCAGGACACCGATGCCGCCCGTGAGCTCATGTCCTACGAGGAGATCGGGCTGTGTGACCCCGGTGGTTCGGCGGAGCTCCTGGCCTCGGGTGCTACGAGCCTCGGCGGCCGGTTGCCGGTCAATCCGAGTGGCGGCCTGCTCTCCAAGGGCGAACCCCTCGGCGCCTCCGCCCTGGGACAGGTGGTGGAGCTGGTGCGCCAACTGCGGGGCGAGTGTGGTCCCCGTCAGGTGGAGGGCGCCCGGGTGGCCCTCTCGCACACGGTCGGTCGCGGCGCCAACGCCGGAGTGGTCATCCTCACGAGGTGAGCAGCGCCGGCGCCCGGCCCGTCAGAGCGGGCGATCAGAGTGCGGCCAGGACAGCGGCCAGTTGTCCCAACGAGGTGATGACACCGTCGGGGCGTTCGTCGGTGCCCGGCGGAGGCGGGTAGGAGCCGTCCCCCCGCCGGTCGATCCATACGGCGCGCCAACCCGACCGCTTGGCCCCCACCACATCGTTGAGGGGATGGTCCCCGACCAGGACGAGGGAGCCGGGGGCGACCCCCATCAGCGTCTCGACGACGGTGAAGATCCCCCGGTCCGGCTTCGCCACGTTGTGGTCCTGGGCGAAGACCACGGCTTCGAAGAACCCACCCAGGCCGACCACCTCGGGCAACCGGCTGCCGTTGGAGAGCAGGCCGAGCCGGTAGCCGGACCGTAGGGCCTCGAGGCACGGCAGGGTGTCGTCGAAGAGGGCGGGGTCCCGATCCCGATGATCGAAGTAGGTCGCAGTGAGCTGCACCGCCAGCGCTTCGTCATCGATCCCGGATCCACCGCCCTCGCCGTGTCTGCCGTGGACGTCGTGGATGCGGCACAACGAGCGAGCGAACCCGAGCCGGCGCAGCCGGGCCAGGTTGAACTCCACCCCTTCCCTCTCACGGGCGACGTCGTTCCGATCGGCTTGCAGGTCGTCATCTGCAGCGCGTCGGCCCGGCCCCCGGGACGGGCCACCCGGAGCTCGGCCAGCACGGCGGCCAACG
>Ga0224558_1003282_pt1 | contig 13645 bp, 11 predicted proteins | sample 714S32024metaG_FD_180682 | JGI IMG/M metagenome (GOLD analysis project Ga0224558, IMG submission 180682) | Peat soil microbial communities from Stordalen Mire, Sweden - 717 S3 20-24 | ecosystem: Environmental > Terrestrial > Soil > Wetlands > Peat | place: Sweden: Norrbotten County, Stordalen... | reverse complement strand
GATTTCCACGGCCTGAAGCCGGGACACTTATCTTGTAGCATTTTAGATGCCATTCTTGAACACGAGAAATAAACATATATATCAACAAGATACGAAATTCATAAAAAATGAGCGATATGTAGAACTGTAAACAAATGTATACAGTAGGAGTCTAGCAACTCAGCCTTTGTATACACATATAGAAGGGGGCATGCGCCAAGTCGAAAAAACGAAACTCTTCAAGCATGAAGCCGACTTCAACTGGTTGCGGGAAAACTCACCCGGAGGGAAGCGGTCGCCCTTGAGCCGACTTTCAGACAAGCGTATCCAATTTGATATTGAGACTGTTTTCTGCGGACTCGATGCTTGATCCAATGGCACTGGCTCCTGGCGGATTCGGAACCGAGACTACATAGGCGTCTCCGAGCTTTTCGACACTTTCTGCGTAGGTCCTTCCTGCCACCGTTGTGGAGTGAGTTGCAACGGTGGTCGTGACCTGCACACTGCTCACGGTGGCTTGAGCCTGGTCAGAAGAAAATGATGGATCGGCGGATGCACCGGAATGGGAGGAAGATGTGGACGCCGTTTGCAGCGTGGCAGTGGAAGACGATGAGGCTGTCAGCTTGGATTGAGCCTGTGCTTCTGCCCACGCATTTACAGAGGACGAGATTTTTGAAACGCCGCTGATTTCCATGATTCCCCCCTTTCTACTTCAAACCGTGAATAGTTTCTTTTGTTCCATCGGCACATATTGCTCATTCGTTCAAGTTCATTTCTTACAGATTGCCGGGGGCAGCGCGCGCCACAACGCGAGCCAGCCCACGGACAAATTCTCACTCCTTGGTTACAAGAACGGTGACCCAGAAGTTACCAAAGTCGCATTGAAATCCGATTCTTTCTTTAACTTCGGAGCCGCAGACCCTGACGTCATAATCCTTGCCGTTCATGACGGATGGCATGGATAGGCGGACGCCAGTTGACATTCCGCTCTTCATGTTTCCGCCGACCATGTTGGCCAGTTCGCCAAGCACGTCGCACACATCGTCATCGGCAGTGTCAGGCGGATCCATGGCAAGAATCCGGCCAGCGAACTGACAAGCCTGCCGTGGGTTGCACTCGATCAGTACCGCTCCGTTCCAATCGCCGGTCAGGGACACCAAGGAGGTCATCCGATCTCCGGTGGAACTCCAGGGTGCGCCGCAAGGGGACACTTCGAGGTCCATCATGGTTGAGAATACGGATTGCACGATTTGCACCAATACATCCACACTAACTTCAACTTGCATAGGATTCCTTTCAACGGGCAATGTAGACGGTTGCGTTTCCCACGGTCTTGCGTTCGAACAAGTCGTCGAGTCCAAATATTGTTTCGGCGCCCCCCAGGAGCAGCCAACCACCCCGAAACAATGTGCCGTGGAGCTGTTTCATGATTTTCCGTTTTGTCATGTCGTCGAAATAGATCATGACGTTTCGGCAAAAGGCCAAGTCGAAAGGGCCCAGGGTGCTCATGCTGTTGCGCAGGTCGATGGTCCGAAAACTCGCCATCCGCCGTACTGTCTCACTCAACTTCCAGTCCATGCCAGAGCGAGTGAAATACTTCACGAGTAGAGAGGTCGGCAAGCCACGATTCACCTCAATCTGCTGGTAGCAGCCGGTTTGGGCACGCTTGACCACCGCCGCGGAGTAATCCGTGCCTAGAATCTGAATATTCCAGCTCGCCAATTTCTCTTCCAGGAGCATCATGGCCAAGCTGTAAGCCTCTTGGCCAGTGGAAGACGCCGCGGACCAGAAGCGAAGTGTGTGTATATTTCGCCGCTCCTCCAGCAGCTTAGGTAGCAGAACAGTCCGAATGGCGTCATATTGAGCGGGATCGCGAAAGAAGTAAGTTTCGTTGGTCGTCATTGCCTCGCTAATTTCCGGGGCAATCGCCGCACCGCGTTCTGTATGGAGGAACGTGCATAAGTCATTGATGGAGCCGAGGCCAAGCCGCTTGACGATGGGCGCAAGACGGCTTTCGAACAGGTAGTGCTTGTCATCCTCAAGGACAATTCCCACCTGGGAATAGACCTGCTGCTGGAGGAATCGATAGTTTTCCGGGTAGATCCCCTGCGGGAGCACTTGAGTCGCCATACTGATTCCTCCTACTTTCTGCCTGCAATGGAAACTATCGCAGGCACCACTTCATTCAGTGGCAATACGCGGTCGACAAGTCCAGCATTCACCACGGCGCCAGGCATTCCCCAGACAACACAGGACGCCTCGTCCTGCGCAATGATGTTAGCTCCCTGCGCCTGGAGTATCCCCGTACCGCGCAAGCCATCCTGCCCCATGCCCGTCAGAATGACGGCGAGGGCTGCTCCGCCATACACCTCACCGGTAGAAGCGAAGAGTGCGTCAACAGCGGGACGGCATGAGTTTTGCCGCGGCGATTGATCCAGATTCACACTTATCTTGCCGTTGTTACTAACTAACTTCATGTGAAAGTCACCGGGAGCAATCAGTATCCGGCCAGGCTCAATCGCGTCTCCCTGGCTTGCTTCCTGAACCTGCAACCGGCACGTAGAGTTAAGACGCTCGGCCAGCAAGCGGGTGAACAGTGGCGGCATGTGCTGCACAATGAGAATCGGCAAAGGGAAGTCCGCCGGCATCGTTGGCAGAATTTCTCCCAGAGCTGTGGGCCCTCCCGTGGAGACGCCAATCACAACCACCTTGGGCCGTACCTTGGTTACCTGCTGGCTTGAGGTGTCCCGCCATATCAAAGGCGCTGCCGAAACACTCGCTGCCGCTGTCTGGACCGCGGTGGTGGTTGGTGTTGTCCAGCGGAAGAACTGCTTGATCTTCGGCAGCATTTCTTCCCGCAGGCTGGCCATTGAGCGGTCGAGCGATCCTTCGTTGGAAACCTTGGTTACATAATCGTCGGCTCCGAGTGTCAGGGCCTCCAGCGTTTTGGCGGCGCCTCGCTCGGTGAGCGTACTGAACATGATGACGCGCAGCCGTGGATACTCGCGTCGAATCCGGCGCAACATTTCCAGGCCGTCCATATCCGGCATCTCGATGTCCAGCGTGACGACGTCGGGATTGAACTGCGGAATACGCTGCAGTCCAATGACTCCGTTGGAGGCCGTTCCCGCCACCTCGATTGTGGGATCGTTTTCGAGCGCCATGGTGACCAGCCGGCGAATGACAACTGAGTCATCCACCACCATCACGCGAATCCGCTCTCCGGGTTGGAGCAAACGCTGATTCATTATCGTCATGACTATCCCGCCACCAACGCTGAAATTCCTATGAGTTCGAGTTTCTCCATGAGAATGTCTTTTGTAAACGGCTTCATGATGTACTCGTTGGCTCCCGCCTCCAATGCCGAAGCCATCTGGCACATTTCGGTCTCGGTGGTCACCATCATCACTTTCAGAGAAGCCATTCCCGGATCTTGACGTATCTGTTTAAGCAGTTCAAAACCATTCATGACCGGCATGTTCCAGTCCGCCAGAACGATTCCGATCTCACTCTTGTTGGCAGCCAGAACTTCCAGGGCCTGGACGCCATCACCGGCCTCCAGAACCTCGTATCCCACTCCAACCAATATCCTGCGGATAATGGTGCGAATTGTTCTGGAGTCGTCTACAACCAGTGCTTTGCTCATCCCTCATCCGCCTTCGTTTTTTTTTGCGAGCCCGGCGCAGTGTGCGTCCCTGCGCCGGGCTGTGATCCAACCGTTGACTTGGTTAGAAGGTGAACTTCGACATAACCGTCTGAAGCTTGGCGGCCATCTCACTGAGTTGCGCTGAGGCTGTCTTGGTGTCGTTTGCTCCCTGCGTGGTGTTCCGCGCCGCGGTAGCCACACCGGAGATATTCTTGGTGATGTCGTTGACCCCCTGTGCGGCTTCGGTCACACTGCGGCCGATTTCGTTGGTGGTCACCGTCTGCTCTTCCACTGCCGAGGCGATGCTGTTGGAGATGTCATTGATCTGGTTGATAATCCCGCTGATCTCCTCGATTGCCGTAATGGCGCCCTTGGTGACATCCTGGGTATCCGAAATCTTCTGACTGATCTCCTCGGTTGCCTTGGCGGTCTGCTTGGCCAGTTCTTTCACCTCGTTGGCTACAACCGCGAAGCCCTTGCCAGCTTCTCCGGCGCGTGCAGCCTCGATGGTGGCATTCAGCGCCAGCAGGTTGGTCTGTTGCGCGATTCCCGTAATCACCTTGATTACGTTGCCGATTTCCTGGCTGGATTCGCCCAGCTTCCGCATGGTTTCGTTGGTCGAATGCGCCACATCAACCGCGTTCTTGGCCACTCGCGCCGACTCGTTGGCGTTCTTGGCAATTTCGCGAATGGATGCCTGCATCTCTTCGGAGGCCGTAGCGACCGAGGCAACGTTCCGGGATACCTGTTCGCTGGCCGCCGAAACCACATTGGCCTGCACCGAAGTTTCCTCGGCATTGCCCGCCATCTGCTGACTGACTGCCGTGAGTTCCTCGGAAGAGGAGGCCAGCGTGCTGGCGTTCTCGGCCGTGAGCTTGAGCGGCGCAATAATCGAATCCAGCATACGGTTCAAGCTTTCGATGATCTGGCGATAGTCGCCCTTCTGCTTGCTGGCGTCGGGGCGCAGACCCATATTGCCAGCGGCTGCCTCTCTGGCGCACGCGTTGACATCCGTAACCAAGCCGTCGATCGAGAGCATCGTTTCAATGAATGCAGGTAAGAGTTTGTCGTTCTCCGAGCGCTTGCCGACCTTTTTGAAGCTGACCAGGGTATCCGCGAAATCTCCCGCGCCCAACGCTTCAATCGCGCTGACCACGCTCTTCAGTCGCACTTCAGCATCGTTGGTTGCCTTGGCAAGTTCAGCAAAGACGCCCTGATAGGAACCATTCACATTGACCGTGTAATCGTTCACCGCGATCCGCTGCATGACCTGGTTGGCCTCGACCAGCCCATTCAGACCATCGATGCAGGCATTGATGTCATTCTTGAGATCGTTGAAGGCGCCTTTTCGTTCCGTCGTGATCTTGGCGGGAATATCGCCCTTGCCGATACGGGAGACATACCCGGCAGCGGATTTGATCGGATCAGCCACCGCTTCCAGTGTCCCATTCATGCCGTCGATGATGGTGCGATACTCGCCCTGATGCTTGCTGGCATCGGCGCGGGTATCCAGTTTGCCTTCCAAGGCAGCCTCAGTCAACAGCCCTGCGTCAACCGACAATGCGCGGATGTTGCTCTTCAGCAGCACCAGCCACTGGTTAATCTGGTCCTTGTCAGAGAATTTGGCTATGGTCGCGGTCAAGTCCCCATTGGCGATGCTGGTGATGTAACCCACGATGCCAGTAAGCGAGGCGTGCAGCCCGTTGACGGAGTTCTTGATCTTGGCGTAATCGCCCTTGCAGTCGATCTCGATCTTGTCGTGCAGGTTGCCGCCGCTGATCTGGCTCAGGACGCGAAGACTTTCGTTGACAGGGAGAAGAATCGCATCGAGCGTATCGTTCACGCCCTCGATAATCTTGCGATAGTCGCCCTGATGCTTCGAGACATCGGCGCGGGTCTCAAGTTTGCCTTCGACGGCGGACTGGGACAGCATGTTGGCATCGGTTGTGAGCGCTCCAATGGCGTTGACAACGTTGGTCAAGCTTTCATTGATCTGGGCGAATTCGTCCCTTGCCTCGCGGGTGAAGTCATCCGCATCGGCAACCTTCAAATTCACATTCAAATCACCCTTCGCGATCTGCACCAGGTCGGATGCCACACGAACCACTTCGTTATGGGTGTAGTTCTTTACCCGCACAATGGAGGTAAGATCTTCCACGACTTCCACGAAGCCAATGTGCTCGCCCTTGAGGTTGAGCAGCTTGGAAGAGACCTGTTTGCAGTTCTGTCCAGCCCAATCAAAGTGCGTTTCTCCATTGCCCTTGCTGAGTTGGACAAGGCCGCAGTTCTGCGTATTGCAGATGCTGGCTCCCGCCGAAGAGCAGGGCATGCCTGGCGCGTCCGCGCGGCTGCGAATGACGTGGTTGTCCACCATCAGCTTTTCAAAAGCCTTGTTCAGGAAGACCCACTTCATGTCTTTGTCGATTACATGGACGGGGAACGGAACGGCGTCAATAATCGACTGATACCAGTTGACCTTTTCCACAACAAGGTCGAGCGTGCCATTGAATCCATCAATTACTTCGCGGTACTCACCCTGGTGTCTTGTGGCGTCTGCGCGCGTGGCCAACTTCTCTTGCGCGGTCGCTTTCGCCAGCATTTGCGTATCCCGTGCTAATGCGTTGATCGCATTGATCACGGCGCGCAAGGTCTCGGCTAACACTCCGACTTCGTCTTCCGAAGTGTAGTCAACCTGCTGTTTCAGGTCGCCCTTGGCGATGTTCTTGGCCGCCTCGACGATGAGGCCAAGAGGCTTCGATATGCCGCGCGAAATATAGACACCTAGTCCAATACCGAGCAGAATGCCCAACAAAACCAGCGTGATCAGCAGCGTGCGGCTGCTGTGAGAGGCCTTGTCCATGTTTTCATGGTTCGTCTTCGCAGTGTCTATCTTCTCGACTGCCAACTGCGCGAACCGATCCTCGGCGGCATCCGCCTTGGCGCGGCCGTCGCCCATGGAGAGTTTCACCGCAGCCGTTTTATTGGAAGCCCCTCGCAGGGCAAGAGCAACTTCACTGTCTGTGACAGCCTTGTCCTCTTTCCACGCCTGCCGGACCTTGTCCAACAAGTCTTTGCCCTTGTCTGAATGAACCGTGTCCGCGGCCTTGGTTAGATCCTGATCGACCAACGCTTCGTATGCTTCGACGCGGGCTTTATGCTCCTCCGCCTCGTCTGCGCTAGAGGCCAGCATCACGTTCTTGGCCGCCCTGTCTACGCTAACAAGATCGGTGCCTGCTTGTGTTATGTACTGGATGCCCTGAGTTTCCCTTACGAACGCGGCGTCGGACTCATCCGTGATCTTGCTCATACTGGAGATTCCCAAGTAGCCGACAATGGCAGTAATGGCTCCCACGATGATGAATGCCGCGAGGAGTCTGGTGCCGATTTTCATATCCTTAACCGATTTCATGATCCTTGCTCCTTTCGGGTGGTCGCGCTTCTTCGCAAGCCTTCCTGCCCAGTCAACTGCCCGGCCCCGCCAGGCTTTCTCAAGCACCCAACTTGCGATGCTCCCTAGAAACGCCACCTCGACAGAATTGAGAGAAGCGCCCCATTATCCGCAGCCTGATGCGTGTTGCCCGCAGGTAGCGGCGCAGAATTCATTGGAACTGCCCAAGTTCAACTCCATCTGCGCCCATGAATTTCTGCGCAAGGATTGGATCAGGCAGGCTCACCGTCATGGCATCCGGGACGGTGTGTCGAGCGGGCCGTTACTAGGAACGTAACTGCTGTCCACTTCGACTGCCTTCTCCGTATCCAGGACCAGCAGTACCCGGTCCTTGAGCTTATAGACGCCGCGAATCAGTTCTCTCGCTGCTGGATCAAGGTTGTCCGGCGACCGCTCGTACGTGGCGGCATCCACATCCAGGACATCTCCAATTTCGTCGACCAGCAGACTCACCACTCCTTCCGCGGTGCGAACCACCATATTCATCGGCGTGTGACCCTCGGCGGGAGGAGGCAGCTTGAGCCGCCGCCGCATATCGATGGCCGTGACAATCTGGCCGCGCAAGTTGATCAGTCCCTGGACGACATCCGGGGCTTGAGGCACCGGGGTCATCTGCTGGGAGCGCAACACTTCCTGGACATCGATGACATCCACGCCGAAAAACATGTCGGCTACAAAGAAGGTCGAGAGCTGCTCACTCGCCTTCACCAATCCGGATTTCGTTTTCGTCGCCATTGACTATTTCTCCTCCCCGGCGCCCGCCGCGATCGCTTCAGCAACAGGCACTGGCGAGGCAAGCCGCGCCACCGCTTCAAATACCTGTTCCTGGTCGGACTTCAATTGGCATTCCGCAAAACCCGCCGTGCGAACTGCTTTGGACTTCACCTGCCGGGCGGTGTTGGCCAGCGCCAGGACCGGGATGTTCTCCCACTCCGGCCGGTTGCGCAGTGCGGCAAGTAAAGCGTTACTGCCTTCGGGCGGAAGATCCAGCGCCACCACCACAACATCGACCGGTTTCCGCTCCAACCGATGGATTGCCTCTTCCAGATTGGAGGCTTCGTAAACCACATAGCCCGCCATGTCCAGGCCGCTTCGAATCATGCCGCGCGAGAAAGCCGAGGCATCTGCTACGAGAACGCTTTTGTTGCTCGTCTGCCCGTCCTCGTCTTCAGTCCAACTGCTCTTGGCGATGCGAATGACTTCGTTGAGATCAAGGAAGTCGGTGACAAGCTTGCCGACTACGGCTGAACCGAGGATGCCTTTGTGGCCCGTCTTCTTCCGTATCTTGACCGCCTCTTCGGCTACATCCACAATCTCGTCGACGATCATTCCCACACTGTGGTCGCCCTCGTTGAAGACCACCACAGGCACGGGATCGAGCGCCTCAGCGAGTTCCGGAGCGCCTGGGTCCAGCACATCCCGCAGAGACACCAGCGAAAGAATGCTGCCCCGATATTGAATGACTTGTCCTCCACTGGCGTGTTCGATCGCAGACAGCGGAAACTCCTCGAGTCTGGCGACGAGAGAAAGGGGAATGGCCAGCCGCTTGAACGAACCGGCTTGGAAAAGCAGCAGTCGCTGTTGCTCGATTTCCGCTTGTGTCTTTTGTGCTTTTTCCTTCTCTGATTGTTCCTCTGTACCGCGCGTCCGCTCATGCTGTGCGCCAAATACGCCGGCGCGCTCGCCGATGCCATGCACATCAAGGATGAGGGCGACGCGTCCATCCCCCATGGTTGTTGCGCCTGCATACCAGGTGAGTCCTTTCAATTGCTTTCCCAAAGGCTTGACTACGATTTCCTGGGTGTCGTTGATACCGTCCACCACAAGACCAAACTGTCCATCTTCCGATTGCAAAACCACCATGTTGATTGCATTGTCGTTGCTGGTGGATTTCAGCTTCAGCACCTGGTTCAGATAAGCAACCGGCAAAAGGCTTCCGCGCCGGCGATAGACGGGTGTTCCGTGCACATGCTCAATACGCTTTTCCAAAGAGTCGCCATCGAGACGAATCAGTTCCTGCAGACTGACTTGGGGAATCACAAATCGTTCGCCGCCGCTGGTAACGACCAGTCCTGGAATGATGGCCAGCGTGAGGGGAATCTTGATCTTGACCGTGGTGCCTTCGCCGGTCTGGCTGAAAACATCCGCCACGCCGCCAATCTTTTCGATGTGGGATTTCACCACATCCATGCCGACGCCGCGTCCGGATATATTGGTCACTTTCTGCGAGGTCGAGAATCCGGGCAGGAAGATAAGGTTCATCGATTCGCGTTCACTCAGCTTGGAGGCTTGTTCCGCGCGCAGCAGCCCTTTTTCGATGGCTTTCTGCTTGACGCGCTCAACATCAATCCCCGCTCCGTCATCGCTGATCTCGATGTTGACCTGCCCGCCTTCGTGAAAGGCGCGAAGAAGCAGTTTCCCTTGTGGCTGCTTGCCAGCGCTCACGCGATCATCCGGCAATTCGAGGCCGTGATCACATGAATTCCGAACGATATGCATCAGCGGATCGCGAATGGCCTCGATGATGGTCCGGTCGAGTTCTGTCTCCGCTCCGTCCATGACCAGTTCGATCTGCTTGCCGAGGGCGACGGACATATCGCGCACCACGCGCGGAAACTTGTTCCACACCACACCGATGGGCTGCATGCGCGTCTTCATGACGCTCTCCTGCAGCTCCGTGGTCAGCAGATTCAGCCGCTGCGATGTCGCATTCAGCGTGGCGTCCTCGCGCTCGATGTTGAACTGGAGAATCTGGTTGCGGGTGAGCACCAATTCCCCCACCAGATCCATGAGTTTGTCCAACAGATCCACTCCGACACGGATATTTGCATCGACTACCGCGGAGTGCCGATCCGCATCTTCTTCTCTTCTGCCCTCTTGCCCACCCCGTTTGTCTTCCGCGCTTCTTTTGTCTGCAACTTTCGCGTCCTCGCTGGACGGCTTTTCCTCGACGGGTATGGAAACGCTTTTGGGGGCTACAGGCGCAGCAGGGAGAACCGGCGATGCAATTGCGCTGGCCTTCATCGGAGACGGTTGCTTCGGAGCAACCTGAACAGGGGGCGGGGGAAGGGAAGGAGGAGGAACGGAAACGGGTTTGGCCTCCGGGGCGGCACACGCCTGTGCTGCTGCTTGCAGCCGCGTGGTCAGATCTTCAAAATGGAGATCGCCTTCATTTCCGGTAGCCTCAATCGATGCCAGCACCTTGCGCGTGGCGTCCACGGTCTCCAGAATCAGCGAGACCAGTTCCGGCGTGAGTTCCCGCTTGCCGTCGCGTAACTGGCTCAGAAGACTCTCCGCCTTGTGTGTGATGCTTTCCAGGGTTGTGAATGCCAAAAATCCACACGTTCCCTTGATGGTGTGAATGGTGCGGAAGATACTGCCCAACAGAGCCGTGTCCTTGGGGCGCTTCTCAAGCTCAACAAGATCTTGATCCAGTTGAGAGAGGTTCTCATCACTTTCGACCAGAAATTCTCGAATCGTTTCCTGATCTTCTTCGCTTATGTTGTCCATGATCCCCTCTCACTCCTTGACGCAACGCCTACTGAACAGCGCTATCTTGATTCGTCGCGGCATTACCCGTTCGAGTTCGTTCTATCGGCATATCCGGAGAACGTGTTCAGATGAATAGAGGTCTGTGCTCCATCTTGATCAACAGGAGTCCCAGATGCCCTCTCAGGGCATGAGCGGGAGGCGAGAATCCGAATTCCGCAGTTCTGCCTGGAAGGCGGGAAAATGACGCATCTCATTGAAAATGAGTTTCTTCCAAAGCCATAAATCATCCATGCAGAGCTTTCCGTTAAACGCTTTGCTCGAATGTGTCGATAGAGGACCAGACAAATTGAGTCCCTTCACTGTGGACGCAAATTGCCGTGCATGCAAAAGAGACTCTACGAGGCGGTCGTATATGGATATCCTTTTAGTGGACGACAGCAAAACGATGCGTATGATCGTTCAGCGAGCAATTCGGCAGGCAGGTTTTCGTGGCCTTGTAGTCGGCGAGGCAGGAAACGGAGCGCAGGCGCTGGAGAAGCTCAGCGGTGAACAACCGAAGCTTATTCTGTCAGACTGGAATATGCCTGAAATGTCAGGGATTGATTTTCTTCTGCAAGTGCGTGCCGCGGGGAACACTGTTCCTTTTGGCTTTATCACTTCTGAGACGTCGACCGGAATCAGAGATCTGGCCATGAGCTCGGGAGCCACGTTTTTGCTATCCAAGCCATTTACGCCTGAAGACGTAGAGAAAGCTTTAACTCCAATTCTGGACAGGTGATCACCGATGTCAGAACCAACTCCATTTGCTCTTTCGCAACGTTTTTCGCAGCTTACCGGGCGCAAGGTGACGTTTGTCCTGGCATCCGCGCTTCCGGACACGACGGTCAATAAGATTTATGGCATTTATACCGTCCTTCCCAATTCGACCCCGGTCGTTGTCAAGGCCGATCTCCGGCTTCTGGCCTCCGTTGCAGGAGCGCTTGTGGGATGGCCCGATCCTGTGGTGAAGGAACACCTCGCAGTGACGCCGATGGAAGAACTTCTGCGCGATGCAATTTATGAAGTGCTTAACGTCGCGGCAGCCGGCTTTGGGACTGAAGGCCGCGTTGTCTTCGAAAATATGGTGTTCAACACAACCTACATCGATGGGGCTGCCGGAGAAGTATTGAAAAAGCCAGGCCACAGAAGTCATTTCAATGTTTCCATGGAGGGTTATGTGGGTGGAAGGCTGTCGATCCTCTCTCCATTCATCCCCCAATAGGACATCGGTTTCTCAGGAGAAGTCTCAAAAGCCGAAGGGAGTGCTGGCCACGACATGGAGAAAAACAAGTCGCTCAGCAGCCTGTGGTGAAAGTCGGGTTTTGAAAGGGCGCGACTTTAGTCGTGCCGTAAGTGCCGTAAAATCAACGCGGGCTTTAGCCCCTGAGGGAAGGTTTTTCTCGGATTCTTACTTTCGCCACAGGCTGCTAACAGACTCGGAATCACGAGAAATCCACAATGACAATATCAGCAAGCATTCCACGCAGGTTTCTGGGTAGACAGGCGATCCTTGACCCAGACATGCACCTCTATGGATACGAGTTGCTGTTTCGCTCTGGGACTGACAATGTTTTCAGCGGAGATTATGAAGATGCAACCAATCAGGTCATTGATAGCTTCTTGTCAATGACCACCTGTGCTTCTCCGCAGAATCTGTTTATCAATTGCACACGTGACGCACTCGTTAACATGAGCGTGAGGTTGCTTCCGAGCCATTCAGTAGTTCTTGAAATTTTGGAAACGGTTACAGTCGACGATGAACTCCTGAAAGTTTGCAAGACGCTCAAGGACTATGGGTTTCGGCTGGCTTTGGATGACTTTATGCCCAAGGGCCAAGTTCGCGAAATTGTTGATCTCGCGGATTTTATTAAGATCGATTTTCGCATTTCCACTCCTGAAGACAGGCAAGAGATTTACAACATAGCACGCAATAGCAATCCTGTGTTTGTGGCGGAGAAAGTGGAAACGGCCTCCGAACTGAAGATAGCAATGGACGAAGGCAATACCCTTTTTCAAGGGTATTTCTATTCCAAGCCGGAAATCATTGAAGAGCCTCAGATCTCCACCAACACAGGTATATATCTTCAGGTACTTTCAGCGCTTGCCAAACCGACGATCAACAGAATGGAAATCGAGCATCTGCTAGCGATGGAACCTTCTCTTTGTTACAGGCTTCTTCGTCTTGCCAATTCCGCGATCAATGGATTCCGGTGCCGAATTTCAACCATTCAGGGAGCTTTGATTGCTGTAGGAGACAATGCCCTCCGGCGGCTGATAACTGTTGCCCTTGCAGGATCGCTTCCTAACAATGTGCCCGGCCTTGCTGTCAGACAGGCTCTTGAACGAGCTGCCTTTTGCGAATCCATGGCATCGGTTCTGAATGAGAATTCGGCTGAGCTGTACATGGTCGGTATGCTTTCCATGATGGATCAAATGCTGAGTATTCCAATGAAGCAGTTGCTCCGCATTATTTGCCTTAACTCCAGGGTTGAGAGCGCATTGCTTGGGTCTTCCAAGGGCCTTGGAAGTGCTTTGGAACTTTGCAAATACTACGAGCACGCCAATAACATCACCGATCCTCCCTGTAGCGACGAGATCCTTCAGGACAGTGCCTTGCATTATTACGAAGCGTTGTTATCGACAGGAAGTGCTTTACAGGTTCTTGGCTGGTAACGATGTTTATGCGTCCACGATGTCGATTGACCGCATTCAGCATCCCGCATAGGTGAAAGCTCTTCCAAAACACAATTTTGCGTGTTTTTCTACGGGTAGAACAGGCTGCGGAAAAACTCTCGTGTGGCCAGGTTTCGTGTCAGGGCACGACTTTAGTCGTGCCGTAACTGCCGCAAAATCAGCCGGGTGCCCCACCTGCGTCCGGGTGCTTGCAGATGATTTCCTCGCTTCGTCGCACAATGATTCAGGAAGCCTTTCGTCCCGGTCCGTCGTAAGCGTCGACGTATGGCCGTCTGGACGTGGCTGAAGGCGGAGAGGCATTCTTGATTGCGGGGCAGCAGAGGCTGTTCGTGCGAAAGGGAGTGCAT
>Ga0224558_1003281_pt1 | contig 13650 bp, 14 predicted proteins | sample 714S32024metaG_FD_180682 | JGI IMG/M metagenome (GOLD analysis project Ga0224558, IMG submission 180682) | Peat soil microbial communities from Stordalen Mire, Sweden - 717 S3 20-24 | ecosystem: Environmental > Terrestrial > Soil > Wetlands > Peat | place: Sweden: Norrbotten County, Stordalen... | reverse complement strand
GGCCGATGCCCGGAATGGCGAAAAAAGCCGAACCAAATAGAAGCCCCCAAAAGCCTCCCCAGAATGCTCCCGTCTTGCCCCAATACTTCATGCGGTCGCCGGTATTGTAGTAGCCCACCACCTGCTCGTCCGTGTGATAGCCTTTGCCAACGATCGATAACTTATGCATGTCGACTCCGCCACGCTGAAGCTCTTTCACCACTTGATCCGCTTCCGTATGAGTGCGATACACCGCAACAACCGAATTTTCTGTGGACATTTTCTCGTCTCCTTGCCAGCATTCTCGGACCATCAAGCCAAGTCCCAACAGAACTATGACAGCGCACCGGCAGGAAAACTGTTCCCTATTGCACAGCGTCGGCGGAGAACGCACACACGGTCAAGCTTCCGAAGCCGGTTTCTCCACGCCGTGACGCTTCTCTTAACGCGACATTTCTAGGCGATCCGGAGGCGTTTGAATACGGGGACTTTGACAATGTCCACCATGAATGCAAAGACAACTGCCCCCACAAGCGTTCCTCCCATCACGAGTAATGACAGAGGCGCCATAGCGATCCCACGATTCGCCAGCGTTGAGGCGATCAACAGATCGGCTGCCGACGAAGCTACAAGCCAGGAGCTTGGGCAGGTTGACCACAGGCGCTGGCGAGTTCGATTCGTATACATGGTAGCTTGATTGCCGAACACGATGACCAGGAAGGCGAGAGTTCTCAGTGTCTCCATTCCAAGACCCAGGTGGAATTTGCCGACGGCCAGCACGGCGGTGCAAAACACCAGCTCGGAGATCCCCATAAAAGCGCCCGCGACCGTCAAGTTGCCAACTCGCCATGCACTTGGCATCGGGGACGGTCGCACGTTGTCCGTCGTCAAGGACATGCCGAGGAAGTCGCCGGTGATCATGATAATGACCATCAACATTGGGGTCAGGATCGCGTGCCCGGTTATGATCAGACCCACTGCCAGGAAGAGCACCTGCACAATCTTCTTGGTAACGGAATTCAAGGTATAGGTCAGGATGCGCTGGAACGTGACCCGCCCTTCTTTCACCGCGGCCACAACACCCTCGAGACCGGGCTTGGTCAGCACGATTCCGGCCGCCGACTTGGCGACGTCCGTCGCCGTTGAAACCGCAATTCCCATCTGCGCCTGGCGCAGCGCCGGCGCGTCATTGGCGCCATCGCCGCACATGCCGACGGTGTGGCCGCTCTTCTGGAACGCTTGAACGATGTGATATTTATCCTCCGGAAGGACGCCGGCAAAGACCGCGAACTTTTCTGGACTGACGCTCTCCGGGATCGGCCCGGGCGGACAGATCGCTCCATCGAGTCCCACCGCTCGCGCGATGATCTCCGCCGTGGCCGGTGCATCGCCGGTCACCATCACGGTGCGGACGCCCGAAGTGTGCAGCTCCTTGATCAACTCGGCCGCATCCGTGCGGGGTGGATCGCTCAGCGCGATGATTCCTGCGAGCCGCATCGGCGCCGGTGCGCCCACAGCAACGGCCAGAACCCGAAAGCCCTTCTCTTCAAGTTCGTGCTCCGTCGCGGCCGCTGTTGGCGCCGGTTCGGTCAGTTTGATCACCGCCGCAAACGCTCCCTTCACGATTCGCAGCGTGCCGCCGTTCGCATCCACCGCCGTCGCCTCGGACATTTTTGTCGCGGGATCGAAGGGAACGAACTTGGTCAACTTAAAGGTGAGTTTCGGCGGATTAGCGGCGTTTCCTTTCGTGGCCGCAGCGCGGATGGCTGCGTCTACCGGATCCTCTCCGCCATCGGAACTGGCTAGAGCCGCCATTGCCAGCACGTGCGCTTCATCAAAGCCAGGCTCAGGATGGATGGCGGTTAGCGCCAGTTCGTTGCGAGTTAACGTCCCCGTTTTGTCCGAGCAAAGAACGTCCAGCGTTGCCGCCTCGTCCACCGCGGACAATCGCGTTGGAAGCACACCCAGGCGTGCCAGCGCCTTTGCGCCCAGCGCCGCTGCCAGCGTAAACGTGGCTGGCAGCGCTACCGGGATGGACGCCAGAATAGCCGTGAGAACGAGGGGGATGATCTCGCCAATCGGCATTTTGCGGGCATGAGCGTACGCGACCAGCAAGACGATGATTGCGCCATTGAAGATGGCAAGATTTCGCACCACGCGCACGACGGTTTTCTGTTGGGTGCTCTCGACATGGGCGGTGCGGACGAGTTCCGCCGTATGGCCAAACTTCGTGCGTGCCCCGGTTGCGGTGACGATCGCCGTGGCTTCTCCGCGCCGCACCAGCGCCCCGGCATAAGTTTCGAGGCCCGCTCCAGCTTCGATCGGGACGGACTCGCCGGTGAGCATGGATTGATCGAGCAGGATCGATCCCGCGACCAGCTTCACGTCGGCTGCAACCACGCCACCGAGCGATAGCTTCACCGTGTCGCCGGGCACCAGTTCAGTGGCGGGTATATTCTTCCAAGCGCCGTCGCGCAGCGCCGAAGCCGTAAGCGCGAGCCGCGATTTCAGCGCGGCAAGAGTAGCTTGTGCGCGTCCCTCCTGGAAAAAGCCGAGAGCGGCGTTGAATACCAGGAGCCCGGCGATGACCGCCGCTTCGACATACTCGTGGAGCACGGCCTGGAGGATGATCGCGGCTTCCAGCATCCACGGAACCGGCGCCCAAAATTTGGCCAGCGCCATACGCCATGCTGGTATCGCGGTGTCTGGCATGGCATTGGGGCCGTACTTGGCAAGCCGCGCTCGGGCTTCATCGCTCGTGAGACCGCGCGACAGGTTATCTTCGCCGCTGCCTTGTGCTGTTCCCGCTGGAGCAGTCGAGTTGGCAGTGCCGGGAGGCATCGTTTTACAAGGACTTTCGAAACCCGATCCACCTCATCGACGAGGCGCGCCATTCGTGAGAACCACCTTGAGCGCGCCCTCTTTTGCCGCGTTTCCAAACGTCTCATACGCCTTCATGATGTCGTGCATCGCGAAGCGATGAGTTACGAGCTTGCTTGGCTGCAGCTTGCCCGAGCGCACGACCTTCAGCAGCATCGGCGTGGTTACCGTGTCCACCAGCCGTGTGGTGAGCGAAATGTTTCGGTCCCAGAGTTTCTCCATGTGCAGTTCCACCGGTTTGCCATGCACGCCCACGTTCGCGATCCGTCCGCCGGCCGCGACAATGGCCTGGCAGATAGCGAAGGTAGCAGGAAGCCCGACCGCCTCGATGGCCACGTCGACGCCCGCGCCCTCCGTCACTTCCATCACGTGATGGGCGGCGTGCCCATCGGTGCTGTTGATCAGAGTGGTTGCGCCAAACTTTTTGGCGACTGCCAGGCGCTTGTCGTCCAGGTCAATCATGAAGATCGCCGCCGGTGAATAAAATTGCGCTGTTAGCAGAACGGCCAGCCCAATAGGCCCCGCGCCCACGATGGCAACCGTATCCCCGGGCTTCACTTGCCCGTTCAGGACGCCGCACTCAAAGCCAGTCGGCAAAATGTCGCTAAGCATCACCATGGCTTCTTCCTCGCCGTCGGCCGGGAAGTTGTAGAGGCTTCCATCCGCGTGTGGGATGCGCACGTACTCGGCCTGAGTGCCGTCGAGGGTGTTGCCCAAAATCCAGCCGCCGTGTCGGCAATGGGAATACATGCCTCTTCTGCAGAAGTCGCACTTCAGGCAGGCAGTGACGCACGAGATGATGACCTTGTCGCCAACGTGAAACTCCGAGACGCCCGTTCCGATGTGCTCGATTACACCAATCCCCTCGTGGCCGAGAATGCGCCCATCGGTCACGGACGGGAGATCGCCCTTCAGAATGTGAAGATCGGTTCCGCAAATCGTCGAAGTGGTAATCCGCACAATGGCATCGCCCTGATCCTGGATGCCAGGGCGCGGCTTATCCTCCCATGCACACTTGCCCGGACCGTGATAGACCAGCGCTTTCATGGTAGTAATGCTGGTTCTTAGAGTTGCGGCACTCGTCGTCGCTAGTTCGAGTTCAGCGGTTGTCATTGATGTTCCCTCGCGAAACAAATAATGCTACAGCGATCACAATGCTGCGACTGCTCAACATTGCACAGTTTCAACAATTTTGGGGAATTGCGCTGGGGTGGGTAGCGCCGCCGTCCCGGCGGCTGTCCGGCGGGCGTCCTCGCCCGCCGCGCCCAGGGCGAAGCGCCCTCGGGACAGCCGGCAAGATGCCGGCGCTACTCGTTTTCTACGCCGTAGTCATCACGCGGTCGCGGCACTAGTCGTGCAGAACGATGTTGAGCAGTGAGCTGTGGACCTGCAGACCGCCGTTGTAATGGATGAAACCCAGCTTCCTGAACCGGTTCATGAAAAAACTGACTCGCGATCGCGTCGTGCCTATCATCTCGGCCAGGGTCTCCTGGCTGATCTTGGGAACTACCGTCTCGGGTTTGCCTTCCTTGCCAAAATGAGCGAGCAGCAGAAGGATCCGGGCCAGCCTTTTTTCGCTCGAATTGAATAGCTGATCCACCAAGTCTTCTTCGTAACGGATGTTCCGCGCCAACAAATAGGCCACGAACATGTCGGAAAATTCGTGTTCCCGATGAAGCGCTTCCATCATGGCTTTCTTGTCGATGCGCAGCACAGAGCAATCCGTTAATGCGGTTGCGGAACCCATGCGGATAGCCTGGCCCGCAAGCGCACCTTCGCCGAAAAACTCTCCGTCGCCGATTATGCCGACCGTTGCTTCCTTGCCAGTCTTCGAGACCACGGTGAGTTTTACCTTGCCCGTCTGGATATAAAACACCGCATCCGCGGCATCGCCTTGCGCAAAAATTCCTTGTTTCCTCGCGAAAAGCACAGATTTCCTGCCCTCGCCTATGGTTCCAAGGAATGCATGGGGATCGAAATTGCGCCTCTTCTTGGCCGCCACGCTCGGCCTGGCATTACGCTCTGTTTGGAGTGTCGGGCCGATTGGGGTTTGGCCTGCGATTTTCCTTGTGCTTTGAGAACCGTTGGTTCGGCGAGTGGGAGACATAGGCACCTCCTTCTGCCCATAGAGCATTTTTCTTATTTTACCACTTTCCGGACCGCGTAAATATCCGAAAACCACAGCCCGCCATGGGCTGGATGGGTTGATCAGGGAAAGCCCGGCCGGAGAGATTGTGTCCGATGGCTCCATGCAGTGAGCAATTCTGCACAGCAATGCAGAAGTAACTGAGTGAATATGGTTAGTGACTGAATGCAGCAGTTTGCCATCACGCACCGGACGGCTGGTACGCTCGTCAGACTATTAAGACACGACCCCCGTGGTGGAATACAACGTCCGCGTCCCCCGCGAGGTCAGTTCGCTATTCAGGTGCTCACAAATGAGCACAGGAGGTTGACATGCTTTGGACCATTTTCGTTGTTCTTCTGATTCTGTGGCTTCTGGGTTTCAGTTTGCATGTGGGCGGAAGTCTGATCCACTTGCTGCTGGTTGTGGGATTGGTGGTTCTGGTCATTAACCTGCTGAGCGGACGACGAAGTGCCGTTTGAAGAAAGGCATTACGAGTCCCCGCACAATATTGAAGACGGGTTGGAAAAGGAGAACCAATGATGACGACAAATGAGCAGAACAAGTGTGCACACCTGCCATGCCGCTGCTTGGTGCCAGCTGGCGATAAATACTGCGGTCAAGCTTGTAAGGAAGCGGGATCCAACGAGGTCGAGATTGCGTGCCAGTGCGACCATGGAACTTGTCCGCTTACCGCATGAGAAACAGTAACCTTTTGGCGCGCAGCCTGGATCTTAATTGACCAGGGACTGACCAAGGAGAACCTCATGACGATGCGCCGAATTATTCTCTTGCTGTTGGTAATCGCGGACCTCGCGATCCTGCCAGTGCTGGCCAGGGCGCAGACACTGGTCGCTTCGGCGGACTCCTCCAATAGCACTGTTGACTTGTCGGTCAGCACGACGAACCCGCCACCGGATCTGACGTACATTCGCCCGAACGAAGCAACCATGCTCCACAACTACTTGTTCGACGCGTTCGGCCCCTATCCCATCGTGGGCGCCGCCCTCGCTGGTGGCATTAGTCAGATTCAGAACACTCCGCCGGAGTGGAGACAAGGCGCGGAGGGTTATAGCAAGCGCTTCGGGTCCGACTTCGGCATCGCGGCGGTAACTACAACGACGCGCTATGCGCTTTCGGAAGCCTTCCACCAGGACACGTTGTATTACCGCTGTGAGTGCAAAGGCTTGTTGCCGCGGCTGAAGCATGCCGTGATTTCGACCTTTACAGCACGCCGCGGCGTCGATGGCCATCGCGTCTTTTCTTTGCCTGATCTGGTTTCTCCCTATGCCGGCACCATGACGGCCGTTTATGGCTGGTATCCCGGCCGCTACGATTACAAGGATGCATTCCGAATGGGCAACTACAGCTTGCTGGGGTATGTAGGCGCAAACATCTCCCTTGAATTTCTCTATAGCGGACCGCACTCATTGCTTACTCGCATGCACCTCAACGATACGCATGGAGCGCCCAATCCGGGTTCAAGTCCATGATCGACCGGAGATCCAGGGCGGTCGCGCTTTTGCCTCCCATGGGGAGCTCCACTCCGGGCTTGATCACCAAGTTTCTCGAGTGGTTCGGCGATCTGGGCATATTTTTTTGGCGGGTTGTCCGCGCCGCAGTGACGCCGCCGTTTGAATTCCGCGAATTGTATCGACAACTCGACGAGATCGGATCCATGTCCCTGCCGCTGGTCGCTTTGGCCGGCGCCGCCACCGGGGTTGTACTTTCTTTGGAAGCACGTTACAGCCTGACTCGTTTTGGGGCTAAGTCGCTGCTTCCCGCCGCGATCGTGTTCTCCGTTCTCCATGAGACCGGTCCGATCATCACCGGCCTGGTAGTAAGTGGTCGAGTGGGCGCTGGCATTGGCGCGGAGTTGGCGTCGATGAAAGTGACCGAGCAGATCGATGCCATCGAGGCATCCGCGGTAAACCCCTATAAGCTGCTGGCGGCGCCCCGCATCCTGGCTTGCATCCTGGTGCTGCCTCTCCTGACCCTCGCTGCCGACTTATGCGGCCTGGTAATGGGCTGGGTTGCGCAGGCCCTGGTTGAGCCGCTCTCGTTCCACCAGTTCATCAGTAGCGGCTTCAAGGGCGCCGATTTCAACGATTTGCTGCCCCCAACGTTTAAGACCATGGTGTTTGGCCTGATCATTGGCCTGATCGCGTGTTTTCAGGGAATGCGGACACGGGGAGGCGCCGCGGGCGTGGGCCGTGCGGCCACGAGTTCGGTAGTGTTGTCCTCCCTGTTCGTGATCCTGGCTGATGTCGTGCTCGTGAAACTTATTCTCATATTTTTCCCATGAACCTTTTCCTGTGAACGCTGACGAAGCAGCTCGTGAAACGAGTATGGACACAATCGATCAAGTTGCGGAGAAGCGAGCAGAAGCCGGGGAAGACGCCCGCGCACAAGTGATCGCCGTCGAAAGCTTGCATAAGTCCTTCGGAAGTCAAACGGTTTTGAACGGGATTAGCCTGGCCGTGAGTCGCGGCGAGACCCTGGCGGTGCTGGGGCGCAGTGGTACCGGTAAGAGCGTATTGCTGAGGCTCATCATCGGCCTGGAGAAGCCTGACTCGGGATCGGTTTGCATCCACGGTCAAGACATCGCCGGCTTGGCTCTCGACCAACTCGGCGAGATCAGAATGAAAATGGGTTTTCTGTTTCAGCACGCCGCGCTTTACGATTCGCTCACCGTCGAACAGAACGTGGCTTTTCCGCTGCAGCACCATAAGAAGACGATGTCGAAGTCTGAGCAGGGCGACCGGGTCAAGGAATTACTGGCGGAAGTGGGTATGGAAAGCGATCTTAATAAGATGCCGTCGGATATCTCGGGCGGGATGCAGAAACGAGTAGGGCTGGCCCGTGCGCTGGCTTTGGAGCCTGACATTCTGCTGCTCGACGAGCCCACCGCTGGTCTCGACCCCATCAGCGCCGCGGAGATCGATGATTTGGTTCTCAAGCTTCAGGCGGAACATCACATGGCATCCATCGTCGTGACTCACGATCTGCACAGCGCGAAGACCATTGCGGGCCGTCTGGCCCTGATCAATGAGGGAAATGTGGTCATCGAAGGCGCCTTTGAAGAACTTCAAAGAAGTGACATCGAATTTGTTCGGGAATTTCTAGGCCATTCGTAGGAGGACTTATGTCGAGAGCGGCGCGGTTGGGAGCTTTTATCGTTGTAACACTGGCAATTCTGGTGGCCGGTGTCTTCATCATCGGGGGCAAGCAGTATCTTTTCAGCTCCACCTACCGATTGAAAGCGCAATTCGACAATGTGGTGGGCCTCGATGCGGGAGCCGATGTGCGGGTGGGCGGGGTTCACAGTGGAACCGTGAGCAGCATCGTGTTGCCTCACAAGCCGGGCGAAAAGGTCACGGTAGTTATGGATCTCAGTAAGTCGACGCACGAGATCATCAAGCGGGACTCCGTCGCCACCATCGAAACCGAGGGGTTGTTAGGCAACCAGTATCTGGCGATTACGTTTGGATCCGCGGGGACAGCCGAAGTGCGGGATGGCGATATCATCGCCAGCCAGCCGCCACTCGAAATCTCAGACCTGCTCCAAAAGACGAGCGGCATTCTGGATAGCAGCCAGCAGGCCATCCAGAACGCCACTCGCGCGACGGCCAATCTAGACTCGATAAGCGCCAAGATCGATGGGGGTCAGGGAACCGTAGGAGCGCTGGTTAACGACAAGCAGCTCTATACCAACCTCGAACAGACGTCGAGCTCCATGCGCGACACGATGGTCCAGGCGCAAGCAGGCGTCACTGACTTCCAGGAAAATATGGAAGCCCTGAAACACAACTTCTTCTTGCGCGGGTATTTCAAAAACCGGGGCTACCAGGATTCCGCCGAGCTGGCTCGAAATGAAATCGAACGCCTGCCGCAAGGCACGCCGACAAAGGAGTTTACCTATGCGGCGAAGCAGCTTTTCGACAAGCAAGATTCGGCCAAGCTCAAGAACCAGAAATCTCTAAACCCTGGCGGCGAGTTCCTGGCCAATAACCAGTTCGGGTTTGCGGTGATCGTGGTATCCGCTGGCATGGAGGGCGATACCCAGAAGGACTTGGTGCTGACGCAAGCCCGGGCCATGGTTGTGCGCGAGTATCTGGTCGAGAACTTTGGATTTGATGATAGTCAGCTTAAGACTCTGGGAATGGGCAAGCAGACGGATGCGAAATCGGATACCGGCTGGGGTACAGTGCAGATTTTCATCTATCCCGCCGGCACCGAAATTCCGCCTGACAAGCAAACGCAGGCGGCGGGTGTCTCATCGAAAGCAGCCTCAGACCAACCGGTTCAGACGTCGGCAGCCGCCACACCGAAACCATAGGTTGTTTCCCCGGCTGACACGATTGCCGGCACAGCAAATAGGGCGCTGAGGAGCAGCGCCCTTTCCCTCGGTTGGCCCGAAGGTGTATCAATTTGACGGATCTATCTTCGTTTCATTATCCAGCCGATCAATGTTCCTGCGGTGAAACCTACCGCAAACGTCGCCGCGATCGTTAGCGCGGGGTGTCGCTGCAGGCGCTGAGTTGTGTCGTTCAAGAATTCTTCGGCGGCATCGCCACCCTCTTTTGCGGCACGTCTCACTACTCCTACGCCATCCTCTATGGCATCGGCAACCGCACTGGTTGCACGAGAAGCCTGGTGAGCTGATTCGGCGATCTGTTCAGCCGTTCTGTCCAATACGCTTTGCGCCATGGTGTTCGAGCCTCCTTCGTTTGTTTATATCTGGTTATTGATCCCTTCTCACAGCGTTACACCCTTCCTTGTCTTCAGTCGAGCCCTTACGCCACTTCTTTTCTCTCCACTGCCGCCGGCGCCTGCACCAGTTCCTCAAATAGAGAGCGGTAGTGAATCATCGCCGTTCGCAGCTCTTCCGTAGTTGCTGTGTCTTTCCCAACCCGCAGCGCAATCTCATGCGCAGACCGGTAGTTCTCCACTACTCGGGGATGGTCGACAGAAATGTCGGCGGCACGCTGCTCGAAATCGGATACGGGATAGCCACGGGCTTTCATCAAAGAGGACACCAGGTCATCGGCTTCTGCGACTGCCCCTTTCGGAGAATCGACAAAACGAGACTGTATGGACCCCCACTGTTTCGAAAAACGTTCCTGTTCCATCGGATCAAGATCGCGAATGGTGAGTTTTGCAACCCGCTTCTCGCGATCCTCTAACTTCGCTTCTGCTTTTCGTCCTGCCCCATGCTCCTGCACCGCCCGATCGTACTCAGGCCCAAATTTTTTCCGCAGGTCTGCGGTCGTACTCTTGCTCCTGCGTTTTCGCACGTACAGCAAAGCAAGCACTGCGATGATCAAAATCACCACGGCGGCAACCACAATCAGCTTCGGATCCAGCATATTCAGATTCATTGAAACCTCCCTGCATCCAGAATGTCCACAAAACCAATTTCGTTCACGAAGTTCCCTCGACCGTCAGAACCTGGTGAGCCGTCAGTATCGAACTTTAGGCGTCGGAAAGCTGGTCAGAATTGATCGTTTCCTAAATCAGTGCGAGGCGTACAGCCGAGACCGCCCGGGGCGGCGGGCTAAACTTTCTTGAGCCACGGTTGGTGGAGTCTCACACGACCGTCATCATCCCATTTGACGACCGCGTCATCTTCGTTCGCTTGCTCAACTGTGCCGAATACTCCAGTCGGCTTTCCGAAGTTGCCCAAACTCTCAACCCGATCTCCGGGACTCAGTTCTTGATCGCTGGCAGGGGGCTCTGCGAGCGCTGGCCTCTTGGCACGGTCAGAGTCAGGGGTCGCCCCGGGGTGTGACAGCGGCGGTTGGGGAGCTTTATGCAGTTTGGGCGTCGGATTATTACTGATATGAGTCATATATTCCTTTGTTTCTTTCCAGGAAGCCAGAACAGCGCCCTTCGCTGCAACGGTTTATCTCCTCGATGCCTAGAGCATAGGCTTGGAAAGCATGGCTCGGCTGGTCTGGACTGCACAGTTTTGACAATTAATTTGGCTCGATCGGCGGTGGCTCGATCGGCGTTGGCTTGATCGGCGAATGTCCGGCTCGATTCCAGCGGGATCCGCAGTCTACACAACAAACACGGCTGCGCCGGCGGCAATCCCGCATCCATCCGTTCAAATCAAACGCCAAGAGTGGTCTAATGTGACCAGACATCAGTCTTCGCCAGTTCTATCATGTGAGGTAGTGAAGAAGTTAAGACGACCGTTACAAAGGCCAGTCCAGCTTCCTCCTGGAAGTGTTCTCTTCTTAGGTTGAGGAAAGCCGTGTACCCCATGAGTCCAAGTTCGATCCTGCAGGAAGTCCAGCAACTCTACAACGTGAGTGACCGGCTTGACTCGCTGGCGTCGCAGCACCCTCTCGTCTCAGAAGCCCTCATCACTATCTCGGGAAGCGTTCGTAACACGGCAACCCTGTTGGAGGTGCTGGTCGTGACCAAAATGGCGCCGCTCTCCGGATTAGATCCAGCTGAGGCCTGATTTGCGCATCGCTGTCTGGTAGCTCTGTTCTTGGATTGCGGCGCCGGGCCTAGTCGTGAAGAACGACATTTAGAAGGGAACTATGAACTTGCAGGTCGCTGCCGCCATAGTCAACGAAGCCTAACTTTCTGAACCTATTCATGAAAAAACTAACCCGCGACCGGGTTGTTCCTATCATCTCGGCGAGGGTCTCCTGACTGATCTTGGCGATTACGGTCTCGGGCGTGCCTTCTTTGCCGAAGTGAGCCAGCAGCAGCAGAATCCGAGCTAGTCTTTTTTCGCTGGAATTGAAGAGTTGGTCAACCAGATCTTCTTCATAACGAATGTTACGTGCCAGCAGATACGTTACAAAAAGATCGGAGAACGTATGTTCCCGGTGAAGCGCAAGCATCATTGCCTTCTTGTCAATGCGCAGAAGTTCGCAGTCCGTCATTGCGGTTGCGGACCCCATGCGTAAAGGCTGTCCCGCCAGGCCACCTTCTCCGAAAAACTCTCCCTCGCTCAATATGCCCAAGGTTGCTTCCTTGCCAGTCTTGGATACAACCGTGAGTCGAACCTTGCCTTCCTGGATGTAGAAGACTGAGTCAGCCGCGTCCCCTTGTGTGAAGATTGCTTGCTTCCTGGAAAAGGCCACAACCTTCCTGCCCTCGCCGATGGTGGCAAGGAATTCCTTGGGATCGAAGGCGGGATTTTTCCTGGCTGGAGCGCTTGTTGCCATCAATGATTTCTCCGTTCGGGCTACACTACAAACTTATTATGGCAAAGTCGTAATCGCGAAAGATGTTCACTTTTGCTCACTTTTGCCAGGAATTTGCTAAGAAACCCTGGCGGGCCCAATGAACCTGCCGCTTGGCTAATGTATTGAAAGTGAGCATTATTGAGCATTTTCCGGCTGTGGACACGTTGCATTATGGGATCGTGAAAATCAAGGATCTCACCCTGAAGCAGATACAATCCGTGCCTTGTCCAACTTGTGGTGCAGCGATCGAGAAAGCTTGTGAACTGCATACGGGTGCCTTGCGCACCGAGCCCCACCGAGATCGGAAACTTTCCGCCGCCGAGGCCGTGGAAACGAAGTCCGGCAAGTGCTAACAGCGGTGAGGCCAGACGGCGCTCCTTTGCGCCGGCAGATGATGCCGCCCTAAACGCGTATTGCGGAAATTCCTTTTACTTGGGTTTCTGCTCGGCAGCAGCCTCTTCCTGCTGCTTTTCAGCCCCTTGCCAACCGGAACCGGGGTTGTATTCCCTCATGTCTTTGGCGAGAAGATCGGTCTTCTTGCCGAGATCCTTCTCAAATACGGCTCCATTCTCGTTAACGATGAATGTCATCACGCCAGACGACCTGTATTCCGCCGGATAGGCCACGAAAGCGAAGCCCTCGGTCATCCTGCCGTTTGCGAGGTAACTCTTCGGACCGCCGCTGGCATTCTTTCCCTGGCGCGTCAGGATGTGGTAATAGTAGCCGCGGTAAGGAGCCGGTGGGCCCTCTAAGCTCTTGCCATAGCCCTTGGCGACGGCCGATGCCACCAGCGGTCCGATGGGGCTCTGGGGTTCGCCCGCAGCCGCTTTCCAATAAAGGCCATTGTGCTGCCCTTCATCGCTGAAGATTTTCTGGGCGTACTCTTTGTGCTCCGCTAAGTATTCCTTTTGCGCCGCCACCAACTCCTGGCAAACGCGAATGGCCGACATTTCATTCCGGCCAATTCGCCTGTACAAAATTTCTTTCTTGCCCGCCTCGGTGTCGAAATACCACGAACTGCCTTTGTTCACGAGCGGTATGGGCGTCGGCCAATTATGCGCGCCGATGTACAAGACAGTGGTTCCATCCGGTTCTTTCACCAGACGGTGCATTTCCTGATATCTCTGTACGAAATTGGCGCGGCCGTTGGCGTCCTCGGTGTCGTCTCCCGACGAGACGATTTGCTTTCCCTCCGGTCCGAGAATGTCGAGCATCGCCTTTTCGTCGTTATTCTGCGCGGCCGCGACCAGTGCGTTGCTCGCCTCTTCCGCCGATGAAAACGTTTTCTGGCCCGGTTGCTGCGCCGTGGAACGGGCGGGAAAACACACCGTCAAAAGGATAGCGACCACGGCTAATTTCGGAAGATTGGCCCAATGAAATTTGTCGAAGTTCACCTTCGTTCGCCGCATATGGCTTCTCTCCATTTCCAAATTTTCAAACTACCCGGAACATAAC
>Ga0224558_1003280_pt1 | contig 13652 bp, 12 predicted proteins | sample 714S32024metaG_FD_180682 | JGI IMG/M metagenome (GOLD analysis project Ga0224558, IMG submission 180682) | Peat soil microbial communities from Stordalen Mire, Sweden - 717 S3 20-24 | ecosystem: Environmental > Terrestrial > Soil > Wetlands > Peat | place: Sweden: Norrbotten County, Stordalen... | reverse complement strand
CTTAGCCTCAATCCACCGATAGACCACCGCTGAGGTCCTACGCGCATCCGCGTAAAAGGCCTCCCGTGCTGGGAAAATGACGGTGCTCTACTCCGACATCACCCCAGCCACAGGAGGCACTTTCAGTGACCCGAGTATCGCGCGCAATCGACCGCGTCGAGGTGACCTTCGACGATCCGAATTTGCTGGTCGACGCCGGGCTGATCGTGCCTGGGACTTTGATGGTCCGCCTGGGCCTCGAGGCACTGGTCGACAAGCTCGTCCGCATGGGTTGTCGCGTAGGCGGGGCGCAACCGGGTCGCAAGGTTCTCACGCTCGTCAGCGCGATCCTCGCGGGAGCCACCCACATCGACCATGCCGATCGCCTGCGAGCCGGCGCCACGCATCGGGTGTTGCCCTTTCGGGTGATGGCGCCTTCGACGCTCGGCACGTTCCTGCGGTCGTTCACCTTCGGACACGTTCGTCAATTGGATGCCGTGGTCGCAGAGACGATCCGGCGGGCCTGGGCACTTGGGGCAGGGCCAGGTTCGTCGCCAATGACGGTCGATCTCGACTCCACCATCTGCGAGGTCCACGGCAAGGCCAAAGAAGGTGCCGTCTATGGATACACGAAGGTGCTCGGCTACAGCCCGCTGCTCGCGACCTGGGCAGCGAGCGGGGAGGTCCTACATGCCCGGCTTCGTAAAGGCTCGTCCCAGCGAGGCGCCAAGCGCTTCCTCGAGGAGCTCGTCGCCCGGGTGAGGCGTGCAGGCGCCACGGGCCCACTGGTGGTGCGAGCCGATTCTGGGTTCTGGTCGTATTCACTGATCGACACCCTCAACCGGCTCAGGGTCGCCTGGTCGATCACGGTCAACGTAAATGCCCACGTCCGAGCCGCAATCGAGGCCATCGACGAGTCGGCGTGGGAGCCCATCTCCTACCCCGACGACGGTGAGGCCCAGGTGGCCGAGACCACCTACGTCACAGGCGGCGGGAAAACCAAGCGAGCAAAGCGCAAGGTCCGCCTCGTCGTGCGACGTACTCGGCTCACCGAGCGCACCCAGCAAGCTCTTTGGCCGAATTGGCGATATCACGCCTTCATCACCAATCTCGACATGTCAAGTGTCGAGGTCGACCAGTTCCATCGCGAGCACGCGAGGATCGAGCTCGCCATTCGCGACTTGAAAGAAGGCGCCGGTCTCGAGCACTGCCCATCGGGGAAGTTCTTCGCCAACGCCGCCTGGCTTGGTTGCGCTGTGCTCGCCCACAACCTCACCCGCTGGAGCGCTCGGCTCGGTCACATACACGCCGACGATCAGCTCACCGTCGTGCGCACCGTTCGTTCACGCGTGTTTCGCCTCCCCGGCCGGCTCGTGAACAGAAGCGGCAGACTCGTACTACGCCTTCCGAAGCGCTGGCCATGGGCGACGACCTTCATCGGTGCGCTCGACTCCATCCGCGCGCTGCCACTACTCACCTGAGCAACCCTCGGCGGACTGGCGCGGCCGCAGACGAGACCTGACGCGCTGACAACAGACGCGAGCACCAGGAACCTCTGACCTCTCACGTCCATGATCAGCTGACTCGCCACCTCGCGTCCAAGCCGCGCCCGGTCGAGCAGCATCTCTCTTTGGAGCCCCCCGACGTGGTCAATCGGTGGATCGAGGCTTAGAGCTGACATTCGAGTTGTCTCCTCGGTGTCGGACACCACGTTGGGGCGTGGGCATGTTGGGATAGTGGCGAGGTGGTCCCGGCGAAGATAACGCCGGGACCCGTCGTCTACCGGGTTATTTCAGACACGGCTTCGACGCGCACCTTCCTCTCGTAGGCGGCGATGTCGGCCTCGCTCGTCGTCTGGCTGTCATCGCGAGCAGGTGATGTGGTTTTCGTCATATCGGGTGCTCCTTATGTCGGGCCACGTGGAGACGTGGCCAATTCTTCGCCGTTTCGTTACGCGTTTTGCCGGGGCGACGGCTGGCACGGTCATCGTCCTGAGCCCGCCTTCCTTGCGCGAGCCTTAGCGGACTTCAGCGCAAGCGCGGCGAAATGCGCTTTTCGAGCATGCTCGGCGAGGCGCTTCCTGGTGTGTTCGGAGAGTTTGCCTTCGGGATCGACGGCACGCTCAAAGCTCTCTAAGAAGCGCTGTCGAGCGGGGGCGGTGCGAGCTGCGGGGTCAATGGTTCTTGCCCACGAACTGTGGGATGCCATGCGCGCCTGTTGGCGGCGCTCGGATGAAGTCAAGCGGTTGGGCACGGTGATGCGACCTCCTTCGAGGTGCCCGTGCCAACCGGACGAACGGCTGCGATGCAGCCAGGCCCATTGAGTTACCTGAATAATAGCCTTCGCTCAGCGCTCGCGCGCTGTTCAGGACGGTGGGGCGGTTCCGTACCGTTGCTTCGCCCGAAGTACCTGGGCCTCTTCGACCTTGTCGATCACGGCTTTGAGATCCAGGGTCCACGCTCCATGACGCGGACACCGCACTGTGGGCTTATCATCTGCGCCTGGTACCACCCGCCACTTACCATCTAGCTGTACAAGAACGGGCTCTTCAACCGTGAAACCACCTTCTTCCCAGGCCCGCTCTCGTTCTTGTCGCCCCCGAGCGATCCTCTGGTAGTCGTGGACGGAGTCCCGGCGCTTCAGCCGGTTGACGAAGATCACGATGCCATCTGGGGTGGCGTATGCACCTCCCACGGGTTTGGCACAGCTACCGCGCCGGTGGGGAACGGCACAACGTATCTCGACGATTGGGCTACCAGACCGGCTATTCAACATATAGGTCGCTCTCTGACGGACTGGGTCAGACACGTACGGGGGGATTTCGGTCATGAGCAACCTCCTAGAGCCGGTCGCCGAAGCTAAGACGACGATGTGCTTGCCGCGCTCGCTGGTCAGCCGCTGACGCCCCGTATCGGGCAACCATGGCGGGGCTCTTCCAGCCCGCGAGACATTTTAGGTCACTCTCCTGTCCTCCACTGGCAAGCCACTCGTGGGCGAACGTGTGACGAAGCTGGTGGGCGTGAAGTGGTTGGATACCTGCCAGTTTGGCTCGCCGTTTGAGCATGATGGCAACACCGGACTCGCCAAACGCTCCCTTGCGGGAAAGCCAGTACGAATCGAGCGCCGCGTAAGGATGCCGCGCTCGGACCACCTCATAGCGGTCCAGCGCCTTTGCTGTCCGGTTGCCGAACGGCACCTGACGGGGACGCCCGCCCTTTCCTAAGACCCAAGCGACCTGCTCGTCAATGTCCACGTCCTCAGGACGAAGTCCAACGAGTTCACCTCTTCGAACGCCGGTGTCAAGGAAGAGTCGGATGATGCCCTCATCGCGGCGATCCTCAAACAAACGCCCCCTGCAAGTACCCAGCAAGGCTTGAAGCTCGTTTGCCGGGATGAGAGGTACGAGCTGTTCGGGTACGTGGGGCGGCTTCATCCCCACCATGGGATTGAAGTCGATGTGGTCGTCGTCATGAAGCCAACCGAAGAACTGCTGGAGTGCCCGGAAGCGATTGTTCGCCGTAGCCGCCGAGCGGGTCTCAAGCAGGTCGGCAATGAAGGTCTCGACGTGTGCCCTGGTAATACTTCCTGCCTCAGTGAGCCCCTGTCGGGCGAGATCCGAAATGAACTGCCCGACACCCTCACCGTAAGTCTCGACGGTCCTCACGGCCTTGTTCTCTGCCCGCAGGTGGCGCTCGAAGGACTTCGCCAGTCGGTCCAAATCGCCTACGCTTGTCATGAGTAATCCCTTCTCGCTGTCCACCCGAAGCATGTGCTCTTCGAGCGGTGTGCTCAGGGGTTACTCGGGCAGATTCTGGTGCAATCCCAGGTCAAGCCCCAGAAATATCGGGGACGTAGCTCAGTCGGAAGAGCACCTGCTTTGCAAGCAGGGGGTCGGCGGTTCGAGTCCGCTCGTCTCCACTGATTTGAGAAGAAAGCGTCGACTCTCGAACCATTTGACAAGATTGGCGGTACGAGGGGTGACCGTACTCTCGCCGTCCCTCGCTGCCAAAGTCCTCTACCTCGGCCCTGAGCCGGTGGTATGGAACACCCCCAGCTGGCGACTCGGCCGAGCGTTCTGGGACGATCTGGGATCCCTGGAAACGATTCAGGAAACCGCGAGCGAGCTGCAAACTTCCGGCTGGCAAGGTCCGGCGCTTTCAGCCCTGTCCAAGGACCGGCTTCACTCACAGGTGGGCTTCGTTTGTGCAACTCGTCGTCTGCGGCTCAGATGGTCTCTGCGGCTGATTGCCCACGTCCAAACCAGTAGGATCACCAAAACTACGAGCGCGCAGGCGGACAGAACCCACCCGACGGTCCACCCCGGTGTCCTGTAAGTCCAGGTGAGAATGCCGTGGCCGGCAGGCACGTCTACCCCCTGCACCAGGCCCACGCGGCGTACCCGAAGCGTCACAGCCGGGCCGGCGTCCGGGTGCCATGTGGCAGTCCAGCCTGGGATCGCTGCTTCGGACCTTATGACATCTACGCCGTGGCGAGACGAGACGGCAGCCGCCGAAGGGGCAAACACCGGACCCGCCGTCGCGTACACCGATGCCCCTGGGGAACCCCGCAGCGTCAAAGCCGGACGCGCGAAGTGGTTCGCGAAGACGGCGAAGGATCCGTCGAGGCCCCGAAAGGTCCAACGGGGAGGTGAGATCGCCGCCTGAAGCTGCCCGTCCGCGACGTAGTGGGTCCCATCCGCGCTCGTGACCGAAGGGGAGCCGAGTCCGATCTGCGTCCGGCCTGCCTTGGCAACGAGAGCAACGGCACTCTCAGGACGAGCGAGCGCGACCCGAAGGAAGTGCGGGCCGTCTGGGGTCGCCGCGGGTACCCACGTCGTGTCGCCCGTGGACGTGACCACTCCGAACTGCAGGCCGCTTCCCACGTCGCTAGTGGCGTTCGCGTCCGGTATCACGATGCTCGTGACGGCCAGGTCTTCACCCAAGTACCACGTAGCACGTCCACCAGGCGCGAGATGGCGCTCACCCGCCGCCGGATCAGGCGTAGCCAGATCGGATTCGGGAGAGACGAGGAAGTAATCGCGTGGTGAAAACAGGACCGTGGTGTCGAGCTGGTCGAGCGTCCCGTCCCCGACAGCACGAGGGCTGAGGATGTCCTGCCCGAGGCCGGTCGACTGGTGTGAGCCGGTGGCAGAGGCATAGGTGCCGTCGACGATCGAGCTGTAACCCTGCACGGACGCAACACCGTGGATGACGTTCAGGTCTGGTGCCTCGATGACACGGAGCCCGTTGGAGTCGATTAGGTCGGGGTCATAGACGGCGAAGCGCCCGGAACCTGTGAAGGCTGCCGCGGTGGTCTTGGTCCGGGGACTAGGGACGGACGCTCCAGGGCTGTTGGTGTGAGTGGGTCCGGCGGTCGCGGAGGTGGAGGTGGTCGATCTTGTGGAACCTCCGCCGAGGTTGGGCGCCAGAGAGACCACCGCCATCAGCGTGAAGGTGACGACGTCGACGATCACGAACCCGACTAGCGCCTGTGTGCGCCGACGTGCTTCGAGCCGGTGTCCCCAAAGGATCAGAGCCACCGCCCCGAGGCCGAGCACACCAAACGGCAAGAACCACAACCGCAGGCCTCCGTCCGCGGTGGCAGAGCGAAGGCTGACTCCCAACCACTGCAGAAGCCCTGCCCCCCAGGCGATGCCGACTGTGACAGTCGCGACAGCCAGCAACCCGGGCACCACCCCGAGGATCCGGACCCGCCACGCGTATATGGATCCCGCTTCCGCTGATGAGGGCGCCGGTGCCGTCCCCGCCGCGGACGACGCACCTCCTGCTGCTGGCACGGGCGCAGCCCGAGTGATCCGTCGCGCCCGAGCACCGGCCAACCAGGCGTCGGACCAGTAGGCGAGGAGGAAGGCGAAGCCCATGTCCGCTATGAGGATGTTGCGGCTCTGTAGTCGCTGACCGCCGAAGAACGGCACCCGGATCAGCAAGTGCCAAAGGGGGGTGTTCCCCCCGAGGGCCAGGAGGATCCCGACGAGCGCCATCACCTGCCAGATCAGCCACTCCGGCAAAGGTCGCCGAAGTCGCAACCGGCCGAGAAGCGCGAACGACGCAACGAGCGGCATGAGGCCGATGTAGCCGGTCACCTCGGTGAGGTTGTAGTTGGCCAGGAAGGGAGGCTGTCCGAAGGACCCCGACCCGCCCAGGAGGTCGGGGACGAGCATCAGCAGGAGCCACCTGTTGGCCAGCGATCCGGAGGTGAACAAGTACGCGCTGCTCGCTGCACGTTGAGAGGTGCTCACGGCTGCAGCTCCAGGCACCCACTGGACGGCGCCGAGCCCGACTGCGAGCAACACGCCGCCCACCATCCACCCGAGATACGGTGCGGTGCCGCGCCCGAGACGAAGCACCCGCCACAGCGCGTAGATGCCGACGATCACGGCGAAGTCCGCGATAGCCCGCGGTTCGCCGGCGAGGATGGCCATCGCCCCGGCCACACCGAGAAGAGCTGTCCAGCCGAGCCGCGACCGGAGTGTGGCGCGGCGCGCTTCGGCTGAAGCGTCGCGCGATGTGGAACACTCGGAGAGGCGCAACAGCGCGAGCAATGCCACCGGTACCCAGCTCACGCCCGCCACCAAGCCGAAATGGACGATCTGCGCGACCATGGAACCGGCAAAGCTGAACGACAAGGCGCCTAGGAAGCTCGGCACCATCGCGAGACGAGATGCCCGCAGGAACACGAAAGAGCCGATCCCTGCCACCCACCAGGTGACGACCAGGTTGAGCGTCCACGCCGCTGTCCCCGGAAGGATCACGAAGAGAAGCGTGAAGGGGTACGCGGCCCCGGCGTTCCAGCCCCCGAGCAGCGGCGCCCCGCTCCAGATGTAGGGATCGAACAGGGGCAGGTGCCCGTGACGGATCTGGGAGCCGACCAACACCCGCAACGGGTAGTTCTGCGTGAAGTTGTCGCTGACGACGGTCGCGTGACCGAGGAGCGCGGGCACGGCGAACACCGCCAACGGCAGCACCACCAACACGGCTAGGGCCAACCGGTCGAGGCCCGAGACGCGCCGCAGAGCCGCCGGGGTGCGCGAGACGACAGTACCCTCTCGAGAGGCTGCAACCACAACCACGGGATGCCACTATCGCAGGGCAACCTGGGAGGACTCTGGGACGGCGTCGCTAGCGTGGCTCCCAGTCTTCGAAGCACGTCCAGCAACGATGGGATGGATCCCTTAAATGGTGGGTCAAGTCCCTCTCGCACACCGACTAACCAAGCCGACTAACGCACCGTCTCGCCCACCAGTCCAGTCGCGGCCGCAGAGCTCGTGACCTGACAGCCCTGTGTCGCTCGACCTTCAGGAGCGCAAAGCGAGATGTCGCCGGCCGAAGATGAAGGCCAGGCCGTACAGAACAGCCACCACTACGAGCAGGAATCGGAACCCCGTGATGAGCGACAGGTACTCAAGCACTCCCCCGATAATCGCCCCGATCAGGTTGGCGCCGAAGGCGGTGGTGGAAGAGGTCACATCCTTGAACCGCTGGGCGAAGACGAGGTTGGCGATGAAGATCGGGGCGAACGCGAGCGCCGTAGCCGCCACGAAACGCAACACGACCGGCAGGTTCAGCAATGACGCCTGCGGTGCAACGAACGAGACCGCCAGCGCCACGAGCAGCGCCCCGTACAGCAACATCGGGCGTGGAAGCTTCACGTGTCGCGCAGTCTCAACCGCCGCGTAGACGCTGAGCAGCACGCCGGCGAAGACGAGTGAGTTCACGTACCAGGTCGTGCCGAAGAGCAACGCGAACTGCACGATGTTCTTCGATTCGAGCAGCATGAAAGCCGCACCCATCCAGAACAGGTCTGCGAATCGCGCCATCTTCTTGAACGGCCCTCCAGCTGCCCGCACCACCACCAGGGAAGCTGCCAGGATGAGCCCCACGACCAACAAATAGAAGTTCGGGATCGAGGGAGTCGGCAGATAGGGGAAGGGGCGGTCGTCAGAGACCGGCGTGACCTGATGGGCGTTCCAGAAACTGGAGCAATTGGGAGTATTGCCATCGAAGACGACTGTGAGCACAGCCTGCTGGCGGCCGCTCAGAGTGTTCCCCAGCTCCACGCAAGGGCGTGAGCCGAACACGTCGTCGATGGCGGTCGCATAACGGTCGAGCAGGAACGGCTGGTAGTAGTTGTACATCACGAAGGTCCCGCCCTGGGCCAGATGGTCCCGGGCCTCTTGAATGGCCTGGGTAGTGAGCAGGTAGTTCTCGAGCCCCACGGGTGCGGACTGGCCGGTGAGGGCCGTGAGGGAGTCCGGGAGCGCGTAAAGGATCAACGAGTACCGCTGACTGGTGTCCTGGAGAAAAGCTCGACCGTCGTCGATGTGGATCGTGACGCGCGGGCTCTGGTAAGCGTGCTCGGGGTTGTGTTCCTTTCCCAGCTGTACCAGATCTGGGTCGATCTCGACAGCGGTGACGTGGCGCGCCCCCTCGGACAGTGCCACGCCGACGTCATTGCCGGTCCCCGCTCCGATCACGAGCACGTTGGAGAGCGAGCTCGCCGTCACGTGCCGGTAGGGGAAGAAGTAGAAAGCTTCGATCCTGTGCAGGGTGGGGATCGAGTACAAGGTCTGGTAGGGAATGTTATTCCCTGAGACCGCCAATCCGTGATAGACGTGGCCGTTCACGCTGCTGGTGACGTTGATCGTGGTGATCTTGTAGTACGGCGACCAGACGTCGACCGTAGAGAGCGACTCCAGCAGCAGCATCGCCACGATGGCGGCAATCGCGACCCACTGCCACCACCGTTGGCGTATGCCGAGAAGCAACACGAACGCCGCGGCGACCACTGCTCCCCAGGCGATGGGCGGCAGCCCGATGAAAGACAGGACTGAGAACAGGACGATCCCTGCGACGCTTCCGATGATGTCAAAGCGGTAGGCGTCGAGGGGCTTGAACTGAGCGAACGTCCGGGCCATCGCCTGTCCGAGACCCGCCATCACCACGACTACCAGTACGAAGATCACCGGGAGACTGACCCACTGGGACAAAGGAGCATGCCCTGAGAGGCCCTGGAACTCATGCGGGCCGCGAAGCATTACGAGCTTCACGGGGAAGATGAGGACGAACGCGACGAGGACGACGAGCGACAATGGTGCCAGGCGGAACAGGTTCCGTGACGACCCGGCGAGCAGGAAACCCACCCCGATGCCCAAAAAGCTCGCCAAGAGCACGAAGTTCGTGATGTTGGCAAGGTGGACGTTGTTGGCGGCGGTCCACCGGATGAGCGCGAGCTCCACGAAGAGCATCAACATGCTCAGGGTTACGAGCCGCCAGGGGCTCAGCTCCGAAACGAAGCCGCGCAGGCCAACTGCGGGTACCTGACCGAGCTCGCCGCCGGTCTTCGTAGAGGTCGTCGCCATCAGGACAGGTGGTGAGGCGCGCGGGCCTGGTCGGGCTTCTCGGGCATCTGAGTAAAGATAGGAGCCCTCGCTGGGCCAGGGGCAATCCGATCGGCGAGAGCAGGGCACCACGAGTGGGAGACGGCTCACGTCAGCACCGGGACATGGCGGAGTAGTGCGCCTCCCAGCCTTCTCTCAGCTTCATCGGGCAGAGTGGTCCGATGCCGATGCGGTCGGTTGTCCGCTGCGCGGATGACGACATCTCCGGCTGCCGCACTGACTCGGCGCCGCTTGACAGCCCGATCTCTCTTCTGCGACCGGCGCTCACCGGGCTAGCGGCAAGCAGCGCGATCGTCTTTGGTGCGATCCTCGGGGGTTCGAAGTTCATGTCCCACCTCCCCGGGGCTTGGCTCTTCGGTACACTCGAGGGGCCCTTGGGCTTTCTGGCGCCCGCCGGAACACCCCCCGTTCGTGGCGGTGCTGGGCATCTACGGAGGCCTGGTCCTCCTCACGGCCACCTGGATTTCCCTGCTCCGCACGATCTCGCGGCATCGAGGACTGCCGGTACGGCGAGTTCTCGGGGTCATCGTCGTGTGGGCGCTGCCGCTCATGCTTGCCCCGCCATTTTTTAGCCGAGACATCTACAACTACGCGGGGCAGGGCGAGATGGTGAGCCACCACATCGATCCCTACGCCTACGGGCCAGGGGTCCTCGGTGGCACGTCGTTCAACACGCTTGCCGGTCCCTTATGGGCCAGCACGCCGGCCCCCTACGGGCCCACGTTCCTGTGGCTCGATGGCACGGCGGCAGATCTGTCCGGCCACGGGATCCTGGCAGACTTGGCGTTGCTGCGCCTGATCGAGCTCGGTGGTATCGCCCTTGTCGTAGCGGGCCTGCCCACTCTGGCCCGCGAGGCAGGCCGAGACCCGGCGGAGGTCGTCCTCCTCGGTGTCGGCAGCTCGCTCGTTCTGACCACGTTCGTCGCGGGCGCGCACAACGACGCCCTGATGGTCCGGTTGCTCGTAGCGGAGCTGGCCGTCGCTCGCCGGATCGGCACGGTCCCGGGCATCGTCCTATGCGCGCTCGCCGCTGGCGTGAAGGCACCCGCTGCGCTCGCCGTGCTCTTCATCGGCTGGAACTGGGCAGGTCCCAAAGCCACCACTCGGGCTCGGATTTTTCACACCCTCGGTGCTGGCGCGATTTCGTTGGCAACTCTTTCGGCTCTGTCTCAGATCTCAGGCATCGGCTGGGGCTAGCTTCGCACGTTGACGGCCCCGGCGAAGATCTCGACCGGGGTAACGCCTGTCGACGATGCAGCTCATGTGATGAGCGGCATCGCTCACCTGATGGGGCTCGGCCTTTCCCTGGCGGGGGTGCGGACGGTCCTCGACGGGCTCGGCCTTGCTGCGGCGTTGGGCGTGGGGGTCTGGCTCCTGCTGCGCTCACCGCGGACCGGGCTACTGCGAGGGCTCGGGCTCACACTGCTCATTCTGGCCATCCTCGGCCCGATTCTCTGAGCGTGGTACCTGAGCTGGGGACTCGTGGTGCTGGCGGTGGTGGCCACCGGTGGTCTGCGCCGCTGGGTGATCGCTCTGTCGGTCGCTGGCGCCTTCGTCGGTGTAACGGCCGTGATCGGGATGATGGAGGTCGTCGTACACGCGGACGCGCTCGAAGACCTCCTCCTCGTCTTTAGCCTCGCAGTCCCGTCGGCGCGACTCAGTCACCATGGGACTCGAACTCAGAACCGTATCCAAGGACCGTCAGTCAAAATGCGTGATCGTGGACCAGATGGCGGAGATCTGTTCCCTGGTGCTTTGGTTCGAGAGTTGTCCGCTTACCTCCACAAATTGGCAAGCCGCCGACCTGCGCCTGCCGTCGGTGCTGTGCACCACAGCTCTCGGACCACTCAATGTGGCGACGCTCGTCGAGCCGAGCAGGACCCCGTCACCAGGGCGAGGCTGCTGAGCGAGAGCCGCAGAGGATCACCATCCGCAGTCCGCCGACAGAGTGGCAGAGCACCCTGACAACCAGCCTTCCCAATTCTTCCCAACGCGCGAGCAGAGGGACCCTCTGGGTCCCTCTGCTCCTACTGCTCTACGGATTACCACCTGCCCTCGGTCACCCGGGGGCGGCGGAGGCTTGCACGGGGCCTGTAGCGCCCCGCGCGGGCCTTAGCCGTTCAAGTCCGTCGCAATGGCGGTCTCGAGGCCGGGTGTGATCGCCAGTGGCCCTCCGATGAACCACAGGTTGTTCGCTGTCCCATCAGCCGGAGTCCCAGGGTCCTCCGCTGTCTGGCCGACCGAGGTGAGGAACTTACTCAGGTAGTCGGTGCCGGCGGGGTTGCCCGTCGCGTTCGTGTCCCAGGTGAGAAGCACCGGCATCGGGCCCTCGACGGAGGACAGGGGACCAGCGGTGATCGCGTCGGTGTAGAAGTCACCTCTCGCCACCATCACGTAAGACACCTCCCAGTCGAGACCCACAACCTGACCCGAGCTGTTTACCGAACCCAGCTCGAACTGGGCGAGCAACTGCGAGGTATCGGTGTAGTCCTCCCCCGCGATGCGGAGCACCGAGATCCCCATGCTCTCCACTGTGGCGAGCGTGCTGTCGCTGATCACGTCAGGACCGCCCAGCACGATCACCTGCTGGATGGCATCATCGATCAGCGCGGCGGCTGCTTCGGGCGCGAGCGAGGACGGCCCGGTGAGGAGCAACGGGAAGTGCCTGTAGGCGGCGACCGCAGACCCCGAGGCGGCATCTGGGAAGTTCGTGTCGGTGCAGAGGACCGCGGTCGACACGGGCGTGTCAGGCGCCGAGGAGATGGCGCTGCCGCTCGATCCCGTGGTGTCGTTGTACATGCCGCTGTAAGCACCCAGGAACTTGGCGGTTCCCACACCGGTCGGCCCGAAGTACGTGGCCACAGCCGCGGCCGTGGCGTCCGCGGTCTGACCGTAGATCCAGTGCACGGTCAGATTGACCGCGCCGGTGAGGCCCTTCAGGGTCGTGCCGGCGCAGGTGTAGATCGGGGTGGACTGGAGTTGGGTGACGTCTGCCTGGCTGACCGCCAAGGGACCGCCGACCACGTAGACGTCTGTAACCCCTGCGAGGCGGAGCGCCTCGAGGAGGGCAGGAGCCAGCGAATTCGTCGGTGTGACGAGGACCCCAGTGCCGTAGTTACCGTCTACGCCGACACTCGAGTTGAACAGCCTACCGGCCAGGTAGCTTCCCGATAGCGCATCCTGGAAGGCCTGGTCGGTCACGACAACAGCGTTAGTCGTCGCCAAGCCCGTCGTCGAAAGGGTCTGCTCCATGCCCTGGTTGGTCTCGCAGCCCGCGCCGCCGTTCACGTCCGAAGCGAACTCCACGGCGGCTGTCGTGTCAGCGTCGACGCCGTAGGTGCGTCCGGCGACGTTCGCCACGGTGAAGGGGTTTTTCGCGTACGGGCTACCCGAGTAGGTAAGCGCACCCTTCGTGGCGACACCGGTGTTCGCCCCGTTGCACGCGTCAGACGAGTTGTTGGCGCCGTACCAGAGCGCAGCCTCAAGCGTGAGTCCCGGGAGTCCCGGTACGTTGAGAGATATGCCGCTCACCGTGACCGTCCCGGCGGTGCCACTTGAGGGGGTCGTCACCTGGAAGGTCAATTCGGTGGGACCAGTCTGGCTTCCAGGCGTGAGGATCGCGGCGTTGCCGACCGCGATGCCACCACCGGTCGCGCTCACCGTCGGGAGAGCGCTCCACTCGGCCGCCCGCCCCACAGCTGCGCCCGGGCTGAGGGCAATGCACGCCCAACCCGTAGTCCCACTGCTGAGCGCCCCGGGGGAACCCTCCGTGATCGTGATCGGGCCGTTTACGGCCTGGTCCACGACCTCAGAACCGCTCGAGGAGAAATTGTACTGAAGCGTCGTGCTCGGCTTGTTCGAAGTGACGGTCAGCGTAGAGGTACCGATTTGGGCGTTGGAGGGTCCGCCCACCGGCTGGCCTATCGCATAACCGTGGGAAATGGCGAGGACATGGATCGACGTCGCCCCCTTGGCCGCGGAGGCTGTCGTGGTGACCACCTCGTTGGTCCCCGCCGCTGAGCCGAGCAGCAGGCTCGCACCAGTCGGGATCGCACCCGGCAAGGCGGCCACCGTAAGTGTGGTGTCCCCTATCGATGCGACGGCCGTAAGAGACGTCCCGGCTGCTCCGAGCGCCACACCGCCTGCGAGGGTGTCAAGAGTGGGTGGGGTGTTCGTCGTGGTGAACGTCGGAGCGACGTTGTAGCCCTCGGCAATGTCGACGGGGCCGAGGTTGGCCGTGGTGCTGATGGTGTCG
>Ga0224558_1003278_pt1 | contig 13653 bp, 14 predicted proteins | sample 714S32024metaG_FD_180682 | JGI IMG/M metagenome (GOLD analysis project Ga0224558, IMG submission 180682) | Peat soil microbial communities from Stordalen Mire, Sweden - 717 S3 20-24 | ecosystem: Environmental > Terrestrial > Soil > Wetlands > Peat | place: Sweden: Norrbotten County, Stordalen... | reverse complement strand
GGCCATGTTCACCGCCAACGACGCCGTGCTGCCCTTCCCGCTGAGGCAGGCTCTGGACCGGGTGGATGCGCAACTGGATGCCCTGATCTACGAGGCATTTCCACTTCCCAAGGCCAGTTGAAAACTTGACACTTTTAGATAGAAGTCAGTTACATTAGACGGCTAGATTGTGGCTGGTTGGGTCCAGGTAGATATCCCTATTTCATATTCGCATCCCGCAGGAGTTTGGTCCGCCGTTCTTCGTATTCCTCGCTTGTGATCTCCCCGGCGGCATATCTCCTTTGCAGGAGCTGCAGAGGCGATTGCATTTGCCGGTAGGTAGTCCGCCTCACCGGCATCATAAAAGAAAAGAACAAGATCCAAAGGAAGATCCAGAAAAACCACCAATACCAGTGCATGCCCCAAAAGTAGTACATAGTCGGAATCTCCTTTTTACCTTCCAAACACGGCGCACAGTGGCGCGTAGCGTGTTTCCGCGCTATCCGATCCGGGCGATTCGAATGGGTGTACCCTTCTTTACGACATACTTGGGGTCTCACCGAAGGCACGGCTCCAAGCCCCGCTCTATCGAGCACCGATCGCGAAACCACCATGCCATCGGCGATCAAGCTATCGGGCTTGGGCCTCGCTCAGTACCAGTAGCCGGGAACCCATGTCCAGCCCCACCAGCGATCACTCCAGTGGCCGGGGATCCACACGGCATCCGACCACGGCTGCTCAAACCAATAGCCGTCAGCCCACCGCCAGTCACCACCGTCCCAGTAGTAGTCGCCGGGCACCCAGCTGTGGCCAGCGCGGGTCGCCTTGGGAACCTTCTCTGCCTTCGGCGCAGGCTTCGGTTTGGTGGTCTGGTGAACTGCCACCGCTGCTGTTTCCTTCTCCGGGTGGCCAGTGCTCTTCGTTACCACCTTCGGTTTCGTCGCACCCTCGGTCTGGGCTACCAGGGCGGTCGCCGGCAAAGCAAGAAGGACCGTGGCGGCGAGGATAATATTTGCAAGCTTCTTTGGCATCGTCTAACTCCATTCGTTTTTAGACTTTTACTTCAGACTATTCAGACAAACCATAGACCGACATGTGACAAAACCACCGCCTCAAGGCGGTTGCTCTGGTACAGTGCTCCCATTGTGGGCCCATGGATTGCCACACTTCGAATGTTATGCCGCGATATCAGCCGGCGGAACTGGGCAAATGCCCAGTCTTGATTCGGGAAAGAGATGCTCGGGATTGGTGCTGCTGCCAAGGTCGGTCAGTATCCCGTGATGCCGTGTTCCAGAGCGTATTTCGTCAATTCGGCAGTGCTGCGGATGCCCAATCTCCGCATCGCGTTCGCCTTGTGGAACGCCACCGTTTTGCTGGAGATGTTGAGAATCACCGCAATTTCTTTGACGGGATGTCCTTCCGCCACCAGTTGCACCACTTCCCGCTGGCGGTCCGTCAGTTCGCCGGAGGCCTCCCCAGACCCAAGCGGCCAACCCGGCAATTCGCCCAAGACGTCTTTCCTGATCAAGGGCGTGACGTAGGTCCGACCCTTAAGTACCTCGTGGACGGCGTTCACCAACTCCATGGAGGCGCACCGCTTCAAGACGTAGCCGGACGCTCCCGCGCGAAAGGCCCCGGTGACGTACGTAGCGTCCGCGTGCATGGTAACAAAGATCACCTTGGCACTCGGCACGGTGTCGCGTAGCCTGCGGGCGGCGTCCACGCCATTCAACAGGGGCATGGAGATATCGAGCAGGATGATGTCCGGCTTCAGTTGTTCCGCGGCCGCCAACAGTGACCGGCCGTCTTCCACCGCTCCCACGACTTCGCACTCGGGTTCCAGTATTCTTTGAAGCCCATCCGCGACCAGCGTGTGGTCATCCGCAAGCAGCACGCGCGGCCGCTTCATGGGTCCATCCTCTTTGTCAGGGGGACTCGAACATCGATCTGCGTTCCGCGACCTGGCTGCGAGTCGATCGAAACGATCCCGTCCACAAGCCGTACCCGTTCCCGAATGCCGACTATGCCAAGCCCGCTTTGGCCCGCCTGCAAGCCGGGATCGAACCCCTTTCCGTCATCGGTGACGGATAAGAGGATGCCGTCTTTGTCCCCTCTAATCGCCACCGTTACATTCCTGGCTCCGGAATGATTCGCAACGTTGTTCAGACATTCCTGCGTGACCCGGTAGAGGCACAAAGAGACTTCGAAGGGAATGGATTCCGGCACGCTGCGATGCGTAAGCTTGAGCCGGATCCGGTGCAGTTTCAGGAAGTCGGAACAGTGGGACTCAATCGCCGCCACCAGGCCGAAATGCTCAAGGGCCGAAGGATGGAGCCGGTGAGCCGTGCGGCGAAGGTCATCCGAGAGTTGATCCACCCGCGCGCGAACCGATCGGAGCTGTTTGCGGAGGAGACGGACGGAACCGGGCGGAGTCTGCTCTAACTTGGCCACCTCATTTGCCAGCATGGCCATTCTCTGGTTCATGTCGTCGTGGAGTTCTCGCGCCACGCGTTTGCGCTCCTCTTCCTGAGCGGTGAGGAGGTTCGCCATCAATCTTCGGAGTTGGTCCTCGCTTCGGCGCAGGGCATCCTGGGCGAGTTTGCGCGGAGTGATGTCGATACCGGTGCTGACGATTTGCCTGGCAGCGCCGTCCGTGCCACGGCGCGCGATGCTTGACGAGGCGATCACCCTGCGGGATCCGTCCTTTCCGATCCAGGTTCTTTCGTAAGTGCTCGCGAGCTCCGCGCCTTCGAGGATGCCCGCAAACGCGGATTTCGCCTCAGCCACTTCTTCCGGTGGGAGCAGGAAGTCCCAAAACGTCCTACCCTCTACCTCACGGAAGGAGTAGCCCGACCTCTCCTGGCAGGCGTGGTTGAAGGCGATAATGCGGCCAGCGGGGTCGAGAATGACGATCAGGGCGCCGCTCATGTCCAGGAGGCTGGCCGACAGGTCCCTCTCGGCGACCGCGTCATCAAGGGACAGCCGGGCCTGATCGAGGCCGCGCTTCATCACGTCGATATCCATGAGCGCCATCAGCACCCCGTCGATCTTGTTCTCGGCGGTCTTGTACGGTCTCATCCGGAGGGAGTACCAATGTCCGTCCCGGCCCTGGACCTCTCGTTCAACCAAGTTGCCTTTAACGCTCACTTCCGAGATCAGGCTGTCCATGTCGGGCACATCAACGTTGGGCCTGATATCGCTGATTGGCCGGCCCACGTCGGCGGGAATCAGGTTCAGCAACGGTTCCGCTGCGGGAGTGAAGCGCCGGATTCGACGGTCACCTCCCACGATGATAACCGGGATGCTGACGCCAACAAGCAGATTGCTCAGATCGTTCGCAAGTTGGCCCAGTTCCGCATTCCGGTTCTGCAACTCCTCGTTCAGCGTGCTCAATTCCTCGTTCGAGGATTGCAGTTCCTCCTTGGCAGTCTCCAGTTCTTCGTTGGTACTCTGCAATTCCTCGTTGGCCGACAGGACCTCCTCATGTTCCACCGTCAGCGCCTCGTTTGTGGCTTCCTGGCTCTCGATGATGGACTGCAAATGCTCCCTGGTGGAAGCCAAGTCCTGCTTCAAATGGACGAGTTCGTCTTCCTCCCGGGTTTCGCGCGGTTCCGCCGCTTCGCGCGCCGGAACCTCCTCGATCAATATGAGAAAATCCGCCCCCTTCGCGTGGCGGCCTTTCATCGGTATGACTTCCAGATTGATTGTCTTCGATCCGCCGTCCTGGGGAAGGCGGATACCTTCCCGGCGAACCGGGGTCTCCTCCTTTTTCGCCCGGTGAAGCGCCGTGTGGAGATCCAGCGCCAGTTCTTTCCGCACCAATTTCAACACGTGGAGGGTTGCGGCCCCTCGCGCCGGCGCCAGGTATGGTCCGGCGTTCCCCTCGAAATGAAGGACATGCAAGCCCGCGTCTACCACCAGCGCTGCCGGGGCGTATCGCTGCCAGATGATGCGCTCGACGCCTTTCTCAAGGTTGAACGCGGCGCCCGTCAACTCCGCCGTAGCGGCGCGCGCCGGCGCTTTTGCGTGATCCGCGGGCGCCAGGGACGACCTGGCCACGGCCGCCGCCGGGTTCCGGGAATAAATCTTGCACCTGCTGTCCTCCTGGATAAAAAGATGCGCGGAGGAACCGAGGGCCTCTGATTTTCCAAGCAAAAGAAAGCCGGCCGGCTTCAGGGCGTAATGGAAGAAGGAAAGCACCCGCTCCTGAAGCGGCGCACTCATGTAGATCAAGACATTGCGGCAACTGATGAGATCGAGCTTGGAGAAAGGCGGATCCTTGCCTAGGTCATGCCGGGCAAACACGCACCGCTCACGGACCCGCTTGCCGATCTGGTAGCTATCCCTCACTTTCACAAAGAAGCGCTTAAGACGCTCCGGGGAGACATTGGCCACGGCAGTTTCCGAGTATGTGCCGGCCCGTGCCGTGTCAACGGCCGGCGCACTGATGTCGGTGCCGAAAATCTGGATAGCGGCCCCGGAGGCCCGCTTGTCCAGAAATTCCAAAAGCGTTATTGCAATCGAGTACACCTCCTCGCCCGTGGAGCATCCGGGAACCCATATGCGAAGCGGTTCCCCTTGCGGCCGATTCGCCATCAGCTTTGGGAGAACTCTTCGTTGCAGCGCCGCGAACGTCTCCGGTTCCCGGAAAAAGCTGGTTACGTGAATAAAGATGTCCTGGTAGAGCGCCTGCACCTCGATAGCGTTCTGCTCGAGATACGCTCCGTAACGTTGGAGGCTCTCGATTTTATGGAGCATCATCCGGCGCGCGACACGCCGCTTGATCGTTCCGGTTTTGTAAAGACTGAAGTCGACCCCCGTGGCCGTCCGCAGAATGTGGATGATCTCTTGAAGACCGGCTGCGCCCACCAACGGCGGCTCCGCCTGCAGCACGGCGGCGGTTCTTTTGGCGTAAGGTAAGTGCTCCAGCCGGATAAGCTCCCTGGCAATTTCCTCGGGCGGGAGCACAAAATCCACGCACCCCGCCAGAATCGCGCTCTCCGGCATGCCAGAATAGCCGGCCGACTTGGGGTCCTGCGCAAAGGCAACGCCGCCTTCGGACTTGATGGCCTGCAATCCCGCCGTGCCGTCGGATGCCGTTCCCGACAGGATGACCCCGATGGCGGCACTCTTCTGGTCCTCCGCAAGGGAAACAAAAAAGCGATTAATCGGCAAGTGTCTGCCGGCGGTCCGCCGGCGGGACAGGAGCCGCAACGTCCTCTCGCGGACGGCAATATCTTTGTTCGGAGGGATCACGTAGACATGATCCGGTTCCAGGACCATTCCGTCTTCCACCTGGATAACGGGCATCTCCGTTGTCTTGGAGAGTAGCTTGTGCAGAATGCTCTCGTGGTGAGGATCAAGGTGCTGGACCACCACGAACGCCATCCCGGGATTGACCGGCAGGGCCTTGAGCAGCGCCGTGCAAGCCTCCAGGCCCCCGGCGGAGGCGCCAATCCCCACAACCGGAAATTGGGGCGTGGAGGTTGCGCCGGAGGCTTTCGCTGCAACGTTCAGCCGGCCTTTCGCGCGTGCCGCCGAAGTTTTCGTCGGTCCCTTCTCTTTCTTCGTCACGTGGTCCTCCGCTGCCAGGTCATTCCTGGCTGCGTCAGCCGTGTGCCATCAAGCGGCAGAACCTGGGCCGGCTTCGGCCAAAATGGGGCAGAGACCGGTCTCGGCACTTCCTCATGAACAGCGCCATAACCTTGCCATCCTAGAGCATTAGCCGCCAAGATCTTTTTCGCAGAAACACTTCCACTCGCCTAGCTTGGCCGAGTTCTCACGCCGGCGAGACCACTTCCGGGCCTCAGAGGCAGCCATCTTGAGCCGGCTTTTTTGCTTTCATCAGTGTTCGCTTGATTCAAGGCGCGTGGTATTCCAATCGACCGAATCAATGAACTCCTAGTGAATCCGGAGCTCTTATTCGAGGGTACCGCTGAAACACCGGCAGTTGTTCGGTACTTGCCGGAACGCCGGCAGACCTGGCGACCGTGACGAAGCTGCCGCGCGACGCTTCTTCAGTCTGCTGGAGCGAGGCGAGAAGCGAGTTGCGCGACACTCGCCGCACGATCGGATCCGCCACGAAGCGCAACGCGGCCGGTATTTCACGGCTCTGCGCCATGGCTTCGATCTCAATGTACACACCAGCGTCGCGCTGTTCGAAGCGGGCGATGCTACTTATATATGGCCAGGGCTGGGTTCTGCGATCCTCCTGTGCTTCCGAAGCGCTCCTAGATTCGGAAAACATCATTCTCGGATTTCTCACATTTTTCGCAACATCGACAAGTTGGCCGCATACGTCGCATACAACTATATTTTTTTGTACCATGCCCGGGGCGAGCGCGCTATCAGTCGTTTGCCCGGGCAAATGGCATTGGTATTGAAGAGTTCAGCCAAACGCCTCGACTACTCGGATGTTCCTCTCGCACAATGCTTTGCGGATGCATGCCAAGAGAGAGATGGCGCGCGCTGACGTAGGCGCGCATAGGTTATTTGCCCGTGCCTTCATCATCAAGGCTGAATCAGACCCTGCCGGATGGCATGCCGTATCAGGCTGGCTGCCTCATGAGCGTCAAGTTTCTTCATAATGGCGGAGCGATGTGCGGCCGCGGTCTTGAAGCTTATTCTGAGAGCTTTCGCAATTTGTTGGGAGCTCTTGCCGTCTGCAATCAACTGCATGATCTGTTGTTCACGGCCGGTCAGGAGAGGCCCACCATTGCCGGCCACGGCCAGCAGGTGCCGAATCAACTGGGCGCTTCTCTCGCTGGATTGCAGTGCCTTCTTGAGCCCGGCGAACGCAGGGTGAGTCTCGGGCAGATTGTCAAGCGTTACGCTGAAGCTCCCAGCAATGGAGGACAAAACTGTATTAAAGTCCTCGGTCATCAGGGAACTAAAGTGGCTGATCGTCTCCAACTTGTAAGAGCTGACGTCTCTGATAATGAGCCCGAGGTTCAACGTCTTACCGTCGGGACGAACGGCGTAAAGACTTGCCAGGCAAACTCGTGCATTGGCGCGGCCGTGCACCGGAACGCCGCTGATCTGAATGTTGAGAATTGGCATTTGGTTCCGAAGGACTTCGCGGCATAACGGTTCGAGGGCGGAAGCCTGCTCGGGAATCACTTCTCGGAGCGTCTGGCCGATATGTTCGTTTGCCAAATGGCCGTCAATGACCTTCAGCGCTGCGTTGATGCGGACGAATCGCAAATTTTGATCGAGAAGTGCGAACCCGACGGGCGCGGCAGCGATTAGCTGCAGCAATTGAAATTTCTCCCGCTTCAGTTGAGCGATTCCATCGCGCAAGCGGTCCACTGTTCTTTTGTCGCGGGCATTCATAAGCGCACTCCGTCCTTTCGAAACCAGTTCCTCCAGACCACCATCGCTTCTCTATGCGATCCTGAGGTGCTTGAAGACGGGAACCGGCTATCCGCAGAATGTGGATGATTTTTTGAAGTTCGGTCGCACCCACCAGCGGCGGCTCCGCCTGCAGCACGGCGGCGGTTCTTTTGGCGTAGGGTAACTGCCCCAGCCGGATCAACTCCCGGGCAATTTCCTCGGGCCGGAGAATAAAATCTACGCACCCCGCCAGAATCGCACTCTCCGGCATGCCAGGATACCCGGCCGACTTGGGGTCCTGCGCAAAGGCAACGCCGCCTTCGGACTTGATGGCCTGCAATCCCACGGTGCCGTCGGATGCCGTTCCCGATAGGATGCCCCCCGATGGCGGCGCTCTTCTGGTCCTCCGCAAGGGAAACAAAAAAGCGATTAATCGGCAAGTGTCTGCCGGCGGTCCGCCGGCGGGACAGGAGCCGCAACGTCCTCTCGCGGACGGCAATATCTTTGTTCGGAGGGATCACGTAGACATGATCCGGTTCCAGGACCATTCCGTCTTCCACCTGGATAACGGGCATCTCCGTTGTCTTGGAGAGTAGCTTGTGCAGAATGCTCTCGTGGTGAGGATCAAGGTGCTGGACCACCACGAACGCCATCCCGGGATTGACCGGCAGGGCCTTGAGTAGCGCCGTGCAAGCCTCCAGGCCCCCGGCGGAGGCGCCAATCCCCACAACCGGAAATTGGGGCGTGGAGGTTGCGCCGGAGGATTTCGCTGCAACGTTCAGCCAGCCTTTCGCGCGTGACGCCGGAGTTTTCGCCGGCCGCTTCTCTTGCTTCGTCACGTGGTCCTCCGCTGCCAGGTCATTCCTGGCTGCGTCAGCCGTATGCCATCAATCGGGAGAACATGGGCCGGTTTGGGCCGCAGTGGGACTGAGAGCCAGTCTCGGCACTTCCTCATGAACAGCGCCATAACCTTGCCACCCTAAAGTATAAAGTACGACGCGGGCTTCGATATCAACACCTTCACGTTGTTTTGGGTGCTGAAGCAGGCCGGCGCCTGAAATTAGGCAACTTCCGGTTTTTGCGTGCCCGAAGCAGGCAGCGTCGGCAACACTTCGGGGGCCGCCGGGGTCGCTCGGGATGGAAAGGACAAGGGAAACGGCTCCAACGAAGGCGGTTCGATGTACAATCGATAGTGGCGCGGGGGGCAAATTGGAAATTGTGGTTCGAGAGCTTACATTCGCTTCACCGCGTCATCCGACGGTGCTCTCACCTCACGGTGCCTGCGAGAGACCGTCGGTACTTCCGGCTTGGCTTCATCGAGAAGCCGCGCCGGATGATGAGTGGTCAGGCGGTTTAGCGGCCGGCATGGAGGTCAGCTTCGTGAGCCTGAGGCACTCTTCGTTCCGTCAGCCTTGCCTGATGGGTTCCGTCATTTGATAGGTGGGTGATGCTGAGCATTCAGAAAATTCTTGTTCCTGTTGTGTTCACGGATACTTCCCGGCACGTCGTGCGCCAGGCCGCTTGGTTGGCGCGCCGCTTTCATGCGGAGGTGATCCTGCTGCACGTGGTGCCGCCTCTCAGCTATCCGGTCGGCGTGCTGGAGAGCGGGGACGAGATCACCGCCCGGGATTTGCACGCGCACATCGTCCAGCGGGCTCAGAAAGATCTGGATCAGGCGCTGCGGCCGGAGCTCGATGGGATTGCGGTCACACGCGTGCTGCTCAGAGGCGACCCGGCCCACGAGATCGTGAAGACGGCTCGCGACCGGAACGTCGACCTGATCGTGATGTCGACTCATGGCCTTGGGGCGTTCTACCGCTTTCTGCTGGGCTCAGTGACAGCGAAGGTACTGCACGAAAGCCATTGCCCGGTCTGGACAGGAGCTCACCTGGAGGAGGCGCCGGCGCGCGAGTTCTCGATCCGCCACGTTCTCTGCTCGGTGGATTTGAGCCTGCACAGCCCCCATACCACGTCGCTGGCCGCCGAGCTGGCCGCCGCGGTCGATGCAACGCTTACACTCGTCCACATCACGGCCGGCGTGGAGGTCTGGGGCCCCGGCGGATCCCATGTCGACCCCGTGTGGAAGGAGATGATCGTCGGCACCGCCATCAAACAGATCGCCCAGCTTCAGCAGGACGTGGGCACGAAGGCCGAAGTCATCGTCGATAGCGGCAATGTTCCGGAGCTGTTGAACCGAGCGGCAGAGCAAACCAAGGCTGACGTCCTGGTCATCGGACACAGCCCTGGGCGAAGCCATCTGGGGGACAACGGCGAAGGCTATGGGATCATTCGGGAATCGCACATCCCGGTCCTGAGCGTCTGCTTTTCGTAAAATCCTTTTTCCAGTGGATTTCTCGGCAGCCAGCAGAGCCATGGTCCCTTATGTCCAAGAGATAGCCCGGCTGCACACGGCCCAAGCCCAACTTGCCGTATTGCACTCCTTCGACGTTGTGAAAGTCTACAATCTGGCTGGACGCTTCGATCCGATGGGCGAGTCCAAACCTCCGCCTATACCCTATGTGCCATCGGTCGCAAGACTCCGTGAGCAAGCGGCCACTTCGAACACCGGCGCCGCGATGCAGGAGGCCCGATTCGTTATTGAGGACATCGCGCCTAACTGGAAAGAGTACCATCACCGCCTTATGGATTACAACAATGACCCAAGGACCACTTTCGCCGATATTCAAAAGGTCCTCCGGCTATTAGAGAAGCGGATCACCAAACGCCTGAGGGAAGAGTCCGGATCTGACAAGAAATAGGCCCACTACAAACCATATTCCGACTGGCTTTGGAGTGGACCACTATCCCGGATTGGAAGTCCGCACGGCGCCAAGCTGTCGTACCGCCGCCCAGAACGAGCAGATCCGTTCTCTGGAAGAGCGGCTGGCACGAGTTGAAGCGGCACTCGAACGAACCACCGTGACAGCTGCGGCCCGGTAGTTGGAATCCAGCATCATGTACGGCGGCGGCAAGAGACGGCGCGGCGACGACAGGGAATTCCAGTGGGTCCGCAGCAAAAGCCGGAACATGGTGCTTCCCCGATTCCGACTCTACCCGAACCGCGTAAAGTGCGGATAAAACAAGTATTATGGTTTTCTTGATGTGCGCCGGCCTCGCAAGCGGTTATACTTCCCGAAGGAGCGACGACGCGAATGTTGCAGAGCATCAACCACCTTCACGACTTCACAATCCACGCCGAAGACGGAGCAATCGGAACAATCGAAGATCTTTACTTAGATGACGCACATTGGACCATCCGGTCTTTGGTCGTGGACACCGGCAAATGGTTGCCGGGCCGGCGGGTGCTCATGCCCGCCAATATTGAGGAAAGTGATCCCCGGCGTGCTAAAATAATAGATGTAGAGAGGTTTTGAGCATGGCGACAACATCCACTCCAATCAGCGCGGAAGAGCGCGCTAAACGCGAGCAGGCACTCGTCGCCACAATCGCCCACCTTCGAATCGAAAACCTGCATTTGGACAACGAATTGAAGCGCACCTTCCAACGGCACGTGGATGGAGAAATCGGCGACGAGGAACTCGCCGCTGCAATAGACGAGCTGAATGAACGCCGCTTCGGACCCTTACCTGTATCCGGGAACGGACGTCCTTAGAAACGTCCCTGGCCTTCGCAACGCAGAGCAACTGGCCGCGTTTGAAACGGCCAAGACAGCTCAGCGCATCTACGAGCTTCAAGAGACGCCGGTCGTAGGCAGGTTTGATACCACGTATTTGAAGACGATTCACCAACGTGTGTTTCGGGATGTCTTCCCGTGGGCTGGGGAATTCCGCACGACGATCCTGGGAAAAACAGAACGCGTGGCGCAACCACCCACCTGGTTTACACCGCCACACCTATTGGAACACGAGGCACAACGAATATTTGACTCGCTGCACCGCTCGACCCTGTTGCGCCGAATCCAGCCAATCGAGTTTGCGCGCAAAGCCGCCTGCTTGCTCGCGGAGATCAATGCGCTGCATCCCTTCCGTGAAGGGAATGGAAGAACACAGAGGCTTTTTATCGATGCCCTCGCAAACCAGGCGGGCCACCAACTGCATTTCGATGTGGTCAGCAGAGAGCGGATGGTTCAGGCGAGCATCGAGGCGAATAGAGGCAACTTCGGGATGATGACCCGCCTGTTTGAGGAAATCATAGACGCGGAGCGCATTCGACCCCTGCGGCGTGCGATCATGTTCCTCTCTCGCGAGACGTTTAACTGGAACGACACATATATCGCGACGACAGTCGCAGGCGAGAGTTACAGCGGAAGACTGGTCGGACGTGATGGCGAATCATTCATGATGCGTTCAGATGACAATCGGATTCTGATCGGCCGCGGCGCAGATATTAGTAACTCGATCCGAACCGGCGAGCACTTTTCGTTTCGCGCTACCGCCGTGCCATGTTAGATCCCACAGCACCCGCTCAAGGCGCGGCGTTTACGTTCTCCCAGAACCCGCATCCAACAGGCGTGTGGCAAGAATCTCATCAATTCTGACTTTGAGGTGGCTGGCGAGGCGGTCTGCAACAATCATCAAGAACTCCTCTGTAATTGGTAGAGCCGACTCCGTTATGGCGATCCCTCTCACTACACGTTCTCGCCGGCTAGGCATGTTGACCCCAACAGCCTTGATCTGATCAATCAAAACCGCCAACAAACCGTCCACGTCAGGGTTGACCGCGCGGAGTGCTTCAATTCGCCGAATTGCGTGGCGCACGGTTGTGTGGTGCCGGCCGTTGTAGAACTTGCCGATCTTCGTAAGGCTCCAACCGCCTACCCGCTTGGCCAGGTACATGGCCACCTGCCGATTGAATGCCGCCGGTTGCGCATTTCCCGCTACCCGCGCATGGCCCAGTCGCTCCGAAACGACTCGGTCAATTTCGGCCAAGGCCGTTTGCCGCATAGGCACCCCGTCGTCAATCTTAGGCACAAACATGCTTGCTCCCCGCAGGCCGAATGGCATACGCGCGCTTGACGATGATCGCTCGACCGTCCGGACTGATGAACGCCGGGCATTCCGGCCACATCATGCGCACCAGGTCTAACCACCGGTCCAATCGCTCCCGGAACTTCCGAGGACGGGCATAAGTGGCACTCCCCAACTGATTCACCAGGCCGAAGTCTCCAAACAGCGGTACGCGCTCCTCTCCCCTCGCTGCGAAGCAGCGGTACGACAGCCACATGTAGAGGTCAAGAACCGCTGGCGAGGACGATAGGGCCTTGGCCGCCTCCAGGTCGGCAGGGATGGGATGGCTCTGGATTTCCCGGTAGAACTCTTCGCTCAATACAATCATGTTCTGGCAGTCACCCGGCAGGTTCTGCTGACCGGGATCGCGGGAGTACCAAATGCGCGCCTCGCTCATAAAGTTGAACCGCGCGTGGTGGACAACAGCGGCCTTTTCCAGTTGCATATCGGAACCGAAGAATATGGTGGCGCCGAAGATGCGCTGGAAAGCGCCGATCAGCCGGCGGTATTGGGAACCGCCCTGCTGCATGCCGAAAGTATTCAACATTTCAAGTGCACTGGAGAACGTGATAGTTCGGCGCTGCTGCCGGACCGCCAGGGTAGCGAGGAAAAGGGGAACCAAGCGATCCTGGCCCCACGGCAGCCCATAGGTCGGATGACCGGTGACCTGCAGGCTGGAATTGTCCGTTTCGGCGTTCGTGCAGCAAGACACCATTGGCTGGCCTCTTGATCGGCAGGCCACAAAGAACAAAGGGCCGGGAGGCGAAGCCCAGGGACTGGCTGGCGGAATCTCGCTTCAGGCGGACGCACTCAACGGCCTCGGCTTGACGGAGCTTCTGCTTGGATATGATGAGCTCGCCAGGCAGCCGCCGCAAGACGGCCGCGGCAGATTCCATAGGTTGCTGGTACGGTTCTGGTTTCGGCTCCGGAAAGATGGCCCTTCCACTGTTCAAGAAATCACCTCGCGAGATCGCCGGAGAGGTCCGACGAATCCTCTGGGCGAGGGTCTTTCAGGATGGGTGACTGGGGGGCCCAAAACAGCTACCGGCTCGTTACTGCGATTACTGCGTTAAGCCGGGCTTTTTCGCAAAATACTGATTCTGCATGATCGTCTATGTTCAGGAAATGTCGCCATGGCCGCAGATGTTCTTTATTGTCAAACGACGACCGTATTCCCAAGCTGGACGTCGCGGGTTCGAGTCCCGTCTCCCGCTCCATCTTTTCAATAAGTTACAGCCAAATCGGATATTCGGATTGCCCTTCTTAACGCAGTAATCGCAGCAATGGGTCTCGGCATTTATTGGAAATGCTGGACTTATGCATTCAACGTCCAGCAGCGACCGCTGGACGTCTACTTGCATAAACCCAATGCGGC
>Ga0224558_1003273_pt1 | contig 13662 bp, 10 predicted proteins | sample 714S32024metaG_FD_180682 | JGI IMG/M metagenome (GOLD analysis project Ga0224558, IMG submission 180682) | Peat soil microbial communities from Stordalen Mire, Sweden - 717 S3 20-24 | ecosystem: Environmental > Terrestrial > Soil > Wetlands > Peat | place: Sweden: Norrbotten County, Stordalen... | reverse complement strand
GGCGGAAGGATGGACGGCAGGCCAGGGTGTTCTCGTTCATTCTGCGCCGAGGGTAACGAGCAGATGCGCGGTTGATTTGCGAGTTTCGGGCCTCGGATTTCGGCCTTAGGCCTTCTTTCGGGTCTCGGATTTCGGATTTCGGGCTTCCCTCCGCAGGAGGGCCGGTGCGCAGGAAGAGCTGGTCGGTGCGTGCCAGGAGCCATTTGGCTCGGCGCTGCATGACGAGGTTGGCCAAGCGCCACTCTGGCTTGGCATCGGGGTTGATGGCCAGCGCCTGGTGGAGCAACGACTCGAATTCCTTCAGGTCCTGCTTCTGCACGCACACCGCCTCGGCAAAGGAAACCATCGGGCCCGCCTGCTGGCCTCCGCTGAGTGCCAGCGCCCGCTCGAAGTGCTGGCGCGACCGTGCGGCGGGATCTCCGGTTCCCCCGGGGCGGCTCATTTCGTAGGTGATGAAGTAGGCATGGATGGCGCCGTAGTCGAAGGCTTCATCCAAAGCCAGCGCTCGGTCCATCATCGCCTCGACCAGCGGCATCTCGGCGATCAAATCGGGATTGTCCTTGGATAGCGAGATGGCGGCTGCCCAGGAGAGGGCAGTCCAGTAAAGCAGCGGGACGTCTTTGACCGTGGCCACGGTCACGGCCGTCTTCGCGTTGGCCCGGAGTGCCTTTTCGAAGCCTTTATGCCTGACTTCCAGGCCGCGCAAGCCATAGTTGTGCGCCCGCAAATACAAGCGCCGGGCGCGTCCTCTCATTTCCTCGGCGGCGGCCAGGTCCTTGTCCTCTGTTTCATCCGCATCCTCCTGGACGAACGCATAGGCATACTCCGTGAAACCGCTGCACGAAGCCAGCAGCAGCCCCTGGTGGCGCGGGTTCTCACTCAGCAGGCTCTCCATCAGCTTGAGGCTGAACGGCACGACCGCTTTCACCAGCGCCGGGTCATCATCGGACGCGAAGGTGGTTCCGCTGCCCGCCAGGGCGTCGCCGACCTTATTGACGGCCATGCGCTTGATCGAGCACCCCGAGCCAATCACGGCCACGCACAGCGTCGTCAGGCACAGAAGCTTAGTTATCGCACTCGGGCACATTTCCACAGATGTCGAGCCAGGATATATGCCAGTCCGGGTGGTCTGTGCCAATCGCTAAAACAGTACGGCTCTTGGCGGCGCGGTGGATTCAAGAATGCGCGAAGGCATGGCAGCCAAAGAAAGGAGGCTCGTTTCTCAGGAACTGAAGGGATCAGAGCCTCCTCACGTCGGCTGCTACGCTTTCTTGAATTCTAGCTGGTCTTTGAGCGGCAGCTCGAATGCGGGACAGCTCGAATGTGGGATTGCCTGTTATAACGTCTGTGGTTACATTGAGGCCATGGTGCTGGAATTGAAATTGCGCAAAGTTGGCAATTCCCTAGGTGTGGTCTTGCCGAAGGAAGCCCTCGTCAAATTGAACGTCGAGGAGGGCGACACCCTCACGCTCACGGACTCCCCGGAGGGCGGTCTGCGAGTCACCCCGGCCACCGCCGGTCGCGAGCAATTCGCAAAACAGATGAAGGCGGCGGAGAGCATCATTCGCCGCTACCGCAATACACTGCGAGAACTCGCCAAGTAGATGAAGAAGCCGCAATGGCTGTTGCGGGAGACGGTGCTGGCTTTGCAGGAGTGGCTGTTGGCGGAGTTTGGCGGCTTGGGCGGGATTAGGGACACCGGGCTGCTCGATTCCGCCTTGGCGCGGCCACAGCAGCTTCTTGCCTACGGCCAACCGAAGCTCTTCGATTTGGGGGCGGCCTATGCCTTTGGTTTGGTTCGAAACCATCCCTTTCTCGACGGCAACAAGAGGGTTGCTTTTGTCACGGCAGTTCTGTTCCTGGAGTTGAATGGCAAACGCTTCATTGCTCCCGAAAGCGAGGCCGCCCTCAAAACCCTAGCGCTCGCGGCGCGGGAGTTGGACGAGGCGGACTACGCGGTATGGCTCCGAGTGCATTCTCGCAAGGCATAAACGAGAAAGGAGGGATGTCGCCATCCCTCCGCACGCTAAGTCAGACGTCTATTTCTGGTTGGGATCTGTCTTGGGCTTGTCCCCGGGGTCTTGATCGGGCTTCGCCGGCTTATCTTGGTCCGGTTCGACGTCCGGTTTCGGATCCGGGTCGGTTGAAGGCTCCATGTCGGACTTGGGTTCCGGAGTCACATTCGGCACCGCATTCGTATCCGACGTGTTGGGGGGTTGGCCGGTCATGGGCGGTTTTTCGGCATCGGTCTGCCAGAAGGGTTGAGCGCCCCAGCTTGGTTTGCTCACGCTGGGCCACTGGTCGCGATCGATGCCCTGCGCGGTCTCCACCTTCGACTTGTCGGCGTTGAGAATCAGGTATTTCTGGTCTCCGCTGGGCGTCAGCGCCGTCAGCGGCACGGCCAGGAGTTTCTCGCCTATGCCGAGCAGGGCCTTGGGTGCGGTGCTGATGACCGCGTACGAAACCTGCTCGGTCTTCCAGTCAATAACGAGGTCCTTGATATGGCCCAGGTGCTCGTCGCTCTGGTTGCGAACATCCATGCCGAGAATACCGCTGGCCTTGTTGACTTTGGTGGGGGTGCCCTCACTCGAGGTGGATTCAGTGCTCATTTCGTGGGAGGCGTGCGCCGGCATCTCGCCTGGTTGCATCGCCTGCACGGCGGAGTTGGTGTCGGAATCGGCTTTCTGAGTGGGCGGAGCCATCGGCGGTTCCGCTTGGTCTGCCGCTTTGATCGCAGGGACCAACGTCAGGCAGACCAAAGCGGCCAGCCAGACTGTCATGTTATTGCTTCGTTTCTTCATAAAACTAGCCTTTCTATTTGATTCGAGTTTTGTTGTTTAGCTCGCCCGGAGCTTCGTAATTACCTATTACCCTCTGCCCAGCCCAATCCCGGAGCAAGTGTTTTTTCAGGAAATCGAATACATCACATAAGTATGGCCAATGCAGATCCGGCTTGACATCGGGCCGCTGGTTTGTCCATGCTAGGGGCTAGAACTTAGAAACCGTAGTGCCCATCGCCTCGTTTCAGCGATTGAGTCGGCCCGGTCCAAAGCGGCTTTGGAGGGGCCTGCGGATGGGGTTTGTACCGCTCCTCGGCGGTTTGGTGATCCTCTTCTCCGTGTTGCCGGCAGGAATGGCTAAGGAGTTGACTCTGACAGAATTGCGGGCCACCCCCAAACTGACCCCCGAGCAACTGATGTCCTACTTCGCGGATTTCAAGTTTGAGCTGGGCCGCCAGGTCCGTCAGCCGGAGACCTTCCTGGCCAAGCATTCCGGGGATTGCGACGACTTTGCAACGCTGGCGGCCGACTTGTTGCGCGAGAAGGGCTACTCGACGCGATTGGTGGCTGTCTTTATGCCGCACGACGTGCATGTCGTGTGTTACGTGGCGGAGACCAACAGCTATCTGGACTACAACCGCCGCAAACAGGCCTCGCCACTCGTGAAATGCGACGGGGACCTGGCAGGCATCGCCGCGAGCGTTGCTCAGTCGTTCCGCAGCCCCTGGCGCTCGGCGTCGGAATTCACCTTCCGGAATGGCGTCAGGCACTTCGTCTCGACGGTCTTCCGGTAAACCGCAGCAAGGATCCCTGTGCTCCCGTTCCGCCGACGGCTCGAAAACGTTTTGATGTCGCCTACGCTGCGCCTGCGGTTTTGACCAGGAACTTGGCAAAACAGCCGGTTTATAGCTGCAAATTCGGCTACTTTCACGTTCGTTAACGTTACAGTTAGGCTGTGATATGGGGGCAGTAGTGTGTTACACTGGCGATGGTAGCGCACTAATATCTTGCAACTATTATGCAACCATCATGCAATGATTATGCAATTATCATGCTACCATCATGCAACTATTCAACTGATAGGGAGGTGGTTGGGATGCTCTGGCGTGTATCGACTGGGTGTGGAGGGACGTCCCAAGGGCAAGTCGGCGCATCTTGATGCTGCGGCTATGTGGCCATCCGCGCAGAGGAAAGGGTGCGAGGCTCTGTGGGCACCGCCAGCCACACGGAGAGCGACTGGTTCCTGCCGGTTTTGGGCACTCACGGCGCGCACGGAGTGACGCGCCCCACCACCTGGGGGAGACCAGCAAGTGGCGAATTGCCTGGTGGCGAGACATTCCCTGAGACTCTGTCACAAGTCTGGCTGGTGAACGGGCGCATAGTAATGCATAGTACACACTTCTCGAATCCCGGGAGATTCAGGGCCGCTCTTCCCGCAATCATCAGCACGCTGTTGGCCACAGCGGGTCTGGCGCTGGCTGGGCCGCCCGCACATTTCGTTTCGCGAGGGCCGGGCGGCGGCGGGGCTTTCTTTGGACCGGCGATCAATCCCTTCAACCCGGACGAGGTCTGGATCGGATCGGATATGAGCGATCTGTTCCATTCGACGGACTTCGGGCGGACGTGGGAGACGGTGGACTTCCGGGTGCTGGGGGGCGGGAGCCAGCCGGGGAAGATGGAATTCACGAGCAACCCGTTGGTGCGCTATGCGCTCAACAGCGCTGTGCCGGCGCGGTCAGTTGACGGCGGGATCACATGGAGGAGTATCCCACCTGACCCGTGGTCGCAGTCGGTCTATTGCCTCTATGCTGACCCGCTGTCCACAAACCGGCTGTTGGTGAGCGATTATTCGACGCTAAAGATCTCCACCAACTCGGGGGCGACATATGCGAACTGCTATAGCAACAATGACCTGCTGATCGCGGGGGCGTTTTGGGATGGGCCGAACATTTATGTCGGGACGCGGCCAGGGATGGTGGTGTCCACCAATGGCGGGGCATCGTTCACGTTCGCCGGGACACCGGGCATTCCCGCTACCGAGGCGATGGTATCATTTGCGGGGGCAAAGGAGAACGGGACGGTGCGCATTTTCTGCGTCACGCTGGGGTCGGGCGACGTGTACCCCGGGGTTCAGGGTTCGGATTACGGGAACTATAAGAAGGTCTATCGACTCGATGGCGGGACGGGCTTGTGGACGGTGGCGACGAACGGCGTGGCGGGCAACCACCCCTTCTTCGTGGGAATGTGCCACACGAATATCAGCATCGCGTATGCGGCGGGTTCGGACAGCGCCGGTCAGCCGGTGGTGCTCAAGACGGTGAACGGCGGCGGGTCGTGGACGCAAGTGATGCAATGCACCGGCAACGCAAACGTGGCGACTGGATGGACCGGTGACGACACCGGTGGGTGGAGTTGGAAGAAGTGGTCCTGGGGCGAATGCGCGATGGGCTTCACGGTGTGCCAAGCCGACCCGAACCGGGCGATGATCTCGGACTTCGGTTTCATGCACGTGACCACGAACGGTGGGACGACGTGGCGGCAGGCCTACGATTGGCAGGGGTGCGAAAACGCAGTGGGCTCGGCTACGCCCAAGACGACGTTCTACACTGGGAACGGGGCGGAGGACACTTCGTGCTGGTCGCTGTTGTGGTTTTCGAGCAACACGCTGTTTTGCAGCTTCACAGACATCCACGGCATGCTGAGCACAAATGCGGGCGGCTCGTGGATGGCGCCGATGTCGCTGACCTACAACAGCACTTACCAGGCGGTCCAGCACCCGACCAATGGGCTGGCCTATGCCGCGATGTCGTCGGTGCACGACATGTATGCCTGGGACCGGTATTGCCAGGACAGCGCGATTGACGGGGGCACGGGGGAAGTGATGTATTCGGCAAATCAGGGCGCGACGTGGGCGACGTTCAAGAAGCTCGGGAGGCCGGTCGTTAGCCTGGCGCTGGACCCGAACGACTACAAGCGCCTATACGCCACCATGGTGAACAGCTCGACTGGTGGAGTCTATCGCACGGTCAACCTGGACGCGGGCGTTTCCGCGGCCTGGACCCGGCTGGCGGCGCCGCCGCGCACGCAGGGGCATCCCTATAACATTTTCGTGCTGAAGGACGGCACGCTGGTGGCGACTTACTCCGCACGCATTGCCTCGAGCAACTTCCAGCCCAGCTCGGGGGTATTTGTGAGCACGACCGACGGGGCGAGTTGGGTGGATCGCAGCGACGCCGGCATGCAATACTACACGAAGGACCTGACGATTGATCCGAACGATCCTACCCCGTCCACCTGGTATGCCGGGGTTTGGGGCGAATGGGGCGCCTCGTCCGGCCTGGGCGGTTTGTATTATACCAGCAACCGAGGAGTCACCTGGACACGCATCAGCACCAACCTCAAGGCGGTGTGTTCCTGCACTATCAATCCGGTGAACGCGGACGAAATGTACGTCACCACCGCGGACCAGGGCTTGTGGTACAGCAGCAATCGGCGCGCGGCATCGCCAGCCTTTACGCAGGTCGCTGGCTACCCGTTCCGCTTCCCGACGCGGGTGTTCTTCAATCCCTATGACGCGAATGAAATCTGGGTGACCAGCTTCGGGAACGGGATGCGGCTTGGGCGGGTGGTCGAGCCCAGGCCAGTGATGCGCGGCGTTCAGCGAACGAACACGGTTTCCTCAGTGACCCTCACTGCCGCCCTGGGCCAAACTGTCGTCTTGTCCGGTTCGCCTGATTTACGCGTCTGGACGCCCGCCGCGACGAACGTTGTTTTCACCAACCCATTTACCGTTGGGACCAGCTCAGGCTTGCCCGTGACTTACTTTCGCGCGAGGATCCAGTAGTCCGGCACGCGGGTACAAGCCCGAGTGTGGTATGATTTGGATCTTGCGAATTTCGGAACGGGATTAGGGCCAGGGAGGCCTTACTTCCGGAAGAAATCTTTGATCACCGCGGCCACGCGCTGGATTTGCTCGTCGGTCATTTCCGGATAGATCGGCAGACTAAGGCACTCGCGCGCAGCCCTTTCGGTAACCGGGAAATCGCCCGGCTTGTGACCAAGATCGGCGTAGCACTTCTGCAGGTGCAGCGACACCGGATAATGAAGGGCGCAGCCGACCTTGTTGGCTTCGAGATGCTTCTTGAGTTCCTCGCGGCGCGGATGGCGCACGACATAGAGGTGGTAGGCGCTCTCGGCGTAATCGGCTTCGCGCGGCAGTTGGAGCGGAGTATCGGCCAGCAGTTCGTGATAGTGATGCGCCACGCGGCGGCGCGCCCGCGTCCAGGTGTCCAGGTGTTTGAGTTTCACGCCCAACACCGCGCCCTGGATGCCTTCCATGCGGTAGTTGAACCCCACTTCCTCGTGGTAGTAACGCTGCGTGGACCCGTGTTCGCGCAGGGAACGAGCGCGCGCGGCATACGCCGCATTATTCGTCACCAGCCCGCCGCCTTCGCCATAGGCGCCGAGGTTCTTGCCTGGATAGAAGCTGAAGCAGGACATTACGCCGAAGGTCCCGACGACTTTGCCGCGATACTTCGCCCCGTGCGCTTGCGCCGCGTCTTCGACTAACGGGAGATTGTGCTTGCGGCAAATCGCCAGTAGCGGATCGAGGTCGGCCGGGTGGCCGTAGAGATGGACGGGCAAGACCGCTTTGGTGCGCGGGGTGATGGCGCGTTCCACTAGCTTGGGGTCCAGGTTAAAGGTCGCGTCATCAACATCCACGTACACCGGTTTCGCGCCGACGTAGGAAATGCCCCAACTCGTTGCCACGAACGTGCAGGGGGTGGTAATGACTTCGTCGCCGGGGCCGATGTTGAGCAACTTCATCGCCACGTGCAGCGCGGAGGTGCCGCTGTTGAAGGCGACGCAATGCTCCGCCCCGCAGAACCGGGCGAAGTCCTTCTCAAATTGCGCCACGTCCGGCCCAAGGCAAAACGAGCACTGGTCGAGGGTGCGCCCAATGGCAGCGTCAATGTCGGTGCGAATGGCCCGCATTTGCGCAGGCAAGTCGAGGTAAGGGACCGGCGCCGGTGCTTCAGTTTGGATACTCATCTTCGGGCGACCATAGCCAAGGGTCAGCCAGTTGAGCAACTGGAAACTTTGAACTTAATCCGGATTTGCCTGTAGCCACCTATCGATTCCGGTCTGCCACTTGTCCCAGTCGTTGCCATGATCCTCTTCGATAAAGAGGGTGAGGAAGTTCTTGGCCTCCGCCGCCTTGGGGTGCTGCTGATTGCGGGCCACGTCCAGCAACGCCGGGAGTTTCAGGCTGTTGGGCCGATTGAGAACATCGTCGAGCAGGAAATCCAGCACATTCTCCGACAACGAAGCGTTCGTGAGGAAGCTGCGCATCAAGCCGTAGTCCTGGTCCGGCAGCAAGTTCGTGAGGTGCCGAACAACCTCTTCCTGCCCCGCCGCAGGCAGCGTCGGGAACATCTCGACCATCTGCTTCGCTTTGTCCGCATCCGGGCGAGTGGAACCCAGAATCTCATCCACCTTGCCCTCCCAGCCGCTCATAACATTGATGTCTGACACCCCCGTCGATCCGTCATCGCTCACGGTCGGGGACGCCTCCCGCCGCGCGCGCTGGTTAAAGAAAGCGGAACGATTGGTTTCCTCTGTGTCAGGAGAGGTTGGCTCGGAGAGGGACGCCTGCGCGTCGGCCTCGGGCGCGGTGTCAGATCGGCGAGACAAATAGATGCCGACGAGCACGACGCCGGTGATTGCTCCGATTAACATCAAGAGTTTGAACGACTTGCTCATGATTCCACTACTTCACTGGCAGCAGGTCTTTCGCCATAAACAGCCGATTTTCCTTCGGGTCAAGTCTCTGTGGATTCCTGGGCTTTCAGGGAGTCGGCGACTCAAATTGCAGTTCATACAATTTACGGTAAACCCCGCGCGCCTCAATCAGTTGCGCATGAGTGCCCGTTTCCACTATCCGCCCGCTGTCCATGACCACGATCAGGTCGGCCTTCTGAATCGTGGACAGGCGGTGGGCAATGCAGATCGTCGTGCGTTGCTGCATGAGTTCCTCCAGGGCCGCCTGCACCGCCCGCTCGGATTCGGTGTCCAGCGCGCTGGTCGCTTCGTCCAGGACCAGGATGGGGGCGTTCTTCAATATGGCGCGGGCAATGGCAATCCGTTGCCGCTGACCGCCGGACAGAGCCACGCCTTTCTCCCCGATAACCGCCTCGTAGCCCAGCGGCTTCTCCAGGATGAAATCGTGCGCGTAGGCATGCCGGGCGGCGGCTTCGATTTCGGCGTTCGTTGCGCCGGGCCGCCCAAGGGCGATGTTGTGCCGGATCGTGTCGTTAAAGAGGATGGTCTCCTGGGTCACCAAGGCGATTTGCCGGCGCAAGTCATTGATGGCGACTTGCCGAATATCAGTCGCACCAATGCGCACGGCGCCCCGCTGTGGATCATAAAACCGCAACAGCAAGTTGGTGAGCGTGGTCTTGCCTGACCCGCTGCTGCCGACCAGCGCGACCAATCGCCCAGCCTTGACAGTGAGATTGATCCCGCGCAAAACCGGCTTCTCGCCGTAATCGAAATCCACATTGTCGAATTGGATGTCCGCCTGGCTGGCCTGGAGCGGCAATGGCTTGGGCGGATCGGTGATGGTGCTTACGGTATCCAGCAACTCGAACACCCGCTGGTTGGCCGAACGGGCCTGCTGCAGTTGATTCTGCAGGCGCGTCAGGTTCTTAATGGACGGGTACATCAGGAAGATGCTGCCGATGAAAGCGATGAAAGCGCCCGCGTCAGGTGCCACCTTGGATTGGCCAGTGGACAAAACTACGTACACCAATACCAGCGCCACACCCAGCCCGCCCAGGAACTCGGTGACCTGGCTGGGGATTTCGTTCGCCCGGATCACGCGCAGCATATGGCCGATATACTTCCGGGTGGTTTCCCGGAATTGGGCCAGCACCGTATCTTCGAGGTTGTAGGCTTTGATGATGCGGTTGCCGGTAAAACACTCGTGCATCAGGTTGGCCAAATCGGCCGCGTGGGTCTGCATCGCGCGCGCAGATTTGCGCACTTTCCGGCCATAAACGATGATGGGCACCAGGCACACCGGCAACGCCACGATTGAGATGAGCGTCAGCTTGGGTTCATTCCAGAGTAGCACGGCCAGTAAGCAGGCCAGCGTGACCGGGTCTTTGACGACCGAGGCCAGCCAGCCGCCTACGACGTTGTGCAGAATCTGTGTGTCATTGGTGATGCGCGAGATCAGGTCGCCGGTGCGGGCGTGACTGAAGAAGCCCAGCGACAGATTCTGCAAGTGATCGAATAGCTTTGTGCGCAGATCCGCCACGGCCCGCAACGCCGCCCAGTTGGTCAGATACATGCTCAAATAGGCGAACACGCTGCGCAGCAGCATGACGGCGGGGATGGTCGAGATCATCAGTACCATGCCCAGTTTGGAGGAGGGGGACTTTAGCTCGGGCAGCCATTGCGTCAGGCTCTCCACCAGCGGGCGAGCAAATGACGGGAGTTTCTCCAGGTGCTGAGACACAGGAATCCTGTGCGAGCCGGCGAACATCAGGTCCACCACCAGCTTGATGGCCATGATCAGCGCGCCGTTCATCAGCGCGCACAGTATGCCGAAGACCAGGCCCAGTATCAGCCGGGCCTTATAGGGCCGCGCGAAGGCCCAGATTCTGCGGTAAAACGCTCTCAAATAGTCATTTGGCTCCCGGCTTAACGGGCGGGTGGCCTGCCGGTACCGCCGACGGCGGGGGAAGCTCCACCGCTTTCAACTTCTCATCCAGGATTTCCACATTCGCATCCTTCTTGAGCTTGGCGACGTAGTCCGGGAATTGCTTCTGCAACTCCTGCTGGGTCAAGCCTTCTTTGATGTCCGGAAGCGCCTTCTCGTAATCCACCTTCTTGGCCGGGATCTTCTCGCTCAGCTTAATTATGTGATAGCCGTACCGGGTCGTGATAATGTCGCTGACCTGGTTGGTGCTCAGCGAAAAGGCGGCGGCCTCGAACTCCGGCACCATTTGCCTGCGGGGGAATTTGTATTCGCCGCCTTTATCTTTCGAAACCAGGTCCTCGGAATACTCCTTGGCCAGCTTCGCGAAATCTTCCCCGGCCCGGGCGCGCTTCAAGAGGCCTTCCATCTCCTTGTGCTTGGCTGTCTTCTGGTCTTCCGTCAATTCGCTGCCGGTTTTCGGGTCGGTCGTCATCAGCAGGATATGGCTGGCGCGCACCATCTCCGGCTCCTCAAATCGGGCCGGGTTGTCGTCGTAAAACTTCTTGGCATCGGCGTCAGTGACGCTGACCTTTAGTTCTCGCTTAAGGACGGCCTCCGCGGTCGCGCTCTCGATCCACTTGGCCAGCATTTCCTCGCGCGTCGCGCCCATGAGTGTCAACTGCCGATTGAGGGCCTCCTCCGACCCGAGCCGGGTCTTGGCCTCTTCGAAGCGTTTCTCGGCCAGCGCCTTCCCCGCCGCCTTGTCGGCGTCGGTGGCTTTGGCCTGCAGGAGTTGCACCTGGATGAGCTGGTCCAATATTTGCCGCTCCATCCTGCCCATCTGCTCAGGGGGGATGCTCTGGTTGTGTGCGGCGGCCTGAGCCTTGACGCGGATGGCCTCGTCGTCCAATTGGCCGCGGGTGACTTCTACCCCTTTGCCTTTGGCCAACACTTTGCCTCCGAACAGGTCGGCGGTTTTCACCGCGGACTTCGAGCCCGCCGCGGCGTTGGTGGAGGCCGATTGGCCCGGGGCGGCGCCCCAAACCGGGAGCGCGGTCGCCAGGAGCAGCGGGACGAGTGACTGTATCTTCGATTTCATCAACATCTTTCGTTGTATCTAATGCTTATCTATAACTTGACCACCTTGACATTACTGATGTCCGGGTCCCTTTGAATCTCGTCCAACACGTCCTGCGGCGGCACGCTATCCAAATTCAAAACCGTTAAGGCCTGGCCTCCCGCAGTATCACGGCTCAGGCTCATGCTGGCAATATTAACCTTGTGCCGGGCCAGTAGGGTCCCCAGGTAGCCCACCATGCCTGGCCGGTCCTTGTTACTGAGCAGCAGCACCACCCCGAACGGCACAATCTCCGTCGGCTGGCTGAATACCCGCACAATGCGCGGGTTGTCCGGTGACCCGAAGAACGTGCCGCCGGCGGAGATGACCTTCTCCCCGTTATGGAAGGCCTGCACGTGCAGCCATTCGTTGAACGTCACCGGCTCGCTCGAGCGCTTCTCCTCGACTGTCAGCCCGAGCGTCGAGGCGATGCTGCGCACGTTGACGTTGTTAAGGTCTTTAACCGAGGCGCGGGAAAGGAACCCCAGCAGGACGGCGCGCGTGACCGGGTCAATGTTCGGCAGCTCCTGCGCTTTGCCGCCGAAGGTGATGTGCAGCCGGTCCACCTGCGGCGGAGCCAGTTGGGCCAGCAAACGGCCAAGCTTCTCGCCCAGGGTAAGGTAGGGCTTCACCTGTTCGTAGGTCTTCGCGTCGAGATAGGGCAGGTTGACGGCGTTGCGCACCTCCCCGGTGAGCAGATAACCCGCGATGACCTGCGCCACTTCGAGGCCGCACTTCTCTTGCGCCTCCTTTGTGCTGGCGCCCAAGTGCGGCGTCAGCGTAATGGCCGGATGCTTGCGGAACGGGTGCTCGGCCGGCAGCGGCTCGGTCGCATACACGTCCATGGCGACGGCCGAAACCTTGCCCGAGTTCAGCGCGGCCAGCAGGTCGTTCTCCACGATAATCTCCCCCCGCGCGCAATTGACCAGGCAGACCTTCGGCTTCATTTTAGCGAAAGCCGCCGCGTTGAGCATGCCGCGCGTCTGGTCCGTCACCGGCATGTGCACGCTGATGAAGTCCGCGTCCCGATAGACATCGTCCAGGTCGCCGAGCAACTCGATGCCCAGCGCCTGAGCGCGGGCTTCGGTCAGGAATGGGTCATAGCCCAGCACGCGCATTCCGAAGGCCAGCGCCCGTTTGGCGACTTCGCTCCCGATGCGGCCCAGACCGAGCAGGCCCAGCGTCTTGCCCGCCAGTTCGGCCCCTTGAAACTGCTTCCGATCCCACTTGCCCGCGGTCATCGAGGCGTGCGCCTGGGGCACCTTCCGGGCCAGGCTAAGGATCATCGCAAACGACAATTCGGCGGTGGAAATGGTGTTGCCGCCCGGTGTGTTCATTACCACCACGCCCCGTTGCGTGGCTGCTTCAACGTCCACGTTGTCCACGCCCACACCAGCCCGGCCAACCACCCGCAACTGCGGCGCCGCCTCGATCACTTTGCGCGTCACCTTGGTCTCGGAACGAACCACAATCGCCACGACGTCTTTGACGACCGGCAGAAGCTCCGCCTCGGGCAGCCGCTCGGGCAAGACGACGACTTCGAACTCGGGACGCTGCTTCAACACGGCAATCCCCTTGGGTGATACAGGGTCACACACTAAGATTTTCATAAAAGAGGGCGGAGTCTAGGCCCCGTCGGGCCGAAGGTCAAACCCACAATAGGGCGCAGCAAGGGTGCGGGTCCGCAGTGCAAGAAACAAACCCGGCAATTCTCATCACGGAGGAGATAGGGACGCCGGGTGAGGGCTCCCGGCCTTTCTCTATGTGACATGACGCGCTATTTCGTGGACGGGGTTACTGTTTGAGTTCGTGGTGATTGCCCGCTCTTTGGCGGAGTGGTTCGTGGAATTTCCACTTCAAGGCGGCCCTCCAGGCCCCGGTTCCTCCCACCCTGCCCCCGACCGTCCCGGGAGCCTCAGGGTAGCCTCGGGGTAGTGTAGAACGACAATTATAATTCACCATTGATGACAATTAAAAACCACTAGTGAGCCGGTAAGATCACGCCTCGGTTTGGCGGGCTGGCCTTGGGGTCAGTCCGGTTCCAGCCGGGCGAAATGATC
>Ga0224558_1003269_pt1 | contig 13672 bp, 18 predicted proteins | sample 714S32024metaG_FD_180682 | JGI IMG/M metagenome (GOLD analysis project Ga0224558, IMG submission 180682) | Peat soil microbial communities from Stordalen Mire, Sweden - 717 S3 20-24 | ecosystem: Environmental > Terrestrial > Soil > Wetlands > Peat | place: Sweden: Norrbotten County, Stordalen... | reverse complement strand
GATCAGCCCTTACTGAGCTTCATAGCCTCGCGCCCGAGGCGGTCGCACCACGGGCGACAGAGCCAGTAGCCCGCGAAGAACTCGACCGTGGCCGGCGCGCCTACCCGCCGCCTCGCCCTCCCTACAGTCCGACGGCGCTGGCGGCGTTCTCACGGAACAGGGAGCCGCCCCCCAAGCTTCCTTAACGCGGCAGGGCCGCATTGAGCTTCTCTTCGGCATGTTCGATTAGGCGCTTGGCCGCTTCCACAGCTCTTCGAGCATTCCCACCGACGATGTGGTGGCAGCCGCGCTGCGGTTGCTAGGGTCGGCCCGGCTCAGGCGGCCTGGGACGGATTGGGCTGCTTGCCGACGTCACGGGCAAACGTCTCGGCGGTGAACCGCCATGCTCGCATCCCCTCCGGCCACCAACCGGGGACGAGCCCCACCTTCAGCAGGAGATGGTCGAGGAATACCTCGGGCTCGGGGAGCTGCTCCCACATCGCCGGCAGGAAGAGTCCCTCGCGGGAGCCGGCAGCGATGACGAGGCCGTCGACCCCGGGGCGCAGCTGGTCGAGAACCTGGTGGCGAGACACAGCCAGCATCGCTGTCAACGGCGAGAGCACCGACACTTCGATGCGTAGCCGGCTGTAGTCCATAGGACGCAGGCGGGGCAGCCGCGGGTCGGCGAAGGCGGCCGACCAGGCGTGGCGGGCGGCGCCGTGTCCCAGCGGCTCGACACCCTCGATGCTGCCGATGCAACCGTTGAGCTGCCCGTCGACCATGAGGGTGACGAACACGCCGACGTGCTCGCGCAAAGCGCCAGGTAGCAGCGCGTCCGGGGGCGCGGAGGGCGGGACGCCGAGAAAGCCACCGACAATGGCGGCGTCGGCGATGTCGAGCAGCAGCTCGCGCTCGTGGGGGGTCAGCTTCATGTCAGACGAGCGCGAAGGCACCATAGCCCACCACCCTCTCCCGGTCGCCGGCAGTGTCGCCGGAGTTGCGCAGGTCAAGCTGTTCGACCCGCAGCTCGTCAGCACGACTGGCGCTCAGCAAGCCGCGGATGCCGGCGGCGCCGCATGCGTCACGGTCGCCGATCTCGTCCGGTCGCCGGGCGACGATCGCGGCGGCGGTGCGACGGTCGAGCACGACGGCGTCGGCGTACGGGTGGTAATGCGAGAGGTCGCTGCTGACAACTATCACCGTCTCGGGACCACCCCAGACCGTATCGAGCGCGGTGGCAACGTCGGCCGTCCCGCAACGACCCACCGCGAGCGGTAGGACCTCGAAGTGGTCGATCATCACCTGCAGGAACGGAAGCTGGACCTCGAGGCTGTGCTCGTACGCGTGGGCCTCGTCATCGACGCTCACGCACAGCTGGGTGAGCGCGAGCTGACGTGCCGCCGCATCAACCGCAACGAGCCCGAGCGGCGTAGCGAAAGCATCCGCACTGCTGACCGCCATCCCGGAGGTGGGAACGTGGTGGCTGGGGCCGAGGAGCACAATCCGCTGCACGCGGTCGCGTGCCGCGACGAGGCTCAGGTACGCGGATGCAGCGACGGCGCCGGAGTAGATGTAGCCGGCGTGCGGCACGACGAGCGCCTTCGGGGCGGGCGCCTCGCAGTCCGGCCGGACGGCGGCGTTGAAGGCCGCGCGCAGGGCACCGCGCAACTCCTCCGGTGCCGCCGGATAGAACGTGCCGGCCACGGCCGGCGGGCGGACTCTCAGCGTGCGGGCGTCTTTCATCGGGCATCCTCGCGGGCCACTCGCCCGATGGTCACCGGCCGGCGCCTCGCACCCCACCCACCGGGCGAGCCGTCGAATACGCCGGGCAGCTGGGTACCGCACACCTGACAGTGCCCGGTGTCGTCGAGACGGTAGGCGCCGACCACATACCAGTCGCGCTCGATCACCCGAGCCCCGCACGCCGGGCAGTAGGTGCTCTGCCCGTCGACGTCGTGCACGTTGCCTGTGTAGGCGTGGCGCACACCGTTGGCCAGCGCGATGCGCCGCGCCCGACTCAGCGTATCGGGCAGGGTGGGTAGCCGGTCGAGCATCTTGAAGTCGGGATGGAACGCGGTGAAGTGCATCGGCACATCCGGGCCGAGGTGCTCGACCACCCATGAGGTCATAGCGTCGAGCTCGGAGTCGGAGTCGTTGAGCCCTGGGATGAGAAGTGTCGTCAGCTCGAACCACACGCTCGTCTCATGTTTCAAGTACTCGAGGGTGTCGAGCACCGCGGCCAGCCCGCCGCCACAGACGTGCCGGTAGAAGTCCTCGGTGAAGCCCTTGAGGTCGACGTTGGCGCCCTCGAGGTGCGCGTAGAAGTCGGCACGCGGTTCGGGGCAGATGTAGCCGGCCGTCACCGCCACCGCCTGCAGCCCAACGTCGTGGCAGGCGTCCGCCACGTCGCTCGCGTACTCGAGGAAAATCGTAGGGTCGTTGTAAGTGAAGGCCACGCTGCGACAGCCCAGCGACTTGGCCGCGGCGGCGATCGCCTCGGGGGACGCGGCGTCGGCGAGCGTGTCGATCTCCCTGGACTTGGAGATGTCCCAGTTCTGGCAGAACCGGCAAGCGAGATTGCAGCCGGCAGTGCCGAAGCTGAAGATCGACGATCCCGGTAGAAAGTGGTTAAGCGGCTTCTTCTCGATCGGGTCCACGCAGAACCCACTGGAGCGGCCATAGCTCGTCAGCACGATCCCGTCGCCCTGCCGCTCCCGCACGAAGCACAGCCCGCGTTGGCCGTCATGCAGCTTGCACGCCCGCGGGCAGACGTCGCATTGCACCCGCCCATCGTCGAGAGCGTGCCAGTAGCGGGTCGGCACCGTGAACACATCCATCACCCGGAGTAACTGCCTCAGTCTCAGGATACTGCCAAAAAAGGACTTGACAGGGGCAACCACCTCAAGGTTGGGCGAAAACGGTACAGATGCGAGAGGTCGAGATCGCCGGGGCTCGGCTTGGAAGCGACCAGTGGCGCCCCGCTTGTGGTGCTGCGGGAGGCAGCCGAGCCGCACCGGGGTGGACGGACTTGCCGAAGGACCGTTGGGATGGCTGCCGGAGGATTCGCCTTCACCGGCGCTGGCGGCGGAAGACGGATAGCGTATGTCGGCTTCCGCGGGATACTGGAAACGGGTGAGTGCACGACCCGCTGCTCACCTCGCAGGCAAGCTGAGGTCGTGCACCCACCCAATTTCATCGGGCTCTCGCGCCATCAGCTTGAGGGACTGCAAGTGTTCACTTCGGGTTCGGACAATCTTCACGTACCCGGACGAACATCTCGAGCGATTTGGTAATAAGGTCAGTCTCGACCGGTACCCGGGCCGGGGCGAGGATACTTAGGCTCGGGTACAGGTCGGCCAGAGAGCCAAGGGACTGGGTCCCCTGACCGGTGCTTGGGCTCGTGGCGAGAAGCGTAAATCCAAAGCACGGGTCCGTCGCCGAGGCTCTGGTGCCTTCGGGTGCCAGGGCGTTTTGCGTCAGAACAGCCCGGAGAACTCGACCTTAAGTCCCGCGATTCTTCGACTGAGCCAGTTAGTCCTCGCCGTGATCCAGTGCGGTCCAAGCGTTCCTGTTCGCCGGTATCACGACGGTGGCCTCGCCCTCTAAGTGGACGATCAGATCCTCCGGGTTCCTCAGGGAGTACGCGCCAACCCGGACCCCACGATCGGGTGGCCAGGTCAAGTCGATCGCGAGTCCAACAATCAGGATCGGGCTGCACCCCCTCACGCAGACGTACGTCATCCTCATCGGATCGGCAGAGCTGAGGCGCGCCCGGTTCAGCCTCTGCGACTGACTGCAGACCGGGCACTTCGTCTCCACCATTGCATCCGTTACCGGAGCGTGCGCCAGATCGCTCAGGAGGTCGCCTGCTCTCGGCATGGTCTATGGCTGCTCTGAACGTGGCTCTGATTGCAGGTCCGTCATCGTGGACTCCATCGTCAACGGCCCCAAAGTCTCGGATATCGAAACAGCAGGACTCGGTCACTGTACCCTGCGCCTATCCGGTGACGGCGTATCCGCCCTGGCCACTGACCCGGCAAAATCAGCGGTCAGGATGACCCTGAGCACGCGATTCGGCATGGCTCAGTCCTGCCGCTCGGCCTCGACGGCCTCGAGGAACTCGAGGACCTTCGGGCCGGCCGCGCCGCCATGAGCGAGCGCCCGTCCGCGGTTTCCGGCTGGTACCTCCCACCCCGTCGTCCTCCGTCTCTGTACCCGCCCCTCCCGTCGAGTTCCCAGCCGGAGCGTCGTGCGCCCACAGGCCGGCGCTCGTCATCGAGGTGGGCGCGTCCCCCCGGTCATGGTCCGTCGGCACGCCTGCCGGTGCTTGTCCAAGGCCGCTTCGACGCTCCAGACCCACTGGCATGGTCTCCATCTGGCTACTTCGGGGCGCGAAGCAAGCCGTTGCTCGAGCGGCACGAGCACCCTCCGCTGCAAGTCGGCGAGCGGACCGAACTCGGCGGCGAGGTTCAGCACTTCCACCGCTAGGTATGAGCGCGCCGCGCGCCACTCGTCATCGGAGGTGACCTGGCGGGGCCGCGCTACCGCACGTTCCGAGCGCAGGTCATGCTCCGACCCATGCGCCAACAGGTTCATCCACGCCCACGCGGGTACGCTCGCAGCGCGTCCTATCGATCCGCTCAGCCACATGCCCCACGAGGAACGCCTCGCAGTCGCCGATCAGCTCAGCGTTGCGCGCATTTCGATCGCGATGCCACAAGTGAACCTCCCTCCGGCACCCGACGGGCGGTCTCGAAGCTCACGGCCGGTTGCCTGCACCACCGTCGCCACTCGGTTCGCCGAGGTGGACTCGGCCGGAAGCTCCCGGTAGACCCATCCCCAGAGAATCTCGCCCAGCAACGGCGTGTCTCTCATCTCGACTACCTCTCTGTTGAGGGTATGCCAGCCCAGGCTGGCAGGACACTCCGAAGCGCTGAGCGAGCGCCCGCTGGCTCGATGGAGGTGGTGACATTTGGCCCTGGCAACCTCCGAAACCGACCTGCAACGCTATGGCCAAATAGCCAGCGGGTATCGGGCCACGATTGGCTACGGCGGCACCGGGCCTAGATGGAGCTGGGTGTGTCATCTCGCTACTTTCACGCAATCGCAGTGGACTTCGATGGGACGCTCGCCGACGCGGGCGCGGTCTCGGTCGACGTCCTCGACTCCCTCCGACAAGTCCGGGATGCGGGCATCTGCGTCGTGCTCGTCACCGGTCGGATCCTCGAGGAGCTGCGCCTCGTCCGCCCCGACATCGACGGCGAGGTCGATGCGATCGTTGCCGAGAACGGCGGCGTGGTCTCGAAAGGTGCGCGAACGCGCACGACCGCGCACCCGATCGACCGTCGGCTCGCCGAAGCCCTCTCAAGAGCGGGTATCGTCTGCCGAGCGGGCGAGGTGCTGCTCGCCTGTTCTGGGGCAGACGAGCCGACCGTCCTGTCTGAGATCCGCCGGCTCGGTCTCGACTGCCAGCTCGTGCGCAACCGGGGCGAGCTCATGGTGCTTCCCGCCGGCGTGAGCAAGGCGGCGGGGCTCATCGAGAGCCTCGCCGAGTTCGGGATTTCCCCGCACAACACGGTCGGGATCGGCGACGCGGAGAACGACGAGAGCCTGCTCGGGGTCTGCGAGCTGTCGGTCGCCGTCGCCAATGCAGTCGAGGCCTTAAAGGAGCAGGCCGACATCGTGCTCGATGAGCCAGACGGCGCTGGTATCGCCGGCTTTCTGCGAGGGCCGATCGTCTCGGGGGCAGAGCGTCGCCGCTCGGACCGCTTCAGCCTCCTGCTCGGGACCGACGACGCCGGCTCAGAAGTCCGGCTCGCTGCCTCGCAGCTCAACCTGCTCATCACCGGCGGCTCTGGGGAGGGTAAGTCCTACCTCGCGGGTCTGATCGCCGAGCAGCTCGTCGCGCTCCGTTACTCGCTTCTTGTTCTCGATCCAGAGGGCGATTTCGTGGGTCTCGACGAGCTTCCGGGGACCGTTCGCATCGACGCCGATCGAGGGCTCCTGCCCGTCGCCGTCGTGACGAGGCTGATCGTCGGCCTCGGGTTGAGCATTGTGCTCGACTTCTCCGGGGTCGACGGAAAGATCCGATCTCGGTACCTGGCGGCGCTCGGACCCGAGATCGCCGCTATACGCCAAGCAACGGGCATCCCGCAGTGGGTGATCGTCGACGAGGCCCATGAGAACGTGGGGGGCGACGGCGTCCTCGGCTCATTCTTCACACCCGGCGACTCGGGGCGCTGTCTCGTCACGTGGCGACCGCAGAGTCTCTCCGACGAGGCCAATTCCAGTATCGATGCTGTACTCGTCACAAGTGGGCCTGCGCAGCCCGAATCGACCCTGGCGCTCACCGCGGCGATCGTCGGTGTCGCTTCAGAGGAGTTCCCCCACAAGATCCTCGAATCCCGAGGCCGCGCGCTGCTCGCTGAGCGCGGGAGACCGCCCGTCGCATTCACGATCGGAACCCGGAAGACACCACATTTCCGCCACGAGCACAAGTACGGCCTCGTCGGCCTGGACGAGCGTCGCCGCTTCTACCTTCGGCTCGGTCAGGACGCGACAACCGGAACTTCGCTCGGCAATCTCGACGAGCTCGAAGCTGCGCTCCAGACGTCCCCGGATTCGGTGCTATGCCACCACTGCCCCCGCCACGACTTCTCGCGCTGGGTCGCCGAAGTCTTTCGTGACGAGCAACTCGCCGCCGCGATCTCGCGTGTCGAGAATGTCGTCGCGCCAAACAGCGAACCGCAGGTGATCGAGGCAGCGAGGGAAGACCTCCTTGCCGCGCTGCGCGCCCGACACCTGAAAAGAGGCGCTTCTCGGTGAAGTGGGGGACGTGAGCAGCTCGGTGCCCACGGCTACGGCTTGGTGCGTCAGACTCAGGCCGGTGCCTGCCGAGACCATCGCCTACTTCTCCATCGAAATCGCCCTCGGCGACGAGATCCCCACCCTTAGTGGGGGTCTCGGCGGGCCCGCCGGGGACCTCCTCAACGCCACCGCCCGATATGGCTGTCCCCGCGGTCGGGGTCAGCCTCCTCTACCCCAGGGCTTCTTCCGCCAGGAGTTCGACGAGGCGGGCCGCCAGGGCGAGCATCCCGTCCGCTGGACGCCCGCCGCCCACCTGGAGCGGCTCGACGCCCGGATCAAGGTCATCATCAGGAACCGGCCCGGGGTAGTCGGGGCGTGGCGCCTTGTCTCGCCTCGCGAACACGGTCTTGACGTCACACATCCCATCCTGTGCGTCATTGATGGCGCGAGGGCGCCTAGCTCAGCGGTGAAGGCCGTCTGCGACCACCCGGGTGGACCCTGTAGCTTCAGCCTCGTTCCTTGGTAAGTAGAGGATTGCTACCTTCTCGTTGTCGGGCGGAAGCAGTGCTGCCGCCAGAATCCACTCGAAGCTGTCCGAGGTTCCAGTAAGGGCATTGACGGCGACAACCTCTAAATCCCGCTCGAACATCTCAAGCCTTTGAATCAGGTGACCTACCGTTTTCGGTGCTGCGGGTGAGTTTGCCGCCATGTCTCAGCTACTCCCAGTCGTCTAACAGGTACTTGTCGGCAGCCAGGCCGCCGACACTTAGCACCTGTTACGAAGCAGAAATCATGGACACCCATCCGACCCGATGCGGAGCGTGGTCGCCCTTTTTCAAGTCTCGGCCCGGCTCGCAACCATGTAGTCCCGCGCATCGGCGCTGATCTCGGCCTGCTCGACAGCCTCTTCGGTGCTTTGGAGCAGCATCACGGTCTCTCCCTTTTCCTCGTTTGTGACCCACGATAAACTAGCGTTATCGTGAGTAAGAGTCAAGTCTAGTGGCACTGGTCTACTGGCAATGGAGGGCTGGACTAGTAGCCGACGATTGGCGAATAGGGCGTGAAAGCAGTACCGCTCCGGATGGCCACATACGGCGTTGTGGGCGATCAGACTGCTCGCTGGTAGCGAGATACTCGACATACGATGTCATGCCTGTACGCGCAACGGCGGACGGTCTGCGGGCAACGTGGACGGTCACGGCACAGCAGTGTTCTTGAGGTTAGTGCTCCCATCAATCAGTCGCCGTCGGCATATACCGGTGTCCCCCATATCTCGCCCATCGACTCGAGCAGCGATACGGGGAGACTCACGCACCAGCGGTCGACAAGGTGGGACCGGTCGTTCTCGAGTCACTCGAAAACCAGAAGGCTCTCAGGCTGCGAAACGAGAGGCATCCGGTCGTCCTCAAGGTAATCGTCGTAGATTCGGCGCAGCTTGTCTTCGTGTTCGTTAATAAAGCTCGTCAGTATCGGCTGGTACTCCGCCCAACCGCCCTCAGGGAGCAACGGGTCGAGGTTTTCGACCACGATCCTCGACAACTCCGGATCCGAGCGTCGAGCCGTCAATCGTAAGAATTCGTTCTCAAGCTCGGCAAGCAAACGGCCCAGCCGGTAACCCGGTTCGTCCATGATGGCCTTCTTCGTTCGTGAGACCTCGGCGTCAAACAGCTCTACAAGGGCGACGAGCCGGTACAGGCTGCGCCGCAACCGAGCGCTCGGCTCCTGAGGGGCTTTGTACATGAGATCGTGAGCGACGTTGGCCCAGGCCGACTCCGCTCCTGTCCGAACCTGGATCTCGCAGACGCGCTCGGATTCATCGAGCTCGATTTCCAATGGCACAGCGACCTCGAAATTACGGCAATCACGGCACCCGGGATGGCGACGTGTCGGTACTGGGGGTACTTGCCCCCGAGTAACGACTTGACTCGCTCGTGTTCCTCTCCGTGGTCGACAACGCGGCCGCGGCCATCGGCGCGGACCCACCACAGCTCCGCCCAGTCGTCGTCATAGTGGTCGATGAGCACCGCGACCGCTGGGTGACGACGCAGGTTCTTTAGCCGTTGGAGCTCGAGCGTCGACTTCGACTTGGCGTCGATGGCCGAATAGATCGTGTCCCGGTCGAGAACGAAGCAACACGGCACGACGTGGGGCGTTCCGTCGGGACGCACGGTGGCGAGATGGGCCACCTTGGCCCCCGCCGCTCGTTCCCTCATCATCGTGAGCTCCACGCTCCCCGACGCTACTGAGCAGCACCTGTCATGAGAGCGCCCTGCTCGGCCCGCCCCCACAGCTCGTCAACGGTTACGAGTCGGATAAGGCCGCCGGCTGTTCGTCAGCGGCTCTGGTTGTTTCGCGGCGCGAGCGGCGCGTGTAGTCCCCAGTTCGGGTAGACCGAGACTGTGGCTGACTCTCCGGACCCGTCCCGGGAGTTACCCGACCCTCTGGAGACCCGCCACAGCGGTCTCAGTCCCGACGACCCCTTTGCGACACCATTGGAGGAGCGCAGGCTGGACCGGCGTTTTCGGGGTCGCCTCATCGCCCCGGTCACGGTCTGGACGGCTGGATCAGGAGACCGCCGCGCCGGGCTGACCGTCTCGTCGCTGCTAGTCGCCGAGGGTGACCCTGCCGAGGTGCTTGGGCTCCTCGATCCGCTGTCGGAGCTCTTCGACGTGCTCGTCGAGCGAGGAAGCTTCGTCGTCCACGTGCTCGAGACGGCCGATCAACGACTTGCCGGGATGTTCGCCGGCGCCTACCCGGTTGACCCTTTCGAGGAGGTCGATACGGTGGACGGCGAGTTCGGACCGGTCATCAGCGGCACTCGCCATATCCTTGGTTGCCGCCTTGTCGGATCTGAGGAGCTGGGCTTCCAGATGCTCGTGCGAGGAAGCATCGAGGCGCTCGAAATCGTCGTCGATGCTGGACAACCTCTCATCCGTTATCGAGGCCGCTATCGGAAGCTCTCACCAGAGTCCTGAGGTTTCCGGGTCACCCGGCCGTGTCCGGCCCAGCGCGCTCGATGGTCATCCGCAACAGGACGCGTCGTTCGCGCCCCATAGCTGCGCGGTATTCGTCCCAGTCCGGATGCTCGCCCGCGACCTGGCGGTAGTACGCGATGAGGCCGTCCATGGCCTCGGGGAGTGGCACCACCTCGACGGCACCCTCCACCTGGACCCAGTCGCCGTAGAAGGCGTCGGTGAACGCGAGGAGGGAGGCCCGGGGCCGCCGCTGCAGGTTCTTGGTCTTGTTCGCTGTCTCGCGGGTGGAGACAACGACCGTGTTGCCATCGACGGCGGCTGCTACAAGGGAGAGCTGAGGGTTGCCGTCACGGCGGGTGGTGGCCAGCACGGCCCGGTGATGTTGCGTGATGAATTTCAACGCCTCGTGGAGCTCCATGGCGCCGAAGGCTAATGCCCTAGGCCTGGCTCCGCTCCGCGGCGCGCAGCTGCATTTTGCACAGAGAGACCGACCAGGGTGTTGGCGAGGGTTCCTCCTGGTGCTAGCTGTAGATACGGCCTTGACCTTTACTTGCAGCACCGGCCGCGACTCCTGAGCGACTCCGACACAGAGGTCGTTGAGCTCAGCGAGGTACTCAACGCCCTGCCGATCCACGCCGTGAGGCCCGACGCGGAGAAGTTCAGAAACCCGAACGGGGTCGCGATGAAGCTGGCCAACTTTGCTGCACTGGATCCTCAATACCCAGGCGCCGGGCTCCGGGCTGGGGGCAAAGAGGACCGCGAGACCTGGGACTTGTTCTACGACCGGCCTGACGACCTGGCGATGCTCGCTGGAGCGCTGCGGCGATGGGCTTCTAAGGGCGACGCTCCAGCTGCTCCTGAAGAGGGAGAGGACGAAGCCGAGGAGGGTCGCATCGCTTATCGCCAGCATCGAGTTCGGGAACGGGACCACTCCCTCGGCAAGAAGAAGAAGGCAGCCGCTCTCAGGAGCAACGGGAGACTCGCATGCGAAGTCTGCGGCTTTGACTTCAGCCTGAAGTACGGAGACATCCGAGGAAGGCGATGCACCGTGATCACTGCCACCACGGACCCCTGCGGTCAACTGCTAGCACTGCCCTGGCCTGAGCCCATGAAACTGTTGACAAGACAGCGCAGGTCGGCCCGGAATCCGTTGCGACGTGGGCGTCGACGTGTCCGGTAAAGGCTGCAGGGTGCCGCACAGCACCTGGCGGTGGGTCCTCCACCCGTGTACCTCGGCATAAGGACCGCTCATGCCGCGGCCACGACGATCCGGCACATAGACCGTGAAGCAATCCATAAGCGCTCTGGCTAGGGCGAGGAGATTCGCGGAGGACTGTCCGGCACCGTGAAGCAGAACTACTTCGGTGCCGTCGCCGAGCTGCCGGTAGCCAATGAGTGTGCCATCGCGCGATGTCACAGATCCAGTGTTGATTGCTGGCGGACCGTCGGTCACATCCGTTGGACCCTCAGCGGGCTCCGACAATTCGTTCAATGTCCAATGTGTGATGGTTTGCTTCGTGCGCTAACACGCAGCGGACCTCGTGAAGCTCAAGACGCCCCTGCTCCGGATGGCGAAGAACAATGCTCCCAGAACCAGCAAGAGCCTCCGCTACTCGCCAATCCTCGAGCGCTCGACCGAGAGACCACAGGACTCCCTGAAGAGGCAATGATTGGTAGCCACGCGCTCGCGCAAGATCGCCTTCTTCGTAAGGGGTCACGAGAGCAGAAGGATCGAGTACGACAGCCGCTAGTCGTTCCGACCAAATTCGCAAGTTGTCCGCCATGTGAGCGACATACGCACGAGCGTTCCACTCGAGCTCAGGCACGCTTTCCGATCCGTCGCGGCCCTCCAGCAAGGCGGCCACGCGACCGGGTGATTCCTCGATCATCCCCCGGCACACATCCGCATCGGTGGACCAGGTGTAACCACAACCTCGACATGGATTGCCGTATCTCTCCGTAAGGTACGCGTTCATGAGGGCCACCTCAAAGATTGATTCGAGCTGAGGAACAGCTTCGGCCTGAGGAACTGGGTGTCCCATACGAACGAGATCGAAGCATTCCGAATGTTCCACCGAAGAGTGTCAGCGGTGTAACTCGACGAGTGCCGAATCGGCGCTGCTCGGCGAACCGCGCCCGTAGCCGTTATGCGCCTTGCTCGTTTCGACACGGCACGCGCCTCGGAGTTGATGTTCTGTGCTCGCGACCGCCCAGTCACTTTGCGCGCCAACGGATCCGGCGCGCTCGGATGAACTAACCCGGTCAGACGACCCGGGCACCGACGACGCACCTGCGACCGTTCAGTCGGCTGCCGCGGCCTCAAGTCCGGCAATGTCGAGCTTCACCATCTGTAGCATCGCCTGCATCACCCGCTTTCCTCGTTCGGGGTCGAGTTCGCTCATGAGCTCTCCGAGGCGTTCGGGAACGATCTGCCACGACACGCCGAAGCGATCCGTCAGCCAGCCGCACTGCATGGCCGATCCTCCCGCGAGCAGGCGCTCCCAGTAGCGGTCGACGTCCGCCTGGCTTGTGCAGTTGACGACAAAGGAGACCGCCGGCGTGAACTGGAACATCGGGCCTCCGTTGATTGCCATGAACGGCCTCCCGTCGAGCTCGAAGTGCACGACCATAGTGGTGCCTTCCTCACCCGGCGCGTCGGGACCGTACTTTGCGTCCGTGACCCGCCGTGAATTCGGGAAGACGGACAAATAGAAGTCGACTGCCTCGTCTGCTTGCGCCTCGAGCCAGAGACAGGGCGTGATGGGATTCATTCGGGCCTTCTACCGGTTCGGCGTGTGCAGATTGGACTGCGCGCCGGTCGGATCGGCGACCGCCGCCACCCGACCGTAGGGGGTGTCCCTGGCGCCAATCACGACCGAGCCCCCGAGCTTGTGCACCTTCGCGACGGCCGCGTCGACATCATCGGTGTCCCAGTAGACGGACCAGGTCGCAGGCGCACCTTCCGGCAGGAATCCGGTCGCATCCATGATGCCCGCCAGCTGCTCCTCGCCGTTGGGGTCACGCATCGTCGTGTAGCGGAACGAGCTCGTATCGCTCGTCACGTCGGTCTCCCAGCGAAGCGCGGAACGGTAGAAGTCCACGGCGGTCACATAGTCGCGCGTGTGTAGCTCGAACCAACTGGGCGCGCCGTGCTCGCCAAGAACCGTGAAGCCAGAAAAGGTCCCAGACTGCCAAAGGCCGACGACTGCGCCGGTTGGATCGACGATGACCGACTCGACGCCCAGGTCAGCGACGGCCATCGGTGGGAACACGATCTCGGCTCCCGCGGACACTGCGCTCTTCACCGTCTTCTCGACGTCGTCGGTTGCCAGGTAGACCTTCCAGCTGTTGTCGGCTGGGATGTCGCCCATCTCGCCCATACAGCCGGCGACGGGCACGCCGTTCCGTGTGAACATGAAGTAGCCGCCGAATTCTGGGCTCGGCTCCTGGGCTTCCCAGCCGAAGAGCTCGCTGTAGAACTTGCGGCTCGTCTCCACGTCGGAGGTCCACAAGTCGGTCCAACAGGGTGATCCCAGCGGTGCACTGTCACGGGTTGGCATTGCGGGCTCCTTCTCGGTCTCTCGGGTGTCGATCTGACTCGGTTCGAGGGATGCAACTTCAAGAGTCATCAGTTGTCGTCGAACACTACCGATCGCTGGTACGCCTCTGAGCGCTGGCGTCCCGGAACACCCGGACTCGGCGCACCGAATGTTCCCGTCACGGGCCTTGCCGGTGGCCATCAGTCGCGCCGGATTCGGCGATCTCGTGCGCACGCGTAGCCGTCGATCTGATCGGGCTCGGGTGCGGTGTTCCTCGTCCGGGCGCTGTTCCAGATGGATCGTTCGGAGCGCCGAGCCTTGAGCGGCACACCTATCGCGAGGTTCCGATGGCAGCTTCGACATGACGTCCTC
>Ga0224558_1003266_pt1 | contig 13687 bp, 12 predicted proteins | sample 714S32024metaG_FD_180682 | JGI IMG/M metagenome (GOLD analysis project Ga0224558, IMG submission 180682) | Peat soil microbial communities from Stordalen Mire, Sweden - 717 S3 20-24 | ecosystem: Environmental > Terrestrial > Soil > Wetlands > Peat | place: Sweden: Norrbotten County, Stordalen... | reverse complement strand
AACGCACGCGCAGTTGCCCGGGCTCGGCCTTTGTGGCCGAGAATCTCTGCCACCCCTCCGCCTTGGCCGCCAAACTAGCCTCACCGGCCGATGAGCTGGCCCAGAGCCTGCGAGCGGCTCCCCAACGAGTTCACCCACCTCCAGAACGAGGGTTACCTCATGCGGGGCTGCTTCAAGACGTCCCTCAGCCGTATCCTAGCGGTGACAAACACCATCCTCCAAGACGAGGACTGGCCCTCTGAGGACTGAAGCGACTGTGCCGACGGGAACAAAAGCAGGGGCATGAAGCAGCAGCCCTCGGTAGTGTCGGAGCGGATGGTATTGCGGCCCCTCATGGCAAAGGACGCGCGCGTTGTGCAGCGGCTGGCGCGGAGCCACAAGGTCGCTTACATGACCCACTGGCTTTTCCTGCCGCATTCCGAAGAGAAAGCCCTGCGGTGGATTGACTTTACCGCCAAAAACTTCGCCCGGCGGAGCAGCGTGGAGTTCGCAATCCAGCTCAGACACGGTGGGAGGATGGTCGGTTTGATCGGACTGGACCACATTAATGCGCGGGATTCGTTGGCGGACCTGTGGTACATGATCGTCCCGAGCTGCTGGGGCAGAGGCTACGCGACGGAGGCGGCTAGGGCGGCCATCCGGTTCGGTTTCGACGACTTGGGACTAAATCGGATTTGGAGCTACCACATGGTCAGAAATCCAGCCTCGGGCCGGGTGCTGGCGAAGGTGGGCATGAAACGGGAGGGGCTGTTGCGTCAGCACGTGAGGAAGAATGAGGTTTTTGAGGATGTGGTGGCGTGGGGGATGTTGAGGGAAGATTGGGTCAAACTGTAGCAGCCAAATAAAACCACGGATGGACACAGATGGACACGGATAACATCCGACCTGAGAGCGAAAGCAGAGAGCAGAAAGCAGAAAGCAGAAATGGATGTTAAAAGCCACACAAAGCCACACTCTGGGAAAAGCAGAAAGCACACGGGACCAGAGACCACAGACTACTGACTGCGGGACTACGTGAAAACATCCAACATCCAACATCGAACATCCACCATCCAATGGCCAATAGCCAACATCGGACGGGGGATCACGGGACCACGGACTACGGGACCACTGACCACAGGATCACGGGGCGAAACGCTGAAAAGCTGAAAACTGAAATGCTGAAATGCTGAAATCGGCTGGGCGAAGCCACGCAATGCGACAGCAAAGCCACCCCAAAGCGTGTTGATAGCCAGGGGATAGGCACCCTAAAGCCACCTTAAAGCCACCCTAAGGCCACCCTAAGGCCACCCTAAGGCCACCCCAATGCGACCCTAAAGCCACTCCGGAGCGAAGGCAGAAGGCAGAATGCTGAATGCAGAAAGGGCGGAGCAGGGCGGTTTGCGGCCATCTGTGGCTGTGTCCACCTGAGTGCATTTGTGGTGCCTCTTGGAATAGGTCAACCCTAACTCGGTATGATCCGGGGCGGCGGGGCTTTTACGAAGCGGGTCTCGCGCAGGTAGATCGGCTCCATTCGTTCGCCGGGGACGAAGTCGGTCCGGTCGCGGGCGAGTTGGCCCAGGGTCGCGGCGCGGGGGAAGAGCACTCGGCCGGCGGGGAACCACTTGGTCACCTCCGGGCCGATGAGCGTCGCGCCCGCCTGCTGGCGCGCCTGGGCGTCAGCGAGCGTGCCCAGGCGGAGCGGTTCGAGTTCGCGCCGCGCCTGAGGGTCCAGCTCGTAGCCGGCGAGGTAAAGCTCGTTGCGCTGGGCATCAATCACAATCTCGACCCGCCCGGAGATGCCTTCGGCCTGGGCCTGGGCGGCGAGGCATTCGACGCTGCTGATGCCCAGGAGTTTGACAGGGCGCGCCAGTTGCCAGCCTTGCGCCAGGGCAATCGCCAGGCGCATGCCGTTATAGGACCCCGGGCCGAGGCCAATGGCCAGACACTCGATTTGCGCGCGGTCGAGTTGCGCCTGCCGCAAGGCGTCCTCTACCAGACCTAGCGCGTTCGTGGAGCGGCCGCCGGTCTCGATGGCCTCGCCTAAACAGAGCGGCCCGGCGTCTGGCCCGTCATGCACGACGGCCACGCTGCGCTGCGGCGAAGAGAATTCAAGCGCCAGGATTTTCATAAGTGATGCGCCTTTCCGTCTCGCTCAGAACTTCAATTTGCACCCAGCGCATACCCTGCGGCCGGCCCGCGACTTCAGACTTTAGACTTTGGACTTTAGACTTTGGACTTTGGACTTCCCCGAACCATCGTTCCGCCCATTCAATCACGGTGACGCCCGCCGGCTGCAAGTATTCCTCCAGCCCGGCCGCGGTGACTTGCTCGGGCGTGTCGAGTCGATACAGGTCCAGGTGGAATAGCGTCAGCCGCCCGCCCGTATATATGTTTACCAGGACATAGCTCGGGGATTGCACGCGCGCCGAAATGCCCAGCCCGCGGGCCAGTCCCTTGACGAATTGCGTCTTGCCCGCGCCCAGGTCGCCGGACAGACCGATCACCATTCCATTCTGCGCGGCGCGGCCCCATTGTTCGCCCAGCGCCGCCGTGTCGGCGGGGCTATGCGAAATGTTCGTAGCCATGGGCGGTTAGCGGTCGCACGCTGTTCTTGTCGCGGATGGTGACGCCCTCGCCGGCCTTGATCTTGCCGATGCAGGTCAGCGGTAATTTGGGGAAGTGCTTGCGCCAGGCATCGAGCAGTGGCACGGCATCGCGGCTGGCGACAGTGAACAACAGCTCGAAGTCCTCGCCGTCGGTCAGCGCCGCCAGCAAGGCTGGCTTGGCCGAGGAGCTGGCTTTGGCGACGAGTCGCGCCTCGCGGCTGATCGGGATCGAGGGCGCGAGCAGCTCCGCGCCCACCCGGCTGGACGCGAGGATATGGCGCAGGTCGCCCGCCAGCCCGTCGCTAAGGTCCAGCATGGCGTGGAGCGAAAAGTGTTGCGCCAGCCAGCGCGCCTCAGCGAGACGCGGCTCGAATTCGAGATGCTTACCGGCCAGCGAACCGCCGAGTTCGCCCGTGACAAAGATGGCGTCGCCCGCTTCCGCACCGGACCGCAGCACGCCCTTGCCGCGCGGCACCCAGCCCAGCAGTGCGACGGAGATGAAGATGCGCTCCGGGTTCGTGGTAGTCTCTCCGCCGACGATGGCCACCTCGTGCCGCCGAGCCAGCGCGTTCATGCCGGCGTAAATGGCCTCGACCACCTCGGGCTTGAAGTCGCGGGGCAGGCCAATCGTTATCAGCGCGGCGGTGGGGGTTCCCGCCATGGCCGCGATGTCGCTCAGGCAACGGCCCAGCGCCTTGTGGCCTATCTTCTCCGGCGGCGTGTCCGAGGTGAAATGGACGCCCTCGACGACCGCGTCCGTCTTAAACAGCAGCAGCCGGTCCGGCGCGCCAGCATCCAGCACGGCGCAATCGTCGCCCACGCCCACCACGACCGAGGGGTTCGTCGGCAGCGAGCGCGTCAGGCGCTGGATGAGTGCAAATTCGTTCATGCGGCTTTGGTCTGCTGGATGAGGAACAGCGTCACGAAGTTCAGCGCATTGAAAAGCGCGTGGGCCGCGATGGGCGCCAGCAGGTTGTTCGTCCGCTCGTAGAGCGCCGTCAACACCAGCGCCAGGACCGCCAGCGGCACGAAAGTGACCATGTTCATGTGCACCGCCGCAAACAGCAGCGTCGTGCCCCACAAGGCCAGCCGCGGAAACCCGGCCTGCTTGACCGCCGGGTAAAGAATGCCGCGAAACAGGATCTCCTCTGCAACGGGCGCCAGCAGAATCGCCGCCGCGCCCAGCGTGACCCTTCCCGCCCAGGACATGCTGACTTCCAGCACGTGAACCGGCAGTTGCTCCTGGGGCTCCAGCTTCAAAAGCGGCAGGTGCGTCATCACCAGCGCGGAGGCCTGCTGAAGTCCCCAGCCGAGCGGGAGAAAGATCAAGGCGACCAGCGAGCCAAGCAGCACCGCTTTCCCCCGATGGTTCGTGAAGCCGAAGGCCTCCGCCCAATCGATTTGATGCTCGCGCAGGAACCGGGCGACGAGGATCAAACCGGCGCCCTGGAAACTCAGCGAGGCTACCACCACCCGCCAAATGGAGACGCCCGCTCCGGCCACTCCGGAAAGCTGCTGGACCCACATGCCCAGGAACAAACCGGAGTAAGCGCATACCATCCAGATCACCAGCCGGCGCGAGATATTCTCGAGCGGCCAGGGTTTGCTGATCAGAATCAGCGTCACGGCCAGGCAGCCCGCCGCCGCCGCCGCCAAGGCGAAGAACAGTTTGGGGCCTGCCTTTCCACCGGCGCTGGCGTAATGCTGCACGCTCAGGAACAGCGACCCGGCAAAAACGCAGATGATTACGCTTAAGACCAAGCGTATAATCGCATCCGCCTTCCAGGGTTTCGCCGATAGCATGAGCGAAGGCTAGCTCACGCCTTGCGGGGTGACGATGGGAAAAGCGGCCTTTGGGCAAGCGGCCACTGACGGCGGGGTGGAGCGCAGACCATTGCTCTGCGGAGAGGGTGGGCGTCCGCTGACCGAGCAAAGCAATGCTCTGCGCTCCACCGTGAATAATCGGCGGCGCGTTTTGCGTTCATCGCCTTTGCAGGCTATGCTTCCCCGAATGATTCGAGGCACAGGGGGTTCCCTGGCGCTGGCTGGCGCCGCGGGTTTGACCGCCTGCCGCCAGGAATCAGCCAGACCCAAAATGCAGGCCGTTGTGATTGAAACATCGTCCTCCGCTATGCCGGCCCACACGAACCGGCTCGCGCGAGAGAAATCGCCCTACTTGCTCCAGCATCAGCACAACCCAGTGGACTGGTACGCCTGGGGCAAGGAAGCCTTCGCCCGGGCGCGCCAGGAGAACCGGCCAATCTTCCTGAGCATCGGCTACTCGACTTGCCATTGGTGCCATGTGATGGAGCGCGAGTCCTTCGAAAGCCCGGAGGTCGCGGCTTTCCTCAACGCTCACTTCGTCAGCATGAAAGTGGACCGCGAAGAGCGGCCGGACGTGGACAAGATCTACATGACGTTTGTGCAGGCCACGAGCGGCCAGGGCGGTTGGCCGTTGAACGTATTTCTTACGCCGGACCTCAAGCCGTTCTATGGGGGGACCTATTTCCCTCCTGACAGCCGCCACGGGCGGCCGGGTTTCCTAGAACTCCTGCGGCAGGTGAGTCAGCTCTGGCAGACGCGCCGCTCCGAGCTGGCCAATTCGGCGGACGACATCCATGCGCGCCTCGAGGGACTAAGCGTCAGCAGCGACCGCTTGTCCGGGTTGGTGCTGAGCGCCGCGGTTGTGCGCGACGCGGGCGCCCTTATCAAGCAAAGCTACGACGCTCGGCACGGCGGGTTCGGCGGCGCGCCTAAGTTCCCCCAGCCCAGCCAGCCGCAGTTGCTGCTGCGCTGCGCCGCGCGCTTCCGCGACGAAGAGGCCGTCCGCATGGTGCTGCATACTTGCGACCGCATGGCCGCAGGCGGCATTCACGATCACCTGGGCGGAGGGTTCGCCCGCTACTCGGTAGATGCCGAATGGCTGGTGCCCCATTTCGAGAAGATGCTCTATGACAACGCGCAGTTGGCGCAGTTGTATCTCGATGCGTATCTGGTGAGCGGAGAGGCTCGCTACGCCGAGGTGGCGCGCGACATACTCGATTACGTGCTGCGGGACATGACCCACCCAGACGGCGGCTTCTATTCGGCGGAAGATGCCGACAGCGAAGGGCATGAGGGCAAGTTCTACTGCTGGACCCGCGCTGAGTTGTCCAAGCTGCTCACCCGCGAGGAGTTCAAAGTGGCGGTCCGACACTTCGGCGTCACCGAGCAAGGTAACTTCATTGACCATAGCCATCCCCAGCCGTTGCCGAATCAGAACGTGCTGAGCATTGCCGACCCCGCCCTGACCGGGGAGGAGAAGGCCCTGCTGGCCTCGGCCAGGAGCAAGATGTCGGCGGCGCGCGCACTGCGTATCCGCCCGCAACGAGACGATAAGGTGCTGGCATCCTGGAACGGCCTGATGCTCGGCGCGATGGCGCGAGCGGGCACGGTCCTGGGCGATGAGAAGTATCGCGCCGCCGCTGAGAAGAACCTGGCCTTCCTGAAAGCGAAGCTATGGGACGCCAGCACTCGAACGCTCTACCACCGCTGGCGCGATGGCGAGCGCGACCGGGTGCAGTTGCTCGAAGGGTACGCTTTCCTCCTGGCAGGGGTCATCGAGCTTTACGAGGCCACCTTGGAAGTGGAGCACCTCCACTTTGCTATCGCCCTGGCCGAGGCCATGCTCGCGAGGTTCTACGACACGGAAAACGGCGGCTTCTGGCAAAGCGCTGCCGAGGCGAAGGACCTGATCCTCCGGGTCAAAGAGGATTATGACGGCGCCCAGCCTTCGGGCAACTCCGCGGCCATCGTCGCGTTGCTGAAGCTCGGCAAGATCACCGCCCACAAGCCCTTCACGCATGCGGCTGAGCAAAGCCTGCGCCTGTTTGCTCACCGTCTGCAACAGGTCCCACAGGCCGTCTCCTTTATGCTCCAGGCGCTGGATTTCTCACTCGACGAGCCCTGGCGCGCTGTGATCGCTGGCGATCCCGACCGCCCCGAAACCCGCGCATTGCTCCGTGCCGTTCACTCCATTTATCAGCCCAATAAAGTCGTGCTCGGCAACACGGGCCCCGTCGAGCCCTTCGCCCAAACTCTCCCCGCCAGCGAAGGTCCGGTGGTTTATTTGTGCAGCGGGACGGCCTGTCAGCCACCGACGAGTGACCCGGCAAGAATCAAGGAACTGCTCGCGGCAAAAGCGCTCGTCGGCGGGCCTTGATTGGTTCAACCGCCTTGTGAAGGTATTCAGCGGTATTTGCCCCGTCCGCCTCAGATGTAATACATCTTCTCTTTCGCCACACCCTCGTCGAGCAATTGCTGGAAGGTGATCGCCTCGGCGGTGGCCTCCAGCGCCTGCTGCAACCTCTGCCAGGCACGCCGGAGTTCCGGCGGGCTATCCGAGTTGCTGAGTGCCGGTGCGTCGAACACCGGCCCATGCACCGCCCATAAAACCTCCCCTAGCGTGATTTCCGCCGGCGGGCGTGCGAGCAAATAGCCGCCCTCTTTCCCGCGCACGCTGCGAACAATCCCCCGCGCCTTCAGCTCCAGCAGGATCTGGGGCAGGTATTTCGGCGGCACCCCCTGCTCGGCCGCCACATCCTCCATTCTCAGCGCCGCGCTGTCGGGATAATGCCGCGCCAGTCCCAGCACCGCCCGGGCCGCGTAATCGCTCTTCACCGACAGTTTCACGCCCGCAACCTAGACGTAGAACCTCGAATCCGCAATCCAAACGGATTCGGCGCCGCTGCCCAGCCAGTGCCATCGGCAACGCCGCTCTATTCCGACTTTAGACTTTGGACTTTAGACTTCCCCGTCCGAGCTTCTCCCCCATCCACGCCAGTGTCCTGGCCCACATCTCCGGCGTATAAACATGGCCCTGGCCGGCATAGATGAAGCTCTGGAACTCGCTCCCCTTGTCGTAAAGCCGATACGCCGGGCGCACCGACTTCTCGATTGCGCGTATCCCGTCCGCCGACGATCCGTCGTCCTGGTCCCCATTCATGAAAAGGGCCGGCCGGGGTGCGAGCAAAGCCACGACCGCCTCCGTATCGAAGTGATTCAACATGTTCGGCACGAAATAATAGATGCCGTGCGCCTGGAGCATCTCGTGCTCGATCAGGTTTTGGTAACGCGTCAGGCAAGCGACGGCCACGCCGGTTTGAATTCGCTCATCCAGCGCCATCAACCACCACGACCGGGTCGCCCCCATGCTCATGCCGGTGACTCCAATCCGCCGCCCGTCCACTTCGGGGCGCGACGCCAGGTAGTCCAGTGCCATTAGATCATCGCGCAGCATCATGCCCCAGAGCGTGCGCCCCACCCAGAGATTGAACTTGCTGGCGCTCATTTCGCCCGCTCCTCCCCTCTCGTCGGGACCGCCCGGCCCGTGTCCATTCCGCTCGCCAAAGCAATAGGCGTCTATTCCCAGCACCACATAACCACGCTTCGCCAAAGCCGGCCCCGGCGCCTCCGGCGTATGCTTGGCCTGGAACAACTCCACCTTGCCGATGTCGTACTCGCCCCCGTGCCAGTGGCAATACAGGATCGTCGGCGCCTTGCCCCGAAGATCCTTCGGCCGCAGCAAGTACCCCGGGACCGTGGCCCCGGCGCCGTTGTCGAACCTGAACTTCTCCACCACGTAGTCGCCCCGGTCCTCTTGGGAGACCGTCTCGACTTTGGGCGATTTCGGACGTGGCGGCAGTTTGCCCAGCAATTCCCATAGTTGCGCCCGCACCTGCCGCCGCTGCTTCTCCCACGCGACCTTAGTGGCGGACATGGCGAAGGGCGGGGCGACCTCGGCCTTCGCCAGCCAGCGAGCGGCATCGGTTTGGTTCGTCTGGGCCATCAGGGCTTTGGGCGCAAAACAAAGCAGTGCGCCCACCCATAATGCACCGCCGCCAGAGAAGTTTCGATTCATATCTTCCAAACCAAGCTAACCACAGATGGACACAGATGGACACAGATACTGCTAAAGGACGATACGCTCCCACTCCAGGCGGGGGTGCTGGAAGTTCAGGCCATGAGTCTCCTCCTTGAGCAGGAAAGCAGTGCTGGTCCCCCCTGCAAGTCGGGTTGGATCCTATCTGTGTTCATCTGTGTCCATCTGTGGTTCTTCCCTGGGCAGTTCAACGCCACCTGATGCCCATCACCAGTATCACCAGGTCGATCACGAACAGCAGCACAATCGTCAGCTCCAGGATCAACATCCAGCGATTGGTCTGATCGTGATTGAGCAATTGGTATAGATCGTCCAGCGTCTGCAGTTTCTTATCAATAGTCCGGTGCCAGTCCGCCAGGTGGAACCGCGCCGAGATGTTCTCGTAAATACGCGCCAGGTGCCAGTCCCCGAAGAACTTGGTGATGTTGGACAGCTCATCGCTGAACCGGGCCAGGTCAATCCGGATTTCCCGCAGCTCGCGCAACATCCCCGCCCGCCCCTTCATCGGCCGCGCGCTCAAGTCGCGATACGCCCGATCCAGCGCATCATCCAGAATGCGGTCATAAGCCTCCAGTTCCGCCAGTTGCAGGTTGGCCAGCTCCATCACGTAAAGCGTCTCGTCGAAATTCTGCCGCTCATCAATGATCAGCGCCGCGTCCCAGTCCACCACCACCAGGTCATGCTCGTAATAGCTAAGGAAGCGGCCGGTGGATTCGTCGGCTTCCTGCTTCGACAGATGGCCTATGTCCGGCTCCTGGGTCAGCAAGGACGCCACCGCCCGCCGGTTGGCCCGCCACCAGGCCTCAGCACCCACGGTCGCGCCGTCCTCCGCTACCAGCGGAGATTCCATGCAGAACACCGTGTAGGCCTCCTCCTCCGCCAGTTGCGCCACCGGCCGGATGTAATGCGACGCCAGCTCGGTGCGCACCTCTTCCGCCAGCCGCCGCACTTCCTCGTTTAGCGAGCCGTTGCTGAATCGCAGGTCGTGGTAACACACCAGGTCCTCCACCTGCTCCACCTCGAACGGCACATGCACGCTGATGCTGATAGCGCCCACGGGCAACAACTTGATCACCCGCTCCACTCGCACCGGACCGCGCGGCCCGATGCGCTCCAGTGGCGGCAGCCGAACCATCTGGGGCCGGTAAAAGAAAAGCTGTCGCGGACTGCGCTTGCTGGCATCCACGACGAACTGCGCCACCGGCTGCCCGAGCAACTCGCGCACCGGCTGCCGGGTCATCTCATAAGCCACGTCAAACGCGTAGATATAGACCACCTCGCCGGCATAGCGCCTGATCTTGGGCAGCGACGCCCTCCGCTCGGAAGCTTTAGCCTGGTCCATGGCAGCAATCATACGCAATTACACGATACCCCACCCACCCGCCAAAGTCCACGGAGCCGCCCTAAACCCTCAGGAAACATGCCCTTCCGCCTCCTGCCCCGCGAGTAACGCGCCAGCGTTTTGGACTGCGGCAGTCCTCTGCCGCTTCCCCCCCGTTTTTCACCAATCGCCGAGCCCGTAAAAGAAAACTGGCGGGCCAAGACCCGCCAGCTAAGCACTTTAAGTGAAACCCGAACTGCGTAATCAGACGCCAATTCTCCGCTTCGCCCAGCCCAAGCCCAGCATCGCTGCGCCAAGGAGCATAGCGGTGGTCCCTCCATCAGGAGTACAATTAGTCGTCGTCGTGTAGTTAAACGTAATCCCCCCAACATCGAAGGAGCAATCCGGATCAATCAGAAATCCCCAACTTCCCAGACCCGCGTAGGTGTTCAAGGCGGTCAAATCGGCTGAAGTGAAGGTGTAAGTCCAACTTTGGGCCACATTCTTCGTCAGACTGACAGGCTGGCTACTATTCAGTAGGTCGGCGTTAACGGGGGCATTCAGTTTAAAGGCGTCGCCTGAAGCGTCATTGTCCGTATAAGTCCCATAGTTTCCAGGAGTGGGCAAGGTACTTGGCTCTGCGACCATGCCCTTTAACACTCGACCGAGGTCAAAATACAGCCACCCATTTTGGGTCGAGGTCAGTTTGATGTTGCTAAATGTTATCGACGCAGAATCAACCGTTTGGCCGGAGACCAACGCTCCTGATGCCACGGTCCAAGTGTAGGCATAAGTGCCGTTCAAAGCTCCGGTTCCTATCATGCCTGAAGGGGCGTTAATGGAAGCCGCCCGCGCCTCTGTAACGAGACCCAAGGCACTGGCCGCCAATACTGCTAATACTAATTGTCTTGTTTTCATAATCTATTTCTTTTGTTCTTGTTGTGCTTGATTTCTATTGTTTCGCTGTCGGGTGCCTATTTAGCAATGGTGATACCACTTGCGTTCGCGAAATGGCCTGGGTTCCACATGGGATTCATAAGCGATTGTGTATCAGCAACTTGGCGCTGTAGGTTCGAGTGAACGAACTTATACGGACCCATAAAGGGGCTCTAGAAATGGCTCTGGATGTGTAAAGCCTACCGACACGAACAGAAGCACCGTTGCTGAATTACGACTATAACATACTGATTATAAATGGCTTATGTAAGAGTCATTCGCTGTCGGTTTTCCGACTGCTTGGGTGCAGCGCAGGTCTAAACGCGAAGACGCCAAGAGGCAAGGAAGCAGGGAACAGGGAGATGGAGAGGGAAAGGCAGGTTTAAGTGACTCACCCAGCGGGTGCGGAAGCTCTTCACCCAGGCTTCGAGCGGCTAAAATGGTCCTGGCACTTTAACAGCGAAGGCACCAAGGCGCGAAGATCGAGGCCGGGAATGGGTTCGGGGAATTCTTTCCTCGAAACCAATCCGGCCAAGGAGTTGAGGCGGAGGGCGTGTCTCGCCGCCTGCATCCAGCCAACCGATGGCCTTCCCCTGCCGGGTCGTGAAACAGCCGTTCATCAACGTCGAGGAAAGATAGACAAGGTCGTCAGACGCCGCACCAAGAGTCCTGACGCATTGTCGGTCGAGACGAGCAGAAAGGCCGATGCCATCGGGTCTAACTCCGTTTCTCAGCTTGAATCGGCAAAGACCAGGCCGGGATGAGGGCAACCAGGCTCGGAACCAAAGACAGAAGACAGAATCATGGCCGGACAGAATCATGCCGCGAGATATTCCCGCAGAGCTGCACCTTCTATGATTCTGTCCCGCCATGATTCTGTCGGCCTTGTGATGGTCACCCGCCCAGCGCTCCGAACATGCGGGCGCGCGAAAAGCAAATTCCCGCTCAGCGGGCCTTGCGGGCATTGTCCAGCAGTTGCTTCTCCTCCGGCAGCAGCTTCGCCAGCGGGGCGAGGCCCAAGTACTTTCTGGCTTGGGCCGGCTGGCCCGCGGCGGACAACAAGACGCCGTAATACGGGGCCACGGATGGATCTTCCAGAGCCTCCGGTTTGTATTTTTGGAGGACGGCCACGCCTTCCCGGGTGTTTCCGCGCAGATGCAGGGCAAAGGCGTAAGTGGAAGCGATGATGGCATGGTCTGGCCGTTCGGTGTAAAGTTCCTTGGCCAGTTCATACGCTTTGTTGACGTTGACCTTAAGGAGCAAAGAGGTGGCCGCGAGGTTGTTTTTGACCTCGAAGTCCTTCGGGTTCAACTCCGCCAGCACGCCAAAAAGCTTGTTGAGTCCGCGCGTGTTGCCCTCGGCCTGGTAAAGCCGGCCCAGTTCGCTCAGGGTCCAGCGCTCACCCGGATGCCTCTCATAAACGCGCCAGAGCAAATCCTCGTTGTCTTCGGTTCGCTGCCAGGCAGCAGCCAGGCCGAGCAGGATGACCTGGGGCCCCAGCCGGTCGCCCGTCTCGCGCACAGCGCTTCGCCACAGGGTTGTGGCCGCAATTTGCTTTTGTTGCAGGGACGCCTGCGACAGCAACGCCAGCCGCAGGAACTCCAAATCCGCCCAGCGCTTGTCGGCGAGGAAGCCTTGCACGGCGGACCAGTCCTTGAGTGCAAAGTAGGTCTCCGCCGTGGCCAGGGGCACGGGTTGCTGACTACGGATGGCGGGTGGCAGGTTGGTAAGCCAGCGCAGCCCCTCACCAGCTCGGTCGTGCTGGATCAGCCAGGTGGACAGGCCGCGCACCTCGGCCGGGTTCGTGACGGCCCTCTGCTTGAGGCCTCCCAGGTATGACGAGAACTCTAGCCCTTTGCCCGACAAGAGAAGATCAAGATGCTGGAGGCGGTCCTCGGTCGTGCAGCGCGGGTTGGCGACCAACTGGTCAGACCAAGTCATCGCGGCAGCCAAATCCTGGTGTCGGAGGGAGTCGTTTGCCAGCGAGCGGAGGGCAACGGCGCCGAGGTTTGTGATTCGGCGCAGACTCTCCAGCACGGCGCGGCCTTCCGCGGCGAGGGCGGCATTGGTCGAGCTAAGGCGCATCGTCGCCAAATTGAGCTTATACACATCGTTCGTCGGTTCCAGCCGGGCTGCGGCAGCAAAATGGGACTCGGCTTTCTCCAGCTCTTTCGACCGGAGCGCCAGATCGGCCGAAACCACATGGAAGGTCGGCAGATTCGTGGCTCCGGCCCGCAAGTCATCCAGAATCTGGACCGCCAGAGGATAGGGCGGTTGCTGGAAACGCAGGGCCGTGGAGGCCAAGGCAAGCCGGTTTTCCGGAGTAGGCGCAAGCTCTGCGATGCGCCGCCGCCAGTCCAACAACGCCGGCGACCCAGCCATCTCCGCCAAACCCGCCATGAGCTGGCAGGCGACCAGATTCGAAGGGTTAAGAGCCAGGGCCTGGCGGGCGCACAGGGACCCGTTGGCATAATCGCCTTTGGCCATGAACGCCTGCGCCTCGGTCACGAACCATCGCTCCTTCCAGCTCCGGTACGGGGGCCGGCCCAACCAGATCCCCGCCCCAACCAACAACACGAGGGCCAGGGCCACGATAGCCAGCCTGATTCTGCCTTTTACGATGTCTTCCACGCTGTCGTCCATGCGCGGAAATGGTCAAGCTTCGGCAGGATTTGTCAAACCCCGAGTTGGCTCAGGGAAAACCACGGATGGACACAGATGCACACAGATGAACAAGTCAGCGGTCAGTGGTCTCGTGCTCTCTTCCCGCCCAGCAATTCTCATTATGGACGAGATGGGGACGCCGGGTGAGGGCACCTAATGTCACAAAGATTCAGGGACTTGATCGCGCATCCGGGCTGCCGCTCGACTTCCTATGAGGGGTAGATATTTTAGTCTTCTGTGTCGCACCCGGCGGACTTC
>Ga0224558_1003265_pt1 | contig 13687 bp, 9 predicted proteins | sample 714S32024metaG_FD_180682 | JGI IMG/M metagenome (GOLD analysis project Ga0224558, IMG submission 180682) | Peat soil microbial communities from Stordalen Mire, Sweden - 717 S3 20-24 | ecosystem: Environmental > Terrestrial > Soil > Wetlands > Peat | place: Sweden: Norrbotten County, Stordalen... | reverse complement strand
AACTTAGCAAGGTGAGCTAAACGGCGTCACACACGTTGCCGATAAATCGCGGCTCCCAAAGTCCAGATTGAGTTCACGCCGTCTTCCAAGTCCACACCGTCCTCCAAGCTCGACTTATCGAGTTTAGTAACTTGTTGGAAAAGGCACTCCTCTGCATCGCGGGCATCAGGTAGTTCGTCTAACAGGCATGTGTGAAGATGAGCGAATTCAGGACGGGATGTTCAGCTATGTTTCGCTGCGGCAGCGAGTACCTCAGGATCATCCGCTGTGTGCGGTTCGCAAGCTGACAGACACAGTTCCTGGGACGCAGAGTCCGGAATTCGATAAGGTCCGAGCAGCTACAGAGGCCGAATTGTGGCCGAGTGCCGGAAGAGGCCGAGAGGGAAGGGATCTGCCCGGTCCGTACCATCGCCCTACCCCACCAACCCTATTTCCTGTGAAACTGTGAACTTTACCATGCCTCAACTAGCTACAGCCACAGGCTCCGCGGCTGCTGCCGCTACCATCTTAGAAATTGAATCGATCACCAGGTCAGGTTGGTCGAGATGAATCCAATGCGCGCTTGCCGGAGCAATCACCTGCTGCACGTTGTTGCCGATGCGGCGAATTTGTTCATCAGAGAGCGGCGTTGATTTTCCCGGCGTCAGCACCAGCACGGGGATCATCTGAATTGGTTCGGCGTTGTGCATCTCCCGGACGGTGTCGGGAACTGCCATAACGTGGCTGCGCATCCCGGCGAAGTTGTCGGGCCGCGACCAATGGGCGGCAATGCTGGGCCAGACCTCTTGCGGCATCTTGCCCACCTCGTCTTTGATGCGGTAGAGAACGTACTGGCCGCCTTTGCCGGCGGCGCCAGCCAGTCGTTGCGCGGCGCGGCCGGAGTGCAAAAAGAGCGATGTGATAGCGAGGCGGGTGACTCCGATGCGCGCAAAGGGAATCGCAATTCGGAAGAGCTTCTTGCCGCGATTGAGTTCGGATTGCTTGCTCGGATTCAGCGGCGGCCACTCTTCGATTCTCATGGGGTCCACCAGCACGATGCCGGCCACCTCTTGCGGATAGTTGAGTGCGAAGCGGCGCATCACCAGCCCGCCAAAGGAATGTCCCACCAGGATATAGGGCGGCTTGATGGCGGCGCCCTCCAGCAGTTGATGCAGTTCGGCGGCGATGTTGGCGGGCGTGCGCGCCGTGCGAGCTGGGCTGCTCCAGCCTAGACCGCCGCGATCATAGGAAACTGTAGACGCAAAGCGCGAAACCGGCTCTTGAATGTGGAACCAGTTCAGATTGGTGGCTGCTATCCCGGCTTCAAACAGAACAGTCGGGTTTCCTGACCCTTTTTCCACGATGTAAAGCCTGCGCCTGCCTCCGATGTCGATCCAGCGGCCATCTATGGCATAGCGCTTGCGGTCGGAACGCGCGCCGAGGCATTGATACACAATGCCTGCAACAAGCAGGGCCGCGGTCAAGCCAACAATAAAGAAAAGCAAGTTCATTTGCTGTCCTGGAAATGCGTCAATTGCTCTGGAGCAAAGTCTTTCAGGCTAAGGTTCGCTTTGGGCGTGCCATGATCAATGATCAATAAGGTTGAACCGGCTTGGCCGCGAATCTTCGCTTCCACCTGGTGTGCCGACCAGAGGCCGCCCTCCTGACGCAGACCGAAGTAGGTAAACTCCTTCACGGTTCCGTTTTTCAGCGTCTTCTCCACGTGCACGGGAAAGCCGATCGAGTGATCAAGCCAATTGGTGACCTCGGCGTAGTGCGACTTGTCGGCGGGGCCCGGCGTGCTCTTCACAACATTGCAATCGCGCGCGCCAAACTTCGCTTCATCGAGCGCAGTTTGATTCGCCCAGAAGTACTGCGCTTCCAAAAAATCCTCGTAGCTGAATTCGTTGCCGACTGAACCATCGCTCCATTGATCGAAGGGCAATGCTATAGGTATCTTGTCGCCGAGATGCGCAATCAGAATTGTATTTCTGCTTCCTGGCCTCATCTCCAGCAGGATGTGAGCGGGGAGATGGAGAGAAGCCGGCACAGGATTCGTGCTAGATTTCGAGCCCGTGCCAATCTCCAATTGCACGCGCAGCACGCCGGGAAACCAGTGTGCCTTGATGGTGATGGGAAAGCTGATGCGGATGCCATTCGCCTGCACACGGACCAGATGGCCGCTGGCGCGATAATCCGCTGTCTGCAAGCGTTGCCGGGAAGCCTCCAGCGGGGAGTGAGCATCTGCAGCATGCGCGGCAAGTGGAACAAACAGCGCGGCCGCCAGAGCAAGGTGCGCAACTCTCATGCATCGATCCTTCCGTCGCGCAGGCGAATCTGCCGCGCCGCCGAGTGCGCGATCTCATTCTCGTGCGTCACGACGATCAGCGTCATTCCTCGCTGCTTCTGAATCCCGGTGAGGATTTCCATGATGCGCGCTGAGTTCGCACTGTCCAAGTTACCGGTCGGCTCGTCGGCCAACAGAATCTCCGGCTCATTGGCCAGCGCACGGGCAATCGCCACCCGCTGCCGCTCGCCTGCTGAAAGCTCGTTGGGATACTGCCGCAAACGGTGTTCCATGCCCATCTCTTTGAGCAGAGTCAGCGCCCGTTCAGCGCGCTTGGGCGGCGTGGGGCTCAGGGCCAGCATAGGAACTTGAACATTTTCGAGGATGCGCAGCGTGGGCATCAGGTGAAATGCCTGAAAGATGAATCCGATGCTTCGGGAGCGGTAGGTGTCCAGGTCGATAGCCGATCCGAGCCTTGCGTTCCTGAAGAGAACCTCGCCGCTGGTTGGCGTATCGAGGCCGCCCAGAAGTTGCAGCAGGGTGGATTTGCCGCTGCCGCTTGGTCCGCTGATGGCCAGAAACTCCCCGGCTTCGATGGCGAGATCGACGCCGCGCAAGGCCTCGATGCGCCCCTCGTCGTAGCTCTTGCATAGTTCGCGCACTTCCAACAGGGGCTCAGTCATGACGCAGAGCCTCCACCGGCGAGAGGTGCGCACCGCGCCATGCGGGGACGGCCCCGGCTACCAGTCCAGAAAGGATTGCGATGCCCAGCGCTTCCAACAGATGCAGCCAGGAAACGGATGCCGAGACGACGCTCGCGGTTTGCGGCAGGGTTGAGAACAGGCGCAGCACGCCCCATCCGATGCCGATGCCGATGACACCCCCGATCAGGCCCAGTACAGCAGCTTCTGTCTCAATGAGCAGCATCACGCTCCAGCTCTTCCAGCCCAGCGCGCGCAGAATGCCGATTTCGCGTGTCTGTTCAAAGACCGACATGGCCATGGTGTTGACGATGCCCAGGATGCCCACAATCAACGCGACGCAGGATGTGCCCCAGGCCACGGAATGCGCCAGGACTACGAGCTGATTATTGGCCGCGCGCTCGACCGCGGGAACGGCATGCAAACCGGGTAGAGCGGTTTCGATCTCGGCCTCAGCGCGCTTGACGTAGCGGGCATGGTCTTCGCCGGCAGGCGCCGGGCGCAACCGCACATGAAATGCCGTAACCGTCCCTTGCAGGCCGGCGAGCCGTTGCAATTGATCGAGGGGCATAATGACCGCGCCGGCCTCCAGCGCCGATCCCCCGTGGAAGATGCCGGTCACGGTGAAGGCCGCTCCCTGAATCTCCATCGTGTCGCCAACATTCTTCTTCAGAGTTCCGGCCAGAATGTCGCCCAACATAATTTCAGGTTTTCCATCCTGAAAACGCTTCCCTGAGGTGAGGTTGAGCGAATCGAGCTCGTAGGAATCGGCTTGCCAGCCGAAGACCAGCGCATTGACCTCCGGCGTGAGATCCATCAGGTTGAAGATCATCGGCCGGGCCTGTTCGACCAGGGGCAGCGCCTGGAGCTTCGCGCCCACCGCCTCATCCAGCGAGGTATTGAGAAAACTCTTCTCCACCACGGCCAGGTCTGTGCCCGCCCCTTCGTACATGCGCAGCCATTCGTGCTCAAATGCGCGCGCGTAACCGACCAAAGCGACAAAGGCGCCGATGGCCATAGCGATGCCGCCCAGCGTCAGCAGCGTGCGCAGACGCCGGCGCCAGAGATTCTTCCAAGCAAAACCTGTGAAGGAGAGTTGGCTGGCCATGACGCAGGAAAAAGTCCTCAAGAATAGTAAAGCTGTTCTGACGGGAAAAATTGGACAAAAAAACACTCACAAGGCCCACTCATAGCAGCCGCAGACAAATCAACCATCGCCGTGAGCTTTGCTCGAACTCGCCGAGCTACACGGGTCCGAGGAGCAACTTGGCTCGCCGGACCCGCTCAAAACCTTGTTAGCGGTTGCCGCGCGAAGCGCCGCCGCCGCTGCCCTTGCGCGCCTGGTAGCAATCCCGGCAATAGACCGGGCGGTCGCCACGCGGTTCAAAAGGCACTGTTGTAGGCTGTCCGCAACCCGAACAAATCACAGGTGTTCCCTGTGCCGAGCTCGAACGGTAGCCGGAGCCCCCCGCATCGTTCTTCTTTGCCTGACGGCAATTCTTGCAACGTTTTGGGGTCGAATAACCACGTTCCTGAAAGAACGTCTGATCAGCAGCGGTGAAGGTGAAGTCCTGCCCGCAATCGCTGCACGTAAGTTGCATATCTCCGGCCATGGGTCTCCTCGTGGAAATTGTACCTCCCTTCAGCCCTTTCCGTACATGGAATCTTTTTGAATCTAAAAAACTTGTGCTTGGCAAGGTATGCGGTCCCGGTAATTGTTCTGAGGCAAGGCCGGTCTGTGTGGCGCTAAAAGCCGGGTAGCAAAGCTGACGCCGGCTAGAGCTTCCACCAGTCCAACAGTGAAAAACGCGGATAGAAGAGGCCGGCGAACAGGGGCGCGTCCACCCCGTGAAGGTTGCGCAGGATGCCGGCATAGGCTTCAAGCTGGGGGGCAAAAAGCTGCCGAAGCCTCGGAAGGGCCTGTTCCGGGTCCAAATTGCCGGCGTGGGTGGTCTTGTAGTCGATGATCCACCAGCAATCGTTACCCTCGGCTCCGGGCGTGGGACCGGCACGGAAGACGCGGTCCACGCGCACAGAGCGCAGGTCACCGGCGACGACCCCGGCCCAGGCAGCCTCGCTGGCTGCGGTGGCATGGGGCGATAGAATCCATGAGCCGATAGGGTCGTGGGAGGCTTTAAGCGCCAACTGAAGAGCCTCAGCGGCGATCTGCGCGGCCTGGGGCTGCTCCACGCCGGTGGCGCGCACCTGGGCGGCGATGCGAGGCTCAAACTGCTGAAGAGCCGAGCGGGCAGCCTGCCAATTGAGCCTATTGCGCAGGCGGGCCAGCTCTTCAAGCAGCGTGTGGACGGCTGTTCCCAGAGCGCGGGAGAGCAGCCCGCCCTCGTGGCGGGGATAGAGCTGGGCAGGGCCGGTTCCCATTCCGAGGTCGGCTGGTTCCGTGGCGGCACGCGAGGCGGCGGGTGCCCCAGGTCCCTCGCATTTGGGGACCTGGGAAAAGAGCGTCCGGTAATCCGGCGGCAACCGGCGTAGCAGCGTGGGGGAAGGCATGACCGCCAGATTGCTCTCGCCGGAGGCGGCGATGGACTCAATCTCTTCTTCCTCGCGGGTCTTTTGGGTTGATCTGGCCGCTTTCCATCCTTCGAATCGCTTGCGAACCTCTTCTTCCAGCGCCGGCCAGGCGGTGGCCAGGAGGCTGTTCACGGGTTCCACCAGGGTCAACTCCCCATCCTTCTCCTTGCAGGCGGGACGGGCGAAGAGGTGAAGTTCCTCGCGGGCGCGGGTGGCGGCGACGTAGAGAATGCGCCGGGTCTCCTGCGATTCTCGCTCGCGATAGACGCGATCAACCCACTCCTTGGCTCGGCCCCGGCCTTCGCGCTTGCGTTGCAAGGGAGCGATCAGGAACTCGGTAATCTCTCCCGATTCGCCGGGTTCGGCTAGCCCGCGTTCCAGCCAGGTCAGCATCCTCGTCTTGCCGCGCCCCGCCGGAGCCTGCAACTCAGGAACGATGACCACCTCGAACTCCAGGCCTTTGGATTTGTGGATGGTCATCAACTGCACGCCGCAATCGCTGTCGGCTCCGGGATCGGGCAGGGCGGTGAGCTTGTCGAGGGCTGCATTGAGGCCGGGGCCAAGCAGCTCCGGTTCGCCATCCAGCAGGCGATCCAGACAGCTCCAGAGAAGGTCGAGGTTGGCGCGGGCGGTTGCGTCCACGCACGATGCGCCGCCCAGCCGCAGCCAGACCTGCTCCAGCCAGGTTCCCAGCGAAGCCGTGGGATTGGCGGCGCGAAGGGCGGGCGCTGAAGCAATTGTGTCGAGAACGCGCCCGGCGGCCACGCGACCCTCTTCGCTTAGCAGCGGAAGCCGCTCGGCGATCAACTCCGGCAAGGGCAGAGGACGCTGCTCAGAATCGTCGTTGCCGGCAATGCGGTGCAGGTCGTCGAGCGAGAGGCCGCACCAGGGGGCGCGCAAAACGCCCAGCCAGGCCACGCGATCCTGGGGATTGAGCAGGGCGCGGGCCAGAACCAGCGCGTCGAGGACTTCGGGGCGGGCTGCTAGCTGTTCCAGTTCGACGGCGCGAAAGGGAATTCCGGCCTCGCGCAGAGCCTGAGCGATGGGCACAAGGTGGTTCTTGGCACGGCCGAGGATGGCGACTCGGAATTTTTTGTCTTCGCCACGATCATGAGAGAGACGGGCCTGCTCCATGGAACCTTGATGGATGTGGATCAGGGCGACAATCTCTTCCATCTGCGCTGCGCGTGCAGTTTCAATTTCGCACGAGGCTTGGGGATCGGCGAATTTGCCGCGTCCGGCTTGGGGAACGAAGTCGAGATGCAGCGCATAAGCCGGACCGTCACTTGCCGTTTCTTCCCGCGCCGGTTTGGCCGAAGAAAATGTAATGCCGCTGCCGTCATTTGCCGCGAAGATTTGCGCGAAGGCTTGATTGAGCCGCTCAACCAGCCCAGGCGTGGTGCGGAAATTGGCTGTGAGAGAAACAGAGTCGAAGAGCAGCGGATCATCGTTTGGGATTTCGAGACCAAGGGCTTTGACGCGCGGAAAAAGTTCAGCATCAGCGTCGCGGAAGAAGTAGATGGATTGCATGGGGTCGCCGACCACGAAGCAGGTGCGGCCAGGCCGTTCTGGCCAAGCGGCGATGAGGCTGGAGAGCAACTGGTGCTGGCGGCGGCTGGTGTCCTGAAACTCGTCGACCAGCAGGTGGCGGATTTTGTCGGAGACGGCGAGAGCTGCGTCGGTGGGAAGATTGTCTTCGCCTCGGAGCACGCGCTGGGCAATCTGCGCTACCTCGGTGAAGTCCACTGCGCCTGCCTCTGCAAAGGCGACTCGCAGTTCGCCTGCTGCCTCGCGCAGCAGCGTGAAGCAGGCCTTCACGATTCTCCATTCGTCTTCGGTGCAGCGGACGGAAGGCAGGTTGCGAACGGCGGCAAGGGAGACTTCAAGGCCGGGCACGGCGGCAAGCTTTGTGATCAGCGAAGCGAACCGGGCTTTGCCGAATTTACCGCGAGGGGTGGACGGAAAGCCATCGGAAGTTTTCAGACCTTTTTCAGAACGCCAGCTTCCTTTCTGCGTTTGCAGGAATTCAGAGAGTGAAACAAAGAAATCATGAGCGGATTCCATCCCTTCCGGGAACGAAGCTAAGGGAAACTCGGCACATTCCGCCAACTCACGCGGCGAGTTTTCGCCCGGCTCTTCGCATGCAAACCGCGCCAGTACGAGCGATTCTTCGCGCGCGCCGGGAACCTGGTCAAGAAGCTCGCTCAATTTGATGAGTGCATCGCGTACGGCATGAGCAAAGGGCCGCTCCAGCCGCTCACGGAGCCTCTTCCAATCCGGCTCGCGCTCGAGGACAAATCCGTGCATCCAGCGGTCGCGGCTTTTGAGCATTTCGACCAGCAGATTTTCCATCTCCTGCCAGCCGTTATCGCGCCACTGCAACAGTTCCTCGATTGCCGTGCCCAGTGCCGTGCTGTTCTGGTCGATTTTTCTCAGAGTTTCGCGAGCTGCGCGGCGATAGAGTTCCTCCGGCTGCTCGGAGATGTTGAGTCCGCCACCCAGGCCGGAGAGCAGCGGCTGCTGAAGGGCGAGTTCGCGGCAAAAAGAATCAATGGTGCGAATGCGAAGCTGGGCAGGCAGGTCGAGCAGTTTCCAGCCGAGCGCCTGGGAGTGCAACAGGGCGCGATGGGCGAGAGCGTCCATGGAAAACTCATCGGGATCAAGAGCAGGACTGGCGGCAGCCTTTCTCAGTTCATCAAGAATCCGATTGCGCATCTCGGCGGCGGCGGCGTTGGTGAAGGTGATGGCGACCACCTGGCCGGGCTCGTCCACTTCTTCCAGCAGACGTAGAAAACGGCGTGTGAGCAGATCGGTCTTGCCCGAGCCGGCAGGGGCCTGCACCAGAATGGACCGGCCGCGGTCGAGGGCGCGCTGGCGCTCAAGTTGATCGGGAGGCTCGGGGCGGACAGGTCTATTCATTGCCGGCCACCTCGCCCTCGGAATCGTCTTCGTCTTCCAGTTGCGTCTCGCGCTCCTGAATGCGGCAGAGGGTTTGCAGTCCACAGCGTTCGCAGGTCTTCGGAGCTTCACGCGGGTTTACTTCGGCTCTTCCTGCGATAAAATCCTTCGCAAGCTGCTGGATGCAATTCCGCCAGTCAAGGAGCTGCTCAACGGTGAATGGTTGCCTGACCAGGGGACTGGTGCCCTTCAGGCTGGGGAAGAGTGTGGTTGCAGCATCGCCCACGCGCCCGGCAAATTCCTGATCTCCGGTGCGCACCTTGGCGAAGACCAGTCCGCCTAGTCGCTCGTGCTCGCGGTCGAGAGCAAAACCGGCATAGAGCGGCAGTTGAACGTCTTCGGGCCGGGGCAATTCCCACGCATTGGGCGAGACGTTGCCGGATTTGTAATCGATCACCAGCAGGGAGCCGTCCTTCAATTGATCAACGCGGTCCAGGCGCAGATCGAGCGTGAGTCCTGCGAAGTGAACGGTGCGTTTTACCTCGGTCTCGGCGACCTCGAATGAAACGCGGGTAGCCTCGTACTCCAGCCATTCCGTGACCAGCTTGGTCAGCTGCAGCTCTTCCAGTTCGAGGTAACGGCGCGGCATCAACTCGCGCTGATGTGGTCGCAGCCCCTGCGCCAGTGCGCGCTTAACGTGACCCGCAACAAAAGCTTCACGATCGGTCAGGCTCTGGAGGTCAGTGAGGGTGCGAATGCCCTCCGGCGGCCCAGCCCATACAGAATGAAGCACGGCGTGGAGCAGGTTGCCGCGTTGAGAGGCGGTCAGGCCGGCTTCGGCGGGCTCCCAGCCTTGTGCGGCCAGGCGCGCGGTGGCGAAGGCTTTGAAGGGGCACTGCGATTGCGCGGTGAGAACGTTTGCGCCGCCCTTGACTTTGCCCGGAGGGAAGGCAATGCGGCTGCGATCCTCGAAGGAAACTGTGAGCAGGGGCGGCGCGGCTGGTGCTGTCAACTCCGGCGGCAGCTTCTGCGCCTCGCCGGCAAGCTGGACGATCAGACGCGACGGGCGGGCCTCGGCAGCCTCGTTTTGCTTTGCATAGCTGAAGTGGACCTCCTGCGCCGAAGCCAGAATGCGGCGGCTGATGGCTTCGGCCAGCTCCCAATCGAGCTGCGGCGTGGCGTGGGGCATTCCGGCCTCGCGCTGCACCTCGATAGGCAGCAGCGGATGCGTTGAGCCGTTCGCGGGCCAGGCTTCTTCGTCAGTTCCCAGGAACCAAAGGCCGTCGGCGGTGAGGCCGGCGGACTCAGCAGGTCCGGCGATCTGGATGGGCGCGTTGCGGGATTCGGGAGCGAAGAGGGTCTCATCCAGCGCGCGGCCAAGTTGAAAGAGAAAATCCTTCCAACTCATGCGGCGGCCATCGAAGCCCAGCGAGCCGCAACTCTCTACGGCTTGCTGCCAGCGTCGGACGGCTTGGTACTCGGCACTCACGAGTGGCTTGGCGCTGGCAAAGTGAAGTTCCTCCAGTAAACGCGGAACCAGCTCAGCCCAGTCGAGCGGGCTTTGCGGTCGTTGCGCAAAGCCAGTCAAGAGGCGTTGAGCTGCGGTGATGCGTTCGACCCAGGGAGCCGGTAGCAGTTCAGAGGCACAACGCTCGCCGAGGAATGCTGACAGAGTCCATTGCGTTCGTTCCAGGCCGAAGCGACGCAGGGCGCGCATATAAGCTTGCAGCGAGGCAGACTCCTGGGGGCTGGCGGCGGCGTGGCCGGTGGAAAGCAGCCAGTCAAGTTCCTGTTCGTCGAGCGGACCTTCGAGCCAACGCAGCATGAGGTGCACCGCACGCGCCAGCGCAGCTTGTCGGAGCGGGACTCCCAGCGAGAACTCGAAGACCGCGCCGGTGGATCGAAGAAAGACGCGTTCGATTTCTCCGCGGCGCGTACCGGCTGCCTGTGTGACGACCAGCAGACGGGCGTCAGGGTTGGCGGCAAGCTGGCGACAGCACCAGATCGCGCAGGCTGTCAGCTCGGTCTGGAAGTCGGCGGCTTCATGAAAATGAACCTCGCCGGCGGGCTCGCCTTTGGCAGCCTCATGCCACTCGCCCCAGGCGTCGAAGAGGCTGCGCTGCACGGGCAGAATGCGGTCAAATCCGGCCAGAAGCAGTGGCGGACGTTCTGCCTCGTCAGTTTTTAGCAGCGCAATCAACTCCTGCGACAGGCGGCTCGGGCTAATCAAACTATCCACACGGCAGGCTTCGTCAAAGGCAGCCAGCCAGCCGCTGAAGGCTGCCGCATCCTGCTGCCATGCGGCGCGGGCCGATGTCCGCAAGAACTGCGGCGCATACGAGCAGAGCAGGTCGTGCGCCTCCATGGCCAGGGCGGCCAGACGATGGCGCGGACCTTCCAGCAGCGTGGCCAGGGAGCGGTCCTGGCCAGCGATCTCCACCCAAAGAGCCTCTTCTTGCGAGGGATTGAGCACGAGGCGAGCGTCGGCGCCGCGCTGCTGCCAGGCGGCGCGGGCAAAGCTCGTCCAATCGAGGATGTTGGGTGCGGGCCAAGCGGCAAGACCTTCGGACCTGCGGGCACGATGGAATGCGTCAGCCAAGGCGCGCGCGGCGCGGTCGCTGGCCGTGACCACCTGGCCGCCCTCGCGCAGCCACGCATCGATCTCTACTGTCGCCAAGACCCCCATTCCAGCGTTATACGCTGCCGGGCCTGGGGCGTGCCATCGGAAGGCCGCGAATGGGAACCGGAGTATTCCACGATTCACTCTAAGGAAGCTCTGATTAAGCCGACATTTTGAAAGGGCACGACTTTAGTCGTGCCGCAAAGGCAGCAAAATGAACGCGGGCTTTAGCCCCTGAGGGAATACTGACTCGCAATAATGACTTAATCAGAGCTTCCCTAAAATGCGCTGTTGCCGAAGTTGAGTCCATGATGAGTGAGGTTCAGAAACGAGCGCGACGGCGGCGCAGGCAGCTTAACGCGCTGATAATTAAGACTGTGGAAACTGCGCGCAATCTATCGCTGTTGAAGGACTACCAGGCGTATCTGCGCGTGGAGAAAGGTCTGAGGCCGCTGAGCTGCGAGGCCTACGACGGCGACCTGAAGACCTTTGCCGAGTTCATCGAGAAGCGGAGTGGTGTGCTGTTGACGGCAACGCAGCAGGATGTGGCGGCATTTCTGGAGCATCTGCGCGGCCACGGCATCGACCAGCGTTCGGCGGCGCGCAAACTAAGTTGCCTGCGCGGCTTTTACAAGTGGCTCCTTCTAGACCGGCGCATCCATCACGATCCCACCGTGAACATCGAATCGCCCAAAGCCTGGAAGGTGCTGCCCAAGTCGCTGGCCGAGCCAGAAGTAACGGAGATGCTGGACCGGGCGCGCCTGAACGCCGAGCATCCCCAGGCACGCGCCACGGATTTGCGTGACCGGGCGATTCTGGAGTTGCTCTATGCGGGCGGCTTGCGCGTTTCGGAGGTCACTTCGCTTTCCACCGGCGACCTGGCGCTGGACCTGGGCCGCGTGCAGGTGCGCGGCAAAGGCGACAAGGAGCGCATTGTGCCGTTGGGGCGAGCCGCTCTGGAGGTTCTGGAGATTTATCTGCGCGAAGGACGGCCGCACCTGGCGCGCATTAGTTCGGCCGGCAAAGCGAACGCCGCGCGGCAGGACGCTACTCGTCTATTTCTTTCTTTGCGCGGAATGCCGCTCACCCGCCAGTGGGTCTGGCATGTGGTGAAGATGGCCAACTCCTCAGCAAGCCCGCACAGGCTTCGTCACAGTTGCGCCACGCACATGGTGGAGCATGGCGCTGACCTGCGCAGCGTGCAATTGTTGCTGGGCCACGCCGACATTTCCACCACGCAGGTCTACACGCACCTGGCTCTGGGCCGGCTCAAGGAAGTGCATCGGCTGCACCATCCGCGCGCCACGCGGCAGCGGGCGGCGGTTGAGGCTCTTCCTATAGGGCGAAGAGGGCTGCACCTGGTTTCGAGCAAGTCGCGTCCAGAAATGATCGAAAACACGGAAGCCGCCGAGTCGCGACAACCCGCCAACTCGCCAACTCGCTATCCCCGCGAAGCGGGGGCTAACTTGCTGCATTTGTCCGCAAATTCACCGATCAATCCCGCCCCGTTCATCGGGAGCGCGGAGCCCAGCCTCAACCAACAGAGTAAGGAGACCGCATGAGCGCCTCCGCCGCGACTGCCCTTGCCTCTTCGCTGGATTCACTAGTCGCCGATTATCTGCGTGTGCTGGCCAACGAGCGTGGAGCATCGGCGCATACGCTGCGTGCATATGATCGCGAGCTGCATGGATTTACCGCTTATATCGCAGAACACTACGGCGCAACTCAAAACGTGGAGAGCATTGAGCACACGCATATTCGCGCCTACCTCGGCACACTCTATGATCGCGGCCTGGCGAAGGCTTCCGCGGCGCGAGCGCTGGCGTCCATTCGCAGTTGGTTCCGGTGGCTGGCGCGCACGGGGCGCCTGGAACAAAATGCTGCCTCGCTGGTAGCCACGCCGAAACTGCCCAAGCATTTGCCGCGCGTGCCTTCCATCGAGCAGATGAACCGTGTGGTGGATTCGGTCGCCGAGGATGTAGCCAGTTGGCCCACACGCGACACGGCGATTCTGGAACTGCTCTATGGCTGCGGTATTCGCAACGCGGAGCTGACCGGGCTGAACCTCGAAGACATTCACTGGGCCAACGAAGCAATTCTAATTCGCGGCAAGGGACAGAAAGAGCGTTACGTCCCGCTGGGCGACGCCGCGGCGCAAGCCTTGCGCGCCTATCTCGCCGAACGCGCCGCGCGGCTGGCTGCGGCTGACGATACAAAAGGCTACGCGACGCCGGCCTTGTTTCTCAACCTGCAACTGCGCGGTCTCGGCAAGCTCGGCGGCGAAGCTCGGTTGACCACGCGCAGCGTCGGACGCATCGTCAAGCGCATCGCTGTTCTACGAGGGCTCTCCGCCGACGTGCATCCGCACACCCTGCGCCACGCCTTCGGAACGCATCTACTCGAAGAAGGCGCCGACCTGCGCGCCATTCAAGAATTATTGGGCCACGAGCGCCTCTCCACCACGCAGCGCTACACGCAACTGACTACGGCACAGTTGACCGTCGTCTACGATCGCACGCATCCAAGAGCGCGTTAAGCTCGACGAGCGCAAAAAGGCTGATATGGAGTGACCGTGTCAACTCCGCAATTCTGTGGGTTTGTTTTTGTCGTTGTTTTTGCTTTTCGAGAACAGAGCGAGCAGCAGCCTGGGCAGGTTTAAGCGACGATTGATCA
>Ga0224558_1003264_pt1 | contig 13692 bp, 7 predicted proteins | sample 714S32024metaG_FD_180682 | JGI IMG/M metagenome (GOLD analysis project Ga0224558, IMG submission 180682) | Peat soil microbial communities from Stordalen Mire, Sweden - 717 S3 20-24 | ecosystem: Environmental > Terrestrial > Soil > Wetlands > Peat | place: Sweden: Norrbotten County, Stordalen... | reverse complement strand
GACCGCTTGCGAGTCAAATGGCTTCGCGCTCACGGTAAGCTCGAAGGGCAAAGACATATCGAGTCCTTCGGATGACAAGTTCTTATCAGCCCGTGCCGCAAGTGAGATTCGTATCAGGGCACGCCTTCAGGCGTGCCGCAACTGCACTAATACGGACGCGCCTCTTAGCGCTAGATTTTGAAATTCGGGTTTCACCAGAGGTTCTTATGCGCCACGCGAACTCGCGATTAACAACAGCCAGCCCCGCAAGGAGTCCGAGACCCAGATGAAGGCAACCAACAAAATGCGTGCTGCGACCGCCCTTCTCTGCGCCGCACTCCTCCTCCAGGGCTGCGTTGTCGGTCCGAAATACCATCGCCCCACAGTCGACACACCGGGGACCTTCAAAGAGGTCACTCCCGACGATCTCAAGAAAATGGACGGCTGGAAAGTCGCACAACCACAGGACAGTGCCCTCCATGGCAAATGGTGGGAGATTCTCGGCGATCCGCAGCTGAACGCGCTCGAAGAGCAAGTCAATATTTCCAATCAGAACGTCGCCTCTGCGTTTGCTAACTTCATGGCGGCCCGTGCCTTGGTGCGGGAGGCTCGCGCGCAATATTTCCCGACTCTTACCGCGGGCGCAAGCATCACTCGCCAGCGCCAGCCCAATACTGCGACGGGCAGCGCGACCACCTTCACAGAGTACTCTCTACCCTTCGACGCTTCCTGGACGCCCGACTTGTTTGGCCGCGTCCGCAACACCGTCCGCGCCGCCGCCGCGAACGCGCAAGCCAGCGCGGCCGACCTCGAGAATACCCGACTGACCGCGCAAGCGGAACTGGCGGTCGATTACTTCCAACTGCGCGGGCAGGACGCTCTCAAACAACTGCTCGATTCGACCGTGGTGGCTTATGAGAAGTCCCTGGAACTGACCAAGGCATTGTATGAAACCGGTATCGACTCCGACGAATCCGTCGCGCAAGCCGAAACTCTGCTGGAAGCAACCCGCGCGCTAGACACCAATATTGGCATTCTGCGATCGCAATACGAGCACGCGATTGCACTCTTGGTCGGTAAACCTGCGTCTTCCTTCTCGATCGCCGTCGAGCCCCTGAAAACTCCCCCGCCGGCCATTCCCTTTGGCGTTCCATCTCAGCTTCTGGAGCGCCGTCCAGACATCGCCGCGTCCGAGCGCCTGATGGCCCAGGCCAACGCGCAAATCGGCGTCGCCAAAGCCGCCTATTTTCCAACCCTGACTCTTAGCGCTTCTGCCGGGCTTGAAAGCACGCAAGGCTCCAGTTGGTTTACCTGGCCCAGCCGGTTCTGGTCCGTTGGCCCCGCCATTGCCGAGACGATTTACGATGGCGGCCTGCGTCGCGCCACCATGGAACAATACCGCGCGCAATATGATCAGACGGTCGCCAACTATCGCAACACGGTCCTCACCGCGTTTCAACAAGTCGAGGATAATCTTTCCGGCCTTCGCATTCTTTCCAAGGAAATTCAGGAACAAGATACGGCAGTTGTGTCCGCCGAGCGCAGCCTGAAGCTGGCCACCGACCGCTACCGCCTCGGCATCGACCCCTACCTCAACGTCATTACGGCCGAAACCGCACTCGTCAGCAATCAGCAGACAGCCGTGAACCTGCGGATCACGCAAATTGTGGACAGCGTGCAATTGATAGAGGCAATCGGCGGAGGCTGGGATTCCTCCACGCTTCCCACTTCGCAGCAGATCATTTCGCGGCAGGCCCAGCTCCCGGCGACTACTCCGGTCCCACCCTCCAACAGCCCGCCACCAGCCTCGTCGACTCCCTGAATGGAGTGAAAACGGATTGAACAAAAGAGGTATGCGGAAGCGCAGCAGGAAATCGTGAGAGTCGCGAAGGCGCTGGAGGACGAGTCGGCGATGCGGCAGTTGGAGCAGGCGGGGTGCTAGGCCGGCGGCGTGGTCAGGATCATAGAGCGATCGGTTGTTCTTTGGAGCTGGAGTTGGAAACCGCCGGAGTAATCAAGGGCATCGCTTTCGTTCTCAAGTAATCGTCTACACTCGCGGCCGCCTTCCGGCCTTCGGCAATCGCCCACACCACCAGCGACTGGCCTCGCCGCATATCGCCCGCCGCGAAAACTCCCGGCAGCGACGACATGTTGTTCTGGTCCGTGGCCACGTTGCCGCGCGGATCGAGCTTCACTCCCAGCCGGTCGATCATTCCATTCCGAACCGGTCCCAGAAAGCCCATCGCGATCAGCACGAGATCCGCTTCTATCGTAAATTCAGTGCCCGGGATCGGCTCGAACCTTGGCGGTGGCCCAACCCGCACGGCGTGCAGTTGTTGAACGTGACCCGAATCGGAGCCAGTGAATTTTGTGGTCGCGATGCCCCAGTCGCGCACGCCGCCTTCTTCGTGTGCGCCTTCGCTGCGCAGTTGCATCGGCCAGAGCGGCCAGGGCGTGAGGGGCGAGCGCTCGTCGGGAGGCTTCGGCATGATCTCGAACTGGTGCACAGAAAGAGGTTTTTGCCGATGGCAGGTACCGAGGCAATCGGCGCCGGTATCGCCGCCTCCGACGATGACCACGCGCTTACCCGTGGCCAAAATCTCCGTTTCCGGGTCGATGGTGTCGCCGAAACACCGGCGGTTCTGCTGCGGCAGGTACTCCATCGCGAAATGGATTCCCTTCAACTCGCGTCCCGGGACGTTCAGACCGCGCGGTTGCTCGGCTCCGCCCGCGAGCACAATCGCGTCGAACTCGCCGAGCAGATCCTCGACCGCGACATTCTTGCCCACCTCCGCGCCAGTAACGAATTTCACGCCCTCAGCGGACATCTGTTCCAGGCGGCGATCGATGATGTTCTTTTCCATCTTGAAGTGCGGGATGCCATAGACCAGCAAGCCACCGAGGCGGTCCGATTTTTCGTAGACCACTACGGAGTGTCCCGCGCGGCACAACTGCTGGGCGGCGGCCAATCCAGCCGGCCCTGAACCGACGATGGCAACTTTTTTTCCAGTGAGGAATTGTGGCGGCTCGGGCCGGATCCAGCCTTCGTGAAACCCGCGCTCCACGATATTTTTCTCGATTTGCTTGATCGTGACCGCAGGCTGATTGATCGCCAGCACACAAGACGCTTCGCACGGTGCCGGACAAATCCGGCCGGTAAATTCCGGGAAGTTGTTGGTTGCGTGCAGTTGGCGAACCGCCTCCTTCCAACGCCCGTGATAAACCAGATCGTTCCAATCGGGAATCAAGTTGTTGACGGGACATCCCGTCTGGCAAAAAGGCACGCCACAGTCCATGCAGCGCGCACCCTGAGTGCGAAGCTTCTGCTCGGGAAAATCGAGATAGATCTCGAACCAATCGTTGACGCGCTGCGAAACTGGACGTCGCGGGGCAAGCTCGCGCTCGTATTCCAGGAATCCCGTGTCCTTACCCATGATGCACCTGCTCGGCCGGGGCTGGCACGGTCGGCGGCGGACTCGGGATATAAGGCTGTCGCCTGCGGCTAACTCCGAGGACTCGCTTGTGCTCGTGGGGAAAGACTTTGATAAACCGGGATAGCGCCTCGGACCAGTTGTCGAGAAGCCAAGCCGCACGCGGGCTGCCGGTCAGTGCCAGATGCCGCGTCACAAGATCTTTGACGAGCTTGGTTTCGACGAGTTGGGCTTCGGCGAACTGGGCATCCTGCGCATCGAGAACTGGCTCAAGGTCAACCGAGCTCAGATTGCAGCGCTTTTCGGTAAAGTCTCCACTCTCGTCGAAAACGTAGGCGACGCCGCCATTCATGCCGGCGGCAAAATTTCTCCCACAGGCCCCGAGCACCAGGACCAGCCCCTTCGTCATGTATTCGCAGCCGTGGTCGCCGACTCCCTCGACGACCGCAGTCGCTCCGGAGTTGCGAACCGCAAACCGCTCGCCTGCGACTCCGTTGAAAAACGCTTCGCCGCTGGTGGCGCCGTAGAGCGCGACGTTGCCAATCAGGATGTTCTTTTCGGGGGCGAAACTCGACCGTCGCGGCGGATACACCACCAATCGTCCTCCGGACAGGCCCTTGCCTACGTAATCGTTGGCCTCGCCTTCGAGCGTGAGGGTGACTCCCTTGGCCAGGAACGCGCCCATACTTTGACCCGCCGATCCATCGAGGTGAATCCGGATGGTATCGTCGGGCAGGCCCGCGGATCCGTAACGGCGGGCAATCGTTCCGCTCAGCATGGTTCCCACCGAGCGATGAACATTGCGCACCGGCAGTTTGATCACTACCGGTGCAAGAGTTTCCAGCGCCGCCTGCGATTGGGCAAGAAGCCTGTGATCCAGCGCCTGTTCCAAGCCATGATCCTGCGCCTGCACGCACCGTCGCGCCACGCGCGCCGGCATGGACGGATCATGGAGAATGGCCGACAAATCCAGGCCGCGCCCCTTCCAGTGATTCACGGCCGGTTCCACGTCGAGCATGTCGACGCGCCCGATCATCTCGTCCATGCGGCGGAAGCCCATCTCCGCCATGTACTGCCGCACCTGCTCCGCCAGAAAGAAGAAGAAGTTGATGACGTGCTCGGGCTGCCCTTGAAAGCGCTTGCGCAGCACCGGATCCTGCGTGGCGATGCCCACTGAGCAAGTGTTGAGATGGCACTTGCGCATCATGACGCAGCCCATTGCAATCAGCGGCGTGGTGGCGAAACCGAATTCTTCGGCTCCGAGCAACGCCGCGATCACGACATCGCGGCCGGTCTGCAGCTTGCCGTCAGTCTGCACGCGGATTCGGCTGCGCAGGTCGTTCAACAACAGCACTTGCTGCGTCTCCGCTAGACCGAGTTCCCATGGAATACCGGCGTGCTTGATGGAACTCAGCGGTGAAGCTCCCGTACCTCCGCTGTCTCCGCTGATCAGGACAACATCCGCGTGTGCCTTGGCCACGCCCGCCGCCACCGTCCCCACGCCGACTTCCGCCACCAACTTCACCGCGATGCGGGCTTGCGGATTCACATTCTTCAGGTCGTAGATCAGTTGCGCGAGATCTTCGATGGAATAGATATCGTGGTGAGGTGGTGGCGAAATTAAACCCACGCCGGGGATGGAATGTCTTATCCGCGCAATGACTTCATCGACTTTGTGCCCGGGAAGTTGTCCGCCTTCACCGGGTTTCGCGCCCTGCGCCATCTTTATCTGCAACTCGTCCGCATTGACGAGGTAGTTCGCGGTGACCCCAAAGCGCGCCGACGCGACCTGCTTCACGGCGCTGCGCCGCAGGTCTCCGTTCGCATCCGGTTTGAAGCGTTCTTCGTCTTCGCCGCCTTCGCCGGTATTGGACTTCCCCCCGATGCGGTTCATGGCGATGGCCAGAGTCTCGTGCGCTTCTTTGCTGATCGAGCCGAATGACATGGCTCCTGTCGTGAAGCGCTTCACGATCTCCTTGGCGGACTCGACTTCTTCGATCGGAACTGGCTTGGCGCTCTTTTTTAACTTCATCAAACTGCGCAGCGTAGCCATGTTGCTGCTTTGGTTGTCGATGAGGTCGGTGTATTCCTGAAAGGTCTCGAAGCTATCCTGCCGCACTGCCTGTTGCAGTTTACTGATGGTCAGAGGGTTCAGCAGATGATACTCGCCGTTGACTCGCTGGTGGTAAGTTCCTCCGACCGCGAGTTCCGTCTCGGACTCAGTCAGGGGACGGAATGCGTGCTCGTGCTTCAATTGCGCTTCGCGGGCGAGCACTTCGAGGCCGATGCCTTCTAAACGCGACGCCGTACCTGCGAAATACGAATCCACCAGTTCCTTGTTCAGCCCGATGGCTTCGAACACCTGCGCTCCCTGGTAGCTCTGTAACGTCGAGATACCCATCTTGGCAAAGGTCTTCAGTAAACCCTTATTTACCGATTTGATGAAGTGCTTCATCGCAAGTTCGGGAGTCACGCCGTCCGACAACTCTCCCCGCCGCGCCAGGCTTTCAACGCTCTCCAATGCCAGATACGGATTGATGGCGCTCGCCCCATAGCCACTGAGCAGCGCAAAGTGCATCACCTCGCGAGGTTCGCCCGATTCCGTAATCAGCGCGACCTGGGTTCGCGTTTCCTCCTGGACCAGCAGGTTATGCACGGCCGCCAGCGCCAGCAGGCTGGGGATGGGAGCGTAATCCTTGTTCACACCACGATCGGAAAGAATCAGAAGCGTGTACCCGGCTTTTCCCGCGAGCGACGCGCGCTGGCATAACTCGTCGAGCGCCCGCTTCAGTCCCGCTTCTCCTTCGCTGGCGCGGAACAGCGCGGGCAGCGTGATCGCCAGCAGATCCCCAGTCGAGACGCGGCGCAGTTTCTCCAGTTCGAGGTTCGTCAGAAGCGGGTGGGCCAGCTTCAGCATGTGGCAGTTCTCGGGCTCTTCCGAGAGAATGTTGCGCTCGGCCCCGATGTAGCTGATGAGCGACATCACGATCTCTTCGCGAATCGGGTCGATGGGAGGATTGGTGACCTGTGCGAAGAGCTGCTTAAAGTAGCTGAACAGCGATTGAGGCCGATCGGAGAGACAAGCGAGGGGCGTATCCGTCCCCATGGAGCCAACCGGCTCTTCGCCCTTCGCGGCCATGGGGCTGAGGATCATGCGCAAGTCTTCATCGCTGTAACCAAACGCGCGCTGCCGGCGAAGCAGGGTTTCCGCATCCGGGTGGTGCATGCGCGAGGGTTTGGGCAACTGATCGATCGTGACCTGATTATCTTTGAGCCACTCCGCATACGGCTGTCGCGAAGCCAACCGGTGTTTGATTTCCTTGTCAGGGACGATGCGGCCCTCGACCGTGTCCACCAGGAACATTTTCCCCGGTTGCAGGCGGCCTTTGATCTTTACGTTTTCCGGTTCGATGTCGAGCACACCGGCTTCGGAGGCCATGACAACGTGCTCGTCGTTCGTGACCACGTAACGCCCGGGTCGCAAGCCGTTGCGGTCGAGGATGGCGCCAATGACTCTGCCGTCGGTGAACGCGATGGCCGCCGGCCCATCCCAGGGTTCCATCAGGCACGCGTGATATTCGTAAAACGCTAGCTTCTCCGGCTTCATGTGGGAATTTCCAGCCCATGATTCCGGAATCAGCATGGCCATCGCGTGCGGCAGGCTGCGCCCCGCCTGAAACAGGAGTTCGACGGCATTGTCGAAGTTCGCGGAATCGCTGCCATTCGGCGCAATGATGGGATAGAGCTTCTTCAGATCGTCGCCGAACAAGGGAGACTGCAGCAGCGACTGGCGCGCGTGCATCCAGTTGACATTGCCCTTGAGCGTGTTGATCTCCCCATTGTGCGCGATGTAGCGATACGGATGCGCTCGTTGCCAACTCGGGAAGGTGTTGGTGGAGAAGCGCTGGTGCACCAGACACAACGCGCTCGTCACGTCGGGATCGGAAAGCTCCTTGTAGAAATTGGCGATCTGCGGGGCGAGCAACAGACCTTTGTAAACAATGGTGCGGCAAGAGAGCGAAGGGATATGGAACGTTTCCGCATCCTCGATGCCAGAGGCTGCGATTTCACTCTCGGCGCGTTTGCGCATCACATACAGTTTTCGCTCAAAGACGTCTTCATCGGTAAACGCCCCGCAGCCTACAAAAATCTGCTGGATGTAGGGCTGCGAACCTCGCGCCACGCGGCCAATCGCGGCTGCTTTGACAGGCGTATCGCGCCAGCCCAGTACCGTCAATCCCTCTTCACGCGCAATGCGTTCCAGAACTCCCTCGCATTGCAAGCGCTGATGTTTCTCGACCGGCAAAAATGTCATGCCCACGCCATAAGCGCCGGGCACAGGCAGTTCGAAACCCAACTGGACGCACTTCCGCACAAAGAACTGGTGTGGGATCTGGAGGAGAATGCCGGCGCCGTCGCCGGTCTCAGGATCGCATCCGCAGGCCCCGCGGTGAGCCAGGTTGAGCAGCACCTGGATTCCCTTGTTTACGATGTCGTGACTTTTGTGGCCGCGAACGTGAGCTACGAATCCGATCCCGCAGGCGTCATGCTCTTGCGCAGGATGATACAGACCCTGGGCGGGGGGAGCACCATCCGTTTTTTCCCGACGCGTCGTCATCGGCATCTTCTGCGGCATACACCGCCGCTCGCGGATCAGTTGTTCTTGAGTGGGAACTTTGCCCGCAAAGGCTACGGGGGCGTGCACTTCGCCTCAGGAACACACTTCTGCAACCTATTAGTTACTGCCATTTAAGCCGGAAAGTAAAACTCACAATTTCGATACAAAGAATGCAAATTTCAGAATTTCGAAGTTTCCGCGCGAATTAAGCCTATTTTCCCGCGAAACCTGCCGAATCCATTATAATCCGGCATAAACTCAATGGATTTCGATCAGCTCATCACGTTTCTGGAAGTGGCCAAACAGGGCAGCTTTTCGCGCGCCGGAGAGAAAGTTTTCCGCTCCCAATCGGCGGTCAGCGCCCAAATCCGCCAGTTGGAGCAGGAGTATGGCGATCGTCTCCTCGACCGCTCAGGCAAGACCGTAACCCTGACCCCGGCCGGACAAGTGTTCTATGACTATGCCGAGCGGCTGAAACTGCTGCGCGAGGAGTCGCTAATGGCGGTGGCGGACCATAGCCGCACGCCCCGTGGCACGCTTCGCGTCGGTGCCAACGAGGCGACCTGCCTCTACGTTCTGCCCGAGGTATTTGCGGAATACTGCCGGCTCTACCCGCCCGTTCAGATCAACATCTACCGGAATTTCAGCTACAAAATCACGGAAAAGCTAGAGAACGGCTCCATCGAAGTGGGCTTTCTGACTTTACCCATCCAGTCCGCGAGCCTGGAAATCCAACCGATGTTCCGCGACAAGCTGATGCTGATGGTGAGCCCCAAGAATTCCCTGGCCAAGCACAAAACGGCATCCGTCCGCGATATCGTAAAACATCCCCTGCTGCTCCCTAAGACAGGCCATACTCGAAGGCTCATGGATAAGCTGTTCCGCCCTTACCGCGATGAACTGCAAGTTCGCATGGAACTGCCCAGCATCGGCATGATCAAAAGTTTTGTGGCCGCCGACCTCGGAGTGTCTATCATCAGCGCGTCATTCGCCCGCGATGAAGTGGCGTCCGGCCGAGTCAAACTGATTGACCTTGAGGATGCGGAACTTTTCCGCGAACTGGGGCTGGCATACCGCCGCGACCGGACACTTTCCTGCGCCACAACTGCATTTATCGATGTTTTGCGCCAATTGACCACGGCCACGAAGAAAAAGCACGCTCCACTTCAGGCGTGATCAGCCAATCTCGTACAACGCCTTTGCACAAACGCACAGTCCGCGCAGATACTTGCGCTCTGCGCCCGAAGTCACTCCCTGCTTCGCTATAATGTTTGTTTGCTCCACCCGCCATTTGCGCAGGGCTTCATGGAAAGGGAACTATGCCGACTGACGTAGTCATGCCCCAAATGGGCGAATCGATTTTCGAAGGAACCATCACCAAGTGGCTGAAAAAGCCCGGTGACAAGATCCAGCGCGATGAACCTCTGTTCGAGATTTCCACCGACAAGGTCGACGCCGAAATCCCTGCGCCCGCCAGCGGAATTCTTCAGGAAATCAAAGTTTCCGAAGGCAACACCGTTCAGGTCAACACCGTTGTCGGTGTGATCGGCGACGGCAGTGGCACGTCCGCTGCCGCTCCCGCCAAACCCGCTGTTCCTGCTCCCGCCGCTCCCGCGTCCGCAAAAAAGGAAGCTCCGGCTCCCCCGCCCGCACCCGCCGCCAGCGGGCCCCACGATGAAGAAGATTCCGACGTCCGCTCTTCCCCGCTCGTCCGCAAACTCGCCCGCGAGCACAATGTGGATCTCGCAAAAGTGAGCGGCACCGGCACCGGCGGCCGCGTCACCAAGCAGGACATCCTCGATTTCGTTGAGCACCGCACGGCTGCTCCAGTTGCGGCCCCTGCACCCCGTCAAGCCTCAGCCCCGGCGGCGGCTGTCATTCCCGGTGAGCTTGTACCCATGTCCCAAATGCGCAAGATCATCGCGCAGCGCATGATCGAATCGCGCCGTACCAGCGCTCACGTCCACTGCATGTTCGAGGTGGATATGACTCGCATCGTCAATTTGCGCAACAAGCTCAAGAACGGCTTCGAGCAGCGCTACGGCGCGCGGCTTACCTTCATGCCGTTTTTTGCGCGCGCTGCCATCATCGCCCTGCAGCAATATCCGATCGTCAACAGCTCCCTCGAAGGCGACAGCATCCGCTACCACAAGCACGTCAACGCCGGCATCGCAGTCGCGCTCGATTGGGGACTGATCGTCCCCGTTCTCAAGAACGCCGACGAACTCAACTTCCTAGGACTGCAGCGCGGCATCACCGACCTCGGCGAGCGCGCCCGCACCAAGAAGCTCCTACCCACTGACGTCGAAGGTTCGACCTTCACCATCACCAACCCCGGCCAGTTTGGCGCCGTCTTCGGTCTGCCCATCATCAACCAGCCGAACGCAGCCATCATGGGCGTCGGCGGTATCACCAAACAGCCCCTGGTGATCACTGACAAAGACGGCGCAGATTCCATCGCCATCCGTTCCGTCGTTCACCTCACGCTGGGCTATGACCATCGCATCATCGACGGCGCCATCGCCGACCAGTTTATGGCTGTCCTAAAGAAGACTCTTGAAAGCTGGAGCGAAGAAGTCGGCTAGCGCGCAGCATCTCGACGGTGCAAGTCACAACTAGTGAGCGTTACGGCATCTCTTTTCTCGAACCTATACCATCAGCCAGCGTGCTCCCGTGTCTCTGCGGAGCTAGGTAGCGGCGGACGCGGGCGAAGAGCAGGAGTCGGTGGCAAAGGCGCTCATCGAGAAGCTGGGGTCGTAGAAGGAGGCCCCCGCCAGCCATGGCGGCAGGGGCCGGAAAGGGTGACGTAGAATCAGAAGATCGTAAAACGCAGATTGCGGATTGCGTCGGGAAGGCGAACGGAACGCTGCATGGACATGACCTGGGTCACGGAACGAGTTGCGCTGGGCGGTGGGATCTGGAACGCGCGGAACATGGAAGAACTGGCGCAATCGGGTGTGACCCACGTGCTCAATATGCAGGTCGAGTTCGATGACCGGCCGCTGGCGGAGCCGCACGGGATCCGCGTGCTGTGGAATCCGACCGACGACGATTTTTTGCCGAAGCCACCGGAACTGCTGAAACGAGGCGTTGATTTTGCGCTGGAAGCGCTAGACGAGCCGGAGGCGCGACTTTACGTGCATTGCGCCGCAGGCGTACACCGCGCTCCGATGATGACGCTGGCGGTATTATGTGCGATGGAGTGGGAAATGGAAGCGGCCATGGTGCGGATCGAGACGCGAAGGCCAGTGGTCGACTTCGCGGACGTGTATGTCGAGAGCGTGCGGCGATTTCTGGAGTCGCGAGTTGAAAGCGAGCCGCGGAGTTGAGACCAAGAATCTGAATTGAGTCGGGAGGGGATATACGAAAGAGGCGCCGCTCGGTAAGTTCAAGGACTGTACTCTTTTTTATCTCGGCAAGAATATGATCGACTCACGATGCCTGTGGCATAGCCGTTGCGGATCTGTGGTCGGTACATGAGTGCACCGCCATTTCGGGCCAATTTCCCGCCGAGCCGGAACCGGGCTCCGCGTTGACCGTCTCAACACGCCCCTGGAGGATTGGGACGACACGCTGAGTACGTCGTCCGACGATACGATTTTCCAAACTTGGCGTGGCTGCGGTTCGGGCTCATTAATAAGGGGGCAGGGTTCTGTTGCAAGCTCTAAATCATTTCGTAAGGCCATGAGTCCTCGCCGCGGCCTTGGTGGAGCCCTTCATGGCAGCTGGCGCACAGCGTAATCAGGTTTGACTTCTCATCCGAGCCCCGCTGACTCCGCAGTTGCTGGTGGTGAACCTGTAGATTGTTTCTTGAGCCACAGACTTGGCATGTCCAGTTGTCTCGTGCCAAGACCTGGCGGCAAAGCTCTTTGTACGACTGGGGATCTAATCGTGAGCGTGGACGCTTCTCAAGCATTCGGGTCATGAAGCTTTCTGCACCAAGTGGGACAGGAACTGCTTACGTTGCTCACCGGGTAGGAACTTGAAGAACCGGGTCATTGAGCTCAGCAGGATCTCCGGGTTGCCATTGTCCAGGTGCGCGCCAGCAAGGAAGTCGGCGCAGATCATCTCCAGACAGTACCCGCGCGATTTGTCCGTGCCCAGCATCAGGGCTGCAGTCTCGATCGCCTGCTCGATGACCGGGATCTGGCTCTTGTAGACCTTGAAGTAGATCAGCTCCGACGGCTCCTCTTCCTTTCCCGTCAGTTCCTTCTCCACTGCCCGCCTGAAATCCTCCTTCGGCAGCTCTCGAGCTTTGTGCAACCAGGTTGCACAATCGAAGTGCTGCCCGTCCCGCCGCGCGACCTTCGCCAGTTCCAGCCCCTTCGTCCATCCCACTTCTTTCAGTTCTTTCCGCGCCTGCGGCGGCAGGTGCTCGTGGATGGACATCAAGTAATACGCCTTCCTTCTCGATTCCGGGAACCGCCTCGCCAGGAACTCGTCAAACGACTTCAGGTTCTCCAGCCTCCAGTACTGTCCCGCTCGCACCTCGCACAAATACTTGCCGAGCTCGACAAAACGGGTGTCGCGCTCTGCTTCTTTCTGCTTCTCCCACGCCAGGATCTCGTCGATCTTGGTCAGAACGAAGAGGGCGCGCTTGCGATTGAGCTTCGGCGGCATTGGCGGATACCTAGTAAACAAGTTCGTCAAACAGACCAAGGTCGACTCCCGGCTTGCGCACGAGTGCAGCTTCGACCAAATCACGCTTGTCGAGGCAGAGCCCGAGGAAGGGGCAGGTGGTGCACGGATTCTGGGGGAAGCGGATGCCGCTATGCGGCAGGAACAGCCCGGACTCGATCCGTCGCACCGTGTCATCGACCAGGGTTGCGAACTCCTGTCGCTGCTCGTCAGAAATGGTGGCCCGGAGGTACTGAATTTCGACCAGACGCTTGCGGACGAAAACAACCTGGGCGACTTCGTCGATCTCCGTCATCCATGAATAGCAGACGATTTGCGGATCCAGTGCGGAAATGCCGGAGGGCTCTTCTGGATATCGAGCAGAAGCTGTCTTCCACTCGAGCAGACAGGGTGTGCCGTCCAGTTCACCAATGGCGTCGACGTAGGCGACGAAATTGTTGCCAGAAGCCAAGGTTCGATTGAACTGAATCTGCTGGGTGGAACGAGGGCGGCTAATGCGAATGCGGCCGTCCTGAGCGAAGCGCTCAAGCAACTGGATGCCTTGTTGCAGCATCCGGTCCCAAGTGTCGTTGCCGGAGTAGGTCAGGCCCATGTCCTTACATACGCCCCACTGCTCGAACAGCACAGCCGCCGGGTCTTCCCGGCGAAAAAGGGCGGCGACGGCCTGTTCGAAGGCTCGGCCGAAGAGCATGGCGGCGCGCGTGTCTTTCTCTTGCCATCCGTCGAGGTAGCGGTGCCGGTAACGGCGCGGGCAGCTAAGGTACTGGCTGATCTGGGTGTAGGAGTAGGTCATCGGGTTGCCTCCTCAGTGTTGGAGCGAGAAGCGCTAGATACCGGAGTTGCGGACAGTTCTTCCCACTGGCTGGCTGGGGCGAAGCCGTCGAGGTTAATGAGCGAAATGCCGTTGAGCACGGCGTGGCTGATCTTGACGACGCCGCGGAGCCCGGGCAAAGCCTTCTCGTCGACCTGTTCGTGGGCCAGAAGTTCCGGGTCATAGAGGAAATCCCGCAGGAACCAGCCCAGCTT
>Ga0224558_1003261_pt1 | contig 13701 bp, 19 predicted proteins | sample 714S32024metaG_FD_180682 | JGI IMG/M metagenome (GOLD analysis project Ga0224558, IMG submission 180682) | Peat soil microbial communities from Stordalen Mire, Sweden - 717 S3 20-24 | ecosystem: Environmental > Terrestrial > Soil > Wetlands > Peat | place: Sweden: Norrbotten County, Stordalen... | reverse complement strand
ATGTTACGGACCTGGCCAGTCAGATTGCTCGCCATCGAGTTGACAGAGTCAGTAAGATCCTTCCACGTGCCGCCGACGCCTGGTACCTGTGCCTGTCCACCCAGTTTGCCGGGTTTTTCCTGTAGACGGACACCTGAGATCAGAGTAGAAGGTTACGCTTCGCCGCTCTTGGCCGTCGTTGCCCCTGGTGGAGCTTCTACCACCACTTCTATTTCGGCGCCCCTCTTGAGACGTACCTTGTCGCCATTTTCGTCGGTCAGGGTATTTTCGATCCGAATCTCCCGATATAAGTCATCGGCTCCGTCGATCGCGATCTGGGCTTTCTCTGGATCGTCCGGAGTTAGAGGCTTGATGATTTTTTCGACAGTTGCAGGCAGAGTAATGCTGGGTTTCTCGCTCATAAGGACCTCCGGGCTTAATAAGCCGCAATACCGCGATGACGTACACGCCGCTCGGGGAACGAGGCGTTTTTCGCGGGGTCAATACTGGGAAATGGGATGAGGATGACCGGCACCTTTCACCTCTTCCAGTGTAGGCGAAAGGTGCCGGCAATTCGGGTCGCCGCTCCTTACCCCTAAGGTGGCGGTCTGCTGCTGCGGGCTTCGTGGATGGAGAGGCGAGATTGAAACGCGTAGTGTTTCTGCAATCATTTTTCGTTCCTTCTTTCAGGCAATGCGAGCCGCAGGTTCCCCATCTTGGGCCGCGTGCCCACGCGCGCCCCTCGTCTCGGCGACGGCGAAGCAGAGGCGGGAGCAGGAGCCAGACTTAAACCAGCCCATGCTCGATAGGTGGGAACAAGTGAAGAACTTTCATGACGTGCAGAGTAGCCCGTTAAGGAGCTGCGACAAATCCCGTCGATTGTGTACTTCTTTGGGGAAATCTGTGTAAAGTCTCGGCAGAGTCTACTTACTCCCACTTTCAATTCATGATAATTTTGATCGCCTGAAGACGGATAGCAGATGGATCATTTGTTGCTCATGGCCCAGGCCAACCGCCCAGGTTTTCAACTACGGCATGGACCTTACCAATCTAAGGTCTTAACGGGATGGTTTGACGTGCCTGTTCGGACATAAATTCGGTCTGGCAACAAATGTCCCAATCGCCTGTACATAACCAAATCCCCGACCCTACAGACTTGAACGGATGTTGAGGTCGCAGACATGTAATGTACTTTTCGGTTGCAGCCCGGGATCGGCAGTCTCTTGGCCTGCCGGTTACTTCCACTAATAAGAGGAGCGAGCTTACATGTACACAATTCTGCTGATCATCCTGGTTTTACTTCTCGTTGGCGCCTTGCCGACTTGGCCTTACAGTACTGGATGGGGATATTACCCAAGCGGAGGTCTCGGTTTGGTTTTCATCATTGTGCTGGTGTTGGTTTTGATGGGCCGCGTTTAGCACGGTCACGGCGCCATCGAACCGCAACCTAGCCCAGGTGGCTTCCAGTAGCAACGTCGGATCCGAAGCAGGCCTTGCCAGTCGGTGAGGTCAGGACTTGGGAGCAACAGCGACAGGCCGCCTGGGGTACATCGATTCTCGATCGCACTCGTCGAATGCCTCAAGAATCTGATTCACGAGAGATACCAATCTTTTGGAGTCAGATTCCCCGGACGCGGCAGCGCACAGTTGGCGCCAGTCTTTTCCACTGCTCTGAGCCATTTTCTTCACGCTCCTGGTGACGGTGAATCCCGCACGGCGCCATACTCGAAGCAAGTTCCGGGCCATAACGCTAAGCTGTTGATTTCCGGAACCGGAAACCCGGAGCGGTGTGTAATTTGGCCAGTGCAACGGAACAAAAGGTAAGCGCTAAACAAATTCAAGCATTCTATGTATTGCCGCGTTTTCGCTACGCGCGTACCTTTTCTTACTAAGGGTGCGCTCATGGTTCCGTTCTTGCGCGAGCAGAAAAGAGAAATCCGTATTTTGGTGGTGGATGACAATCCCTCTGTTAGACGCTATCTACGCCGCGCGCTGGAGCAGCACGAACATTGGCGAGTCTGTGACGAAGCCCGCGATGGTCAAGACGCGGTGGATCGGTTCTGGAAAATTCGACCGGACGTGATTGTGCTTGATTTCCAGATGCCCACGATGAATGGCCTCGATGCCGCTCGCATCCTCACTCGACTTTCGCCCGAAACCCCGATTCTGATTGTCACGCTCTACCTTTCGAAACAGTTGTCGGACGAGGCGAGGAAAGTTGGCGCCCGCGGCGCTTGCGTGAAAACGGACACCGTTTCTACTTTGGACGCGGTGGGAGCACTGCTGCGCCACGAAACATATTTCCCTCAACTCTCCCCGAACTGAGCGAATTAGTCGGCAGCAACCGTTTCGGGTGCCCGCCCTGTTCTTTCTGCCAGTGGCATGGTTACTAAGATCAAGGTTCCAGGTGCGCACGGTTCGATCCTGAACTGGCCACCCAGTTCGTGAATGCGCTCTCTCATGCCCGCCAGACCCACACCGGACTTTGTTCCTGCGGTCTGAAAGCGATCTAAGACGTCCGGAGCGATTCCCCCGCCGTAATCTCGTACCTTTAGAATCACCTGGTCGGCTGAAAGCTGAAGTGCAACCTCAGCCCTGGCGCTATTGGAATGTCGATGAATGTTGGTCAGGCTTTCCTGCAGTACCCGGAAAAGTCCGAGCGCCACGGGCTTGGGAAGGCCACTCGCGTCCTCCGCCAAATCTACTTTCACTTCAATTCCGCTACGCTGCGCAAATCCTTCCAGGTACCATTTTGCCGCCGAGGAAAGCCCGACTTCGTCCAAAAGCGGCGGATGCAGCAAATGCGAAATCGTCCGCGTTTCCGCGATCGCATGATCCAGAAGTTGAACTGTTTTTCTGAACCGATTCATGAAAAAACTGACCCGCGACCGGGGTTGTACCCACCATCTGTGCGAGAGTCTCCTGACTAATCTTGGGGATTTCAGTCTGGGGCGCGCTTTGTTCGCCACAATGAGCAAGTAAGAGCAAGGTCCGAGCTAGTCTCTTTTCGCTGGAATTGAAGAGCTGGTCAACTAAAGTTTCCTCGTATCGGATGTTCCGTGCCAGCAGATACTCTACGAACAGATCCGAGAACCTGTGTTCCCGGAGCGCAAGCATCATCGCCTTCTTGTCAATTTGCAGAAGTTCGCAGTCCGTCATTGCGGTTGCAGACCCCATGCGTAAAGGCTGTCCAGCAAGAACACCTTCTCCGAAAAAATCTCCCTCGCTCAATATGCCCAGGGTTGCTTCTTTGCCAATCTTGGATACGACCGTGAGTCTAACCTTGCCTTCCTGGATATAGAAGACTGCGCCAGCCGAGTCCCCCTGCGCGAAGATCGGTTGTCTCCTGGGAAAAGTCACGGCTTTCCTACCCTCGCCGATAGTGGCAAGAAATTCCTTTGCGTCGAAATCGCACTTCTTCTGGGGCGACATAATTGGTGCCATCAAAGTGTCCTCCACGTCTGAAAGAGGATACTGCACAGCATTTTGTACCCGCCATGCGGTGAATGCTGTACATGGAGATCATTTTGTTGGTACCCGCGTTTCCTCACCCAGTGGCTCTAGCTGAGGATGCTCAACGTAAACGCCGAGCGGCTGATCCACGTAGCCTTGTTCGGTTTCCAGGCCGGTGGAATTTCGCAGAGAATGATGGCCGGTCGATAGACTATATGTCCGGATCAATTCCGATGTTCCCGCCTGCTGCGTTAGTCTGCCTGTTGAGCCCAGATCAGGCCTATGATCTTGACCAGTTGCGCCCAGGCTCGTCACTATGTGTTCGCAGGTGCGGAGAATCCTTTCGGGAGAGTTGTCTATGGCGGCCACTTCTGGTTGGATGATGGACTCGACCGCACTGTCGCCGTCAAGATTCTTCCTGCGCGTCTTTCTGAAAATCCGGAGGCCCGGGCAACAAAGATGGCGGGTCGATCTCCAGACTAGCGTCCTGTGACTCCTTCCAAAGTTGCAACTGTGCCAAGGCTGCATCCACCAAACACATGAGCGCAGCCTCCACGTCAGGAGATAAAGACGTACCCCAATCCGTGTTAGCGGGCTGCACGCCGAGTACAACAATATCCTGGGGTTTGGTCGACACCAAGGCCAGAGCCGCAATCAGATCGGCAACTCCCAATTGATGAACACTCCGTTCGACCGAGGTGTCGAGCAAGTCTCTCGCCGACATTCGAGTGAGAGTTCCGGGAGCTTCACTCGAGTTCACCGCATCGAGGAGCAGCAGGCGAGACGCGTCCGAAGCATACGGAAGTAGTTCGAGGCCGATCGTGCCGCCGTCGAGAATCGTCACCGCCGCGGGCACTCTCGGGTTACCCTGCAGCAGTCGTGCAGCATACACACCGACGCCGTCATCCGAAAGGATCGTGTTGCCAACGCCTATCACCACCGTATCTGAAGAAAGGAACTCGCGCATTTCGGGTCCTTACATGCGAATCTTGCGATCCTGACTTAGCAGCCCGTGGCGAAACTCTAGCAAACAGCGCCTAAAGGCGCCCTGATAAACACAGCACTTGAGGTATGCCTGAAGGCATACCCTGATACAAATCGTGCTTGTCTCACGGGCTGCAAGGCAATCCTTGACGCGCAATGAACTGTCACTTGTCCGAGTTTCAGCCTCTTCCATTCCGTTCGTGCCTTCTTATATTTTTTTCAGAAGCAGCCTCCGCTCAGGCCTCGATACTAGCGTGGGTCCGCCCACGAACGTCGACCACGTGGACGGCGCAAGCCAAGCACGGGTCGAAGGAGTGGATGGTGCGCAGAAGTTCAAGTGGGCGCTCTGGATCCGCGATCGGCGTCTTGATGAGCGCGGCTTCGTACGCGCCGCGTTGACCTTGAGCGTCCCGCGGACCTGCATTCCACGTGGATGGCACCACCGCCTGGTAATTCTTGATCGCCTGGTTTTCGATCTCCACCCAGTGCCCCAGCGAGCCGCGCGGGGCCTCAAAGAAACCGAATCCTCGGGCAGTGTCGGGCCAGGAGTTCGGGTCCCATTTCTGCCCGTTGTGAATAAGCAGGTTTCCTGTCGCCAAATTGTTTCCCAGCTCTTCGATCCATCCGCTGATGCGGTTGGCGAGGAGCTGCGTTTCGAGTGCGCGCGCCGCGATGCGGCCAAGCGTCGAAAACAGAGCAGTGGCGGGAGCCTTGAGCGTGGCCAGCGTGGAGTCGACTAATGCCTTAACTTCCTGCTGGCCAGAGGCGTAGGCCACCAGGAGCCGGGCCAGCGGGCCTACCTCCATAGCTTTGTCTTGATAGCGGGGCGCTTTCAACCATGAATACTTCTGGTTCACTTCGAGATATTCATAGGGAGGTTTGGGGCCGGTGTATTTCGGGTTCGTTTCGCCCTCGTAGGGGTGTTTCGCAATCTTGCTTCCTTCCGAATACTCGTACCACGAATGAGCAATATACTCGGTGATGTTCTCTGGGTTCACCGGGTGGACTTGGGAAAGGTCGCGATTCAGGATCATGCCTCGGGGAAGGAAAAACTTCGCAGGGTCTTTAATGCTGCCCTGCGGATAGGCGCCGTAGCACATGAAATTTCCGAGTCCCTCGCCGCGTTCGAACCAATCGCGGTAGAAGCCCGCGACCGCCAGCACGTCCGGGATATACACCTGACTTACAAATGACTGGGCGGACTTCGCCACCTCCAATAAGAAATCAATTCGCTCCGGGTTCACGGTTGCGCCCGGTTCGTTCGGGTCGAGCGATGTGGCCATGCCTCCGACAAGAAACGTCTGCAAATGGGGATTCTTGCCTCCGAGCACCGCGTGAATGCGGATAAATTCTTTCTGGAACTGCAGCGCCTCCAGGTAATGCGCGACGGCCATGAGGTTGGCTTCCGGCGGAAGATGATAGGCGGGGTGCCCCCAATAACCTGCGCCAAAAAGACTCAGTTGCTTGCTCGCAACCAAGGCACTGACGCGGTCCTGAACACCTTTGAAATACTTCGCGCTCGACTTGGGCCAGTCGGAGATCGATTGCGCCAACTGTGATGTCTTCGCCGGATCCGCCTTCAAGGACGAGACTATATCCACCCAATCCAAGGCGTGCAGGTGATAGAAGTGAACCACGTGATCTTGAATCGTCTGCGTCGCAGCAATAATGTTGCGGATCAGGCGGGCATTGTCGGGAACTTCGATGCCCAGTGCGTCCTCCACCGCGCTGACCGAGGCTAGAGCGTGGACCGTCGTGCACACCCCGCAGATCCGCTGCGCCCAGATCCACGCCTCACGTGGATCGCGGCCGCGAAGGATCAACTCAATTCCCCGGAACATCGTTCCCGAACTCCACGCATCCGTTATGAAGCCGCCGTCCACCTGGGCCTCAATGCGGAGGTGCCCTTCAATACGCGTCACAGGATCGACCACAATCCGCGCCATGCCGTCCTCCTACGCTTCGTTACTCTCCAGCGACTTGCCGATCTCGACCGGCATCGTCTTCATCCCGATCCTGTCGCGCACGATGCTTCCGTCCGCTTGAGCAACCGCCATGCCGCCGCTCCCGTCGCTGCCATACGATCTCGTCCGCCGTGACATCCGCCCCCGAACCGCGGTGCCAATGGCAGCCGCGGCAAAAGGGTGATTTCGTATCCCAAAAGCAATACTACGGTTCTGTGACGTCTCCTTCACGAGCGGCGGGATCCGGCGGTGCAGGCGGTTCGCTCTTGATCAGAAAGTTGTCAATTAGCACCAGGATTCCGAAGATGACGAATCCCCAGGCCGCGCGGCTGAGGATCCCGACACCGACTGAGATCGACATGAAAGCAATAACCCTCAACGCTCGAGTTCCGTTCATATGCACCCCCTAAGCTGCTCTGTTCCTGAAGTCTCGGTCGCAACGCTTGAGTGCGCAGCGTCCGGCGATCCCCTTGCTCCGTTATCCGACAACCGCGAGTTTCCGATGCGGACAACGGCAATAGCCTGTCGCGGATCAACTCCGCTGAACCCGCGGGGTTCGCTGGATGAATCGATCACAGCGATCCTCCCGTATGGCAGGAACTGCACGGCTGTTCCGCCCAGGCACTGCCGATGTCGACGGGATGATCGAAAGCTAGCCCTTTCGGCCCCGTGGCGAATTGCACGCTGCCGGCCTTGCCCTGTCCCAAAATCGTGTGGCAGGTGCCACAATCGGAGCGAATGACGCTTCCGTCTACACTCTTATGCTGGCCGTCGTGGCAGCGGAAGCATCCCACAGAATAGAAGTGGGTGTCGTTTGTGGAATATGTATCCCACTTGACTTTCATCGACGGGAAGAAATAGTGGTCGTAAGTGTTCTGCAGGTACGCGATGGCGCCCTCAATCGCTTGCTGCTTGCCGGTATATACCTGAGAGTAGCTCTTCTTATAATAACCACGCAGGGCACTGTCGATTCCCTGCATTGCCTGCTCCCGGTTGGCATAACTCGCCGTAAGTGCCGCCACAGCCTGCTCCTTGATAAAGGGTAGTGAAGGATCGATACGGTTGTCGGCAAGCGCCACATCCACGCTGCGGTCCGGCGATTGGAGGATGTGGCTCGGGCGGTTGTGACAATCCACGCAATCCATGGTTCGGATCGCATTGGCAGCCGGGGTGGTGGATGTTTGTGCCTTAGAGGTGTACACCTCCACCGCGCCGGTCTTTGGATCCACCGACCGCACCCAGGTAATATTCTGCCTTTCGACATCGCTCGCTAGATACTCGACCTTGCTGGCGACATGCCAGTGAATTCCCATTCGCGACGTGTCCGCGGGCGCGCCGCCGCCGATCGGGATCAACATGTCGATCTCCCAGCGCGTGTTGTGCTCGTCCGAGAGGAAGTGCAACCGATGCACCTCGCGCGCGCCGAAGAAATTAGCCGGCCAATGACACTTTTCGCAATTGCCCCGTATTGGACGCAAATCCTCCACCGTAGCCGGAATCGGCCGCGGATACTCGTTCTGGATGGTCTCAACGAGTTCTGCCATGCCGCGAATCTTTGACACCATGTACCCGGTGGCGCCGGGTCCGACGTGGCACTGCGCGCAGGCCACGCGCGCATGCGGCGATCGCTGATAGGTGACGTACTCCGGGGTCATGGAGTGGCAATTGGCGCCGCAGAATGACACGGCGTCGGTGTAGAGATACGCCTGACCGCTGCCATAAATCGCCGGAACGGCGAGGATCGCGGCTCCGATCGCGACGACCAGAAGAGCCCTTCTCTCACTGGGCAGGTTGAGGTCCCACTTGGGATAGCGCGCGAACGACAGCGGCTTGTGCATGCGCCACCGGATCCACTGAAAATACATGCCGATCAACACGACGGTGATGCCGACGATAACGAATACCGGCGGAACGAAGAAGATGACCAGGTCGCCATAGGGCTCGGTGAGCGCGCCGCCTCCGATCGTGTGATAGGCCGTCAGTACGGCGAACACGAGTACGCCCACGGCGGCAATGCCGGTTCCGGCGAAACTGATCCAGTTGCGATAGAGCGCCACCGGGCCGGGCCCGGGGCGGCCCTTCGGCGGCACTTTCGCGCGTTCCTCGCCCGGCGTGCCGCGCGGCAGCAACTGGTGGCGTTTGGCGAACTGCCGCGCTTCCGGAATTGCAACGATCTCATGGCGCAGCTCGCCGGCGGGCACGAATTTCCATCCCGAGAAGATGCTGTCCAGCAGCCCGTTTTCTTCCTCCATCGAAACCAGGACCGAAGCATAGACGTGGAAGATGACGAACGCGAAGAACACGAATGTCAGAGAGTAATGAATGAGGCGAAGATACGCAGGGTCGACGAGCTGCGGCAGCCAACCGATGAATTGGTTCAGGACCGCATTGCCCAGCACCCGGCTGTATAGAGCCAGCCCGGTCAGAATCTCGACCAGAATCAGCAGGTAGATGATGAAGTACGTCAGTGCGGCCAGAGGATTGTGGCCCACCCGGCGGCCGGGATCGAATCGCAGGAACAGGTAGAACTCGAGCATGTCTCCCATGCCCTGCCATTGCTTGTGGCGGAAGGGGACGTAAGCGGACCACCTCGACCAGAAATTGCCCTTAAAAAACCAGTAAACCCGTAACGCGAACGCTCCGATCAGCACGAATCCCGAGACCACGTGAACAAATCGCATGGTGGCCATCAGGAGAAGCGGTCGGCCGGAAGGGAGCAGAAATGGGCGGTGGATATACAGGCCAGTGAACGAAAGCGACACGAAGGCAAAGAAAATCAGCCAGTGAGCGATACGAACCGGCTTCTCCCAGACATACGTACGGACCAGCTCCGTTTCCGGAAGCCGAGCCAAGGCCGATGCTGGCGGCTTCGTTCTCCGCACCGCGTTTCCTATCTCGTCCCGGCGCGATCACCAAACGCGAGAGCGAGTTCCTTCATGATTTTTCCGGCGACCCTTCGCGCTCAACCAAGCCGTCTTTCCGGGCGATCTCGGTTGGGCCGCCCCTCGGTTCTTCACCACGCGGGCGCATCTGCGCCCGCGCCACGCTGGCGATACCGTGCAAGGTCAGAGCGGTCGCCACGCCGCCCGTCAACCAGAGGCCGAGCTTCCCCGCATCGACGTCCACACCGAACCCCGGCACCGATGGCAGCCGCTTGTAAAAGGGTGACTTCGTATCCCAGAAGCGATGCGATGCGCAGGCGATGCATCCGTGGCCGGATTTTACCGGCCAACTGGTCCCATCGTTCCAGCGGACGACCGGGCAGTTATAAGTCGCCTCCGGTCCCTTGCATCCCATTTTGTAAAGGCAATAACCCTTACGATGACCTTCATCGCCCCACTCCTCAACAAAACGACCCGCATCGTAATGGGCACGGCGCTCGCACTGGTCGTGAATGATATTGCCGTAAGCGAACAGCGGGCGGTTGTACTGATCGAGCGCTGGTAACTCGTGGAACGTCAAATAATGGACAAGGACTGCCGCGGTATTGACCGGATTTTGCGGGCAGCCACCCAAATTGACAACCTTCACGCCGGGCACGGCTTCCTGCAAGCCCACGGCGCCAGTCGGATTTGGGTTCGCTCGAACCAAGCCCCCATCCCACGCGCAAGCACCGACCGCCACGTTAGCGGCCGAATTGGTGCAAACATGCCTCGCAATGTCGAGAGCGGTTTTACCGCCAATCGTGCAGTACACACCATCATCCGCGGTTGGGATGGCGCCTTCTACGACAGCGACGTATGCGCCCTTGTGCTCCCGAACCACTCTTTCGAGGGCCGCTTCGGCTTGTTTGCCCGCGCCCGCCATGATCAGTTCGTGGTATTCCCAGGAGAGAAGATCCAGCACAAATTCAGTGACTGTTGGGTTGCTGGTGCGCAGCATCGATTCCGAGTTGCCCGCGCAATCTTGAAATTCGAGCCAGACCAGGACCGGACGCGCCGTCTGACTGAGAGCTTTTTCGACGGCTGCTAGATACCGCGGTGGGAGTGCCAGCGTGGCGACCATCAAGTTGCAAAACTTCACAAACTCGCGGCGCGATACGCCTCGAGACCGCAAAGCTTGAGGCAGTGAGTTGCGCAGTGCTCCCATATTCGCACCTCTTCAGAGATTGAGATCACGTCCCGTCATCTCTGGCCTTTTTCTAAAACCCAACAACATAGTCGTCTGTCCATGTTTTGTCTGTGTTCCTTATCACAAGACCCCGTGAGGGCGGTTCTCCTTTCGAATTTCAGAACCTCTGAGAACTGCACTATGGTCGCATGGCGAATAGAGTACCGCCAATGTGGACCTATATCTCTATGTCTCGGGCATTGCTAGAGGTCCTAATGCGGCCATCGAAGGAGATTCTTGATGTTTCCCTCGATAACAGGGAAATTCAATAGGTGTGTCACGGAATGACTTAAGGATTTGACCGAGTCGGAGAGTGCCAGACCGTCTTACCTCCCGCACGCGATTGAGATCGATGGGGAAAGGAATCTGTTCTCCCACTTCACCCGACTGATGAATGATTTCTCCTTCCGGGCCGACGATTATGGATCGCCCATTGCCCAGTTGACCCGCATTGTTCACGTCAACGAAATAGCACTGGTTCGTAATGGCACTGGCCTGGGCAATGATCAGTTCTTGTGCCCGATCAATGGTCCCTGTCATGGTCGGATGGATAATGATCTCAGCGCCCTTCCAGACAAGCGCGCGAGTCGTCTCTGGAACCCACCCGTCATAGCAGATTGAAACTCCAAAACGACCAACCTCCGGAACGTCGAATACGACAAACTCAGTTCCGGATTTCACTCCTTTTTCGTAGGGCAGGAAGGGATACATCTTGCGGTATCGCGCGACGACCTCACCCTCGGGATTGATGACCGGCGTGGTGTTGAATATATCCTCTCCAACCCGTTCATAAATTGATCCCGGAATCAGCCATACATTATTCTTCCTAGCCAAAGCTTGATACCGGGTTTCGGTCGGTCCGGGCATCGCTTCGGCGAAACTCAACCCAGGCCCAAATGAGCAAAGCTCGGGCAAAACAACCATCCTTACCCACGGAAATCTCGCCAGCACACGCGCAGTTTCTTTTTCCAGACGATCGCGGTTATCGCCGAAGGGCAAATCGACCTGTAATGCTGCAATCGAAAACAATGACATGTTCAACTCCGAGGACGAAGACGAATAAACACGGCTCGAACCCGTGGCGCGGACCTCGTGCGGACTTATGAAACAGCTCGAGCATTCTGCGCGTCAGCCAGATCGTTGACGGCGCCGTGATCCAGTACCCATGCCGGGATCGCCGACGCTAGAGTTGCAAAAGCCAGCAGCACGAGCGCCGTCGCGATCAACGCCGAGTAATTACTCGCTCCGACAATAAATGAGAATAGCATCGGGCCTGATGCCAAGCCCATTTTCGAAGCAAAGCCGCCCCAAACCGCGGTCTGGCCGGTTCGATCAAATCTGGCGCACATGCCGAGCAGGTGAGAGATCACGAAGTTCCAGCTGATGCCGGTACCGATATTCGCCGCAATCCAGATCCACTTCACCTCGCAATAGTTAAAGACATAGGTGCCGACGAGCGTCAACAACATGCCGCCGATGATCGGTTTGAAAATCCCAAAGCGGGTGGAAAGCACGATCACCAATACTGCGCCGAGCGTGGCGAACCAATTAGCGATTCCCAGGGTTTCGCTGATGAACGCTACCTCGAGTCCATGCCGCTCCCCGAGTCCGATGATGAAGGCAAATAGTCCCATGTTGGCGGCTTGAAAGAAAAATACGGAAAGCAATGCGAGCAACAGCGGTTTCAATTGCAATTCATCCGACGCAGCACCCGGCGCGCGGGGCACTGGCGTCTTTACCGGATAATCCGGCAGGAACTGCAGCATTACTAATGTCGTCAAGCTGAACAAAATCAACGTGAGAAACAAAACATTTGTGCCAAATTTCGGCACGAGTAATGGCAAGCTCATTACGCCAAGACCGCCAGCGAAAACCTGCACCAGGAGCAGCACACCAAAGGTGCGGTCAGGCGCTGCGGTGCGGGCGAAGATCGAAAAGCTTATTCCCACCAGCATGCCGCCGATAAAACCGTGCAAGAATCGAGCACCCATGAGCGCGAATGGATCTTTGACCAGCATGGACAGCAGATCCATGCCGATCAGCCCCAGCAGAAGGAAATGAGCGGCCGTTCTCCAGTTGATGCGTCGAACCAGAAATGCAATCAGGAATGCTCCGCAGGCGGCGCCATAGACATTGCATGAGCCGACCAACCCTGCCTGTTTGTTGGTGAAGCCGAGTCCTACCTTTAGCCCGTCTACCAGTGCCGGCATGATGTTGACATAGAACAGTCCGGCGGTGGCGAGAAATGCCAGCAATACGCGCGCAGGCATGCTGTTGGGAGAAACTCTTGGCAAGCGATTGAAGGGTGCCGTAGTCATCCTCCCTCAGCTAGCTACCGATCCCGCCGAAGCACAAACAATGGCCGCATCTTCCACTGTCTTCGTGATGGGACCCACATGATCGAGAGACCACGCCAAAGGAATTGCGCCGTGCCGGCTGACGCGGCCATAGGTCGGCTTGACACCATCGCAGTTGACGAGTTTTCTTTCATCTTGCCTCTCCTAATTCCGAATGGCCACGGCGGCCGGTGCAGGGACCGACGTTAGCGCAGCCTCTAAGACGGAAAACCCCTCTTCCAACTGGTCGTCGGTAACCACCAGCGGGAGGAGCAACCGAATCACATTGCCGTATGTCCCGGCTGACAAGATGATGAGGCCGTGTTGCCAGCAATACTTGATAATGTTGTCGGTTTCCTCTTTGGCTGGTTTTCGCGTGCCACGATCGCCGACCAGCTCGAACGCGCGCATGGCTGCCATGCCGCGAATGTCGCCGATGAGAGGGAACCGCGCCGCCCACTCTCGTGTGCGGTGAACGATCCACTCGCCAATCTGAACCGCGCGAGCAACAAGTTGCTGGTCATCGAACATCTTTAGCACCGCCAGCGCTGCCTCGCAGGCCACCGGATTGCCGACGTAAGTCCCGCCCAGGCCGCCGGGGGTGGCGGCATCCATAATTTCTGCGCGGCCCGTCACCGCCCCGAGTGGAAGACCCGCGGCGATTGACTTCGCCGAGACGATCAGATCGGGCTCCATACCCAATTGTTCACAAGCAAACAACGTACCGGTGCGACCGAAGCCCGTCTGCACTTCGTCGGCGATCAGCAGGATGCCGTGCCGGGTGCAAACTTCACGCAGCACATGAAAAAACTCCTGCGGCGGGACCACAAAACCGCCCTCGCCCAGAACCGGCTCGACCACCACGGCGGCTACGG
>Ga0224558_1003260_pt1 | contig 13705 bp, 12 predicted proteins | sample 714S32024metaG_FD_180682 | JGI IMG/M metagenome (GOLD analysis project Ga0224558, IMG submission 180682) | Peat soil microbial communities from Stordalen Mire, Sweden - 717 S3 20-24 | ecosystem: Environmental > Terrestrial > Soil > Wetlands > Peat | place: Sweden: Norrbotten County, Stordalen... | reverse complement strand
GGCACGCACCGCAGCGTCGTGTCACTCGAACGCGACATCAGAGCGTGGATCGCCAACTGGAACGAGAACCCACGGCCCTACGTCTGGGTCAAGACCGCCGACGAGATCCTCGAATCGCTGGCTCGTTATTGCCAGCGAATCTCTGACTCAGGACACTAGGGGCGCAGCGCGAGCACCGTGCTGACGCCAATCGCCGTACAGAGCGTCCGGGCGCAGGCCACGTCGACGAGTGGTGACGGAACGTACTGGAGCGTGGTGACGCTCAGCTTCTCGTTGTCGAGCGTCGCGAGCCATGGCGCCGACGAGTCCTGCTCGCCGCCGATGACGCAGTGGCGGTAGGTCGTGCAGGCGATGGCGTTGGCCCGTGCGGTCAGAGGAATCGTCTCCCACAGTCGACCGAAGGTGCTTGTTCGCACGACGAGAGTCGTGTCCGAGGTGGTCGCGAGCCCGACGCAGTGCCGGGCGTTGCAGTAGAGCGACGACAACGCGAGCCACGACGATGGCGTCGCTCGCGTTGTCCACGTGAGGCCAGCGTCATGGGTGACCTCCACATCGGCTGTGTTGGAGGACGACACGGCGGTCGCCATGCAGTTGAGCGGATCGGTGCAGGCGAGATCGGTCACCGTCTCGCCCAATGACCAGTCCAGCGACGCGTTCATCGACCACGTGCGCCCGCCGTTGTCGGTGTAGGAGAGGAGCGAACTCTCGTTGATGCCGGTGTTGACGACGACCGCGCACGCGCCGGGCGCGAAGCAGCTCAGCGCACGAACACCCTGCCCGCCTGACGGAGCGCCCAACACGCTGATCGATTGCGATGACGCGTTGTAGCCCCAGAGCAGGTTCCCGCCGGGCTGGACGCCACCGACCAGACAGCCCGTGCTCCAGCACGACGCGCTCGTGATCACCGAGGAAGGAGCGCTTGGCACGACGAGTGACGACCACGTGCCGTTGTTCTCCCGGTATTCGCCGACGGACGTCGGGGTCAGGTCGGCGCCGGTGGTGCCGAGCGCCACACATGAACCGGTCGTCGTGCAGGCGACGACGCGCAGGGGGACCGAAATACCGATCGAGGGCAGTCCCACCACCCTGGTCACCGGCGCCGTGCCGTTGCATCCCGCGAGCAGCACGCTCACGCCCGCCACCGCGACTGCGCGCCACGTCGCGCGCAGGCTGGCGGGTAGTGGGCTCATGGCGTCGTGTTGTCCTTCGTCTTCGCGTGCTGCGCTCTGTTGATGTTACTGACACCCGTCGCGGGTCCGGTTTGCGAGATTCCACGCAACGCCTACCCTTGGCTCATGAATTGGGTTGATCTCGTCGTCGTGATCGCGGTCGTCGTGGCCGGACTGCGGGGTCAAGCCGAAGGAGGGCTGCGCCAACTCGCGAGGCTGGTCGGCCTCGGGGTCGGCTTCATCGTCGGGACCCTGGTGGCCCCCTCGCTTTCTTCGGCCATAACCCACGCCGTCTGGCGTCCGGTACTGGCGCTCGGGATCGTCCTGGTGCTCGCCGTGGTCGGGGGGCATCTCGGCCGCATGCTGGGCTCGTCCGCCGCGAAGGCCCTGCACGCGTTGAAACTCGGCCTGGTCGACCGGGTCGCGGGGGTGGTGATCGGTGTCGCGGGTGCCCTGATCGGGTGCTGGTTGGTGGCGGGCCTCTTGAGTTCGACCACGTGGGGATCGGTGGGCAACGGCATCCAGCGCTCGACGATCCTGAGCGCGATGTCCAAGGTCATGCCGTCGGTGCCGTCGATCGAGGCCCGGGTCCAGGCGCTGCTCGCGAACGCGGACTTCCCGAGCGTCTTCTCGGCGATCGTGGCGCCGACGCTGCCCCAGACGGTGGACCCGAAGTCCTTAGGCCCCGTGGTCACGTCACTCGGCTCGCCAAGTGACGTGGTGAAGGTCCTCGCGAGCGGTTCGTGCCCGACCCAGAGCGAGGGCACGGCGTTCTTCGTCTCGTCGCACCTCGCCGTGACCAACGCCCACGTCGTCGCGGGCCACCGCGTGATCACGGTCGACGGAGCCCCGGCTCAGGTGGCCCTGTTCGACCCCGACAACGACATCGCGGTCCTGCGGGTGGCGACGCTCGACGAACCCGCACTGCGCTTCCTCTCGGGCACGCCGTCACCGGGAACGCCGGTGCAGGTGATCGGCTTTCCGCTCAACGCGACGCGCACCGGCGCACCCGGCGCCATCGAGGGCGAGCTTTCCGGCCAGGGACGCGATATCTACGACAGGACCGTCCTCACGAGGACGGTCCTCGCGGTCGAGGTCAACGTGGAACCGGGAAACTCCGGCAGCCCGGTGCTCGTCGGGCCGCTCGTCGCGGGGATGGTCGAGTCGAAGTCACTGGGCGAGGCGAGCACGGCGTACGCCATCCCCGGCGGCGTCATCGAGGGCGATGTCGCCAAGACACCCGCCACGGGGACGGCGTCGACGCAGAGCTGCTTGCCCTAGCCCGCAGCGCGAACGGCCGCGGCGAGGACGTCGAGGCCGTCCGCCAACTGCTCGTCGGTGATCACCAGCGGAGGCAGCAACCGGATCACGTTGCCGTTGGTGCCGCACGCCAGCGCGATGACGCCGTGCTGGTTGCAGTAACTCACGATGGACTTCGCTGCCGCGGCATTCGGGTTTTTCGTGCCGGGCTCAACGAGTTCGATGGCGACCATCGCCCCGCGTCCGCGGACGTCGCCGATGATGGCGACGTCCTGCTGGAGCGAGCGGAGCTTGTCGAACAAGACCTTCTCGAGTTCGCGTGCGCGGCCCACGAGGTTACGGTCGCGCATGGTCTTGATCGTGGCGAGCGCCGCCGCCGCGGCGACGGGGTTGCCGCCGTACGTGCCGCCGAGGCCGCCCTCGTGCACCTGGTTCATCAGTTCGGCGCGCCCGGTGACCGCGGCGAGCGGCATGCCGCCGGCGAGCCCTTTCGCGGTGGTGACCATGTCGGGGATGACGCCCTCGTGGTCAACCGCGAACCAGTTGCCGGTGCGACAGAAGCCGCTTTGGATCTCGTCGGCGATGAACACCACGCCGTTCTTGGTGGTCCACTCCGAAAGCGCCGGCAGGAAGCCGTCCGCGGGGACGACGAAGCCGCCCTCGCCCTGGATGGGCTCGATGAGCACCGCCGCGACGTTGTGGGCGCCGACCTGGACCTCGATGGTCTTGATCGCTCGCGCCGCCGCCTCGGCGCCGCTCAGTCCGTCGAGGAACGGGTAGCTCATCGGGACGCGGTAGATCTCGGGTGCGAACGGTCCGAAGCGGTCCTTGTAGGGCATGTTCTTCGCGGTGAGCGCCATGGTGAGGTTCGTGCGCCCGTGGTAGGCGTGGTCGAACACGACGATGGCCTGTCGGCCGGTGGCGAGCCGCGCGATCTTCACGGCGTTCTCGACGGCCTCGGAGCCCGAATTGAAGAGGGCGGAGGTCTTCGCGTGGGTGCCAGGGGTGAGCGCCGCGAGTTCCTCGCAGACCGCGACGTAGCTCTCGTAGGGGGTGACCATGAAGCACGTGTGCGTGAACGCCGCGACCTGGGCGCTCACCGCGTCGATGAGCTCGGGAACGGCGTGGCCAATCGTCGTGACGGCGATTCCTGAACCGAGGTCGAGGATCTGGTTGCCGTCGACGTCGACCAGGATGGCGCCGTTGGCGCGCTCGATGTAGATCGGAAAGCCGTTGGTGAGCCCCGCGCTGACGACGGCCTTGCGTCGTTCGTGAAGCGCTCGCGACTTGGGACCGGGCAACTCCGTGACGACCTTGCGTTCGGTACCGACGGTGGACTCAATTGACGAAACCATAGTGATCTCCTAGAAGTAGCCCGGCAATCGCTGGACACTTCCAGCGTAGTTCGACCTGCCGGATTTGTCACAAGAGCGAAAGAGACGGGTGACTCGCGTCACCCGTCTCTCGCTGGCGGAGGAGGTGGGATTTGAACCCACGGTGCCCGTAGACACAGCAGTTTTCGAGACTGCCCGATTCGGCCGCTCTCGCACCCCTCCGTCCAGGAGTCTACAACGCGCCCGCGGAGGCACTTTTGGGCGATGACCAGCGTGCGCGGTGTAATTTTCAACGAAGGCTTCTCGCACCGTGCTCATCGTGTGCGACTGGAGAGGAAACGACCTGATGTCAGTCCACTCGCGCGACGCCGAGTTCATGGAGCGTGCGCTCGGCGCCGCTCGAGCGGCTGCGTTGCACGACGACGTCCCGGTGGGCTGCGTGCTGGTGGCCGACGGCCAGGTCATAGGCGTGGGCGAGAACCGACGCGAGACCGACCGCGACCCCACCGCCCACGCCGAGATGACCGCGCTGCGCGACGCGGCGGCCCGGCGCGGCGGTTGGCGCATGGACGGGGTCACCGCGTACGTGACGTTGGAGCCGTGCGTGATGTGCGCGGGGGCCTTGCTGAACGCGCGGATCGCGCGCGTGGTGATCGGAGCGATGGATGAGAAGGCCGGCGCCGTTGGCTCGCGCTACAACGTGCTGAGCGATCCGCGCCTTCTGCACGAGGCGGACGTCACCTACGGCGTGTTGGGCGAAGAGTCGCAGTACCTGCTGCGCGAGTTCTTCGCCGTGCGTCGTCCGTGAGACCGTAGCGAGACGCACGCAGCCAACCGGCTTCGGATAGTTCGAAGGATTGACACCCGCACGTCACGGTCACGAAAGTTCGCGGCTCTATGTTCGCGGGTCATGGGTGAACCAAATGGTGGAGCATTGGTGGGCGAGAGGATCGTGGTTGTAGGCGGCGGTGTCTTTGGCACCATGCACAGTTACCTGGCGCTCGCGCGCGGCGCCAGTGTCGTGCACCTTGAGCGCGACCTGGTCCCCCGAGGCGCGACCGTTCGCAACTTCGGCCTGGTGTGGGTGAGTGGTCGGGCTCCGGGCCGCGAACTCGAACTTGCCCTGCGTTCGCGCGAACTGTGGTGCGAAATTGCCCGAGAGATTCCGGGCGTCGGTTTTCGGGCCAACGGCTCGCTCACCCTGGCGAACCGTGGCGACGAGTTCGCGGTGTTCGAGCAGGTGATGAAACGTGACGATTCGCAGTCGCGCGGATTCGAGTTGATGAACGCTGACGAGGCTCGAAAGAAGAATCCGGCCTTGGCCGGAGAATTCCTAGGCGCCCTGTACTGTCGCTTGGACGCCGCCGTCGAGGCGCGCGCCTCGCTTGTGGCGCTTCGCAGCGCCATGGAGACGACCGGGCGCTACGAGTATCTTCCCGCCCGCGAGCTCGTCGCGGTCAACGACCACGAAGCGGTTGACCACCTGGGCACGCGCCATCGAGGCGACCGGGTGTACCTGTGCCTTGGCGCGAGCCTCAGCGGCTTTGCTGCCGAACTCTTCGGGTGCGAGCCGCTTCGAACGGTGCGCCTACAGATGGCTGAGACCGAGCCACTCGGGCGCGAGCTGACGACATCGCTCGCGAACGGCGACTCCTTGCGCTACTACCCGGGCTTTCGAGAGTTTGCCGACCAACTTCAACCCCAGAATCCTGAAGCCGCCAAGTACGCTATCCAACTGCTGTGCCAGCAGCGCCTTACCGGCGGACTCACCATTGGCGACACGCACGAATCCGACGACCCCAGCCTGTTTTCAACGTCTGACCGGCCCATGGAGATAATCCTGGAAGCGGCGAAGTCGCTCGTCGGAAGCCGCATGCCGCGCATCGAACGCCGTTGGACCGGCACCTATCACCAACTGAGTGATCCGGGCGAGGACGAGATCTACTTCCGCAAGCAAGTCGCGAACGGCGTGACCGCGATAACCGGAGCGGGTGGTCGCGGCATGACCCTGGCCCCCGCAATAGCAGAGGAGAGTTTCCAATGAGCAGGTTCGAATTGGTGTGCTTCGACATGGCCGGTACGACCATGACCGACAGCGGTCTCGTGCTGGAGAGTTTCCGACGCACGATCGACGGCCTCGGGGTCTCGGGACCCGAGGCGATCGACGCCGAGGCGTACGTCGTCGAGACGATGGGTCAGTCGAAGATCGAGGTCTTCACCGCACTCTTCGGAGGTCGCGCCGAGCAGGCGAACGAGGCGTTCGAGGGCCACTTCGTCGACGCCGCCAGGGACTTCGGCGTGCGGGAGATTCCTGGAGCGCGTGCCGTGGTCGAAGAGCTTCGTTCCCTGGGGTACAAGGTGGCGCTCACGACTGGATTCTCGCCGTCGACGAGGGAAGTGCTCATTGAAGGTCTGGGTTGGTCGGACCTGTTCGACCTTCGGGTCTCTCCCGCCGACGCCGGACGCGGACGACCGGCGCCGGACATGCTGCTCTGGTGCGCGCTTCGACTCGAAGCCTTCTCGGTGGACTCGCTTGTCGTCGTTGGTGACACGGCGTCGGACATGCAGGCAGGCGTACGCGCCGGAGCGGGACTCTGCGTAGGGGTGCTGTCGGGCACCGACCACGAAGGGCGCCTTCGTGACAACGGGGCCGACGAAGTCGCGGGTTCGGTCGCTGACCTGCTCGGAATCGGCGAGCTGAACCAGGATCGCTGACTGTGAACGTTGCGCGCACAATTTCCGTCTAACTGTCACACGGCTTGCGTGGGCGTGTCACGGAGCGCTTACCCGTCACTCGTACTGTCTCGGTCGAACCACCAACGTGGTGTGTTCACTTTTAGGAGGCAGTACACGTGTTTGTCAACAAACTGAAAGTGTCAGTAGCCGCAGGTGTGCTGAGCACCGCGCTCGCGGGCGTCGCGCTCGCGGGTGGTTCAGCGTCGGCTTCGGCATCGAGCTGCGACACCGCCACGTCGGCCGCGGCGTGCGGCGGCATGAGCAAGTTGATCGCGGCAGCCAAGAAGGAAGGCGTGCTCAACGTCATCACCCTGCCGTCGAACTGGGCCAACTACGGCACCATCATCAAGGACTTCTCGAAGAAGTACGGCATCAAGGTCGAGTCGTACAACCCCGACGGATCGAGCCAGGACGAGATCAACGCCGTCGAACAGGACAAGGGCCGTTCGTCGGCTCCCGACGTCCTCGACGTGGGCACCAGCTACGCCACCAGCAACCTGAACCTTCTGGCCCCCTACAAGGTTGCGACGTGGAGCTCCATCCCGTCCGCGTTGAAGGACCCGAGCGGTCGCTGGTTCGACGACTACGGCGGCTACGTCTCGATCGGCTGCAACACCAAGATCGTGACGACCTGCCCGACGTCATTCGCCCAGCTGCTCAACCCGATGTACAAGAACGAGGTCGGCATCAATGGTGACCCCACCCAGGCGTCAGCCGCGTTCTCCGCGGTTTTCGCCGCGGCGCTCTCGAACGGCGGCTCGTTCAGCAACATCCAGCCAGGCATCGACTTCTTCGCCAAGCTGAACAAGGCGGGCAACTACGTGCCGGGCGGCAGCGCCGCGACGGCCGAGTCGGGTACGACGCCGATCCTGATCTGGTGGGACTACCTGCAGGACTCGATCAAGTCGACGCTGCCGGCCTGGACGGTGAACATCCCCACTGACGCCAGTTACGCCGCGTACTACAGCCAGGCCATCAGCAAGACGGCTCCGCACCCCGCGGCGGCCCGACTGTGGGAGGAGTACCTCTACTCGACCACCGGCCAGAACCTCTGGCTGCAGGGCAACGCCCGGCCCGTAGAGCTGCCCACCATCATCAAGAACGGCACGGTCAACAAGACGTGGCTCGCTGAGCTGCCGGTGGCGCCGGCCGGCACCACGACGTTCCCGACCCTTGCGCAGTTGGCGACTGCGAAGAACACCGTCGCCGCCAACTGGGCGTCAGCGATCTCGGGTAGCTAACCAAGAAGTTGTGAAGACCGTGAAGACCTTCGGACACGCCGCCACCGGCACCTCGACTCCCCTTGATGTCGGTGGCGCGGCCCGAGGTGTTCGCACAACGACGGGTGCACTGGTGCGGGGACTCCGCACCAGTGCACCCGTACTCCCTTTCGTGTTGTACGTGTTCCTGGGTCTCGGCATTCCGACGCTCGTCATAGTCAATCTCGCGTTCCGTTCCGACGCCGGCCATCTCACGATGTCCAACATCCACGCGATCACGAGCGGCGGCCAGTACCTGACCGGCTTCGAGACGAGCCTCAAGCTCGCCCTCGTGACCTCCCTCGTGCCGGGAATACTCGGCACGTTCCTCGCCTACGCCATCTCGACGTCAAGGTTCGAGACCATGAAACGCCTCGTCGCATCCGCCTCGGGCGTCCTCGCCAACTTCGGCGGCGTCAACCTCGCCTTCATGTTCGTCGCCACGATCGGGGCGGTCGGCGTCGTCACCTCGTGGCTCGCCGCCCTCGGGCTCAACCCGTGGAACCACGGCTTCAGCCTCTACAAGTTCTGGGGCGTCGCCATCGTCTACATGTACTTCCAGGTGCCGCTGATGGTGCTCGTGGTCACTCCGGCCCTGCACGGTCTTCGACCCGCGTGGCGCGAAGCGGCGGAGAATCTGGGGGCCTCCAGGTGGCGCTACTGGCGTCACGTGGGAATCCCGGTCCTCATGCCATCCGTGCTCGGCAGCATGTTCCTCCTCTTCGGCAGCGGCTTCTCCGCCTACGCCACCGCTGAGGCACTGACCGGCGGCACGATCGCGCTGACGCCGATCCAGATCGGTGCGTACCTGCAGGGCAACGTCATCTCGGGCGAGGAGAACATCGGCTACGCGCTCGGCTTCGGAATGGTGGTGCTGATGCTGCTCTCGGTGATCGGCTACACGCTCATGCAGCGGAGGTCGTCCAAGTGGCTTCGATAGGCACGGTCTTCGAGGCGGAGGGCCTCGTCGATCACGAGTTCCCGATGGTCCCCGATGGCGGGAATCGCCGATACCGGATCCGTTGGGGACGTGGGCTCATCCTCCTGCTGGCGGGGGCGTACTTCCTCATCCCCATTTACGCCGCGCTCAAGTTCTCGTTGCAGAACATCGACGGGAAGTTCTCGCTGTCGCCGATAACCGCGATACCGAGCCAGCCGGGTCTGGGCGCGGCGTTCTTCCTCTCCGTCCGTCTGGCCATCGTGACCATGGTGATTACCATGCTGCTGATGGTGCCGACGGTGATCTACGTGCACCTGAAGATGCCACGTTTTCGCCGGGTCATGGAGGTGGTCACCATCCTGCCGATCGTCATCCCGCCGATCGTGCTGATCCTCGGCGTGCTGCACGCCGCGCCGCTCTGGCTGAAGTCGTCGCCGTACCTGTTGTCGCTCGTCTACGTGATCCTCGCGATGCCGTTCGTGTACCGCTCGCTCGACTCGGGCCTGGGCGCCCTCGACGTGAAGACCCTGGTCGAGGCGTCACGCTCGCTGGGAGCGGGCTGGATCGCCACCATCTGGCGGGTGCTGGTGCCAAACTTGCGCGCCGCGATCCTGTCCGCGACGGTGCTGACGGTGGCGCTCGTTCTCGGGGAGTTCACCATGGCCAGCCTCGACCTCTGGGAGACGTTGCCGGTGTGGATCGTCGACTTCGACCAGACCAACGCCCACATCTCGACTGCAGTCGCGATGCTCTCGCTCATCGGGACGTGGGTCCTGCTCACGTTGATCATCTCCCTGGACCGTCCGCGATCCGGCAAACTCCGAAGGAACCGCACCTCATGACCATTGATACCCACGAAACGGCTGAGCGCACCGCGACAGCGACCTCGAGCGCGGGAGTCTCAGTGGTGCTCGACAGCCTGGTCCGTCACTTCGGTTCGACCAAAGCCCTCGACGGCTTCTCGCTCGACATCGCCCCCGGCGAGTTCGTAGCGTTGCTGGGGCCGTCCGGATGCGGCAAGACCACCGCGCTCCGCGTGCTGGCGGGCTTCGAGCAGCCCGACAGCGGCCAGGTGCTGGTCAAGGGGAGCGACGTGTCGAAGGTTCCCGCGCAGCGCCGCGACATGGGAATGGTGTTCCAGAGCTACTCGCTCTTTCCCAACATGGACGCGCGCGACAACGTCGCCTTCGGACTTCAACTGCGACGACAACGATCGTCCGCGCGCCGGACGCGCGCCGCCGAGCTCCTCGAGCTTGTCGGGCTCGGCGAACACGCGTCAAAGTACCCCCACCAGCTTTCGGGCGGACAGCAGCAGCGCGTGGCGCTCGCCCGTGCGCTCGCCATCGAGCCCCAGGTCCTGCTGCTCGACGAACCCCTGTCCGCACTCGACGCCAAGGTCCGCGCAGAGCTTCGAGACCAGATCCGCGCGTTGCAGCAGCGCCTCGCCATCACGACGGTCTTCGTCACCCACGACCAGGAGGAGGCCCTCTCGATGGCCGACCGCGTGTGCGTGATGAACCGGGGCTGCGCCGAGCAGGTGGCGACGCCCTCGGTGCTCTACGCCCAACCGAGCACCGCCTTCGTGGCCGAGTTCGTGGGGGTCTCGAGCCGGGTGAATGTCGTGCGCGGCGTCGATGGCGTAGGACTCTTCGGCCAGACGGCGAAGATCCGTGGCGACGCGGCAAGCATCGCGTCGGGGGAGCTTGACGCCCTGCTGCGCCCCGAGGACGTCGTCGCGACGGTGGCGCCGGACGGCCTGGGCATCGTGAACCATCGCAGCTTCCTCGGGGCGACCACGCGCATCGAAGTTGGCTTCGGGGGTGCGGCGATCAAGGTGGACGTTCGCAGCGGCGATGCCGACCACTTCGAGCTCGGAACGCGCGTGGACCTGGCGCTGCTCGCGCGCGACGTGCTGGTTACCGAGCGGCGGCCAGAGCAGTAGCCATCGGCTCGTAGTCACGCAGCTCGCCGACATGGAGACCGGGGATCTTTCCTCGGTCGTCCCATGAGCGAAGCGCGAGCGCCGCCTCGAAACCCGGGTGGGCCTCGAACCGGGCGCACTCCTCGGGGCTCAGGAGACCACCCTGGGACTTGAGTGTCGCTTGGGACGTGGGCGACAGCTGGGCGTGGTAGGTGGGGTCGATCGTGCAGCGCCAGCGTTTGGCCGTGACGTGCAGCGCGACCGGCTGGGCGACCTGCGGGCCCAGGATGGGCGCCAGCACCCGCGCCCCGACCGCCTCGTGATCGTCATCCTCTTCCTCGAGGTCGAAACGGTCGTTGCCTTGGACGTCGGCGACCAGGTGGCCCACGTCGTGAAAGAGCGCGGCCAGGATCAAAGCGTCAGTCGCACCATCGCGCTTGGCGAGCGCCGCACACTGCAGTCCGTGCTCGGTCTGGGTGATGAACTCGCCGTAGTGCTCGCCGCCGTTCAGTTCGTAGACGGCGAAGAGGTTTTCGACGGTGGTGGGAGTCTTCATGCGGGCCACCTTTGAAAGTCGCCACGGGGTGAGAGTTTGAGGACGTCGTCAAGGAGCGGTCCACCGTACTGGTCGAGTTGCACGTCAGCGAAGAGGGCGTCCATGCCTTCATGGTACGACTGCCAGGTAACGACGGGGCGTCACGGTCGCGGACCTGGCCGAACACCGGTACGTGGACGGACTCGCCTCACCCCGTCATCTCGGTACTCGCGCACTGCGACAGTGGCCCCAGCGTCAGAGGCTCGCGGGGACGCGGGGCTGGTCCGCCCCGGTTGACAGGAGGACCAGCAGCGCCAGCGTGGCGCACGCCGCCGCGAAGGCGAAGGTCGCCCAAGGACCGACGACGGACCAGAGGACGCCCCCGACGATCGAGGCGAGCACCAGTCCGACACTGATGATCGTTTGCTGGAGCCCGTAGAGCGTGGCGGAGCCTTTCCCGTCGGCGATGAAACTACCGACCAGGGCCCGCGACACGCTGTCGGTCATCGCGATGTAGAGGCCGTAGACGGCGAAGAGTACCCAGACTCCGATGGCGGTGTGGTTGAGGGTGAATCCGGCGTAGACCACGATGTAGATCGCGATGCCCGCGAGATAGACGCGTCGTGGACCCCACCGGTCGGCGAGTCGGCCCGCCGGGATCGAAGCGGCGCTGTAGACCAGGTTGTAGAGGACGTAGGCGAGGATGACCAGGGAGAGGTCCAGTCCGACGCTCTTGGACCGGAGGATCAGGAAGGTGTCTGAGCTGTTGCCCAGCGCGAAGAGGCCGCTGGCCAGGAGGAAGACCTTTAGCTCACGGGGTAGGGCCCGCAGTGTCGTCGCGAATGAACGCGTCCGGTCGTCCGGTCGACCAGACGCGTTGTCGGCGGCCGCTGTTCGTCGTGGCTGCAGTCGCGTCTCCGTCGACGGTCGAAGTTCACGCACGAAGGAGACCAGGACGACGCCGATCACCGATGGGATGATCGCCACGTAGAGAACGGTTCGGATGTCACTTGCGAAATTGTGCAGCAGCGCCAGGGCGATGAGCGGTCCGATGACGGCGCCGGCGCTGTCGAGCGCCTGCTGGAACCCGAAGACGAACCCTCGGTCGAGGTCGGTCGATAGGCCGAGCAGCAGCGCGTCGCGGGGACCCGTGCGAGCGCCCTTGCCCAATCGGTCGAGGACCCTCCCCACGAACACCATGCCCCAGGTCTGAGAGATTGCTATCACCACCTTCGACACGGTCGAGACGAGGTAGCCGGACACGACGAACGGCTTGCGAGTTCCGCGTCGGTCGGACCATCGTCCGAAGACCGTCTTGAAGGCGGCGGCACTGCCTTCGGCGACGCCTTCGATCAGGCCCAGCACCGCGACCGGGGCGCCCAGCACCTGGGTGATGAAGATGGGCAAGACGGGGTACAGCATCTCGCTCGCCACGTCGTTGAAGAGGCTGACGAGTCCGAGCAACCACAGCGAGCGCGAGGGTCTCCTCGTCAACTCGTTCAACCGTCCTTTGGTCTTGCGCTCGTCGCCGAAGCGCCGCAACTCGATGTCGGAGCGGCGTTGTGGATCATGTTGACGATGATGTCACGTCGGGAGGAGTCGGTGTGATGGCTCGCCGCTCGATCGATGATCGACCATGAGTCCACCTGACGAAGCTAGGCCTATCGGTCTCAGAGTCAGGCGGCGACCTCCTTCAACTTCGCGAGGCCGCCGTTTGACACCATTTCATTCCTGGTCTCTGGGCTCCCGCACCCGAGCCACCCTTCGCGATGAGGGTGACGGTGTAGGGGTCGCGGTGCTCTCCTATGAGTACATCGTGAAGATGGCCGTGGCTCCCGAGTCCGAGGGGCTGACGCTCCACGCGGTGCCGATTGCCGAGGTGGCCGAGTCCACGAGGTAGGCGAGCACGTTCGCGCTGTCGGGCGTCGTCATCGCGGTGAAGCCGTTGGTCGGACTGGTCCACGCGCTGGTCCCGCTTTCGTCCGCCGCGGACGCGAGGACGAGTTCGCCCGTGGTCCCCGGCGTCACGCTCGGCGTGGCAGCGCTCGCACTCTTCGCAGTCAGGACCGACGACATCTTGTCGAGCGTGAACGGGCCACCGCTCCACTCCGCCATGACGACGAGACTGCCCCACGTGTCGGCCGCGCCCGGTGTCCACGTGACCGCGTGCTCGACTCCGGCTTGCGGGTTGGTGCACTGCCAGAGGATGAACTGAGCATCGCCCGAAACGGTCGTCTGCCCGAGCGCGACCCATGAGCCGGTCTTGGTGTCAGAGATGGTGCCATCCGAGACGGAGTTGGGGGTGAAGACCTGCACCAGCAAGAGCAGCACGTTGCCACTGGAGGTGACGTTCTGCGGACTCGTGACGGTGATGGCTCCGGTGGTCCCCACTTGCTTGGACGAGGTCGAGCCCGAGACGAGCGCTATCCCCGTGCCCCACTGGGCGTAGAGGGTGGCGCTCGCGCTGAAGGGGTAGGTCGCGCCGTTGGCGTAGCTGGTGCCCGTGCCGTTCGCGGCGGTGTTCCAGCCGGCGAAGGTGTAGCCCGTGCGG
>Ga0224558_1003259_pt1 | contig 13707 bp, 14 predicted proteins | sample 714S32024metaG_FD_180682 | JGI IMG/M metagenome (GOLD analysis project Ga0224558, IMG submission 180682) | Peat soil microbial communities from Stordalen Mire, Sweden - 717 S3 20-24 | ecosystem: Environmental > Terrestrial > Soil > Wetlands > Peat | place: Sweden: Norrbotten County, Stordalen... | reverse complement strand
GTCCGGCTCCGGCTGGCTGTCGCCGTAATCGCACACTTCATAGCCGGCCTGGCGCAACATCCTGACCAGCTCCTGTTTCAGTTCGAACCCTCCATGATCGGCAGCGACTCCGATGCGTTTCGCCATCAGCACTGTAACGGGTTCAGTCATTGTTTCTCTCCTTTCAACAAGGCCACGCCGGAAAACCATACAATGTAACTTTGATCAGCTATTTAGGTCCATACTGGATCAGCCGTTTCTGCGCCTCGGCTTGACTGAGGCCGTCCGGCGATGACCCCAATTTTTTCTCCACTTCCGGCAGGGACAGGGATTTCAGATCGTCCTGCGCATCGGGCCTCGATCCCGGTTTCGCTTCGGGAGCCTTGGGCTGGTCAGCATTGGGTTCCATAATGGTCCTTTCTGTCTTTGCTATGCCGCAGGTTTCCTGCGTTGCAAGATACTTGCTGTCATGCTCATGTCCTTTCCATGGCGGCATTGTATTCGCCACGGCGCGCAGCCCGGTTGCACCTGGCTCGATGATACAAGGCCTGCTGCGCCGGCAACACGTGGGCCTCCTCGCCATGCCAAATCTCCATAGCCGGTTGCTGGATGGCGCGGGCAAACGAAAACGCCAACGCCCAGGGTAGTCGCGACTTAAATCTAACATTCATGGCATTCAAACGGGCCGAGGCCAGTTCACCGGATTGGCCGCCCGACAAGAAGGCAATCCCCGGAACGGCAGCGGGGACGACTCGCAAGAGACACTTCACCGTAGCGTCGGCCACCTTATCCACTCCTTCTTGCTGGGGACAGGTCAATCCCGGCAGCACCATGTTGGGCTTCAGGATCATCCCATCCAGCATCACCCGTTGGGTGTAAAGCTGGTTGAAAACCGTTCGCAGGACTTCCTCCGTTACCTCATCGCACCGCTCCAGGGTATGCCCGCCGTCCATGAGCACCTCCGGCTCGACGACAGGGACCAGTCCGGCTTCCTGGCACAAGGCGGCATAGCGAGCCAACGCCTGGGCGTTGGCCTCGATGCAACCCCGGCTGGGAATGCCATCACCTATGGCAATCACGGCGCGCCACTTGGCAAAACGGGCGCCCATTTGAGAGTATTCAGCCAGGCGGTCGCGCAATCCGTCCAGACCTCCGGTTATTTTCTCTCCGGGATGACCGGCCATTTCCTCTTCACCGGTGTCAACTTTGATGCCGGGAATGATTCCTGCACCGGTGATGGCTTTAACAAACGGAGTGCCATCTTTCTTCTGCTGGCGGATCGTCTCGTCGTAGAGGATCATGCCGCTAATGCACTCACCGAGACCGGGCGTGGTCACAATCAACTCCCGATAGGCGCGCCGGGCCTCCTCGGTCTGGGGAATCCCCAACCTGGCAAATCGTTCGTTGCAGGTTGGATTACTTTCATCCATCGCCAGCAGACCCTTGTCGCCAGCGACCAGTGTCCCCGCGGTGTCTATAAGCTCTTGCGCATTCATTATGGGGTTGCTCCCTTTCCAGTTACGACTTTCGCTTGTCGGATGTATTGTTTGTGCTTGACGAGCTTGTCATGCAGGCCCCCTTGGCGCCCAACTGCATTAGCCGATCAACCACGTCTTGCACTAAGTGGAATCGGTCCAGGTCGTTCTGCGCCCTCATGCCAAAAGCCGTCGTAGCGGAGGAATTGGGAGGAAAGTGATCGTCCAGACGGGTCGTTGCAATCCTACCTGTCTTGTTCCTGGAAGGAAGCTCTGAAAGGAAAAGCGAGGAAAGTATTAAGCGGAATATAAGGCTACACAAAGTAACATTTGGTAACTTTTATGTTAGACTATTTATTTATTAATGTCAACCATTTCAACTGTTCATGCTTCAAACTACACTTTTCACAGTAACAAGCAAACTGTTGCTTATACAGAATATTGTGTATCTGCTACTTATGGCCAGCAGCTTTATTGAATTGTTGCTGTTTGCGTGCTGCTATCCCATGTTATGAAGTAGCGACAACTCTGTAGGGATCCCAGTTAGCCCATTATCCTCGATAATATTGTGCAGGATTTGTGCATTGGCCGCTGTCAGGGGATCGGTCATTGTTCCACCCCTTTCAACAAGGCCAACGCTCGCTCACAGATGTTATCTATATTGAATCCATACTCGTGCATTACAATCGGTCCGGGAGCCGAAGCGCCAAAACGCTCCATCCCGATCATGCCTCCGAGGTCACCAATATACCGGTGCCAGCCCTGCGTCACACCCGCTTCGACTGCAAGCCGCGCCCGGACCGACGGTGGTAACACGTAGTGGCGATATTCGCGTGGTTGGGCCTCGAACAACTCCCAACTCGGCATCGAAACGAGGCGCACAGGGATTTTCTGTTCCTGTAACTTTTGACGCGCCGCCACGATCAGACCGACTTCCGATCCGCTGGCGATCAGAATTAATTGCGGTTTAGCCTGTGGCGCATCGGCCAGGATGTACGCCCCGCGGCGGAGACCTTCTGCCGGGGCAAACTGTTCCCGATCGAGTGTCGGCACGTTTTGCCGGGTAAGCACGAGCGCGATCGGACAATCGCGCTTTTCAATCGCAAGGCGCCAGGCGACCGCTGTCTCATTGGCATCGCCGGGGCGGATGACAATCAGCCGGGGAATCGCCCTCAGGCTTGCGAGCTGTTCCACAGGTTGATGGGTCGGACCGTCCTCACCCATTCCGATGCTGTCGTGCGTGAAAACATAAACCACCTGAACCCCCATGAGCGCAGCGAGGCGAATCGACGGGCGCATATAGTCCGAGAAGGTCAGAAACGTCGCACCGAACGGGATGACACCACCGTGCGCGGCCATGCCATTCATGATTGCGCCCATTCCGTGTTCACGAACCCCAAAATACAAATTGCGGCCGGCGTAACTCCAACCGCCGCCTGCCGAACCCTGCATGTCACCGACCGCCATGGCAGGGTTCTGAAAATTGCCCGCATCTTTCAGTTCGGTGTATGTGGACGGGTTCAAATCGGCCGAACCACCGATCATGCCGGGGAGTTTTAGGCTGATTGCTTCCAGCACTTTTCCCGATGCGCTGCGAGTGGCCAATCCCGTAACGTCCGCAGGAAATTGCGGAATGCCCGCATCCCAGCCTGGCGGTAAATCTCCGTTGATAAGTTGGCGAAGTTCGTGGGCAAGTTCCAGATATTGCATTTCGTATGCGGAAAACTTTGCGTTCCATTCAGCCTCTGCCTTTTGTCCGCAACCGATGGCCCTGCGAAAATACTGTCCGACTTCTTCAGGCACATAAAATGACGGTTCAACGGGCCAACCCAGATTCTCTTTTGTAAGTATCACTTCTTCTACGCCAAGCGGCGAGCCATGAGCAGCGAAAGTGTCCTGTTTGTGCGGCGAACCATAGCCGATGTGCGTCCGCACCAGGATCAGTGAGGGTCGTCCTGTTTCCTGGCGAGCAGCACCGATGGCGCGGTGGATGGCATCCAGGTCATTACCATCTTTTACTAATTGCGTCTGCCAACCAAACGCTTCAAACATCTGGGCATGGTCTTCGGTGAAGGTAAGCTGCGTCGAGGCGGAGAGCGTAATGCGGTTGTCATCGTAGAGATAGATCAGTTTACCCAATTTCAAGTGCCCGGCGAGTGCGGCTGACTCCGCCGCCACGCCTTCCATGAGGTCGCCATCGCTGACAAGTCCGTAGGTGAAATGATTGATGATCTCGAACCCCTGCCGATTGTAGCGCGCCGCCAGATACGCCTCTGCGATTGCCATGCCCACACCGTTGCCAAATCCCTGACCGAGCGGACCTGTGGTTGTTTCCACGCCGGGCGTCAAACCGCGCTCGGGATGACCGGGCGTGATGCTGTCCCATTGGCGGAATTGTTGAATTTGCTCAAGGGAAAGCGCATATCCGGTAAGATGCAGCAGGCTGTAAAGCAGCATCGATCCGTGGCCGGCTGACAGGACAAACCGGTCCCGGTTGAACCAATTTGGATTGGCCGGATTATGCTGGAGAAATCTTGTCCATAACACGTAAGCCATCGGCGCTGCACCGAGCGGTAGACCGGGGTGGCCGCTGTTGGCCTTTTGCACAGCGTCAACCGACAGGAAACGGATCGTGTTGATCGACAGCTGATCCAAATGCGTAGAATCTGAACCTCGTATATCATTAGCTCTAAAAATACCGCTCATACCCTCTGCCTCCATCAAGATGTAGCTGCTACCTGGTTTGGGTGTCTGCGATGCCTGAATGCCAATATCATAAACAATACTCCAAACACTATGGCATATATTCCGATAATCATGATGATGGCACGTGCCCCCAACCTGGGATAAGTTGCCACAAAAACCCCAAAGATGATGGAGATAATACCGCCGAGAGCCATCAGCCACTCACCTTCAACAGCCTTGCGAAGTCTTATGGCAGTCCCAATTTCCAACACCCCGGTTATTACTGCCCAGAAAGCGATTATGTATATCAGCACCAACGCTGTAATGCCCGGCCAGAAAAAGGTAAAGACTCCGGCTGCGATACCAATTAACCCTTCCAGGAAAAGAGTGAGCCATTTCTGACTTATGCCATGAACGACGGCCCAAATACCATCAACAAGAGCAAAAGCTCCAAAAAACAAAACCAGCACTCGGAGGGTAACCCCTGGCAATATAAAAGCCAGGACTCCAAAAAGAATTGCGAAGAGGCCCCTCAGCGCCATTACCCACCAATGTTGCGAAAGATAATCGTTCATTATTTTCACATCCCTTCTGATATGTGAACTCACACAAATATAGGCTTCTGGTTACTATCCTGCCGGGATCGTGCGATTTAGCACAGTCACCCCACCGGTCAGCACACACTTCATGAACCTGTGATTATATGGTACGCACCTCTCTTCTGCGCCTCGAATATACAAAGCCCCAACGGGCGCTGCCAGGATCTAATAATTTTGATTAGTGATGAAACTGCCATGCTCCCTAATTAGAGAGCATGCCTAATTATCGGCCAGGCAAACCAATAACTCGCCTGCGCCAGTATTAGTTAAAATCACACAGTGGAGGATTAGTGGATGAGGAGAAGTATGCACTCAAGGGCAAGATGAGGAATCTCGAGCGGGTAGTCATCTGTGATAAAACACCATTTGCAGTAACTTTTTACATCTATTATGCTATACTGTTTATCTATTAATGTCAACCATTTTGACAATAGGTTTGACAATAGGTTTGTCTGCCGTGGTAGAGGCCGGCGGCCAGAATCGTCCAAGCGGGCTGCTACCCTGCTGGCAAGGCGGCCAGGCTCATTTTTTTAAAATATTGTTATTGACATCCAGCCCTATCCGGTGTAATCTATATTTGAGTTTTTCTCATTTTCGTTTCTTTCCTTTCTGCCTTGAATACGCCTCATTACCCATTGCAACCACCAATTTCCCAATTTTTCTTCCACTTCAAGCCAAGCTTGGCATTTTGACTAACTCCAATCTCCCTGAAGAGCTGGTAGTACACAGCCTCTCAGGTTGCATCATAGCCCCGATCTGCGCCATGGCCCAGGTTGAAACGCATCCGGTCAGGATGTTCAGGACCATGGCGCAACAGTCCGGGGCGGTCAAGGATTCAACTAGCCGGTTCCCCAAAATCGCCCCGCACCGGTTGATTGGCGCGCCCAGGCCGTTGCCCGGTATTCGTTCAGGGGTTGGATGCTTAGGGGTTATAAAACATATTGTACGATGGGGGACCGTGCGCGCGTTGACACTTATCTACCGGTAGTTCTATAATAACCCGGCTTCCGCACTAAGCCAAATTCTAATTAATATGGCATAAAAAGTATTTCTAAATAACTTGAAGGAATTATTTAATAAGAAGCGAATTTCCCATAAGGCAGACGCATTTTTTAAAGGTGCCGCCAAGGGGATGGTTAATATTGGTGCGCTGATAGCAAATTTTAAAAAGCCGTTTCACGAAGCTTAAATAGGATTTCCGTTGGCGCGGAAAATGGGTAATAACATCATATATCCCACTTTTATTATCCTTCCATCTATCTCACGTGAATTAATTCCTGATAAATTAAAATATTTTAGATTGTGAGGATGTAAAGAAGCATGGATCAAATTCCTAAAAACACACAACCTATAATGTGCCCATTTTTGGGCTACCAGGATGTTCCCGCCGCCATCGCCTGGCTTTCTGCCGCGTTTGGCTTCAAGCAGGGCGCAGTAATACCGAGTTCGGGCAAATCAATTGTCCATGCCGAAATGCATGTGGGCGACGGCGTGATAATTCTTGAGTCAGCCACCCAGAAGACTACGTGGAACACTCCTGCTACGCACGGTATTTATGTCTACGTAGAAGACGTGGATGCGCAATTTCGTCGCGCGCAGACAGCCGGAGCAAAGATTGTGCGCAAGATCGAGGAAACCATATGGAGAGACGGCACACGAAGTTTTCGTGTACTTGACCCGGAAGGATACCAGTGGAGTTTTGGGAACTACAAACCATCGTCTGCTGGCAGGTAATCACTTATGGGACACCATCTCCCACTCCCGCAGGAATCTGAGTTCAGCCAGGCGGTCGCGCAATCCGTCCAAACCTTCGGTTATTTTCTCTCCGTGGTGGCCTACCAGATCCTTTGCACCAGTTTCAAGTTTGATGCTGGAAGAAAGAACCATGCGCTGTCGCTTCGATCAGTTCTTATGCCATACTATATCTACTATTAATGTCAACCATTCTGGCCAATATTTGTCGGTGGACTATGATATTGTCGCCCTGTACATGGACTGAGAAAATGTCACTGAGAGGAGACACGGATTTTAATAATGGCCTATTTTAAGACGGGAGAGCCTTTTTGGAGCATGGAGGCTGCGGATGTGACGAAACGCCTCCAGGCGTCTTCAGAGGGCCTCACTGCTTCAGAAGCAGCCAAAAGAACTGAGGCTTACGGGCCCAATCTGCTCCGTCCTACTAAAAAGAAGGGCGTGCTGCTGGAGTTTTTGACGCAGTTTAAAAGCCCGCTCATCTTATTATTGCTCTTTGCAGCCGTACTTTCGTTCTTCCTGGGAGATAGCACAGATTCCATTATCATCCTGATCATTGTTTTTTTAAGCGGCCTGTTGAGCTTCTGGCAGGAGCACCACGCCTCCAGCGCCATGGCAAAACTGCTGGCCATGGTGCAGACCAGAACCAACGTCGTGCGCGATGGCAAGCCGGTGGATATTCTGCTGGAGGAGGTCGTTCCCGGCGATGTGGTGCTGCTTGCCGGAGGGGACGTAATTCCGGCTGATTGTCTCTTGCTGGAGCACAAGGATCTCTTTGTCGACGAGGCAGCCCTTACCGGCGAGAGCTATCCGGTGGAAAAAGAGGCAGGCGTGCTGCCGGCAGATACACCCCTTGCCCAAAGGTTAAACGCACTTTTTATGGGAACGCACGTTATCAGTGGAACCGGTAAGGCAATAGTTGTCCAGACGGGAAAGGAGACCGCCTTTGGCCAGATCTCCGAGAGCCTGCAAGTAAAACCCCCCGAGACCGAGTTCGAGAGCGGCATCAGGCATTTCGGCTATCTGCTGCTAGAGGTGACACTCGTCCTGGTGATTGCAGTTTTTGCTATCAACGTTTTCTTCCAGCGCGCAGTGCTTGAATCTTTCCTTTTCTCTATGGCCCTGGCCGTGGGTTTGACGCCGCAGTTGCTGCCAGCCATCGTCTCTGTCAACCTGGCCCAGGGCGCCCGCCAGATGGCCGCAAAAAAGGTCATCGTCAAGCGCCTGGCTGCTATCGAAGATTTCGGCAGCATGGATGTTCTGTGCTCGGACAAGACCGGCACTTTGACCGAAGGATCGGTGCAGCTTAACTCGGCCCTGGGAGTTGACGGGCAAAAATGGGATAAGGTCGCTCTCTTTGCCTATTTAAATGCCTTTTTTCAGGTCGGTTACAAAAACCCGATTGACAGCGCCCTGACGGCGCAATCTCGCGATGTGTCAGGTTTCCAGAAGCTGGACGAGATCCCCTATGACTTCATTCGGAAGCGCCTCAGCATCTTGGTGACCCAAGCCGGGCGGCAGTTATTGATCACCAAGGGCGCCTTTGACCAGGTGCTATCCGTATGCAGCAATGTCGAGTTCCCCGATGGGACCGTGCGGCCATTATCCGGTGTGGGAACGCAAGTAAGGGATCTCTACACAGAGCAGAGCAAGGCCGGTTTTCGCGCTCTCGGGGTGGCCTATAAAGATTTTTCAAGCGGGAAGATCATTAAAAAAGAGGACGAGACGGAAATGACTTTTCTTGGCATACTCCTCCTCTTCGACCCGCCAAAACCTGATGTAATCACAGCCATTCAAGAACTGAACCATCTTGGGGTTAACTTGAAGATGATCACCGGCGACAATCAGTTTACCGCACTTCATGTCTGGCAGCAGATTGGACTGCCGGCGCCGCGGGTGCTTACCGGAGCAGATCTGCTCCAAATACCCGCCACAGCGCTACCCCTGCGCGCTGCAGCAACGGATATCTTCGCGGAGGTGGAACCCAACCAAAAGGAACTCCTGATCCTGGCCATTCGGAAGGCTGGTCACGTAGTCGGTTTTCTGGGGGACGGCATTAATGATGGCCCGGCACTGCACGCGGCCGATGTCGGCATTTCGGTGAACACCGCGGTGGACGTGGCCAAGGAAGCTGCGTCCATCGTGCTTCTGGAAAAGGGCCTGGATGTGCTGGCAGCCGGTGTCCATGAGGGACGCCGCACCTTCGCCAACACCATCAAATACGTGTTTATGGCCACCAGCGCCAACTTCGGCAATATGTTCAGCATGGCCGGCGCCTCTCTGTTTTTGTCCTTCTTGCCCTTGTTGCCGACGCAGATCCTGCTGACCAATCTGCTTACCGATCTGCCAGAGATGACGATTGCCACAGACACAGTGGACATGGAGTTGGTTGAGCGCCCACAGCGCTGGAATATCGGGTTTATCCGGAGGTTTATGGTGACCTTCGGCTTGCTCAGTTCTGTTTTCGATTACATGACCTTTGGCGTCCTTCTCCTGGTACTGCATGCCACGACCAACCAGTTTCGGACAGGCTGGTTTTTAGAGTCGGTAGTCTCAGCCTCATTGATTGTCCTGGTGGTCCGCACACGACACTTGTTTTACAAGAGCCGGCCAAGTATCTACCTGATCATTGCCACCGGAGTGGTGATTCTGTTAACCCTGCTTCTTCCTTATAGCCCATTGGCAAATATATTCCAATTTACCCACCTGCCGCCCATGTTCCTGGCAGCCATGGTTGTGATTCTCGTTCTTTATGTAGCAGGGGCCGAGGCAGCGAAGAAGTGGTTCTATAGCCGATTATAGATGTTTTAATTCTGCTAAAAATATATCCGGCCGTCAGTTCCGCAAGTACTTGGGGGCTGTCTCTTCGGCTGGGCGGCATTGTTCTCGTCAGGGCGCCGCCTAACGTGGTGATGGCCTTATTCACTACCCCTGTTCAACTATTAAAATGGTTGACATTAATATATAAAAAGTATATGCTAAAAGAACCGTGGATTACTTCGTGTAGTTTTATCTTCCACTTGATACTTTCCTCGCTTTGCCCTTCAGCACTTCCTTCCAGGAACAAAATGGGTAGCAGTGAAAAGGGTTACAACGACCCAGCTGGACATCACCTTCCACCCAATTCTTCCATCGTGCGTTTTCAATAACAGCAGGAGGTGAAAAACAGGCTGCGGATTTGCTTGGGGCCCATTTAGCGCACGTCCATAAGAATTAGGATTTGTACACTTGAGTGAAATTGATTACATCCATGAAGTTGGCAACATCCGTTGGCAATCTGTAAGTCGTCTTCTTTATTATCAAGAAGGCGGAAGAAGGAGGGCGTGAGTTCCGAATGATGCATCCTTATTTTATTGCACTGTTCGCGATTTGGCAGAGCTTTTTCAGGCTAATAATGTTGGCCGGGTTCGTCTTTTTCCTGGTAGTCGCATGGCGGTATATGAAAGCGCAGGAATCGCTGGCGAGTACGCTCAAGGATGCTGTGATCAGCTTAAGACCCAAGGAATAGAACAACAGGGGTACTCAGCTCGAAGCCATTAAAAAAGAAGGCAGTCATTTTGATTAATCAAACGCGGTACGCCACTCTTACAAAACAGAGCACAACCTTCACTATTGTTGCCGTTCAGCTTTCCGTGTTTCAAAACAAAATAGGACCAGAGAGAGCCTTATTAGATTATAGTCGTCTTTTCCCGGGGATGCCTATCATCTTGATGGCGCCGGATCCGCAGGGTGTGCCAATTTATATCGGTCGCATCGATATCGTCAACTTCCTAAAAGTGACCGATCCTTCGGTAATACCGTGGCAGACTTCTCAGTTGGACCGCAACTCGTTCCAGGCCAGCAGAGATAATTAAATTTATAAAGCTCGCCAATTAGACTCTCAACGGTTCCCCCGGGATGGTAGTTTCAGCGTTATAACTGTCAAGAACAAGTTTCAATAAAAAGGAGGGGTAATGTGGAGAACAGAGAGGAATATCAAGGCAAGGTGGAGGCCCAGCTCAGCGAGTGGGGCGCCGAGATTGACAAATTAAAGGCCAGGGCGGACAAGGCAGCGGCAGATACCCGGCAGAGTTATTACGATCAGATTGAAGCCTTGCGCGCCAAGCAGGCATCGATGCAGGCGAAACTACAGGAACTGAAAACGTCGAACGACAGTGCCTGGGGGGATCTCAAGGAAGGGCTGGATCATTCTTGGAATGAGATAAAGGATTCCTTTAACAAGGCCGCCGCCAGGTTCAAGTAAATGCGATAGCTACAATTCAGCCTTAACCAGAACAGAATCCGTTGGCAATCTGTAAATAGTCTGTCTTATGAAGGAGGCGCTAACATGGAGCGAACAGATCGCAGTGTAGTATTACATCGTAAAGAAATTTTGGATCAAGAATATGCTGATATACAAGAAAAGATAAAAGTGATCGCCGAAACGTTAACGGAGTTCTCACATAACCTGAGCCTCAGGCCCGAACATATAGTTATCGCTGTGGTATCTCCAGAACAAACACGGTATCAGGATAACAAAATATACTTTAATAAAGATCAGCTTAAACAGGCCTTTAACTTAGAGCTGATCGATGAGTACCTAATGTCGTTGCAACACAAAGACAGGGAGTTGGAAGTACTGGCAAAAGAATTAAAGGACAACTAGGTAATTGTCGTAAGATCAAGAAGACGCAACGGGCAAGGAGGTGGAATCCAAAATGTCGTGCCAAATTTCTAAATGTCTGGTAAGTGACTGTAAACACAATGACAGCTATAGTTGCAAAGCCGAGAGCATTGAAGTGCGGCCTGTCGATGACAAGAAGATCACTTCTTCGATAGGTACATCCTGTAACACATTTGAGCTTAAGTCCTAAGGACCGTCTTGCGGTAAGAAGAATACAAGAGGCTTAGCGATGATGGGCGCCCTGCCTAATGAGAGGCTGTCGATCAGATGATCGACAGCCTCTCTGCAAGCGATGGGGCAACTAATCGTAATGCTTGGTAGTTCGAAGTAATAATGCGCTTCACGTCTGCGGGCTGGTATCCGATCTTGCTGATGTAATCACAGACGGCATCCTCGGCTCCCGGAGGCCTGGCATCCACCATGGTCAGACGGCCGTCGTCACCGGCCAGCAAAACGATGTTGACAGAATTGGCGCCACCCGGACCCGGCATCACCACGTTGTCCACGATATGTACCCCGGAAAGAATCTCCATCCTCGATACCACCCAACAATATTATTCTGTCTTCATTTCCCATTTTACCAAGAACATCTTTTGCGCGCAAACAAAGCCTGGCAACTCCAAAGCATTACCGGAATTATCGGCTGCAGCAACGGACCTGCAAATATTCCACGCACCCCTCTTAAACGCACCATGGAACTTAAAAATGCATCTCTGATTTGGGATTTGGGAGTGATTGCATTTGACACGCCGGCCCTCATGGGGTAAATTATTGGTAAGACCTCATGAAACCCTCCGAAATCACCATCGGAACACAAAAAGCGAGGAATTGCAGAGCAATTTTCTGAGTCTGGCTTAATGCTTCGGGACTATAAGTTTCAACTGGGTCTTGGCTTCAGAGGGGTTCAACTGGGTCTTGGCTTCAGAGGGGATTGCTTTTCCCCCACTGAAGCTTAGAGCCAGTTAACTAGGGGCGTAGCCGCTCTTATCCCACCGCTTCGGAAAAGCGGGGGCATTAGAGCGGGTAGCCATCGTGATTGCTTTTCCCCCACTGAAGCTTAGAGCCAGTTAATGTCGCGTTATCCATTTTCAAATTTACCGCCAAGGAGGCTGCATTACGATGAAATCTTTGGAGATCAAGCCGCAGGTGTACTGGGTCGGAGGCATCGATTGGAACCTGAGGTTCTTTCACGGCCATACCGCCCCCCGGGGCACCACCTACAACTCCTACCTGATCATGGACGAGAAGATCGCCCTGGTGGACGCCGTGAAGCCCAACATGCTCGACGAGATGCTGAGCAGGATCAGGGATGTCGTCGATCCCGCCAGGATCGACTACCTGGTGGTCAACCACGTGGAGATGGATCATTCCAGCGGCATTACCAAGTTCCTGGAGGCCGCCCCCCAGGCCCGGATCGTCACCTCGCCCAAGGGGAAAAAGGGGCTGGAGCGGCACTACAAGAAATCATGGGACTACATCATCGTCAACTCCGGCGACGAGTTGAAACTGGGCCGGCACACACTGAAGTTCGTGCACACACCGATGGTGCACTGGCCGGACTCCATGGTTACCTACGTCCCCGAGGACAAACTGCTGCTGCCCAACGACGCCTTTGGCCAGCACATCGCCAGCGCCGCCCGCTTTGACGACGAGGTGGGCTGGGATATCGTCCACGAGGAGGCGGCCAGATACTACGCCAACATCGTCTTTCCTTACGGCGAACAGGTGGACAAGGCCCTTGAGGTGGCAGCCACGCTGCCGATCGATATGATCGGCCCCAGCCACGGCCTGATCCTGCGGTCTTACATCCCCAGGATGCTGCAGGCCTACCACCGCTGGGCAAACAACGAATCGGACGCCAAAGCCGTAATCGCCTACGATACAATGTGGGGTTCCACCCAGAAGATCGCCCTCGCCTTACAGGAAGGGCTGGAGTCGGCAGGGATCCCGGTTACCATGCGGTTCCTGCAGACCAACCACATCTCCGAGGTCGTCAAAGACGTGCTCACCGCCAGGGCGGTGCTGATCGGCACCCCCACCCTGAACAACGGCATGCTGCCCACGGTCAGTTCGCTGCTCACCTATCTCAAGGGTCTGCGTCCGAAGAACCGGATCGGCATGGCCTTTGGCTCATACGGATGGGGCGGTCAGGGGGCGCGGGAGGTTGCGGAGGCAATCGGTGGGATGGGCTGGGAGATACCCGAAGAGACCATCAACCTCCTTTTCATTCCGGATGAGTCGGAGTTGGCAGCGGCCCGTGAAGCCGGCAGGCGATTGGGCGAGAGCCTGAAAAGGGCAGAACCTGAAAAAGCCGCCCATTGAAAAAGAAAGTTCCAGCGGGGGAAAACAAATCACGATGGCTACCCGCTCTAATGCCCCCGCTTCCTAGAAGCGGTGGAATAAGAGCGGCTACGCCCCTAGTTAACTGGCTCTAAGCTTCAGCGGGGAAAGGCAATCACGATGGCTACCCGCTCTAATGCCCCCGCTTCTATGAAGCGGTGGGATAAGAGCGGCTACGCCCCTAGTTAACTGGCTCTAAGCTTCAGTTGCGGAA
>Ga0224558_1003256_pt1 | contig 13711 bp, 13 predicted proteins | sample 714S32024metaG_FD_180682 | JGI IMG/M metagenome (GOLD analysis project Ga0224558, IMG submission 180682) | Peat soil microbial communities from Stordalen Mire, Sweden - 717 S3 20-24 | ecosystem: Environmental > Terrestrial > Soil > Wetlands > Peat | place: Sweden: Norrbotten County, Stordalen... | reverse complement strand
AACTGAGACGGGCAGCCGACATTAAAGAGAGTATTGATACCCTTCGTGATGAACTAGGCCGTCTTTTCGGGACACCTGCTGAAGCTGAAGATGGGGCGATTCCACGAAAGAAGCGGACAATGAGCCGGGCTGCGAGAGCCAAAATGCGTGCTGCCCAGAAGGCACGATGGGCAAAGATAAAGGGGGCGGCCCAGCCAAGCGAGCCAGAGCGGAAGCCCAAGCGGAAGATGCGTGCGGCGGCCAAGGCCAGGCTCTCAGTAATAGCCAGGGCGCGCTGGAAAAAGGCGCGGGCTCAGGGAAAGACAACGCTTTAGAATGGAGCAGCGAAAGCGCGCCTTGCCAGATGAGCCACTTTGTCAATCGGCGATGAATCCATCTTCAAGATTAAACCTGCACGTAGTCCAGTTTGAGTCCAGTGCTTCGCTTCGGCACGACACCCGCACGGCGCCGCATGTTGACAAACACTAAGCGGGCGTGATAAAACCCTTGCAGACATTGGGCGAGATAATGGCTCGATACGACTCATAATCGCTTGGTCGGGGGTTCAAATCCATCTGGGCCCACTATTTCAAAGCGGACGGGCACGCAACGCCGCCTAACAAACCCTGCCTGCAACGCGCGAGGTGAGCGACCGGCACTGAACTGATGCATCGCTTAAGCCAGCATCACCCAAATGGGTAATGCTTGGGCCAGAGCCGGTGTGGCAGGATACGAAGCGTAAAGTATGACACCCATTGAACGGTCCACCAGCGCCTTTAACCGGCTGGTTCTGGCGTCACCCCGTCGCCTGGCGATGCCGATTGCGACGTATCCGGGCCTGGCGCTGACCGGCGCCAGCGTGCGCGACATCGTCACCAATCCCCAAGCGCAGTTGGAAACCCAGGCCGCCCTGCACGATCGCTACGACACGCCCTTCGTGATGTCGGCCATGGACCTTAGCGCCGAAGCTGAGGCCTTCGGCTGCGCGATTCAAATGTCGGATACCGAGGTCCCCACAGTCACCGGGCACCGGGTAACCTGCATTGAACAGGCACGGGACCTTGCGGTGCCCGCCGTGGGGGACAAGCGCACCGGTGTTTACCCGGAAACCGTCCGCCGCCTGCGCCGACTCCCGAGCCGCCTGATGGTACTGGGCGGCTGCATCGGTCCCTTTTCGCTGGCCGCCCGCCTGACGGGCGTCAGCGAAGCGATGGAATTGACTGTCACAGAGCCGGAGTTGATGCACGTATTGTTGCAAAAGAGCGCCGGGTTTCTGACCGCGTATGCGCGGGCATTCCGTGAGGCGGGCGCCGATGGTTTGATCATGGCGGAACCGGCTGCCGGGCTCCTCTCGCCCCCTGCGATGGCGACGTTGTCCTCCGCGTACATCCGTTCCATCGCCGAGGCCGTGATGGACGGCGAGTTCGCCGTGATTCTGCATAATTGCGCGGCCAAGCTGCTGCATTTGCCGGCGATTCTGGAGACCGGCCTGCAGAGCTTTCACTTCGGGGCGCCGATGGATCTGCCCGCGGCGCTGGACAAAGTGGCACCAGAGGTGGTGCTTTGCGGCAATCTCGATCCGGCTGGCGTTTTCTGCCAGCTTCCTCCAGCCGAAGTGACTGATCGAGTCGCCGCTCTCATGCATGCCACCTCGGCTCATCGGAATTTCGTTATCTCGTCCGGCTGCGATGTGCCCCCCAACGCGCCCCTCGAGAGTCTGGATGCATTTTATAAGGCAGTGTGAGACGAGACCGGCCGCATTCTCAGCGCCTACGGTAATCACCCGTCGTTCGTGCTGATGGCCTATGGCAACGAACCGGCTGGCACGAACCAAGCGGCGTGGCTGGCCAGATGGGTGACCCAATGCAAGCAAACCGATTCGCGCCGAACCTCGATGCGACGGCGTTGGCGCAATTGGAACGGGGTGGCAAGGTACTGTTGCTGCCGGCCAAGCTGCCCAGCGGGAACCCGCGCCTGACGTTCGAACCGATCTTTTGGTGCCGCTACTTCTTTGACGCCGGCCCGCAGACACTCGGATTGCTGTGTAATCCCAGAAGTGCCGGGTGGACGCGGGCAAACTGCTCGTATGCTCGGCGGATCTGGAAAGGGACCTCGACAAGCGTCCGGCGGCCCGGCAATTGTGCGCCAGCCTACTGCATTACATGGCCGGGAAAGACTTCCAACCTAAGCCGAATAACCCACCGTCTGGGCAAAAAGCACGCGTTGGTCGGCGCGCAGATTGAAGTCCTTCGCCGCACCATCTCGGTTGCAGTTGTGAAACCACGCCGCCAATCCTTGCGACACAGCAAATAGATAGACGTTGGCAGCAATGAGCCCTGTATCGGTGTAATAGTACGACTTCTGCACCTCCGGATCTCCGATTCGGCGGTCGGGCTGCCCAGGGCCCGTGTCGTAGCGCGCGAGGTCAACCACAAAGAAGATGTTCACGGGTGCGGATGCCGCTGCCCCGCGGCCCGCGCGACCACGGAAATCTCCCGCCACAATCGGGGTCAACCGGTGAGGAACTGCTTCATACAGATACACGCCTTCGGGCAGGGCGACATAGAGATCGATTTCCTGCGAGTTGCTTGCCGACGCAGCAGTCCTGCCAAGCTTGCCGAACGAGCCCTTCTCTCGATTCACTCCGAAGGCCGCCCACATCAGGTTTGAGAGGACCTGCGGGGGGAGTTCTTTGGTGCTGATATCGCGCGTGGTCTTCCTCTCCTTCAAAGCAGCAAGCACCGACTTGCCGTCGTCCATTTCCGGCTTCGGCAGAGAGATTGGTTTCAACTGAGTGTCGGGCTTGGGGCTGTCCTGGGCCAAGCTGGCGGTGGTGCTGGCCAATACCGTTAACGCCGGCAGGGTTTTAACGAATGTTCTGCGATTCATTGGAGTATCCTTTGGTTAGTACCGTGGCTGCGATCCCCCGGCGCCAACGCCGGGATCGGAGGCTCCGCCCCCAGCACGTTGAAGAAGCTGAACGGCGCCGCGTTGACCTTTCCCTCGGGGCTGACCGTGGTCACCAGGGCAATTGGGCGCGGCACGACCAGGCTGGCCAGAATCGGATATGCCCGGTCGGCTAACAGCCCGTCAAAGTCGAGTTCCATGGAGCAGCAGCTTGCTCCTTTTGAAACCAGAGTCAATTCCATGCGTAGTTAAGAACAGCAAGCAGTGAACACAGCCCCCGGCAGCCCGCGAACTTCTTACTGCCTCGCCCCAGCCTGGGCCGCGCCGAGGATCCGCTGGATCTCGGGGCCGGGTTTGAGGTCGCCTACCGTCTTGTCTCCGGGCGCTCCGCAATCAATCCACCACTGAAGCGCAGTAATTTCGGACAGGGTTGGCTGCGGCTTGCCTTGGGGCGGCATGTGGTCCTCGTCATCGAGCGGCAGGAGCAGCCGGGAGATCATGGGGCTGTCCACAGCCTTGCCCGCGACCACTACGGGACCATCCTTGCCGCCTTTGAGCAAGGTCTCGTAATTCTCCACGGACAGCTCGGCCTTGTGTTTCTCCGGGCCGTGGCAAGCGGCGCATCGGCGTTCCAGGACGGGTTGGATGAGATCGGCGAACACGCGCCGTTGAGCCAGATCGGGGATCGTTTCGGGTGCAACGGCCGGGGGGCGGCCCGCTCCCAGCAGGGCGCGCAGGGGCTTGGGCGCAAACTGAGTGAGGAAGTCGCGCCCGTGAGTAATTGAGGCGCCGAGGTGGCTGGCGACGAGCAGGACGGCGAGCGTCGCCACCAAAGAGAGCCGATACGTTCCGGGCCGACCCTGCCAGGTCAGCAGCCAGGTCAGCGTGCAGGTCACGGCGACGGCAAAGCCGGTCCATTTGTGCCACGGCAGGAGCTGCGGGTCGTAGCCCCCCGTTTGGGAGAGCATCCAGCCCAGCAGGGCTGCGGTGACCGAGGCGGCGGCGGTCAGCGCGAGGATCAGCCGGTTGCTGTGGGCGGCGTCCTTGAAGCGTGTGAACCTAGCCAACAGTTCCAGGATGCCCAACAAAACCAAGCCCCCGATGGGCAAATGCACCAGCACCGGGTGAAAACGCCCGAGGAACAGGACCCAATCATGTGAACCGCCGCTCATGCGATGCTGCTCTTCCCTATAGGCTCTTCGGCCCGGATGTCAATTGACAGGAACCAAAAGCAAGCTTATGTTTCTCATTAGAGTGGGGCACCTGCCCCGAATAACACGAAACAGTAGCAGTTTGACAATAGAATTATGAGAGTTGAGCATCTGCTAAAGAATCTAGCGCCGCCTGCCCTGTATGCGCTGGCTGGCTGGGCCCTCGCCTGTCCGCTGTCCGGCCAGGCCGCGGTCGCCAACGTATCCGTCGGGGATGATTTCTTCAACCCGTCGACCAGCACGATCAACGTCAATGACCAGGTCAAGTGGACCTGGATCGGCAGTATTTCCCATTCGAGCACCAGTAACGCCGGTCTGTGGGATTCGGGGGTACATGGCAACGGTTTTACCTACTCGAGGACCTTCACCACGGCGGGCAACTTCCCGTACCATTGCACAATCCATAGCTTTCAGACCGGGAGCGTTACTGTGCAAGCGGCCAATGTGCCGCCGAGCGTGGCCATCACTTCGCCCACCAACGAGGCCACCTTCGCCGCGCCGTGGACCGGCAAAATTCAGGCCACGGTGTCGGACCCGGACGACACGGTGAGCAAGGTGGACTTCTTCGCCGGCACGAACCGCCTGGGCACGGTCGCCAACCCGCCGACCGACCCGAGCCTCACGGTGACAAACCTCGCCGCGGGCAACTACACCCTGACGGCAGTGGCGACGGATAGCCGTGGGGCCAGCACGACCTCATCGAATGTGGTCATTAAGGTTGTGGCGCCGGTGCCGATTGTCCTGAGTTCACCCAAGCGGGTATTGGCCTCGGCTTTTCAGTTCGATTACAGCGCAGATCAGGGCTTGAGTTACGTCGTGCTGCGTTCGGGGGGCTTGCCGGGCTTCACGGCGATCAGCACCAACACGGCGACGACCAACACGGTCAACTTCCTGGACAACAGCGCGACGGGCGCAGTGAACTTCTATCGCGTCCACCTGTCGCCGAACCCATGAGCGCCTGTCTGGAGCAATGTCCCAGCCGAAGTGAGGAGGCTCTGATCCAAACCCGAGTAGTTGTTGCACGCGGACATTGGAGCCTCGTCACATTGGCTGCCACGGTGAAAGGGGATTTTCGGACGCGCTCCGAGAGGACCTGGGCATGAGCAAGCTGCTGAGCATTGTTTTGGGATTCGGCTTGCTGGTCGCCGGTCGCGGGGCCGCTGCGGAGCTACGCGCGCTGCCGGATCAAATGGGGACGAACGTTCAGACGTTCCAGGCTCAAGGAATGGTGAAAGAGGTCGCGGCGGACGGGAGAACGGTGATCATCGCGCACGAGGCGATTCCCAACTACATGGAGGCCATGACCATGCCGTTCAAGGTGAAGGAGCCAGGTGAACTGGCCGGCTTGCGGCCCGGCGACAATATCCTCTTCCGCCTCCAGGTCACGGACACAGAAAGCTGGGTTGAGGGCATCTCAAAGATTAGCAGCCCTCAGCCAGTGGGGCAGGCGTCTCGCCTGTCAGGGGGGCGTTTCACTCTCGGTCCCAGCAAAGCTGGCGAGACGCCTGGTGCAGCAGGCGAGACGCCCGCCCCACAACGACAGCATCCGCTGCTGGACTATCCGTTCACCAACGAACTGGCGCAGGCGGTGAGGCTGAGCGATTTTCGGGGACAAGCACTGGCCATCACCTTCTTCTTCACTCGATGCCCGATCCCGGAATTCTGTCCGCGGCTTTCGAAGAACTTCGAGGAGGCCTCGGATAAGCTGAGTGCGATGCCGGGCGGTCCAACCAACTGGCACTTCCTGTCGGTGACCTTCGACCCGGAGTTCGATACCCCGGCCGTGCTGCGGGCCTATGGGGAGAGATACCAGTACGACCCGAAGCACTGGAGTTTTCTGACCGGGCCGAGGGAAGAGATCAGCGAACTGGCCAAGGGGTCCGACGTGAAACTTGAGCCCGCGAGCGGCTTCATCAACCACAATTTCCGCACCCTCATCATTGACGCCGCCGGCCATCTGCAATTGATCTTTCCTACGAGCGGGAATCTATCTGACGCCATTGTTGCCGAGGTCCTCAAGGCGGCGGCGGTGCCCAGCCGATCGCCTGGGTCAAATGGCCGCGAAGCTGAGCCGCGGACAGCGGCGCTTGCGCGCTGAACCAACAAGGGCTAGGCTGTGGACATTATCAGAAATGAATTGGGGGCGGATCATCACGGGAGCGGTTTCCCTAGGTGTTGCCGGCAGTGGTGCCCTGCTGGTGAATTCGTGTTCCACCACCTCGACTTCTGGCTTTTCGGCACCCGCCATTCCAGGCGCGACGTTCGTCGGCAACAAGACTTGCGCCGACTGCCATAGGGGCATCACCCGCATCTTTCCTACCAGTGCCCACGCCCGAATCCACATGGAAGACACCCGTGCCGTAGGGCAGACGGGCTGCGAATCGTGCCATGGGCCGGCCAGCCTTCATGTCTCGGGCGGCGGAGGGCGAGGCAAATTCATCATCAACCCCGGGAAAGACCCGGCGGCCTGTTTCGAGTGCCATCGCCAGGAACAGGCGGAGTTCCTGCTCCCCCAGCACCACCCGGTGCCGGAGAAGCAGATGAATTGCGTGCAGTGCCATGACCCGCACGGCAGCGACATCCACAAACCGGCCGGCGGGCTGGCTATGGCGCGGCAGAGTGAAGCCTGCGCTCAGTGCCACCGGGAGCAGACCCGGCCCTTCGTCTTTGAGCATCCGGCGCTGCGGGAGGGCTGCACGGTCTGCCACAGCCCGCATGGGAGCATCAACGCCAAGTTGCTCATCCAGCGTGATGTCAATCTCTGCCTCAAATGTCATGCGCAGGTCCAGGGTCCGAGTGTGGGCCAGGGGGTTTATATCGGCAACGTTGACCACACGACCTATCTCAGGATGGGCGCCTGCTGGTCCTCGGGGTGCCATACGGCGGTGCACGGGTCGAATGTGGATGTTCGGTTGCGGTATTAGGGTGGCGCGGTTGGGCGGAGCAAGTGAAACGTGATGCGTGATGCGTGATGCGTGATGCGTGATGCGTGATGCGTGATGCGTGAAACGTGAAACGTGAAACGTGAGGCGTGAGGCGTGATTCGTGATGAAGGCAAGCGGGCGAGTGTGGCCAGGCCGGGGGCAAAACCCGGTTCGGCAGTGGCGGCGCGGTGCGCAGGCGACTGCGGCATGGTCAAGGTACGGGTGGGGCTTGGCGGGAGTTAAGGTCCTCGCGGCGTGCGTTGCCGGCGCGGCGGCGCCCGCCGAGATAGATGCGAGCAGGCTGCCGCCGCCCGCCCAAGTGCAGATTGATTTCAGCCGCGACATCAAACCCATCCTGACCAACACCTGTTACCGGTGCCATTCGGGGGAAAAGCCCAAAGGCCATTTTGTGCTGACCAGCCGCGAGACCGCGCTCAAAGGTGGCAACGATGGGGTGGACATCCTGCCCGGGCAGAGCGCGAAGAGTCCGCTCATCCACTACGTTTCTCGGTTGGTCCCGGACATGGAAATGCCGCCGGAAGGGAAAGGGACACCGCTGACTCCCGAGCAAGTCGGGTTGATGCGGGCGTGGATTGACCAAGGGGCGACCTGGGAACAGACAGAGCCGGAACAGAAGGTCTCCATGACGGCTTCGCCGACGGTGGGCGGGACGACGGTGAGCGGCGACGAGCGGAAGTTCCGCGAACTCTACTGGCAGCATGAAGGCTGCAACGGCGGGGTGGAGCAGTTTGAATTGACGGACAAGCCCACGCCGGATTCCAAAATTACCGCCGCCGGTCATGTACTGTTGAATGATTACAAGCTGACCTTGTCAGCCGAGAAGAATGACGTCGGCTTCACCCGGTTCGGCTGGTCGCAGTATCGCAAATACTACGACGACAGTGGCGGCTACTACCCGTCCTTCTCGCCGCCGATCTTCGATTTGAACCGGGACCTCTACCTGGACACCGGCCGGGCCTGGGCCGACTTCGGGCTGACCTTGCCGCAGTGGCCGCGTATGGTGCTGGGCTACGAGTATCAATATCGGAATGGCACCGAATCCACGACGCAGTGGGGGCCGGTCAGCGACGGGAGTGAGACCCACAATATTTATCCCGCCTACAAGGACATCTCGGAGCAGGTCCACATCCTGAAGTTCGATGTGGATTATGAGGTGGACGACGCGCGCATCACGGACAGCTTCCGCGGCGAGTGGTATAACCTGGCCACTGGCCAGCACAACGACAGTTTCGACCAGTTGGGCGTTGCGGGGATGGCCATGACGACCGCTAACCAGAAGCAGACCTCTTTCCAGGGTGCGAACACCCTGCATTTGGAAAAGCAGTTCACGGACTGGCTGTTTGCGTCGGGCGGCTACTTCTACAGCAGCTTTAATGGCGATGCCTCGGTGGATGTCACGACGATGAATCCCGCCTTGCTGAATCCTGCAACAGCCGCCCCGGGGTGGAACGCCAAAGGCATCGAGCTGGAGCGCGACTCGCGCGTTTTCAGTGTCAGCGCCCTGTTGGGGCCGTGGGAGGGCCTGAGCTTCTCGCTGGGGAGCCAGAATGAGTGGACGCACCAAACGGGTTTTGGGAACGCGAGCGTGGATGTGGCGCTGCAGTTCCCGCCCTACGTCTTCGCGCTGGCGCCGGAGCAATTTCAGGCGAGTAGCGAACGTTCGATTTACACGCAGGAGGCAGGCGTGCGTTTCACAAAGATTCCCTTTACCACCCTTTTCGCGGAAGGCCGGCTGGAACAGGAGACCACTGGCCAGACGGAGCAGGAGGCCGGCGGCCTCACGCCGTTTCTCCTCCAGACAGATGCCGAAAGCAGGTTGGAGGACTTTCGCGCGGGCTTCAACACTTCGCCCTGGCGGCACGTTTCGCTCAGTGCCCAATACCGGCAGTACGACCACCACAGCGATTACAATAATCCCATAAAGGAGTCCGGTGGCCAGCCCTACGAAGGGTATCCCGGGTTCATCCTCTGGCGGGACCTGCTATCCCAGGAGGCGGAGGTGAAGCTGGGGCTGCAACCGGCCCTATGGCTCAAAACCACCCTCAGCTACCAATGGCAGGAGAACAATTACCACACCGCCGCCGAATCCGTGAACGATCCCGTCTCGGGGTTTCCCGGCGGGATTTCACCGGGCGGCAGTTTGCTGGCGGGCAACTATCAAGCCCAGACCGTCGCCTTTAACACCGTCCTGACTCCCTGGCGCCGGCTGTTCCTCTCCACTACCTTCTCCTATCAAAATGCCCGCACCACCACATGGGCTAATGACAGCCCGTCGGTGGTGCCTTACCAAGGGGACATCTACAGTGTGATGGCCAGCGCGAGCTACATCCTCAACCAGAAGACTGACCTGACCGCCAGTTACTCCTTATCAATGGCCGATTTCGCCCAGGACAACGCTGCTTATGGTCTGCCGCTGGGAATCAAGTATCAACAACACGCCTTGCAGGTCGGAATCAAGCGTCAAATCGGCAAAGGCAAGAGCTTCTCCCTCAATTACAGCTTCTACCACTATAATGAGCCGAGCAGTGGCGGATTCAACAACTTCAACGCCCAAGCCGTCTTTGCGATGTTGTCGTTCGAGATCCCGTAAGCAGGGCCAGAAGCACTACAGAATACGCCTGCTCGCCGTGAATGACCAGGACGCGCCGCCACTGAGAGCCATCACTTACCAGCCTGGGTGGCGTCGCCCGGTCTGGCTGACCGCGGCGGTAGCGGTGTTGCTCTTGCTCGGGCTGGCCGGCGTATGGCTAAGGCCTCGCGTTCCGAACCGGTTTGGCAATCATCAAGCCCGGATGGTGGGTGAAGCGCAGCGCGAGTATACGATGGACCTGGTCACGAACGACATGCGGCAGGTCCGGGAGTTCATGGCACAGCGTAGCGCCCCCGCCGACTACTCGTTGCCTCGTGGGCTGGCGCACTGTCAGTTGACCGGCGGCGGCCGCCTGACCTGGCGCAGCAATCCCGTCACAATGGTCTGCTTCGACCGGGGCGATAAGCAAATGCTCTTCCTCTTTATCATGAAGCGCTCGGCGGTCAAGGCCCCACCCCCGGAAAGACCTCGCCTGGCCAGGGTCAGCCAAATGCTCACAGCCAGTTGGACACGGGGAGACAACACCTATGTCCTGGCCGGGCCGGAAGAAGCCGATTTCGTTGAAAAGTATTTCTAGATCATGCAGGCCACTTGTCAAAGGGCCCGCTGGTCGTACTCGGCCGCCCTCGCCAGCGCCCGCGGGCTGGGTATGCCGGGTTCTTCCAGGGGGGGAACAACTACTGGTGAGACTCTTACCAGGTTGGAGGCGCCAGCGGCGGATTTGTTCCCGGTGCAAGGCGATTGACTTTGGCGTATGTTATGCGCAGCATTGTGGGCACTTATGAAAATAATGGTCTGGCATGCATAGTATCGTTGCCAAAGCTCAACTCAGCCCGAACGTCACCCGCCTTGACGTCGTCGCCCCGCGCATCGCGCAAATCCGGCAGCCTGGCCAGTTTGTGATTGTGCACCGAGCCGAGGGGGCCGAGCGAATCCCGCTCACCATTGCCGACGCCGATGCCGATGCCGGCACTATCGCGCTGGTCATTCAGTCGGTGGGCAAGAGCACGCAGGAACTGGTGGCGCTGGAACCAGGCGAGGCCATCGCCGACATCGCCGGGCCGCTCGGGCACCCTACCGAATTGATCGCTTCGGGCCACGCGCTTTGCATCGGGGGCGGCGTCGGTACTGCCGTGGTACATCCCATTGCGCAGGGTCTGAAACGCCGCGGGGTGGCTATGCTCAGCATCATCGGCGGCCGCTCCAAGGAGTGGGTCATTTTCGAGTCGGAGCTGGGGCGGCTGGGGAAAGTGGTCGTCTGCACCGACGATGGCAGTTACGGGCGGCATGGTTTCGTAACCGACGCCGCCAAAGACGCGCTGGCTGCGGGCGGCATTGACGTCGTCTATGCGGTCGGCCCGGTGCCGATGATGCGCGCGGTCGTCAACCTGACGAAGCCGCTAGGCGTCCGCACCATCGTCTCGCTCAACCCGGTGATGGTAGATGGCACGGGGATGTGCGGCGGGTGCCGAGTTGGGGTTGGCGGGCAAACGCTGTTCGCTTGCGTGGATGGCCCGGAATTCGACGGGCACCTAGTTGACTTTGATCTGCTGATGGACCGCCTGACCACTTACCGCGACTCCGAGCAGCAGGCCCTCGCCGCTTGCAAGGAAGGCGCCTGCAAGATCGGGCTGAAGTGAGGCTATCCCCTATTAACCACTGTAGCTCAGTTAACTGATTTAACGTATTCCCGTGCCCCCCAAGCTCTCGACCAAGCAACGTCTTCAGATCACACGCCAGAAGATGACGGAGCAGGACCCGCTGATCCGCAACGCTAACTTCGACGAGGTCAACCTAGGTCTGCCGGAAAAGGTGGCGCTGCTCGAAGCGGAGCGCTGCCTTCTGTGCAAGGACCCCAAGTGCATTACAGGCTGTCCGGTAAGCGTCAACATCCCGCGCTTCATCGAGCTGCTCTCCCAAGGCAACCTGCCGGAGGCCGCGCACTGCCTGCTCAATGATAATGCGCTACCGGGGGTCACTGGCAGGGTGTGCCCACAGGAAACGCAGTGCGAGATTGAGTGCATTCGCGGCAACAAGGGATTGCCGGTGGCTATAGGCTACCTGGAACGCTATGTGGGCGATTGGGCGCGCGGGCATAGCGAACAACAGAGCTTGCAGCTTGCGCCGCCCAGCGGCAAGAAAGTGGCGGTAGTCGGTTCGGGCCCTGGCGGACTTACCGCCGCGGGCGAACTGGCCAAGTGCGGCCACGACGTTACCGTGTTCGAGGCCCTGCACAAACCCGGCGGCGTGCTGGTCTATGGCATCCCCGAATTCCGGCTGCCCAAGAAGATCGTTCAGGAGGAAGTGGGCCGGCTGGAGCGGGCAGGCGTGAAGATCGTCTGCAACACGGTTATAGGCCGGACTTACACCGTGCCGGAACTTTGCGAACAATTCGACGCGGTGTTCATCGCCAACGGCGCGGGCCTGCCTGTGTTTATGAATGTGCCGGGCGAGAACCTCAAGGGGGTATATTCGGCCAACGAGTATCTCACCCGCGTGAATCTGATGGCGGCCTATCAATTCCCCCGGGCCGATACCCCCGTCCTTAAGGGCCAACGCATCGCGACTGTGGGCGGCGGGAACGTCGCAATGGACTCCGCGCGCACGGCCAAACGGCTCGGCGCGGCCTCCTCGATGATCGTCTATCGCCGCACGCGCAAGGAAATGCCGGCCCGGGCCGAGGAGATCCATCACGCGGGGGAGGAAGGCATCGAGTTTGAGTTCCTGGTGGCGCCGGTGGAAGTGCTCGGCAACGAGAAGAAATGGGTCACCGGCCTGAAGTGCGTCCGGATGCAACTGGGCGAGCCCGACGCTTCGGGCCGCGCGCGGCCGATTGTGATCCCCGGCTCGGATTTTGTGGTGCCGTGCGATGTGGTGGTGGTGGCGATCGGCACGCGGGCCAACCCACTGCTCACCGCCACCTGCCCGGACCTCAAGCTCAACAAGTGGGGCAACATCGTGGTGGACGGCAAAGGCATGACCAGCCTTCCGGGCGTGTTTGCGGGCGGCGACATCGTGCGGGGCGCCGCGACCGTGATCCTCGCCATGGGCGATGGGAAACGCGCCGCTAAGGCCATGGACGAGTACCTGCGCGGCGTTCAGACAGCTTAGCGGCAGCCGCTTGCCCATCACGGCGCGGGTACCAGGGCGCGGAACTCACGGGGCAGGCTCTCGAATCCGCTCACCATGGTGCTTGCGCGCAAGAAGATTCGCCGACCCACCGGCGGCGGGCCGAAGCAAGCGGTGTAGAGCGGCGTGATGTCCGCTGAACCAGCCACCGGCGCGGGGCACATGCCGATGATGCGGAATTCCCCGCATGTTCCGCGCCCCGCCGATTGCGGTGGGCTTGCCCGCAACACCGTGTTATCATCCGGGTCTGCCGGACAGACCAGCTTTACCGCGATAACGCCCGCCGTGTTGGTGATGACGAGGCCCTGCGGGGCCAGTTCGGGGAACACAGGCGGCGGCGGTGGTGTGTTTAGCGGCTCCAGACCGAAGAGGGCCAGTTTGCAATTGACCCTGATGAACAGGTGTAGCCCCGTCAGCGGGCCGCTTTGGCCTTGCCGGGGATGCGAGCGGTACGTGGCGGCGGCCGCGTTCCAGGCATCGCGCTGCGCGTCGGTAAGACCACCGAAGCGGCGCGCCTGCTCCGCCAGATGACGGCGGACTTCCGACTGGCGTTGGGTTCGAGGGTTAGTCGGAATGACGCGGCGGCGGCTTACGAGGCCATAGCGGCCAGTACACACGACCGCCGAAGGATCTTTCTCATTCCGGGAGATGTGCTTCAGTATCATAGATTATCTTTCGATCTTAGTTGATGGATATGAGGCCGGGGCCGGGCCGGAGCGAACATTTCACACCCAGGAACGCAGCGCAGGTCTCCAAACCTGCGGCGCTCTGAGATGGCCGACGCGCTGCCGACTTGGAAGTCGGCGATACAGCAGGCTGGGAAGCCTGCGCTAGTGTGCCCGGCAGGTGTCTGGTCTCGCGGGATGAAAGGTTCCCGCCGGGGGCTTGTGACGCCAACCGTAGCCGAACCGCCAGGTCGTCTCCGCAAGGAGCCGGCGCGAAAGGGCGGG